>Ga0182742_1000491_pt1 | contig 62347 bp, 46 predicted proteins | sample eDN5th37CBELigMG_FD_128880 | JGI IMG/M metagenome (GOLD analysis project Ga0182742, IMG submission 128880) | Enriched Miracle-Growth compost microbial communities from Emeryville, California, USA - eDNA 5th pass 37_C BE-Lig MG (version 2)... ...
AAACGGGCCGCGTCAGGGCACAGACGCCGAGCGCCGAAGCGGTGCTCGCGAAGCCGCGCGGAGTGCAGTTGCGGCTGGGAAGGCTCAGCGCGATTGACCCGGCAGAGGCGCAGGCCCTGACCGACGCAATCTCGCTCGCCGCTTCTGCACTGGGCCGGGGTCGCCTCGGCCCTCGCAACCGTACGGTCATCGTGCGCAGCTCCGAAGGGGACACTCAACCACTCGTGCTCGACGTCATCGCCCTGCCCGACCATCAGTTCGAGTTCACCTTCGCGCCACGCGTCCTGGTGCTCGTGCGCGGTGAAAGCGCGGAAGCCGGCGGACAGCGCCGCGCGGCGATCCTTCGCTCCGTGTACGGAATGACGGCGGCCGAAACCGAAATCGCCTTGCAGCTGTTCGCGGGAGGATCGCCCGAGGCCATTGCCGAACAGCGCGCGGTGACCGTCGAAACAGTGCGCACACAGATCAAGAGCCTGCTCGCCAAGGCGGGCGCGCGCCGCCAGGTGGAGCTCGTCGCCAGACTGAGCCAGATGTGATCCTGTGCGCGGCGTCTCGCCGCGCGTGAGCCCCATTTCACAAAACAGGCAAGCGGCCAGCCTCATACCCCAGATTGGGAATGCCGCTGCTCCCGCCCCTCCCTACCTTGCGCGGACCGTCGTGCCCGTCACGACTTCTGTATCCCAATTGATACTGACGCTCCCGAAGGAGACCTCTGTTGTGAAATCGTCCCTTCTTCGCTCGCACGCCGGTCGCATCGGCGTCGTCTGTTCGTTGTTGCTGGCTACCCAACTCACTGCCTGCGGCGGAGGCGGCTCGAACTCGTCGGGCACCACACCCCCACCGTCCAGCGGCTCTCCGACGCCTACACCGACGCCTACACCGACCCCCACGCCGACACCCACCCCGACCCCGACGCCCACACCGACGCCAACACGCGTTTCGCTGCGGCTCACCGGCGCGGTGACGGACGCCCCGATTCCGAACGCCATCGTGACGGCCACGGTCGGCACGGAGACTTTCACTACGACCGCTGACGGGAATGGCGTCTACACCCTCGATATCGAGGCGGACGAGGACGCGACCAATGCCTTCGTGACGCTGAATGCGAAGGGCGTCGGCGCGCAGTCCTTCGTGGAGTTCACGAGCCTCGCAGGTTCATTCGGTGCATTGACCGCCGCGGCGGGCGGCGACGGGACGCTGTCGAGCGAAGAGAGCTTCACGACCCAGATCACGAACGTCAGTACCGCGGAGGCGGTACTGCTCATCGAGGCGAACGGCGGCCAGCCGATCACCACCGACACTGCGCTCAGCACGCTCGGCGGCGCGCTGGACGCACAGCGCGTGCTCGACCTCGCCGCGACCATCAAGCTGCTGGTCGACGAGTCCGCGAGCTACCCGATGCCGGACGGCGCTTCGTCGACTCTCGCGCTCGCTACCGATGCCAGCGCGCGCCAGACGGCGATCGCCCAGATTTCCGCTCAGGACCCTGCTGCCTTCGCGGAAGCACAGAACGCGATCGCTTCGGATCCGACCCTCGTGCAGCCCGTCACGCCGGAGAGCCTGGGTGATGCCATCACGACGGCCATTCTCTCGAGCGACCCGGGCTTCTCGTTCAACTACTCGAACCGCGTCATGCACTTCGACCTTGGGCCGAACGGACGTGGATCCGTCTCGGCCGCTTCCTACGAGGTGCCGATGACGTGGACGATCGAGGGATCCACCGTCCGTGTGACTTACGACTACCCGGTGGAAACCGTGAGCTGGGACACGGAGAACTGCGTCGGCGACGGCGGCGTTCGACAGGTCGAAGCGCACTATTCCACACAGGACGTCGTGTTCTCGCTCCTCAGCAAGCGCACGATCGCGATCACGGAGTCGAGCCACATCACGTATGCGGATTGCGCATCCCTGCAACCGCGTGATGTGACGACGACGAGCGCCCGCACGATCCTGACCGAGGATGACCTCCTCCCGATCGAGATTGACGAGCTGAAAGACAGCACGCACACGCTGTACGTTTTCGACAGCGCGACCAACTCGGTCGTCGCTGACATCGCGGACCTCAATGCCAACGGCACGGGCACCACACGGCTGACCGGCAAGTCCTTCACCTGGCTCCTCGAGGACGACGCGAAGGCCGTGAAGGCGACGTTCGACGACGGCACTGTCGTCGAGTACTTCTCCATGCGCGACGTCGACGAGCTGACGACGGACCTGTTCTTCGAGATCCGTACGCCAGGCGGTGCGGTCTACATGGATATCGGCGCCTCGGTGTACGCGCATCCCGAGTACGCCGTCGAGCTCTCCGCCGACCAGGTGCCGGGCCGCTTCTACCAGTTCGGCATCGGCGAGGAGACGAGCCCGGATCCGAGGCTCAAGGGCTTCAGGCTGCGATTCGAGGCCAACGGGACTGGCGCGGAGGAAGTCGACTACATCGACACCAATGGCGACGTCGGGCTGGCCGATGAGACGACGCAGCCGTTCAGAGCATTCCGCTGGAGCGTGGAAGGCGACGAAGTCGTGGTTCGGCGCACCTTCGACCCGGGCACGAGCACGTACTCGTGCGTGCACACGGCACCGGGCTGCGTGCTGTGGGACGAGCGTCGGATTCTTCCGATCGCAGCAGACGACAATCGCATCTACTGGCTGGAAACGCGGCGTCAGAACGACTTCGGCGTCGATGCCAGCACGCCTGCGACGAAGCTCGTCCGGTTCTATGAGCACGAGCCGCTGACCGGTCTGCTGAAAACGCAGTCCGCGAAGCCCACGGACCCGGCACCGCGCGCATCCAGCCGCATCCTGCCGCCAGGGGCGACGAGCCGGTAAGCGCAGGAAGTCCTTAGGGGAAAGAGGAGCGGCGGTGGCCAGCACAAGGGCCACCGCCGCCCGCTCAACACTCCGGAACGTTCACCGCGAGCCCGCCCTGCGAGGTTTCCTTGTAGATGGCGGACATGTCCGCGCCGGTCTGGCGCATGGTGGCGATCACCTGATCCAGCGATACCTTGTGCGTGCCATCGCCACGCATGGCGAGGCGCGCCGCGTTGATCGCCTTCACCGAGCCCATGGCGTTCCGCTCGATGCAGGGAATCTGCACGAGCCCGGCCACGGGATCGCACGTAAGACCGAGGTTGTGCTCCATCCCGATCTCCGCTGCGTTCTCGACCTGTTCGTTCGTTCCATGAAGGGCCGCGACAAGACCCGCGGCGGCCATCGAGCAGGCGACGCCCACCTCGCCCTGGCAGCCCATCTCCGCGCCTGAGATCGAGGCGTTCTTCTTGTAGAGCATCCCGATCGCGCCCGCCGTGAGCAGAAAGCGGATGACGCCATCGTCGTTCGCCCCTGGTTCGAACTGCCGGTAGTAGTGAAGCACGGCCGGCACGATGCCCGCGGCCCCATTCGTCGGCGCGGTGACGACACGACCGCCGGCGGCATTCTCTTCGTTGACGGCCAGCGCCCAGGCGTTGACCCAATCCATCACCTCAAGCGGATTCGAGCCGCCCCGCGCTTCCGTGAGAACGCGATACAGCTTCGGCGCGCGCCTGCGAACCTTCAGCACGCCCGGAAGCACGCCGGTTTGCCGGAAGCCGCGCTCGACGCACAAGCGCATCACCTCCCAGATCCGGAGCAGCCCCGCGCGGATGTCCGCATCCGATTTCCAGGTGCGCTCGTTCGCAAGCACGAGCTCGAAAATCTCCAGCCCGTGCTCGCGCGCCAGATCCAGCAACTGGTCGCCTGACTCGAACGGATACGGCGGGAGGGCACGCACCGTTGAACTCGCTTCCGTTTCGCCCGCGCGAGTGATGAACCCTCCGCCGATCGAGTAGAAATCCACTTCGCGCAGCACGGCGCCGTTTTCGCCGAGCGCGGTGAACCGCATGCCGTTCGAGTGATCCGGCAGCCGCTCGGTGCGCATGAAGAGCATCTGCATCGGCTCGTCGAAGCTCGTCTCGTGCTCACCGAGCAGCCGGATGCGCCCGGTCTTCCGGATGCGGGTGACGGTGGGCTCGAAGCTGTCCGGATCGACCGTCTCGGGCTCGGCACCTTCGAGGCCCAGCAGGACGGCGCGATCCGTGCCGTGCCCCTGCCCCGTGAGCGCCAGCGACCCATACAGCCGCACGGCCACTTCGCGCGTCCGCGTGAGGAGCCCTTCCCTCTTCAGCTCCAGCGCGAACTCCCTGGCCGCGCGCATGGGCCCCATCGTGTGCGAGCTGGAAGGGCCGATTCCGATTTTGAAAATGTCGAAGACGCTGAGCGTCATTTAGCTTCAATCCCCTGCCAGCGAGAGCAGGCTTGCGTTGCCGCCGACCGCGGACGTGTTGATGGTGATGGTCTGCTCCGTGCCGAACCGGTGAAGATAGTGCGGCCCGCCCGCCTTCGGGCCCGTGCCCGAAAGCCCGGTGCCGCCGAAGGGCTGCACGCCGACGACCGCGCCGATCATGTTCCGATTGACGTACACGTTCCCCACCCGCGCGCGGACGGCGATGCGCTGGGCCACCGAATCGATGCGGGTATGCACGCCGAGAGTGAGGCCGTAGCCCATGGCATTCACCGCATCGACCACCTTGTCCAGCTCCGACGCGCGATACCGGACGATGTGCACGATGGGCCCGAACACCTCCCTTTCAAGCGCCTTGAGGCTTGGCACTTCGACGGCCAGCGGCGCGAAGAACCTCCCACCGTTCGCGGATGCCGGAAGCTTCACACGATGGTGCCACGGCCCGTCGGCAGTGATGCGGGCGGCGTGATCCTCAAGCATCTTGAGCGCATCACGATCGATCACAGGCCCCACATCCGTGGAGAGGAGCGCTGGATCGCCGATGCTCAGCTCATCCATGTACCCGGCGAGCAGCTCCATGACCCTCGGAGCGATTTCCTGCTGAAGCAGGAGCACGCGAAGCGCCGAGCAGCGCTGCCCGGCGCTGTTGAACCCTGAGGCGACGGCGTCGAGAACCACCTGCTCGGGGAGTGCCGAGCTGTCCACGATCATCGCGTTGAGCCCGCCAGTTTCGGCGATGAGCGTGGCGATGCTGCCGTTCCGGGCCGCAAGGCTGCGCTCGATGAGCCGGGCGGTATCGGTTGAACCGGTGAACGCCACGCCCGCGATTCGCGGCTCCCGCGTCAAAGCGGCGCCGACCGTCCCACCATCGCCCGGAAGGAACTGCAGCACCTCGGGCGGCACGCCCGCGGCGTGCAGCAATTGAACCGCAAGGCTCGCAGTCAGCGGCGTCTGCTCAGCCGGCTTCGCGATCACCGCGTTTCCAGCCGCGAGGGCAGCCGCGATCTGGCCCGTGAAGATCGCGAGCGGAAAATTCCACGGGCTGATGCATGCAAAAACCCCGCGCCCGCGCAGCCGAAGTGAATTTCTCTCACCTGTCGGGCCGACAAGCACTCGCTCGTTACCGAATTCGGCGCGGGCCTGCCCGGCGTAGTAGCGCAGGAAGTCCACGGCCTCGCGCACTTCGGCGATGCCATCCGCGAGCGTCTTGCCCGCTTCCAGCGTGCAGCGGGCCAGAAACTGCCCCCGGTTCGCCTCGAAGGAATCCGCTGCCTTCAGCAGAATGGCAGCGCGACGGTCCGCACCCAACGCATCCCACCAGGGCTGCGCGTTGTAAGCGCTCGCAACCGCGCGCTCCGCATCCGCCGCCGTGGCCTGCACGACCGTTCCGACGATCTGCGCTTCGTTCGCCGGATTCGCGAGCTTCAGCGTATCGCCATGGCCCGGCTTGCCGTCGACCAGCGCCGTGGCGTGCCAGGCGATGGCCGCGGCCGCCTCGCACTCAGCCTTCAGCGCTCGCAGCTCCGCGCCATCCGCGAAATTGACGCCCCGGGAATTGCGACGCTCGCCGCCATACAACCGCGGCGGCTCGGGAATGCGCGGATGGGGGACTTCCGTGTAGCCATCCACCTGTGCGATCGGATCCGCGACGACCACTTCGGCTGGCAGCCGCGCATCCACGATGCGATTCACGAACGACGTATTGGCACCGTTCTCCAGCAGCCGCCGCACGAGATACGGCAACAGATCCTCATGCGGCCCGACCGGCGCGTAAACGCGGCACGCGTGACCGCCCTGCTCCGGCGCGATGACCTGCGTGTACAGCTCCTCACCCATCCCGTGCAGGCGCTGATACTCGAATGTGTTCGCTTCGTTCCCAAACACCTCCGCCACATACGCGACGGTTTGCGCGTTGTGAGTGGCGAACTGCGGATAAATCACGTCCCGCGTGGTGGCGAGGAATCGGGCGCACGCCAGATACGACGCATCCGTACTCGGCTTGCGCGTGAACACGGGGTAGCTTGCGAGCCCGCGTTCCTGCGCTCGCTTGATCTCGCTGTCCCAATACGCGCCTTTGACGAGGCGGACGCTGATCTTCCGCTTGAGCTGCCGCGTTCGGTACGCCAGCCACTCGAGAACGCGATATGCGCGCCGCTGATACGCCTGCACGGCAAGCCCGAACCCCGCGTAGCCATTCAGCACGTCGTGCTGAAGCACCGAGTCGATGAGCAGAAGGGAAAGCTCCAGCCTCTCCGCTTCCTCCGCATCCACCGTGAGCCCAATGCCCACTTCGCGCGCGAGCTGCACGAGCGCCAGGAGTCGCGGCGCCAGCTCCTTCATCACGCGCTCTTTCTGCGCAAGCTCATATCGGGGATGCAACGCCGACAGCTTCACTGAGATGCTGTGGCGAGCCGTGATGTCGACCTCGGGATGCGCATCCCGACCGACCGCAGCAATAGCCGCGCGATACTTCTCGAAGTACTTCTCGGCGTCTTCGGACGTGAGCGCCGACTCCCCGAGCATGTCGAACGAGTAACGATACGCGCGCTCGCGGGCACCCTTCGTGCGCTCGAGGGCTTCCTCGATATCCCGCCCCATCACGAACTGGTGGCCGAGAATGCGCATCGCCTGACGAAGCGCCGAACGCGCCAGCGGCTCGCCGATGCGGCTCGTGAGCCGGGAGAACCAGGAACGCACGGAACCCAGCTCACTTCGATCGACGTCGACAATGCGACCCGTGAGCATCAGCCCCCACGTCGACGCATTTACGAACAGCGACTCGCTGTCCCCGAGGTGCTCCTCCCAGTCCCCGGAAGGAATCTTGTCGGCAATCAGCCGATCCGCCGTTTCCGCGTCCGGGATGCGCAGCAACGCTTCCGCGAGGCACATGAGAATGACGCCTTCGCGCGAACCAAGGTGATACTCGCGAAGAAACGCATCCAGCCCGCTGCCGCTCGTCTTCGCACCGCGCACCGCGTTCACGAGCCACAGCGCTCGTCGCTGGACCGCCTCCCGCCGCTCCTGCGGCAGACGCGCGAGATCCGCGAGCGAGCGCACGACGTCCGTTTCCGGCGCGAGGTACCGATCGTTGATGGCCGCGCCGACAGCCGTCTCGATGGATGATTTATCCGCGACGACGAAGCGCGCGGAGAAGGGGTGTGGAAAGCTCATAGGCCGCGTAGTGTATAGACAAGCGCGGGCCCGGCAATTTGTTGTTCGCGTCTAGCTAACGGGCTGCCTCGTCCCGCATCGCCTGCGCCGTAGCTGCGCCAAGATAGCGCTCGATGAACCTCCGCATGAGATACAGCAACGGGATCAGCGCGATGGCCGCGGACATCTTGTACAGGTAGTTCACCGTTCCCACGGCCAGGAACTGGGCCATGGGCCACTTCTGCGGTCCGATCACGAAAGCTATGTAAAGCACAACGAAACTGTCGAGGAGCTGCGAGACGGCAGTCGAGCCCGTCGCCCGCAGCCACACCATGCGCTCGCCCGTCGCGCGGCGGATGCGGTGGAAGATCACCACATCCACGAGCTGCCCGATAAGGAAGGCGGTAACGGAACCCGCAATGGTCCAGAGCCCCTGCCCGAAGATCGTGGCATAGGCCTTCTGGGCATCCGGCACACCGAGCGCGGCGTTCGAGCTTAGCCAGAAGTCCGCCGGCGCAACCCCGATTGCGAGGTACGCGATGACGAACGAATAGACGATGAACGCCACCGCCAGCCAGGAAATGAACCGGACACCACGGACCCCGAAGTACTCGTTGATGGTATCCGTCAGGATGAAGACGAACGGCCACAGGATCACGCCGGTCGTGAAGTTGAGCGTGCCCTCGATGCCCAACAGTTTCCATTGAAACGGATCGAGCCCGAGCGTCGCCTCCAGCGAGAAGATCTTCACGCCGACGAACTCCGCCATCAGCGCATTCGTGAGGAAGAAGGCCGCCAGCACCAGAAACAGCCGGTTGGCCCGGTTTTGCAGGACGCTCAAGTTTTTCGACTCCCCGGTAGGATTTTTTCTCGCGGGCCCTTCGTTTGGGGCATTGCGGCACGATGCCGGCGAGTATAATTCACGGAATGAATTCCTCTTTCCTGAACCGCTTGAGCACAGAGCTCGAGCACTTGCGGGCGCAGGGACTTTACAAAAGCGAGCGGGTGCTGGCCGGCCCCCAGGGCGGCACGGTCCGGACGGGCGACCGGGAGGTCGTCAATCTCTGCGCGAACAACTACCTCGGCCTTGCGAACCACCCGGCCATCCGGGAAGCCGCCCACAGGGCGCTGGACCGATACGGCTACGGCATGGCCTCCGTGCGGTTCATCTGCGGCACGCAGAGCATTCACAAGCAGCTCGAAGAGAAGATGAGCGCCTTCCTCGGGATGGAGGACACCATCCTCTACTCCTCGTGTTTCGACGCGAACGGCGGCCTCTTCGAGACGCTGCTCGGCGAGGAGGACGCCGTCATCTCGGACGCGCTGAATCACGCCAGCATCATCGACGGCATCCGCCTCTGCAAGGCGCAACGGTTCCGGTACGCCAACGGGGACCTGAACGAGCTTGAGAGCTGCCTGAAGCAGGCGTCCGGCGCGCGCACGCGGCTCATCGCCACCGACGGAGTGTTCTCGATGGACGGCTTCGTCGCCAGGCTGCAGGGCATCTGCGACCTGGCAGCCAAGTACGACGCGCTCGTCATGGTGGACGATTCGCATGCCACCGGCTTCATGGGCGCACGCGGCCGAGGCACGCACGAACACTGTGGCGTGATGGATCGGGTGGACATCCTCACCGGCACCTTCGGCAAGGCGCTCGGCGGCGGAAGCGGCGGGTACGTCGCGGCCCGCAAGCCCATCGTCGAATGGCTGCGCCAGCGTTCGCGGCCGTACCTCTTCTCGAACAGCATTCCCCCCGTGGTTGCGGCGGTGAGCCTGCGGGTGCTGGACCTGCTCGAAACCTCACCGGAGCTGCGCGAGAAGCTCTTCGACAACACGCGCTATTTTCGTGCAGGCCTCGAAAGCGCGGGCTTCGACCTGAAACCGGGCGAGCATCCGATCATTCCCGTGATGATCGGGGATGCGGCGCTCGCGGGTCGCATGGCGAACCGGCTCCTGGAGCTCGGGGTGTACGTCATCGGCTTCTCCTTCCCTGTCGTGCCGAAGGGGCAGGCGCGCATCCGGACCCAGATGTCCGCGGCCCTGAACAGGCCGCAGCTGGACCGTGCGCTCGAAGCTTTCACGACCGTGGGTCGCGAGCTCGGCGTCCTCAAATCCTGACGAACGGGTTCGCGATGAAAGCACTGGTCAAGAAGGAAGCGGCTCCCGGCATCTGGATGATGGATGTTCCCGAGCCCACCGTCGGTCCGAACGACGTGCTGATAGAGATCGCGAAGACCGCGATCTGCGGCACCGACATGCACATCTACAAGTGGGACGACTGGGCGAAGAAAACCATCCCGGTGCCCATGGCAGTGGGCCACGAGTACTGCGGGCGGATCGTCGAAGTCGGCAGCGAAGTGCGGGGATTCAGCGTGGGGGATCGCGTGTCCGGCGAAGGGCACATCACCTGCGGCTATTGCCGGAACTGTCGCGCGGGGCGGCGTCACCTCTGTCGAAACACTGTCGGGGTTGGCGTGAATCGTCCCGGGGCGTTCGCGGAGTACCTCGCAATCCCGGCGTTCAACGCGTTCAAGCTACACGACACGATTCGGGATGACATCGCGGCGATTCTGGATCCGTTCGGAAACGCCACGCACACCGCCCTCGCCTTCAGCATGGTCGGCGAGGATGTGCTCATCACCGGCGCCGGTCCCATCGGGATCATGGCAGTGGCGGTGGCGAAGTTCGTGGGCGCACGCTATGTCGTCATCACGGACGTGAACGACTACCGGCTAAACCTCGCAAGACAAATGGGCGCAACCCGCACAGTGAACGTTTCCCGCGAATCACTCGATGCCACGATGGCCGAGCTCGGGATGCAGGAAGGGTTCGATGTCGGGCTGGAGATGTCCGGCAATCCAGCCGCGTTCCGCGAGCTTCTGCGCACCATGCATCATGGCGGCAGCGTCGCGCTCCTCGGGATTCCGCCGAGCGAAACCGCCATCGACTGGAACGAGGTCATCTTCAAGGGGCTCACCCTGAAGGGGATCTACGGGCGCGAGATGTTCGAGACCTGGTACAAGATGGCGAGCCTCCTGCAGAGCGGGCTCAACCTGGATCCCATCATCACGCACCACTTCGCCGTGCAGGAATTCGAGCAGGGCTTCGAGACGATGGGTTCGGGGAAATCCGGCAAGGTGATCCTGGACTGGTCGACGATCTAGCAGCCTGTCAGGCTGGCGGGGAGTCGGTTTTGGGGCAAGGCGACGTCGGCAGGGATGGCGAGTCGCAACCGCCTCCTGCCGCCTTCAAGCGAGACGCGATCGCCTTCCGTCGAGAGCGAGTGGCACCCGGCTCCACACGGCTGATGCCGGGGAATCAGGGCTTAGGGCGCCGTCGAATTACGGCGCCGAGCAGAAGCAGTAGGCGTACGGCCGGTTCGGCACGGAAAGCCGGTTGAACCGCTCCAGCTCCCGCGCAAGCGGATCCAGCTTCTCGGCGAGCTGCGTCAGCCGCCGCGCGCGATCATCCACCTGATACACGGCGCGAATCAGCCTGACCCGCACCTGCAACGCGAGCTCCTGCGCCCACGAGAGACTCGGCTCCACGTAGTCCAGCTCCCACTTGTCGAGCTTCGCGCGGCGGGCGGCAGCCTTCACGGCATCCTCGAACGATCCGAGGTGATCCACGAGCCCGATCCGAAGCGCATCCGCGCCGGACCACACATGCCCCTGCGCGATCTCGTTCACCTGATCGCGCGTCTTGTTCCGGCCGGACGCCACACGCGAGAGAAACTCCTCGTACCCGCGATCGATGGTCGCCTGCACGATCTTCTTCGCATCCTCGCCGAGTCCGACATCGAGCCGCTGCTGTCCCGAAAGCTTGCTCGTGCCCACGCCATCGACCGTAATGCCGACCTTGCCGAGCGTCTTGTTGATCGTGGGGACGACGGCGTAGATGCCGATGGAGCCCGTGATCGTCGCCGGGCTCGCCCAGATTTCATCCGCGGGAGCGGCGATGTAGTAGCCACCCGACGCCGCGAGGTCCCCCATCGACACGACGAGAGGCTTGCCCGCGGCCTTCAGCGCAGCGATCTCGCGATGGATCTCCTCCGACGCCAGCATGCTTCCGCCCGGGCTATCTACGCGCAGCACGACCGCGCGAACCTTGTCGTCCACGCGCGCTTCGCGAATGAGCCGCGCAGTCGACGCGCCACCGATGGTTCCCGGCGGCTGATCGCCATCCAGGATGTCGCCGGAAGCCACGATGACGCCGATCTTCGCGCCATCGCCAGGCGCGAGCCGTTGCTCGGCGCGCACGATGCGAACGTAGTCCTCGTGCGGAACGCCCTTGAAGCTGCCGTCCTCGTCGTCCTCGCCCACGATCTGCTTCACCAGCTGCTCGACCTCGAGGCGCGACTTCACGCCCGTGACGAGCCCCGCCTTGAGCGCGACTTCGGCGGCATGCCCTTTCGCTGCCGCGATCTCGTCGCCGAGCGTGTTCGCGTACTCCTCCAGCGCATTCGGCTGCAGCTTGCGGGCCGCGACGATGGCCTTCTGATACGACTGCCACAGCGAGTTGAGGTACTGGCTCGCCTGCTCCTTCGCTTCGGGCGACATGTCCGTGCGCGAGTACGGCTCCACCGCGCTCTTGTAGTTGCCGACGCGGAAGACGTGGATGTCCGTGCTGACCTTGTCCAGCAGCCCTTTCCAGAACCAGTGATAGCTCTCGTATCCGTCGATGAGCACCATGCCGAGCGGATCGACGTACACCTCGTTCGCCTGCGCCGCGAGGTAGTACTGCGCCTTGTCGTACGCCGTGCCGTACGCGATGACTTTCTTCCCGGTCTTCTTGAACTCTTCGATCGCGCGCGCGAGCTCTTCCAGCGTCGGCTGCCCGGCGCCCGTGAAGTACTCCGTGTCGATGACGAGAACGGGGATGCGGCTGTCCTTCGCTGCCGCGCGGATGGAGTCCGTGAGATCGCGAAGAAGCGTCTCGGCGCGCGCGTTGCCGCTCGCCTCATCGATCGCGCGCTGGATCGGGTCCCCCGAAAGCTGCTCGACGATCTGCCCTTCCGGCGCGATGACGAGCGCCGCCTTCGCCGGAATGACCGGCGAGGACACGCTCAGCGCGCCGATGATGAATCCGAAGATGATCAGCAGCAGGACGAGGTGCAGGAACTTGCGAACCCAGTCGATGCCTCGCCCGATGGCGAGTAAGACGGCGCCCACGCGCATATCTGGCTATTTCCTGTAGGAGATCCTGTAAATGGCGCCTTCCTGGTCGTCCGAGACGAGGAGCGCTCCATCCGGCGCCCACTGCAGGTCGACCGGCCGGCCGGTCACGTTGCCATCCGCCTTGAGCCAGCCTGTGAGGAATGGCTCGACGCTGACGACCTTATCGCCGTCGATCTTCACCTGCATGATGCGATAACCGATCGGCTGACTGCGGTTCCACGAGCCGTGCTGGGCAACGAAGGCCGTGTTCGCGTACGACGCCGGGAACTGGCCGCTCTTGTAGAACCGTATCCCCAGCGCAGCAACATGCGGGCCCATCTTCGCCACGGGCGGGACGGCGGCCGAGCATGGCTTCAGCTTGCCGAACTCCGGATCGACCACGCTGCCGGCATGGCAGTACGGGAAGCCGAAATCGTCGCCCACCTTGTCCAGGCGGTTGAGCTCGTCGTCCGGCACGTTGTCGCCGAGCATGTCCCGGCCGTTGTCGGTGAACCAGAGCTTCTTCGTCGTGGGATGCCAGTCGAAACCGACCGAGTTGCGCACGCCCTTCGCCACGGGCTCGCGGCCCGTGCCGTCCGGATTCATGCGCAGGATCTGGCCGTAGCCGACGCTGCCCTTGTCGCACACGTTGCACGGCGCGCCGATGGAAACGTATAGCTTGTCGTCCGGCCCGAACGCGATGTAGCGCCAGCCGTGATGCTGCTCAGTGGGAAGGCGCGTGATGACGACGGGCTGCGGCGGCTTGTCGAGATGGGACTCGATGTCGTCGTAACGAACGATGCGATGAACTTCGCCGACGTACAGCGCGCCATTGCGAACGGCGACGCCGTTGGGATTGTTGAGCCCGGAGAGCAGTGTCGAAACGACCGGCTTGCCGTTGACGGTGCGGACGGCATACACCTTGTCCGTCGGCGTGCCGAATTTCATCGTGCCGACGAACAGCGTGCCCTTCGGCCCGAAGGCCATCTGGCGCGCGAGAGGAACCTTGTCCGTCAGGACTTCGATCTGGAAGCCGGACGGAGGCTGCAGGCCCTCGAGCGAGGGCGCAGCGAACGCGGAGCACGCCGCGAGCGCCAGCCCCATTCCGACTCCGGCTTTCGCCAGGCCCAGAAGGCTGCGCTTCGCAGCGTGCCCGGGGCGCATCAGATCTTCTCTTCGATGCGCGCCGCTTTGCCGGAGAGGTCGCGCAGGTAGTACAGCTTCGCGCGGCGAACGCTTCCGCGACGCTTCACGGAGATGTCGCTGATCGCGGGGCTGTAGGTCTGGAACACGCGCTCCACGCCTTCGCCGTGGGAGATCTTGCGGACGGTGAACGAGGAATTGAGGCCGCGGTTGCTCTTGGCAATCACGACGCCCTCGTAGGCCTGCACGCGCTCGCGGTCGCCTTCGACGACCTTCACCTGCACGACGACGGTGTCGCCGGGATTGAACTCCGGCACTTCGCGCGTCATCCGCGCCTTTTCGATTTCTGCAATGACGTTGGCCATGGTCTTCACCTCATTCATCCGTTTCGCCGCGCGCCGCGCGCGAGGCGAGAAATTCGTTCAACAACCGGCTCGCTTCTGGCGGGAGCCCACGCTTCACAATCAGGTCCGGCCTCCGCTGCCACGTGCGCGCCACGGCCTGCCTCAACCGCCACCGCCGGATGTCGGCATGGTGGCCGGAAGATAGCACCGCCGGCACCGCACGGCCCTCGAACACCTCGGGGCGTGTGTAGTGCGGCCAGTCCAGCAGCCCTTCCGCGAAGGACTCCTCGACGCTCGACCGCTCGTCGCCGAGCGCTCCCGGCATGAGCCGGGCCACCGCATCGATCAGCACCAGCGCGGGCAGCTCGCCGCCCGACAGCACGTAGTCGCCGATCGACAACTCGCGGTCGATGCCCAGCTCGATGACGCGCTCGTCCAGCCCTTCGTACCGGCCGGCAACCAGCACGAAGCCTGGCAGCGCCGCGAGCTCCCGCACCGTCTGCTGGGTCAGGACTTCGCCCTGAGCCGAGAGGTAGATGCGGGGGCTTCCTTCCGGCACGCGCGCATGCGCGGCGCGGATGGCAGCCAGCATCGGCTCCGGCTTCAGCACCATTCCGGGGCCGCCGCCGTAAGGCCGGTCGTCCACCGTCTTGTGCACGTCCTGCGTGTGGCGGCGCGGATCTTCCGTGCCGACACTCAGGAGGCCTCGCTCGATGGCGCGGCCCAGCACGCCGAACTTCAGCGCGCCTTCCACCATTTCGGGGAAGAGCGTCACGAGCTCCACGCGCAGCGCCATTCGCCAACCTCTCAGCCGCTCGACTTCTTACTCTGAGCCGCCCGGCGATTGAGGGCTTCTTACCTCTCAGTCCTCCAGCACGGCCGGCCAGTCGACTACAACCTGCCCCGCCTCGAGATCAACTTTCGCCAGGTGCGCCTTGTTCGCGGGCACCCAGTGCTCCTCACCCGCGGCGCCCTTCACCACCATGACGTCGCCGCCCGGGGTCTCGACGAAGTGCGACACCGCGCCGAGCGCGACACCTTCGAGGTTCGCCACGGCGAGGCCGATGAGGTCCGCCTGATAGAACTCGCGCCGGCGAAGCTTCGGCAGCGCGCTGCGCGCCACGTTGATCATCGAGCCCTGCAGGAGCGCCGCGCGATCCCGGTCCTCGATGCCTTCGAGCCTCGCGACGAACCCCGAGCCCTGGGCACGCCCTTCCAGCACTTTCACCGCACCGGCCGGCGCAACGCTCGCGCCGGGCCCGGCCAGCATCCAGTCACGGTACTTGAGCAGTTTCCCGGGAGGGTTCGTGAACGACTGCACGTGAACCCATCCCTTGATGCCATAAGGGGCGCCAATGCGCCCCAGTTCCAGCCACTCTTTCGACGAGGTCACGATCTGACCTCACCGCTCGCTCTTCAGGCCGTGGCCTGCTTGCGATAGGTCTTGACGAGCTGCTTCACGCGGTCCGACTGCTGCGCGCCGAGGCCGACCCAGTGGTCGATGCGGGCGACATCGAGCTTCAGTTTCGGCTCACCCTTGCGGGCGATGGGGTTGAAGTAGCCGACCTGCTCGAGATTCTTGCCGCCCTGGCGCTTGCGGCTGTCCGTGACGACTACGTGATAGAAGGGCTGGTTCGTAGCCCCGCGCCGGGTAAGGCGAATAGTGACCATCGTTGCGTGCTGTCCTGAAGAATTAGGGTCCGGGCCGCGGTCGGACCGGGCCCCCAAAAAAGAGCGCGGATTCTACGCAAACGATTGATTCGACGGAAGGGCTATTTGGACCGCCGAAGCCCTCAATCGTCGGGCGGCTCGGAGGCGGCAGGCAGGGCGCTCAGTCGCGGGGCAACTTGGCGGCACAGGAACCGGTCGCCGGAAGGCTCGGGAGGGAGGTCAGCGGAGCCCTCATCCGAGCCGCCGGCCATCGAAAGCTCTGCCGTCCGAGCCGCCGGGCCATCGAGAGCCTCCGCCGTCCGAGCCGCCGGGCCATCGAGAGCCTCTGCCGTCCGAGCCGCCGGGCCATTGAGAGCCTCCGCCGTCCGAGCCGCCCGGCGATTGAGGGCCTCTCCAGCCTTATTGCCGCGGGAATCCCGGGGGCATCCCCCCCTTGAACGCCCCCAGCATCCGCTTGAGCTTCCCACCCTTCAGGTTCTTCATCATCCGCTGCATCTCCATGAACTGCTTGAGGAGCCGGTTCACGTCCTGCACCTGCACCCCGGAGCCTGCAGCGATCCGGCGGCGGCGCGAGCCGTCGATGATCGAGGGCTCCCGGCGCTCCTTCAGGGTCATGGAATTGATGATCGCGATCTGCCGGCGGATGTCCTTGTCCCCCGCCCCCGCGGGCAGCTTCTGGGCCGCCGCGGCCGGAAGCTTGTCCAGGAGCGCGCTCACCCCGCCCATCTGCTGAAGCTGCTCGAGCTGGCCCTTGAGATCGGCCATGTCGAAGCCCTTCCCCTTGATGACCTTCTTGGCAAGCCGCTGGGCCTCCTGAACGTCGACATTCCGCTGGACCTGCTCGACCAGGCTGACGACGTCGCCCATGCCCAGGATCCGCGACGCCATGCGCTCCGGATCGAACGGCTCGAGCGCCTCCGTCTTCTCCCCCATGCCCAGGAACACGATGGGCTTGCCGGTGATCTGCCGGACCGACAGCGCGGCACCGCCGCGGGCGTCGCCGTCCGCTTTCGTGAGGATCACGCCAGTGAGGTCCAGCGCGTTCGAGAAAGCGCGCGCGGAATTCACCGCGTCCTGACCGGCCATCGCGTCCACCACGAAGAGCCGCTCGGTCGCCGGAACCGCCGCGTCGATATCCTTCATCTCCTGCATCAGGGACTCGTCGACGTGCAGGCGGCCAGCGGTGTCCACGATGAGCACGTCCGCCACCGACCGTTTGGCTTGCGCGAGCGCCTGCCGCGCAATCTCAGGCGGCGCAGTTCCCTCCGCCGCGCGCCAGAACTCCGCACCGACCTGCTGCGCGAGCCGCTCCAGCTGAAGGATCGCCGCGGGCCTGCGCACGTCCGTGCTGATGAGCAACACCCGTTTCTTCTGGCGTTCGATGAGCCAGCGCGCGAGCTTTGCCGCAGTGGTGGTCTTGCCGGCGCCCTGAAGACCCGCGAGCAGCACGACGATGGGGGGCTGCGCCCGCAGGTTGAGCGGTTCGCGCCCGCCGCCACCAGGGCCGGCGCCATCGCCGTCCCTCGGGCCGCCTCTCTGGCCGCCCATGATCTCCACCAGCTCCCTGTGGATGATGCTGACGAACACCTGCCCCGGCGTCAGGCTCTGCGCCACCTCGGCGCCCAGCGCCTTGGCCTTGACCGCCTCGATGAACGTCTTGACGACCGGCAGCGCGACATCCGCCTCCAGGAGCGCCATGCGCACTTCGCGGAGGGTCTCGGCAACGTTGTCTTCGGTGATGCGCCCGCGGCCCCGCAGGGTGTCGACGGTGCGGGCCAGGCGGGCTGTCAGATTCTCGAACATGGCAGAGCCTTGAACAGGGGCGGCCATCGCCGCCGGGTGGTTCGGGGGGCCGGGCAGTATAAGGGCCTTCGGCGCGATTGCGCGGCGGGAGGCCTCCCCAGCTACACCTCTATCTATAGGCCCCTTCCCGTAACCGTTTTCCCTGCGGGGCGCCGCGCGCCCGTATGCTAGCGGTCAGGGGGCCCAAAGACCTCCCGCGAGGACAATGGCTTGTGAACGATGCTCCGACCCTGATCCTGCTCATTTCGCTGCTGGTGCTGCTCATAGTGATCGCCTTCTCCTCCGGCACCGAGGTGGCGATGCTCTCGGTGAACCGGTATCGCATCCGCAACCGGGCACAGAAGGGAGAGCGGTCGGCAAAGCTCCTGGAGCAACTGCTGTCGAAGCCGGACGACTGGCTCGGGGCCAACCTCGTGATCCTGGCGGCCGCGAGCGTCTTCGCATCCGCCGTGGCCACCATCCTCGCCCAGCGCACGGGGCATCCCTATGCCGTGCCGGTGGTGGGCACGCTGCTCACGATCGTGATGATCGTCTTTTGCGAGCTGGCTCCGAAGATCTACGCGGCGACCCACCCCGAGCCGGTGGCCCTCAGCTCGTCGTACGTGTATCGGGTGCTGGTGCTCGTTGCGCGACCGATGCTGTGGGTCACCAACAAGCTCGCCTACGGCTTCCTGCGTCTCTTCGGCGTGGTGCGCAAAGTTCGGGCGGATCAGGCCCTGAGCACGGAGGAACTGCGCACGGTCGTCGCGGAAGCCGGGCCGATGATTCCGGCCCGTCACAGGCAGATGCTGCTTTCCATTCTCGATCTCGGCAGCGTGACGGTGAACGACATCATGATCCCGCGTCACGAGATCTCGGCCATCGACATAGACGAGAACTGGGACGATTTGCTGGACAAGCTGCGGCAGACGCCGCACACGCGGCTTCCGGTGTACGACACCGAGCTCGATAACTGCATCGGCATCCTGCACATGAAGCGCGTGGCGCACGAGCTCGCGCGCGGCACGCTTACGCGCGAACGGTTCATCGAGATCGCGCGCAGCCGGGAGCCCTACTACGTTCCGGAAGGCACGCCGCTGAACGTTCAGCTTTCCAACTTCCAGCGCAATCGCCGTCGCCTTGCCTTCGTCGTGAACGAGTATGGCGACATCGAAGGGCTCGTGACGCTTGAAGACATCCTCGAAGAAATCGTCGGCGAGTTCACGAGCGACCCGGCCACCATCACGCACAAGGACATCCATGCGGAGCGGCCGGGCGTGTACATCGTGAATGCCAGCGCGACGATCCGCGCGCTCAATCGCGCCCTCCAGTGGTCGCTCCCCACGGACGGGCCGAAGACGCTGAACGGCCTGCTGATCGAGCGCCTCGAAGCGATCCCCGAACCCGGGACGACGCTAAAGGTGGACGGCTACACGTTTGAAGTCCTGCAGACCGGCGACAACATCATCAAGACGGTGCGCGTGCGGGAGAGCAACGCGGAGAGCAACCAGGAGCGCGCCAGCGCGGCGGGGTAAGAACGTCGACCTCACGGGCGCGGCTCGCGAGCGACGCGCTTGGCACTCGCGCTGCTTGGGCCACGCGGCGGCGGAACCGCCGTCGTTATCCGACCGCGCGACGCATGCCGAGCTACTGCGCTCCGAACGCAGCCTTCAGTGCTTCATCCACGCGCGAGACGGGGATCACCTGCAGGCCTTCGAGCGGCTTGCGGGGCGCGTTGTCCTTCGCCACGAGCGCGATCTTGAATCCCTGCTTCTGCGCTTCCTTCAGCCTTTCTTCGCCATAGGCGACCGGCCGAACCTCCCCCGTCAACCCGACCTCACCGAACGCGACGAGCGTGTTGGCCAGCGGCTTGTCCTTCAGGCTGGAGGCCAGCGCGAGAATCACCGGCAGGTCCCACCCCGTCTCGTCGATGCGAATCCCGCCAACGACGTTGACGAAAACGTCATGCTCCTGAAGTGATACACCCGCATGCCGGTTCAACACCGCGAGCAGCATCGCCACGCGGTTGGCATCGAGCCCCTGTGCGACCCGACGTGGCGCGCCGAAGCGCATCCGGTCTACCAGCGCCTGCAGCTCGATGAGCAGCGGCCTCCCACCCTCGCGGGTCACCGTCACCACGCTACCGGCTGCCGGCTCCGCCGCTCGCGCGAGGAAGATGGCGGAAGGATTGCGGATCTCCCGCAGCCCGCCTTCCGTCATGGCGAAGAAGCCGAGCTCGTTCACCGCCCCGAACCGGTTCTTCGTCGCCCGGACGATGCGGAAGCGACTGCTCGCCTCGCTCTCGAAATACAGCACTGTATCGACGAGATGCTCGAGCACCCGGGGCCCCGCTATCGTGCCCTCCTTCGTCACGTGCCCAATGAGCATCACAGCCGTGCCGCTGCTCTTGGCGAACCGAACCAGCGCAGCCGTGCATTCGCGCAATTGCCCCACGGCCCCGGCGCTCGTCTCGATGCTGGACAGCGCTACAGTCTGGATGGAGTCCACCACCAACAGGGTCGCCTTCCGATCCGCCGCCAGCGCCAGGATGGAGTCCAGATCGTTCTCGGTGACGATGGCGAGATCGCCCGGCGCTACGCCCAACCGCCTCGCCCGCGACCCGACCTGCGACTCCGATTCTTCACCGCTGGCGTAGAGCACCCGCTGGTACGTGGCCACATGCGAAGCCACCTGCAGCAAGAGCGTGGACTTGCCAATGCCCGGGTCGCCGCCCAGAAGGGTCACGGACCCCGGCACGATGCCTCCGCCGAGCACCCTGTCGAGCTCGGCCTGCCCGGTGGCCAGTCTCGTTTCCGAGGCCGCCAGTTGCGCATCGAGAGTCCTCGGCGCGGTGCGCGGCACGACAGCCGGGGCACCACGGGCGGATGCCGCCCGCTGCTCCAGCGAATTCCATGCAGAGCAGTGAGGACACTGTCCCTGCCACTTCAGCGTCTCGCCCCCGCACTCGGAGCAGACGAAAACGGGGCTCGATCGCGCCATCCGGGCTCTTTGGCCTTATCGGCCGTTTGGGAAGGATGCAAGTCTCAAGTTTCACGAATGCGCTTCCCGCTCAACTTGGCTAGGATGCGCTGCCTGCACCGTCTTTGCGGGGTTTGTGACCCCCGGCAGGGACGTTGCGTGGAGCAATGCTAGCGTATGCCGTCGCGTTTCGTGGGGAGGCGGCGGGTCCGGGGTCTCAAGTGCTGATGGGGAGTTACACAGTTGGTGGGCATCGAGCGCTGCCCTTCGGGCATGCGTGTGCGTTCCTGCGCTTGCTCGAATGTGAGCCACCTCACACTTCGTCACGGCGGAGTTCCTGAATGACGTTGCGATCGAAGATCCGCTGCGTCGGGATGACGGACACCGGCAAGGTGCGCGAGCACAACGAGGACACCATCGCCACCGACGCGGACATCGGGCTGCTCGTGCTGGCGGACGGCATGGGCGGCTACAACGCGGGCGAGGTCGCGAGCGGCATCGCGGTGAAGACCGTGCTCAACCTCATCCGCGAGCAGGTGGAGCGCGAGGACCTCACGATCCAGGACAAGGAAACGGGCATGTCCCGCCCGAGCATCATCCTGCGCGACGCGATCCACCGGGCCAACAAGATCATCTACCAGACCGCGCGGTCGCAGCCCCAGTGCGAGGGCATGGGCACCACGATCGTCGCGGCACTGTTCTTCGACAACAGGATCTCCATCGCCCACGTGGGCGACTCGCGGCTGTACCGGCTGCGCAGCGACCGCTTCGAGCAGGTGACGATGGATCACTCGCTGCTCCAGGAGCTCGTGGACCGCGGCTTCTATTCAGCGGAGGAAGCCCAGCGGGCCGCGAACAAGAACTACGTCACACGCGCGCTCGGCGTGGAGCCGAACGTTGAAGTGGAGCTGCAGGAAGCGGCGGTCCAGAAGGGCGACGTGTACGTTTTGTGCTCCGATGGGCTCTCGGACATGGTGGAAGACGACGACATTCACTTAACGATCAGCACCTTTAGTGCTAATCTGGATACGGTCGCTAAACAATTGATTCAGTTGGCAAACGATAATGGAGGCCGGGACAATGTCTCGGCTGTCATGGCACAGGTCCTCGACGCCTTCCCTGCCAACAAGGGCGTCATGGACCGGATTTTCCGCTGGTTCGGCTAAGGCGAGGCGTACATGGCAAGGTTGGTCTTGAGCCTGGATAGCCAGGTGATGGCGGAATACAACATGAACAAGGAGCGCTACACGATCGGGCGCCTCCCTGACAATGACATCCGCATCGACAACCCGGCGGTCAGCGGTCATCACTCGCTGATCATCAACATCCTCAACGACTCATTCCTCGAGGACCTGAACAGCACCAATGGCACCTACGTCAACGGGAAGCTGATCAAGAAGCACGCGCTTCAGCACGGGGACGTCGTCACGGTGGGCCATCACCAGCTTCGCTTCGTCGAGGACGACGAGGCGCAGGACGAGTTCGAGAAGACGATGGTGATCCAGCCGTCCGCAAGGCCGGTGGACAAGCTGCGCACCGCGAGTGCCGCGGCGGAGAACGTCTCGGCCGGCATCTCGGCCACCGGCGCCCGCAAGGCGCTGAGTGCGGACGGGCTCACCGCGCCCAAGAAGGCGAAGCTGCAGGTGCTCTCGGGCGCGTTCGCGGGCCGCGAGCTGGATCTCAACAAGGCTCTCACGACGCTGGGTCGCCCCGGCGTGCAGGTCGCCGCGATCACGCGGCGCGCGGACGGGTTCTTCATCGTGCACGTGGACAGCGGCAAGGAGAACGACTTCCCGCTGCTCAACGGCTCGCCCATCGGCTCGAACGCCACGAAGCTCTCGGACAACGACGTCATCCAGCTCGCCGGCGTGAAGATGGGGTTCTTCGAGGGCGCCTGACGCGCCCGCAAGCCTCGACTCCTGGAAGGTCTCCTGAATCCGGGCGGAGCGCTCTTCAGCCCGAGCGCTCTCGCTCCGAGCCCCCTTGCTCCCGGGCCCTCTTGCTCCGGGCCCTCTTGCTCCGGGCCCTCTTGCTCCCGGGCCCTCTTGCTCCCGGGCCCTCTTGCTCCCGGGCCCTCTTGCTCCGAGCCGCCCGGCGATTGAGGGCTTCTTCAGCGAAGCTCGATGGGCACCCGCTGGCTGACGCCACAGAGCAGTTCGTAAGGAATCGTCCCGGCATGCCGGGCGATCTCCTCCACCGGCAACCCCTCGCCCCATAGCGTTACCGGGTCGCCTACTTTCACGGGCGGCAACGTCGAAACATCCACCGCGATCATGTCCATCGACACGCGCCCCGCGATGCGCACGCGCTGCTTGCCGATGAGCACAGGCGTCGTGCTGGGAAGCATTCGTGGCAGCCCGTCGCCGTACCCCGCCGCGACGATGGCGATGGTGGAGTCACGCGCGGCCGTCCATGTGCCGCTGTACCCGACCGTCTCCCCCTTCGGCACGCGCCGGACCGCAATCACCGTGCTCTGGAGTGACATCGCCGGCTGCAAGCCGATTTCAGTGCCAATCTTGTCCCCGAACGGGGAAACGCCGTAGAGCGCGAGCCCCGGTCGCACCCAGTCCGCGCTGACGCCCGCGCCGCTCAGGATCCCCGCGGAGTTCGAAATGCTCGTGGCGTAATCGAGCCCGGTGATCGCAGCGTTGAACTTGCCGATCTGGTCGCGATTCCTGGCTTCATCGCGATCATCCGCTCGCGCAAGGTGCGTGAGCACCCGAATCTCCAACGGTGCTGGCGTAATCGCAGCGATACGTGCGTGCGCGGCGGGAAAGTCCGACGGACGGAAGCCGAGTCGATTCATGCCCGTGTCAATCTTCATCCACACGACGAAGCGATGCGCGCCGGAGAAAGCTTCGAGCAATTCGATCTGCAGCGGATCGTGAACGACGATCTCGAACCCGTGCCTCGCGGCCTCAAGAAGCTGCTCGCTCGTGAACACACCTTCGAGCAGCACGATGGATTTCGTAACGCCGGCGGCTCTCAGCGCGAGCCCTTCTTCCAGCCGCGCAACCGCGAACGCATTCGCGTCAGCGAGCGCCAGTGCCGTCGGCACGAGTCCGTGCCCGTACGCATTCGCCTTCACCACCGCCATCACGCGCGCGCCCGGCGCCCTCGCGCGAACTACTGCGAGGTTGCTTCTCAACGCGCTGGTATCGACGACCGCCCGGATCAACCGGCTGCTCACCGCAAAATGCCGTCCGCGTAAGAGTCCGGCACGAAGTTCGCGAAGCGCGAGTACATGCCCTGGAACGTGAGATTGAACATGCCGATCTCGCCGTTGCGATGCTTGGCGATGTGAATCTCGGCGATTCCCTTTCGCGTGGTTTCCTTGTCGTAAACCTCTTCGCGATAGATCAACAGGATGATGTCCGCATCCTGCTCTATCGCGCCCGAATTGTGCGTAACTATCTGATCCGCAAGCCAATTTTGGCATTCCGGCACTGTCAGATCAAATACCGTTTCCTCGCCCGCAGGCTCGATCGAGGTGACTCGATCCCAGTACAGGTCGCTGCGCGACATCGCGCGCAGCCCTTCGTCCTGCAGAAGGTTCGCGTACTCGCCGACGAGCCTTCGCGAGGGAGCGAAGCGAACCGTTGGGAGGCCGAGTGCCCTGCCTCTCATGACTGCCATCTGCCTTCGGGAAATGCCGGCAGCCTCCATCGATGCCGCGATGTGTTTGAAAACTTCCGCGGGCAGCGTGTCGACGTTCGTGCTCTCTCGAACCGACTCGAGGCTCAACCACAACGCGGCGACAGCGCCCTCGCGGGGGCCGAACCCGCCGACGATTTCGCAGAAACGGCGCTGATCGTCCGCGCCGCTGACATCCACGTTGTATACAGGTCTGCCCGTCGCATGCTGGACCATGCTCAGGCGCGCAACGATTCCCAGCCTCAGCAGCAGCGCCATCACATCGCGAGAGAGCCTCTCGCTGCACGTCACGAAATAGATCCGATGGCGCCCCTTCGAACCCAACTTGCGCAAGCTCACCGAGCCATCCGTCGCCCACAGATGCCTCAGCAGAAGCGCAATCTGGTCGTTGGCGAGGCGGAAGACTTCGGGCGGCAGGTGCTTCTCATGTGAGCGCTGCCCGAAGATCCCCAGCGATTTGAGCCACGCTCCAACGCCAGCCGGCTTCCAGCGGTTGCCGTTGCCGCTGATGACTAGCTGGTGCCAGTTGCCGACGCCCCTGTGACGCGTAACGCGCGACCCGAACGCTTCAGCCGCCGCACGAACAGCTTCGCTGTTCTGCTCGGACGCTGTCGTGTAACGAAGTGGCTGATGATTGAGATAGCTGCCATCCCCGACGAGATGGCCCAGTAACACCAGCCAATGATCGGGCCACCGGATGGTCTGCTCCGGTTCCGGAAGCTTTCTCGCGAGCGCCAGCCGATCGCCGATCGCGAGCTGCGAAACGGTGGTCCAGCCCTGCCCCGCCAGCAAACGATGCTCAGCGGTTGCGCGGATCGAGCGGCCGCTCGCCAGGCTCACGCGGAAAACGGGCTTCTTCCCGACTTCCCACACCTTGTCGGAACGGGCTTTCACGATCTTCTGGTGCTCGTCCACCGCCCACACTTCCGGCTCGGTGCCGACCAGATCCGCGATAGGCACCCGGTGCCCATCCGCAAGGCACACGAGCGTGTCGCCCGTGACGCATTCGCGAAGGTCCGACATCACCGGCACTTTGTTTTCGCGCTGCTCGACGCTACGGTTCAGCTGCGAGAGCGCGATCACCGGGATGTGCAGTTCCTTCGCGAGCGCCTTGAGGCCGCGCGAGATCTCGGAGATCTCGGTGGCGCGATTCTCTTTCGTGCCCGGAACCTGCATCAGCTGCAGGTAGTCGACGACGACGAGATCGAGCCCGTGCTCGCGCTTCACTCGGCGCGCACGCGCGCGCAGGTCCGTGGGCGTGAGGCCCGGTGTCTCGTCGATGAAAATCTTGGCTTCGGAGAGCTGCGCGGTGGCGCTGGTGATGCGCACCCAGTCCTCGTCCTGAAGCCGGCCGCTGCGCAGATTGCCGAGATGTACGGTGCCGATGGAGGACAGCAAGCGCGTGAGCAGCTGCTCCGAAGGCATTTCCATACTGAAGATGCAGACCGACGAGCGATGCTTCGGGCTGATGGCGGCGTACTCCGCCATGTTCACGGCGAGCGTCGTCTTGCCCATCGAAGGACGGCCCGCAACGATCACGAGGTCGCCCGCGCGCAGCCCGCCCGTGATCCGGTCGAAATCGGTGAAGCCCGTCGGCAGACCCTGCAGGGCGTCCGGGTTCTGGTAAGCCTTGTCGATCTTGTCGATGAGGTCCGGCAGCATCGCGCGCGCAACGACCGCGCCATCGCGACCGCTGAAACCCGCCTCGGCGATCTCGAACACCTTCTGTTCGGCCCGATCCACGAGCTCGCGCGCCGTGTGCCCTTCAGTGTTGAACACCGAGGCCGCGATCTCAGAACCCGCCGTGATGAGCTGCCGAAGCAGCGACCGCTCGCGCACCAGCTCCGCATAGGCGCGAACGTTCGCGGCACTCGGCGTATCGCGAGCGAGCGTGCCGAGGTACGCAAGCCCACCGGCATTCTCAAGCTCACCCAGCTTCTGAAGCTGCTCCGAAACCGTGATGACGTCGCAAGGCTTGCCCTCGCCCGCGAGCGCGGCGATGGCGGCGAAGATCAGCTGATGGTCCGGCCGGTAGAAGTCCTTCTCGCGGACCATATCGGCGACCTGGTCCCACGAGCTCGTGTCGAGCAGGAGCCCGCCGAGCACGGCCTGCTCGGCTTCGATCGAATGAGGAGGAGTGCGGACCTCGGCCACCGAAGTGGGGCCGAGGTCGCGCTTTTTCTTGGTGAATTCTGCCACGGGGCTGACTCTAGCTCAGAGCAGCAGCCGTTGCAGCCGAAGACGATACTTACTCTTCAGGGACGATCGAGACGGTCAGCGGCACGTCCACATCCGCATGCAGGTGCAGACTCACGACGTGCTCTCCGACCGTGCGCAGCGCGCCATTCGGCAGGCGCACTTCGCTGCGCGCGACGTTGAAGTTCTCGCGCTTGAGGGCCTCCGAAATGTCCGCCGTGCCGACGGAGCCGAAGAGCTTGCCTTCGGTGCCCGCCTTCGCGCGGATGACGAGCTTGTAGTCCTTGAGAGCGACCGAGCGCTCTTCGGCGGACTTGAGCTGCTCGCGCGCCAGCTTCTCCAGCTCCGCGCGACGCTCTTCGAACTTCGCGACGTTCGCCGGCGTAGCCAGGGTGGCCTTGCCCTCGGGCAGCAGGTAGTTGCGGCCGAAGCCGGACTTCACCTTCACACGGTCGCCGATGTTGCCGAGGTTGGCGACCTTGGTCAGCAGAATGACTTCCATTGCTCTAACGCTCCCCGATCAGTGCTGATCGGTGTAGGGCAGCAGCGCCAGGAAGCGCGCGCGCTTCACGGCGACAGCGAGCTGCCGCTGGTAGAAGGACTTCGTGCCGGTGATGCGGCTCGGCACGATCTTGCCCGTCTCGGTGATGTAGCCCTTGAGCGTGGCGAGGTCCTTGTAGTCGATGTACTTCACGCCTTCGGCGGTGAAGCGGCAGAACTTCTTCCGGCGGGAGAAGCGGCTGTTCGAATTGGGTTTCATGGCCATGTGGGTCGCTCCTTACGCGTTGTCCGAGGCACTGTCGTCGTCCGACGCCTCTTCGCGCTGCGGACGCTCGCGGCGCGGACGGTCGCCGCCGCTGCTCTCTTCCTCGTCGGCCTTCGCCATCGGCGAGGGCTCGGTGACGGCCTCGTCCATCGACACGACGAGGTGGCGGAGGACGGCGTCACTGAAGCGGAACGCGCCGGTGAGCTCGTTGAGCGCCTTCTGGTCGCACTCGATGTTCATGAGGACGTAGTGCGCCTTGTGAACCTTGGCGATGGGATACGCCAGCTGGCGCCGGCCCCAGTCCTCGAGACGATGGACCTTGCCGCCGTCGGCGGCGATCAGGCCCTTGTACCGCTCGATCATGGCGGGGACCTGTTCGGACTGGTCAGGGTGGACCAGGAACACGATTTCGTAGTGCCTCATGATTCCTCCTTACGGATTCAGGGGAGCCACCCGTCGCGAGGCCTGCGCGGTGTGGCAAGGAGACTGGCCTCAGCCGTTGGCGTGGGTCAGCCCCGACCGGGGTCCGGGCGGGGGCGCGGATACTACAGGAACGGTGCTGGGCGGAGCAAGGAGTGTCACGCAATCAAGGCGTTAGTGGCCCGCGCGGCCCTGCCGGGAGCCACCGGCCGACCCTTCTTGCACCGGGCCCTTCTTGCCGGCCGTTCTTGCACCGGCCCGCCTTTCACCCGCCCGCGGGCCCGCCCGCCAAGCGCCGCGCCGGTTCACGCATCACCTCCCAAGCGCTGCACCCGCCCGCGCGCCACCACCGGTTCATGAGTTGCATCCGCCCGCGCGCTGCTCCAGGCGACTCGCGGCCGCGCCCGGCCCGTCCGCCGTGCGACGAACCCCACGGTTGGGGCATCCCAGCCGCGAACCGCCGCGAGGTCCGCAGTGTCAGACTTGGCCGAGCCTTCCCCGTCGCCGGCGGGCGGCGGGCTCTTCAGGGAGACAAAGAAGAATGAAGTTCCTGCCACTCATCTGGAACGGCCTCTGGCGCAAGCCCGCGCGCACCCTCCTCACCCTCTTCTCGATCGTCGTCGCCTTCGTCCTGTTCGGGCTGCTGCAAGGCGTGGAGTCCGCCTTCAGTCAGCTCATCGGGGACCAGAAGCTCGACCGGATGTTCGTGGACCCGCGGTTCGCCCAGCCCATCCCCCTCGCCTACAAGCAGCAGATCGAGAAGGTAAAGGGCGTCACGAAAATCACGGAAATCCAGTTCATGCAGAGCTACTTCCGGGAGCGGTCGAACGGCGCGCTGATCATCTTCACGCGCCCGGACGTCTGGCTCGGCATCCGGCCGGAGTTCGAGAAAACCCAGGAGGCGCTCGACACGGTCGCGAGCACGCGCAATGCCGTGATCGTCACCAGATGGCTGGCGGAGCATAACGGCTGGAAGGTGGGCGACACCGTCACCCTGAAGGTCGGCATGCCGAACAGGGCCGGTAGCAACGACTGGCCGTTCCTGATCGCGGGCGTCATGTACAACCCCGAGCAGGAGGGCGGCACGCCGCGCCAGGTTCTCGCCAACTACGCGTATTTCGACGAAGCGCGCACGGACGGGCAGCACACGGTCAGCCGCTTTCTGCTGAGAATCGCCGACGCATCCCGCTCCGCGCAGACCGCGCGCGAGATCGACTCGCTCTTCCTCAATTCGCCCGTGCAGGTCCGCACGCAGTCCGAGCAGGATCAGGCGCAGATCGCCGTCTCGCGCATCGGCGACATCGAGTTCTTCACGCGCGCGATCATGAGCGCCGTGTTCTTCGCGCTGCTTTTCCTCACGCTCAATACGACTATGGAGTCGATCCGGGAGCGCACCTCGGAGCTCGCCACGCTGAAAACGATGGGGTTCTCGGATAACCGGGTGCTCGTGCTGGTGCTCGCGGAGTCCATCGCGCTGTTCCTGATTGCTGCGGCGGCCGGACTCGCGATCGCGGCGGCACTGTTTCCGCTGGCTCGCGAATTCATGCCGGTGCGAGTCATCCCCGGGTCCGTTCTTGTCCTTGGCGGGATCCTCGCCATCGCGGCGGCGCTGATCAGCGCGATTGTTCCCGCGCTCCGTGCGAAACGACTGAACATCGTCCAGGCACTTGCGATTCGTTGAGGTGACAGAGGTCATGAGCGCACTTAAGGAAGCAGTTGCCGTCACCTCCATGAACCTTCGAAGCCTGCCGTCCCGGTACGGGACATCGTTGGTCATCGTTGTTGGGATCGCGGCGGTCGTCGCGGTGCTCATCTCGGTGCTGGCGATGGCGAGAGGTTTCATCGACTCCGCGAAGCGCAGCGGGCGTGCGGAACGGGCCATCGTCGTCGCGCGCGGCACGGAGACGGAGTCGAGCGGCGGCTTTTCGCGGGACGCCGCTGTCACGATCCTGAATGCTCCAGGTATCCGCAAGGGGCCGGACGGCGCGCCGGTGGGTTCCGCCGAGCACCTTGCGTTTCCGATGGTTTCGGACCGTCGCACCGGTCGCGACACATTCGTGACGGTGCGCGGCGTGGGGCCCCAGGCCTTCGCGCTGCGTCCCGAGATGAAGCTCGTCGAAGGTCGCATGTTCAGGCCCGGCATCAACGAGCTGATCGCGGGACGCGCGTTGCAGGCCCGCGTGGGTGGAGTGAACCTCGGGGACAAGGTGCCGCTGCCTCAGGGGGACTGGACCGTCGTCGGCATCTTCGAAAGCAACGGCGACTCGCATGAATCCGAGCTGCTGACGGATGCGAACACCCTCGTGGCAGCCATGCGGCGTGGGGAATGGTTCAGCAGCACGACCGTGTGGCTTGAGAACGATGCGGCGTTCAACACCTTCAAGGATGCGGTGACGACGAACCCGACGCTTGAGGTGGATGTGAAGCGGGAGCCGGAGTACTTCGAGGCGGCATCGAAGCCGGTCGGGCGGCTGCTCAACATCATTGCGTACGCGATCGGTGGGTTCATGGCGCTTGGCGCGGTGTTCGGGGCGCTGAATACGATGTACTCCGCCATCAGCGCTCGGGCTGTCGAGATCGCAACGCTGCGGGCCATCGGGTTCGGGGCGTTGCCGGTGGTTGTGTCCGTGTTCGTGGAAGCACTGCTGCTTGCGCTGGTCGGAGCGATTCTCGGTGCGGGGATCGCGTGGTTCTTCTTCAATGGGAACGCGATCAGCACGGCATCCGGCACGTCGCCTTCGCAGCTCACCTTCTCCCTCGAGGTGACCGGCAGCCTCATTGCCGCTGGTGTGGGATGCGCGTTGGCGATCGGAGTGCTGGGCGGGCTCTTTCCAGCGATCCGCGCGGCGCGCAGGCCGGTGGCGATTGGCCTGCGAGCCTGAGCTCCGGGCTACTCCGGAGCAACGTCTGACTGCGCGACACGGTCGCGCCGGCGAGACGGAACCATGGTTGTTCCGCTCGCCTCAATTTGCAGAGGCAGCTGGGGTAGTGGACAGCAAGCTCGGCTGGCGGGCAGAACGTCAGCGCGAGGCGTTGCCGCTTACTGCCCGCTGACGGACCGCTTCGTACAGAAGCATGCCGGCGGCAACCGAAACGTTGAGGCTCTCGACCGTACCGAGCTGCGGTAGCCGGACGATGAAATCGCACGTCTGGCGCGTGAGCTGACGGAGGCCAGATCCTTCCGCGCCCAGCACCAACGCGATGCCGCCCTTCAGGTCCGCTTCGTGCGCGAGCTTCGGCCCGTCCGCATCCGCGCCCACAACCCACAGGCCCGCTTCCTTCAGCAGCTTCAGCGCACGCGCCAGATTCGTCACGGACACAACGGGCGTCGTCTCCGCCGCACCCACTGCAACCTTGCGCGCAGTGGCGTTCAGCTGGGCGGCACGATCCTTCGGAACGACGACCGCCAGAGCGCCGCACGCGTCGGCCGTGCGCAGACAGGCGCCCAGATTGTGAGGATCCTGCACGCCGTCGAGCACGAGGATGATCGGATCCTTCGCGGTTTCGAGCGCGGTGATGAGATCGTCCTCCGTCCAGGGCGGCAACGGCTCGATCTCCGCCACCACTCCCTGATGCGAGACATCGCCAAGCGTTTGCGCCAGCGCGCGCGCATCGATGCGCTGGACTGGCCGCCCGCCCTTCCGCGCGAGCTCCTCGATCTCCTTCGTGCGCGGATCGTCCCGACGCTCAGCGAACTTCACGGCCCGCACGCGCTCGGGATGACGCAGAAGCATCGACCGCACGGCGTGCAGGCCGTAAATGGTTTCGACGCCCTTCACTCGTCATCCTCCGTGGAAGAGTCGCCGTCCTCTGCAAGCGCGAGATCGATGAGCCCTTCGATCGGATTCACCGCCGTCACCATCACACGAATGTGCGAGCCGGTGCGCAGCTGACGCCGTGTGCGGCGGCCGATCCAGGCATGCCCGCCTTCGTGCATTTCGTAAGTATCGTCCCGGAGGCTATCGACGTGAAGAAGGCCGTCCACGCCCACTTCGAGGATCTGCACGAAGCAACCGAACTCCACGACCGTCGTGATGAGCCCGCGGAACGTCTGCCCGATGCGCTCGCGCAGGTACGTGCATTTGAGAAACGTGGAGACGTAGCGATCCGCCTCGTCCGCCCTCTTCTCAAGCTTCGACGTGCTCTCGCCGATGACAGCGAGCTGATCGGTGTCGTAGCGAACGGCAGCGCCGCTCTTGTCCTGGATGAGCGCCTTGAGCGTCCGGTGCACGACGAGGTCCGGATAGCGGCGAATCGGCGAGGTGAAGTGCGCGTACTGCGTGAGAGCCAGGCCGAAGTGACCGATGTTCGTCGGCTGATACACCGCCTGGGGCATGGCTCGCACGATGAGCGATTCGATGAACGGGCGGTCCGCAGTATCCGGCAGGCGCTTGGTGATGGCCTGCAGATCCCGGGTGGTCACCTCTTCCGGCAGCCGCGCATCGATGTTGAGCGATGCGAGCGCGCTGATGAGCCGGTCCAGCTTCACGTCTTCCGGCGTTCCGTGCACGCGATAGAGCGTCGGAGTCTTCGTGGTCTCCAGCTCCCGCGCGACGGCGACGTTCGCGAGGATCATGCATTCCTCGATGAGCCGATGCGCGTCGTTGCGCACTCGCATTTCGATGGCGCGCACGCGCTCCGCGGAGTCGATGACGAACTCGGCTTCAGCCGCATCGAAATCGAGCGCGCCGCGCCGTTGCCGCGCCTTGTACAGCGCGCGATACACCTCGACCAGCACGAGGAGCGGATCGAGCAGCGGGCCGAGCGAAGTGCGGGTCGCCGGCTTGCCCTCGAACAGCGCCTCGTTCGCGATGGTGTACGTGAGGCGCGCGTGCGAGCGCATCGTCGCTGGATAGAACTTTGCGCCTTTGAGCGCGCCCTGCTTCGACACGACCATGTCGGCGACGAAGCAGAGCCGGTCCACTTTCGGGGCCAGCGAACACAAGTGATCGGACAGCGCGTGCGGGAGCATCGGGATCACGCGCGTCGGGAAATACACCGACGTGCCGCGCTCCACGGCGCCGACATCGAGTGCCGTGCCTGGCCGCACGTAATGGCTCACGTCCGCGATCGCGACGACGAGACGGAAGCCCTGCGGGTGATGCTCGGCGTAGACGGCGTCGTCGAAGTCCTTCGCGTCCTCGCCGTCGATGGTGACGAGCGGCATGTCGCGCAGGTCCACGCGATTTGCGATTTCCGCCGGATCCACGCGGTCGCCAAACGACGCCGCTTCGCGAAGCGCCGCCGCCGAGAATTCGTGAGGCAGCTCGAAGCGCGCAATGGCGGATTCGGTCGAGAGCTCCACTGGACGATCCGGGTCGAGCCGCTTCTCGATGCGCGCCTGGGCGGGCGCGCCGCCGGTGGCGTGGCGGGAAATGCGAGCGATGGCCCAATCCCCGTTGCGCGCCCCGTTGAGATCGCCGGGCGCGACGCTGCATCGAAGTTGGAGCCGGCGGTCGGCTGCCGTAACCCAGGCGCTCTTGCCGTGAACCTCCACCGTGCCGAGGAACGCGTTTACGCCGCGGCCGGTGATCTCCTTCACTTCCCCAAGCCAACGATCGCTGGCATCGCGGCTCACTCGCACGCGCGCGCGATCCCCGTGCATGAGGCCACGCATTTCGCGCGGAGGGAGGAAGACACTGTCGGTCATTCCCTCGACGCGGAGGAATCCGTAGCCGGCGCGGTGTGCGCTGACTGTGCCTTCTACAATGTGGCCGGGATGGACGATGAGGGGGTTGGCCGCGCTGGCGCTGGTTCTGGTGCCAGGGCTGCCACTGCCACCGCGGCGACTACGACGCGCGGACTCGTCGCGATGCGCCCGCTCTCCGCGCGCCGCTCTCTTATCTCTACTGCCACTCTCGCGGAAATCTCTGCTGCCGCCCTCGCGGCTCGCGTCGCCGCCTCGCGCGGCGCCGGATCGTGCGGGTCGCGAGGTGGGATGCCCCACTCGCCCGCGGATCGCTCGCGCATGCCTGGACTCGCCGGCGCGACCACCGGCCTCTGCCGTGAAGTCGCCGCCATCGCCGTGGGGCCGGGTCGACTCTCCGCCACCGCGGCCGGATCGTCTCGCCGCTCTCCCCGTACCCTCGCTGCGGCCACGATCCCGCCTTCCGAACTTGCTTCGTCGTCTATTCAATTGACAGCCCCGGACCCCATGCGTACATTGCCGCGCCTTCGCACCCTGCCCAGGTGGCGGAATTGGTAGACGCACTAGCTTCAGGTGCTAGCGGGTAACTCCGTGGAGGTTCGAGTCCTCTCCTGGGCACCAATAAAAACAATAACTTAGATTCTTCTTGCATTCTTTCTTCTAGATGGTGGGGCCTTGCGCCAGACGTGGCGGAAGGCAGCACTGTTCGTGCCGGGTGGGATTCTACCTGCCTCGCCGGCAGCGAGCGCCGAAATCAGGACCACGCGGGGGTATCAGTTCAGCTTTGATGATCCAAGGCTGGCGAGCGCCTTCTTCGCCTCCTCCCGCATCAGTTCAGCAGCACTCTTCGGCGGATCCTTCGCGCGATCGCGGCTCACGGCAGAAACCTCAAGACGATCTCGCCGTTCGAAACGGCTGCTGCAGCCGAGCAGAGAGCACTTGTGATAGCGCTGTGCGCAGCGGCGATCACAAATGGGGAAAGATCGCAGCAAACCTCGGTTGGCAGGTAGCGCGACGTCGATGTGGGCGCCTGCAGCGGAAACCCGCCAATCTCGTCGCGGCCTCGACTAGCGATGCTCCCAGCAGTTGTTAGTCCCTGATCTCAAGTCGGCGTGGAAAAACGGGAGGCACGATGGAACGCCGGCACAGCAACGGAACGTCCCGCCGTGTTCTTCGTTGCAACTCGGCGGAAGGTTAAGCCAGCGAAACGCAATGAGCTCCACGATGCCCACGAAGAAGCGGCACCGCTACCCCAACCGCTTAGCTCGCAGCCTGCTTCACGTATTTCTGGTCGCGTGTGCCCTCGGCACCTGCCTCGCCGGCTGTGTGTCAAACGACCGCTGGCACCCTGCGCCGAGCGCGAGAGGTTCTGCCGGCGACAGCAGCACCGGCGTCGGTCAGGCAGGCGGAGTTGAGCTCGCTGTTCGAGTGGGGGCGTGGCGCGCCGAGCCACCCAACCTCGAGGAGGCCGTGCTGCCGATTCAAATCACGCTGGAGAATCGCGGATCTCACTCGCTGCGGGTGAGCTACACCGAATTCCGCTTCAGGGGCGTCGACCTGGACAGCCGGCCCCTGCCCCCGCGCAAGCTGGTCGGCCGCGAAGTCGAAGTGCAATCGGACCCCATTCTGATACCCCAGTCGGGCCCCGGCTTTCACGCGGCACCGGGGCGCATGCCGGCACCGCCCGGCTTCAATCCCTGGCGATTGCCCTGGCAGGACGATCAATCCTTCTACTCCCGGCAGTATGCGAAGTGGACGGTCTCGCTGCCCACCGTCGAAATGATCAGCCTTTCGCTCCCGGAAGGCGTGCTCGACCCCGGCGCGCGCATCGAAGGATTTCTCTACTTCGAACGGCTGGAGGGAATGCGCGAACCCCGCTTCGTCTTCAACCTGGTCGACGCGCGAACCGGGGTAACCTTCGGGAAGATCGAGATTCCGTTCGTGCGACGCTGAACTGCACGGACGCACGATCACGCTTCCTTCCATCGCATGACACTCTCGACGCCTTGCACCATACACCACCGCGCACTGACGTTTCACTACGTCGAGGCACCTGCAAGCATCGACTGCTGTGAACCACGACGTCGAGTCATGTGCTGTTAATTGCAGTGTTTCAGCGAGGCGCAGAAACACACGCGCGAGCCTGTTTTTTCCTGCTTTTCTCACCCTTATCCATGTAGACGAAGCGCTCTCGAAGCGATAACTTCGCCAGCGAGTCGCAGATCTCTCGCACCCCGCGTGCCAACGGAAGGACACGACAATGAACGCAATGTTGCGCAGAAAGGATGTGGTTGCCGTGATATCGAATGACGCCACCAGAGCAAGACTGAGCCACCTGCACGAGGGCCTCGATCAGGTGCGCGCGTCCCAGTCGGCCCTCGGCTCCGATCTCGCCCGGTTCGGCGACAAGCTCGAGGCGTTGAAGGAGACCCTGCTCGCCAGGTTTGACAAGCAGGGCGAGCAGATCAACGCGCTCTGCAAACGCGTCGACCTGGTTTACGTAAGCGTCAGGGTGGTGGTTGCCATCCTGGGTCTCTGCGTGTCCGCAGCGGTGATTGCGAATGGGCTGAAAGCCCTCGGCTGGACCTGAGTGACTGGGCCAGGTCAGTACCCTGCGAATGTCCCAGTGAAGGAATGTGCTGTGGACACCATGCCGGTGGAACATTCGCAGGAGCGAAGTCGTGCACGCGCGTCTGCACCCGCTCGGCGGACGGGACCTACGCCGGCGCCGGGCGGCGACTTAGCGCCACCGCCGAAAAACCATCCCGCCGTGATGCAACGTGCTTTCATCGACGAATTCACCGTCCGCGGTGAAGCCGGTGTCATCCCAGTATTCGATGTGGGTGCCGATAATCTCGTAGCGCCCCTGGTAGGCGCTCTGTCGCTTCCCTCGTGCCTCGTCGTAGCGGCCGTTCGCTAGCAGTTCGTGACGAATGTGCCCGTCGTCGGTAACCCACATGCCGACGTACGGATGCGGCGCGCTGGCCTGCTCCTTCGGAGCGGGAATACGGCGCAGGACATCTTCGTATGGCGCGAGATCCAGGAACGCCCACACCTCAACGGCCTTTCCACCATCCATGCGGAAGATCCAGGCGTACCGGTTGCGGTATTCACCGCCGTCGCGAGCGACCGCGCGCCCCTCCCAGTGTGCGACCACGTGATCGCCGTCGACGAAGACGCGTACCTCGATCGGACGCACGGGCACTGACAGACGCGACGTGAAGGGCCGAACGGCTTTCTCCACGAACTCTGCCCTCCCGCGGAAAACCCCCGCGCTGCGGCCCGAACCTTCGATGCGCCATACCACGCTCGGCGAGAGCACTTCGTCGAAGAAGGACGTCCCGCCTGCCGCCCAGCGATCGAACGCGGCCGTGACGATGCGTCGGTTCTCTTCAGCGAGACGCTGTCGTTCACCCGACGCCCCGTTGCGGCTCGCAACGCCGGCCTCGGGGGCGACAGCCCCAACAGTTCCTGATTGCGTCGCAGCCGCCTCGCCCCCCGCCGAGCCGGCCCCGCCGGCCACGATGGTCATGCCACTCATCATCACGATCACCCCCACGCGCCTCATCGCCGCACTCCCGAATACAGCCGCTGACTCACATTCGAGCCGCCAAAGATCAATTGCTGAACCAGCGGCCGCTCAACGAAGCGGCCCGGAAAGATGGGCTCCGGCGCACTCGCCGCGTCGAGGCGGGCGCGCTGCTCGTCGGTGAGCACGACACCCAGCGCGCGAAGATTCTCCTCCGCCTGCGCGAGCGTCCGCGCACCCATCACCGGGGCTGTCACCGCCGGGTTCGAGAGCGTCCAGGCAAGCGCCACCTGCGAAGCTGTTGCGCCGATCTCCTCCGCCACCGCGCCCACGACCGCGGCAATGCTCAGCGCCCGATCGCTCAGCTGACCCGACGAAGCCATGACGCCTTTACGTGTCGCCGCCACGCCCGCTTCGCGCGAGTCCGCGACATCCGAACGTGTGTACTTGCCAGTAAGCACGCCACCACCGAGCGGCGACCACGGCAGCACTCCCAAGCCGAGTGCGGAGGCCATCGGAATGAGCTCGTGCTCCACCGTCCGCTCGATGAGGCTGTATTCAATCTGAAGCGCGACGAACGGCGCCCAGCCAAACAGCTCCGCAAGCGTCTGCATCTGAGCGATGCGCCAGGCGGGTGTATTGCAGATGCCGATGTAGACGATCTTGCCCGCCCGCACGAGATCGTCCAGCCCGCGCATCACTTCTTCCGGATGCGACGTGAAGTCCCAGCCGTGCAGATAGAGAAGATCGATGCGGTCGGTCCCGAGCTGGCGTAGGCTCTGCTCCACCGAGCGCAGCATGTTGAGCCGATGGTTGCCGCCCGAGTTGGGGTTGCCCGGTTCGCGCGCCATCGTGAACTTGGTGGCGAGCACCACGCGCTCGCGCTTGTCGCGCAGGAACTCGCCGAGCAGGCGCTCGGACACGCCGTTCGTGTAGTTCACGGCCGTGTCCACGAAGTTGCCCCCGCGGTCGATATAGAGATCGAAAATGCGGCGCGATTCCGCGGGATCCGCGCCCCAGCCCCAGTCCTGCCCGAACGTCATGGTACCCAGTGCAACAGGCGAGACACGCAGCCCGGAGCGACCGAGCAACCGGTACTGGTCGAGCGAAGTCATGTGCGGTCCTCCAGATCGGCAAAGCCATCCTGTCTGTGTGCAGGAAACTAGTCCCCGCACGCAGGAAAGAGAACTTGCCGCGCTCTGGACGCTCCGGTAAGTTTTTCTAACCAATGACAGTCGATCTGAATGGCGTCGCCGTGTTCCTCGCGGTTGCCGAGGCGAAGAGTTTCACCACCGCCGCCCGGCATCTCGGCGTCACCCGCTCCGCCGTCAGCCAGGCGATCCGGCGGATGGAAGACCGCCTCGGTATCGCGCTGGTCCAGCGCACGACTCGCAGCGTGAGTCTCACGGAAGCCGGCGAAGCGCTATACCGACGCGTTGCGCCCGCTGTCGGGGAAGTCGGCCTTGCGCTCGATGCCACGCGCGATCGGGAAGCCGCGCCTTCGGGCCTTCTGCGCCTTGCGGTCTCCTCCATCGCGGAGCGGTTCATCTCCGGGCCGTTGCTCGCGAGCTTCGTCGAGAAGTATCCCGGCGTTCAGCTCGACATCACGGTCACGGACGACGAGTTCGACATAGTGGCGCAGGGTTTCGATGCGGGCGTGCGCCTCGGCGAGGTGATCGAGCAGGACATGGTGGCCGTCCCCGTCTCGGCGAGGCAGCGCCAGCTGGTCGTGGCCGCACCCTCCTACCTCGCGCGTCATCCGGCGCCGAAACATCCGGGAGAACTGGCGCAGCACTGCTGCATCGGCTGGCGGCCTTCGCCGCGCGCCGAACCTTATCGCTGGGAGTTTGCGGAAGACGGTCGGGAGTTCGACGTCGCGGTGAATCCGCGAATCACGACGAACGACATGTGGGTGATGGTACGCACGGCGGTTGCCGGCGGTGGTCTCACGTTCGGCATGGAAGAAACGTTTCGGCCGTATCTGCGCCGCGGCGAGTTGGTGCCGCTACTGGAGCGTTACTGCCCGCCGTTTGCAGGGTTCTATCTGTACTTCCCCGATCGACGGAATCTCGCGCCGAAGCTTCGAGCGCTTGTGACGCACGTTCGCTACCCGGCACGTCCTGCCAATACGCCGCGACCTTCCAATACAAGGAAGCGCCGCTAGAGGACGCTCGCGGCCCGGGCCTGTTTCACAGCCGTGAGCGTGCGGCGGCCGTCCCGTCCGGGTGAGGCTCCGAACATCCGACCGTATTCCCGTGTGAACTGGGAGATGCTTTCGTAGCCCACATCCAGCGCCGCCCGGCTCGCGGTAACGCCTTCGTTGACGATGAGATGGCGCGCTTCGACGAGCCGGAGCCGCTTCTGGAATTGCCCCGGCGTCAGCGAAGTCATTCGCTTGAAGTGCTTGTGGAAAGCCGTGAGGCTCATCGCCGCCGCGGCAGCCAGGCGCTCGACAGGAATACGCGAGCGATACTCCTTCCTCAGGATGGCGATGGCCGCAGCAAGCCGGCTTGCGGAGCTCTCGGGCAGGGTCAGTGCCGACAGGGCCGAGGCGTGCGGACCTGAAAGGAGCCAGTAATGCAGCTCGCGCACGATCCCGGGATGAAGGAGCGGTATTGCTTCGGGCCGATCCAGCAGACGCATGAGACGCAAGGCGCAATCGCGCATCGCCTGATGAGTCTCGTCGACGAACAGGACGCGACTCTTGCGCGGAGGCCGGGCAGGCGCACTGCCGAGATGAATCGCGATCTCCCTGAGAACGCTCATGTCGAGCTCGACAGCCACAGCCAGGTACGGCTCCGTCCGGCTCGCCTGCACGATCCGGCCCGCGACCGGCATATCCGCACTCACAATGACGGACTGGCCCTGGTGGAACGTCTGCTGGTGCGTTCCCACGGTCATCTGCTTGGCTCCCTGCAGAACGAGGCAAACCAGGGGCTTGTACGTGGAATGCAGAACGCGGTGCGGAGTCTCCACGCACATCATCCGCAAACCCGGCACGGGCGTGCGCGCGAGACCGTCGGCATCGGCATGACGGCTGGCATATTCGCGAACAGCGGCTTTTAGCGCATCCATTGAACGATTCCTCTCCGACACCTCCAACTTAGCACGCACCCACCCGCCCAGAAACAGGCGCCCTTGCAGGATCAGGCAAGTTTCGCGCAGTCGCAGGCAGGACCTCTGCCAGTGCGGAGCCGTATAAAACCCCGGCACCGCAGATTCAGCTCAACGTGGATACGCCGACAGGAAAGGCCCATGCTCGACGAACATCGATCCGTCCCAGGTCTGATTTCTCCATCCCGCCGCAGAACGCTGGCCGCAGTGGCCGTGGCGTGCGCGATGGCTGCCATCGCGCCGGGTGCGGTGCTCGAAGCCGCGCAGGAGCCGCTTGAGGCCAATGAACAGACAACAGAGAGTCCCATGATGAAACCCAAAGGAAACACGATCCTCATCACAGGCGGAAGCTCCGGCATCGGTCGGGAGCTCGCGCGGCGTTTCAACGACCTCGGCAACACCGTGATCGTGACCGGTCGACGCGAGCAGCCACTGAAGGAGACGATCGCGGACCGCAAGAATATGCACGCGATAGCACTGGACGTCGACGATCCGGCGGAGCTTCGCGCTTTCGCGGCCAGGATCGTTGCCGAACATCCGGATCTCAATGTGCTGATCAACAACGCGGGCATCATGCGCTTCGAGGATGTGAGCAGGGCTCGCGACCTGCGCGACGCAGAGGCGACGATCACCACCAATCTGCTCGGGCCCATTCGGCTCACGAACGCGTTGATCGACCACCTCGCGAAGCAACCGAACGCCGTCATCGTCAATGTGTCGTCCGGCCTTGCTTTCGTGCCGCGCACCGATGCGGCCACCTACAGCGCCACGAAGGCGGCGATCCATTCGTACACGGTGTCCTTGCGCGAGCAGCTGAAAGGCAAGGTCAAGGTCATCGAGCTCGTCCCGCCCGGCGTCCAGACCGAGCTCACGCCCGGCCAGTCGACGCGCGACGGTTACATGCCGCTCGGCCAGTTCATGGACGAGGTGATGACACTCCTCACCCATCAGCCGACACCGGATGAGATCCTCGTACAGCGCGTGGCTCTTCTGCGCTGGGCGGAGCGGGAGGGGCGCTTCGATCAGACTCTCGAAAGGGTCAACTCCCGTTAACGCCCCCCCGGCATCCGAAAGTGCAAAAAGGCGCCCAGCGCGTTCCGGATTGGTCTTCGCTTCCTCGTCGGGCTCGACCTGACACCTCCTGGACCCGCGCGGTTCGGTGCCGGATCCGCGGGTACCTCCTGGGCCAACCAAGGTCCGCGAGGGACCGGTGCAAATTCGCCACGATACGCAGGGTGCTCGCATCGCTCGCTGCCGGTACTCATCGTCGAGATACAGGTCCTGAAATCTGGGTGACAGCGTCAGCTTCTCCGAAGGCCTTCCCAGCGCGATACCCGGCACGGGAGTTCTAAAGGAGTAGATCCCCGGCCCCCCAATGCTTGACTCTGGACTATGGTCCAGGGTCTAGCATGCGTGTCACACAGTCGGAATCATCCCCTCAATGGACACGATCGGAATCGGCACACTGGCGGAGCGGGCAGGCGTAGGCATCGACACCGTGCGGTACTACGAGCGCGCGGGACTTCTCTCGCCGAAAGCGCGGCTGCCCTCCGGATATCGCAGGTACTCGGATCTTGAGGTCGCGCGCCTGCGGTTCATTCGCCGCGCCCAGGCGCTGGGCTTCACGTTGAAAGAGGTCCGCGAGTTGCTGGCGATCTCCGCGCAGCGTGATGTCGCGAAGGTGAAGCGCTCCGCGCAAGCCAAACTCGCCGATGTCGAAAAGCGGATTGCCGAGCTCCAGCGCGTGCGCAAGGGTCTCGCAACGCTCATCGCCGCCTGCCCTGGTCATGGCCGCGCCGCCGACTGTCCCATCCTGCAAGCCCTTGGAGGCGATGACGAATGAGCGCGCATCCGCACCACTGCCATCATCACGCCCCCAGGCAAGCCCATGAGCACGGCGCGCACGCTGGCTCGTCCTGCCACGGTGGCCACAGCGACCACGGCAGGCATAGCGGCCACGGTGCACACGGTGCCCACGGCGCGCATGGCGCGCCGAAGAAACCCTCCGCGCCTGTGCCGGAAGGCACGATCTACACCTGCCCCATGCATCCCGAAATCCGTCAGGTTGGGCCAGGAAGCTGCCCGATCTGCGGGATGGCGCTTGAGCCTCTCCTGCCAACGCAGAGCGAGGACGACAGCGAGCTCCGCAGTGTTCGTCAGCGCTTCTGGATTTCAGCGGCATTGACGCTGCCCGTCGTCGCGATTGCGATGTTGCCGCACCTCATGGATCTGCATCTCAGCATGCAGGCCGCACGGATTCTGCGGGGAGCGGAGCTGCTGCTGACTCTACCCGTCGTACTCTGGGCTGCCCTCGGGTATTACCGTCGAGGGTGGATGGGCGTCGTCAATCGCTCGCCGAACATGTACACGCTGATCGGCCTCGGCGTCCTTGTCGCCTACGCATACAGCCTGTTCGCGACCTTCGCACCCGGATCGTTCCCGCAGGAGATGCGCGATGCGCACGGCATGGTGGGCGTGTACTTCGAAGTAGCTGCGGCGATCGTCACACTCGTGCTCCTCGGTGAATGGCTGGAATTGCGCGCGAGGGGTCGCACAAGCGCAGCCATCCGGCAGCTCCTCGGGCTCGCGCCAAAAACAGCGCGGCGTGTTCGCCCCGATGGAACAGACGAGGACGTTCCGCTGGAGACGCTCATCGTTGGAGATCGGGTCCGTGTGCGGCCCGGCGAAAAGGTGCCTGTCGATGGGCGCATTCTTGAGGGCCGCTCGAGCGTCGATGAGTCGATGCTGACCGGCGAACCGCTGCCTGTCGACAAAGCTCCCGGGGACCGGGTTGTCGGCGCAACGGTCAACCAGACGGGTGCGCTCGTCATCGAGGCGGAAAAGGTCGGCGCCGACAGCCTGCTCTCACAGATTGTGTCGATGGTCGCGCAGGCCCAGCGGAGCCGCGCGCCTCTGCAGCGTCTTGCGGACCGCGTGAGCGCCTGGTTCGTGCCGAGCGTTATCGTGATCGCGGTGCTGACGTTCTTCGTGTGGTGGTTTATCGGCCCCGAGCCGCGCCTCTCCTACGCCCTGGTGGCAGCAGTGGCAGTGCTCATCATCGCCTGCCCCTGTGCACTCGGCCTCGCCACGCCGATCTCGATCATGGTGGCGAGCGGGCGCGGTGCTCAGCTGGGCGTCCTATTTCGAGACGCCAAGGCCATCGAGTCGCTGCGTGAGATCGATACGTTGGTGGTCGACAAGACGGGCACGCTCACGCTGGGACGTCCCGCCCTCGATCAGGTCATCACCGTTGCGCCGTGGACGGAAACCGAGCTTCTGGGTCTCGCCGCGGGTCTGGAGCGCTCCAGTGAGCATCCACTGGCAAGGGCGATTGTCGATGGCGCGCAGGCTCGCGGGATTCCGCCTCGCGATGTTCTCGATTTCGAGTCAGTGACCGGCAGGGGCGTGAGAGGCAAAGTCGATTCACGAGTGATCGCGCTGGGAAACCGGGCTCTCATGCAGGACGTTGGCGCATCTCCCGCACTTATCGAGAAGCAGGTGGACGAGCTTCGCTCGGCCGGTCGGACGGTGATGTTCGTCGCCATAGACGGAACGCTCGCCGGTGCCATTGCCGTGGGCGATCCCATCAAGGAGACGACTCCTTCCGCACTCAAAGCGCTGAAGGAGGATGGACTCAGGGTCGTGATGCTGACGGGTGACGCTCGCGCAACGGCGGAAGCTGTGGGCCGCACGCTCCACATCGACGAGGTCATCGCGGAGGTTCAGCCGGCCGACAAGGCAGCCGTGGTCGCGAAGCTTCAGGAACAGGGCCGGCGCGTCGCGATGGCGGGCGATGGCATCAACGACGCTCCGGCACTGGCGCGAGCGGACGTCGGTATCGCAATGGGGACAGGAACCGACGTTGCGATGGAAAGTGCGCAAGTGACTCTCGTGAAGGGCGACCTGAATGGCATCGTCCGGGCGCGACACCTGAGCCGTGCCACCGTGCGCAACATCTGGCAGAACCTGCTGTTCGCGTTCGGGTACAACGCGCTGGGAATCCCGATCGCCGCGGGCGTGCTCTACCCTGCCCTCGGTCTCCTGCTCAGCCCGCTGATCGCGGCACTGGCGATGAGCCTGTCTTCGGTCTCGGTGATCAGCAATGCGCTGCGGCTGAGAGCCGTCAAAGTGTAAATGCGACGGGGGCGCACAGAGGCTCCCGTCCCTCCTTCGCCAACTCGTGCAACGACAACGAAGGGGCACCAGCAAGGCCCGCTGCACTGGGCCGCCGCTCAGGTGAGCGGCGGCTCTCGCACCCTGCCTGCCAAACCGGAAGAAGAGCTCGTCTTGCTCAGGGCACCTGGAAACCGTGCCGCCGGGCCTTGAAGCGAACCGCCTTGACGGTCCGCTTCAGCTCCCGGGCAATCTCCACGGCCGAGCATCCTGTTTGAGTGAGCTCTCGAACGCGACGGATCTCTTCATCGCTCCATGGGCGTGCGCGCCGTGAACCGGCGCCGGGAGCAACCTCTGTAGGCCATCGCCACACTCCCCTTGTTGCATATCGCACGAATCTTATCTCTTGGTGACGCCGCAGACGGCCGGCCGATCGCATCAGCAATCGGCCGCTCCGCTCGCAGCGCGCTCTTCGTCATTTGCCTTTAGAACCGCAGCCGCAGCCCGGTGCGGAACGTGCGTCCGAGCACGTCATACAGCGTACGGTTCGTTCCCATATATGCCGGAGCGTTCTCGGCACCCGTGCTCTGCGGGTTCATCGCAAAACCCGGATCCCTGTCGAACAGGTTTCGCACGGAGAAGAAGAACTCGCTCTCCGCCGGACCCAACGAGAACGCCTTCGTCAGGGAGGCATCGAAGTAGATACCGCCTGGCGCATGGTTGTCGTTGATGGTGAAGACGCCGGGGCTGATCGCCGGGCAGTTGCTGCTGCACTCGATGTACTCGGCCGTCGACGAGCTCAGCGTGCCGGCGCTGAATCCCCGAACCGTGAGGTTCGTGGTCCAGTCGCTGCCCTTGAACAACGCGGAGAAGCGGTACGTCCAGTCCGGTGTATCGCCCACGTTGGACCCCGCCGTGTTGATCGCGGTCGTTCCCGTATCGAGGATGTTCTTGATGTAGTGAGTAGCAAGGGCACGCAGCTGCAGCTGGCCGCCACCCAGTCTCCTGGTGTACGACGTCTCGAAGTCGATCCCCGTCGAGGTCATGCTGTTCTGGTTCTCGAAGAACAGGTCCACGAAGTCGACCGTCGTGCCGTTCGGATTGAGGATGATGTTGTTACAGAAGCGCGTCTCGCCTTCGCGGCACGCGACGACCGTCTGCTCCACCGAGAACGAGGCGATCGCGCCCTTGAGATCGATGTTGTACCAGTCGACCGACGCCGCAAACCCGGGGAGGAACTGCGGCGTGAAGACCAGGCCCACACCCCACGCATCCGCCTCCTCAGGCTTCACGTTGAGATTCCCCTGCTGGCGCTGTACGAAATTCAGCACGCCGTTCAGCCCGAGAATTCCCGTGAAGTCCGCGCTGTTCGTACGGGCCGTGCCCGTGGCGAACAATTCCTGCAGGTTCGGCGCACGGATATCGCGAGACCGGGATACGCGCAGCTTGATGTCCTCGATCGGCTGGTAAGTCAGGCCGGCCTTCCATGTATTCACGTTCCCGGAGGTGCTGTAGTCCGTCCAGCGGAACGCGCCGTTGAACTCCATTCCTTCCATCACCGGCACCACAGTCTCGACGTAGCCTTCCGTCACCTTGATCTCGCCCGTCGACACGAGATAGTTACCGAATCGCCAGCCGGAGTTGTAGATCGGATCGACCGTCGACTCCTGCTTGTCCCGCCGCCATTCGACGCCCGTGGCGATCGAAATCGGACCCGCCCATCCTTCGATGTCATTGGTGGACAGGTTCACCGCCGCAACGTCTTGCGTGAAGTTCTGCAGCCGGCGCGGCGTGCCCATGATGTAGTCGATGGCGGCCGGATCGGCTACGCCGACACCGAGACGGTTCAGGGGCACGCACGCCGCATCGTCGTTGGCTGGATCTGCATCGGCGTTCACGCGGCACACCGGCCCGTTCGGGCCCGCGACCACGTCCGTCGCCTTGTTCAGGTTGTCGTTGAACCAGGTCGTGATCAGCATCTCGTCGGCCTTGGTCTCGCCGCGCTGGACGTAGGCGTCCCACGTGAAAGCCCTGTTGCCGAGCCAGTTGAACTTGCCGTCGGCGCCGATCACGTAGCGCTGCGTCGAGCGCGTCATGTTGCTGCCGGCCGGCGGCATGTCGGCATTGTTCGTCGAGAGCAGGATGTGCGACAGGCCCGCCGCGGCCATCTCGTCCCGGATGTTCGTCGGCAGGAACGGGTTCTCGATCGAGATACGAGCAGCCGAACCTGTGCCAGCCGACGGTGGGCGGATGTAGTACGTCACGCCCTCATAGCGGGCGTAAGACGCCTGCGCGTAGGCGTTCAGCTTGTCGCTGAAACTGTAGCTGAAACGGCTGAAGGCGCTGCCCCGGTCCTCTTCGGGCACCAGCGTGTTCGTGCCGATCATCGCTGAGCGCGCGTACTCGTAGTCACCGCCTTGCATCCAGATACCATTGCGCGGATTACCGAGCGCCAGCTTGCCCTGCGCACCGTTGACACCGAAGTACGTGTTCAGCAGCGACGACGGAATGCTGGTGGTCGTCGCACCGTTTCTGAGACCGCCGATGATGAGGCCGCCCGGCGTGTACTGACCGATGCCGATGTTGTCGCCGACGATGTAGAACGGCTCGCCGGCCGCGATGTTCGCCGCCGTGTTCTGCATCACGCGCCGCTCGTGCGTCTGCCAGTCGCGGTAGATCTCGTGCTCGCCCTGCTGATTGAAGTACTCGCCGCTCAGGATCAGGTGACCCCGGCCGCTCAGGAGCGGCGTGCCGTACGTGACGTTCGCCTTCTCGCTCGGACCGCCGTCGAAGTCGAACATCTGACCGTACTCGAGATCGGACTTCAGGCCCGTGAAATCCTTGTCGATGATGAAGTTCACCACGCCGCTGACCGCATCCGAGCCGTACTGGGACGACGCGCCGCCGGTCACGACTTCGACGCGCTCGATCAGCGTCTGCGGGAACGTGTTGACGTCCACGAGGCCCGTCGCTGCGGACACGACCGAACGCTTGCCATCGAAGAGCACGAGCGTTCGATTCGACCCCATCGCGCGGAGATTCAGCGCGCTGATGCCGGCCGTACCGGCGCTGACCGCGCCTGAGCTGCTCGCTGGCGTGGAGCTGCCCCGCACGGAAGGCAACGTGTTGACGAAGTCGGTAACGTTCGCCGGGGCTTCGACCGCCATTTCCTCGGAGCTGATGACGCTCACCGGCGTCGGTGCGTAGAAGCCTTCGCGCGCGATACGCGAGCCGGTAACGGTCACCTCTCCGAGAACGTCTCCCACGCTGGCCATCGCGGCGCCGGAATCCGCAGCGGCCGCGACTTCCCCACCGCCTCCGACATCGTCCGCCGTCACTGCGGCTCCATCGGTGGTGATTTCCTGCGCGAACAACGCCGGCGCGAATGCGAGTGCGGCGGTACCCAGTACAGCGGCAACATGGCGCCGGTGTGCCTGGAGGATCGATGTGACGACACTGCGGACGCGCGTCTCGCAGGCCGCAACCGAGACCATAGATTGCGAAGTGATGATGTTCACCGTTGCCATCCTCAGGTTGAGTTTCACAGAGCAGTGCTTCCCCTTTCGGGTCCTCGCGCCGCTCCCACTGTCCTGGGACCTGAGAGTTTCCGCAGAGGTGATCCCACCTTCCGCGTTGCTCCTTCGGTGGAGCTGCACTTGGATGGCAGCTCTCTCTTCAGACGGCAGTTCCAGCTTCGCAGTACTTGTGCCTGAGCGTTTATGGGAGATTGCGCCTTCGGCGGAGCGCACAGCACATCGCTGCCGCTCACTCTCCTGCGAAACGGAGTGTCCACGTTTCTTTGCAACAGCCTCCCTCAGGTGTCGCGTGGCACTTCGCCAGTGATAAAGCAGAATCCATGCCAGTTTTCCGCGGCGATGCCGATACGGCTCGCCCGTGGTCTCGATTCTGATACCGCGTGTATTACGACGAAGAAGCGCGCAGCGCCTGAAAATCCGCGACTTTCTCTCGCAGTCGAGTCGTCTCGCGAGACATGAGTTGAAATGTATTGCAGCGATCTCGACGAAGTACGCGCATGACTGCGCGTACAGCACACGACGCACCGATGCCAAGCGTGAAGCAACGCGATCGGCACAAAAAAGGAGCGAGTGCCATGTCCTACTCGCATCAGCCCGCTGTTCCCTGCGCTTCCGGTTGCTGAGGAGACTGCGCCGGTGCCTGCCGCTCGCCGAGAATGCTCACCTGTGGGCCTGCGAGTACCCGGCGCAACACGGTCCATGAATCCTCGCCGCTCGTGCGGGATGTTGCTTCGACGTGATCCCGCACCGCATTTCGCGCCACCGTGTATCCAGTGGAGTACGCACCGAGATCGTCCACGAACTTGAGTAACGCACCAGGACTTGCGATCAGTGCTTCACGCTCGAGCCGGAAAGTGGCGGTGTTAAATGAAATCGCACCATCGCGATACTCGCGAAGGATCGGCACCACCGATAGCGCGAGCTCCACGACGAGTCGATGTACCGTGGCCTGCCTCTCCACTTCCCCAGGCGGAAATCCCGCCATCGGAAACAGCACATCCCGTTCGAAGGCGAGCCGATCTTCTGGCGGGAAAACGAGATCCACGCCGTAATTCGCTGCACCTTCCCGTAGCACAGCCGCCGGAGAGCGCATCAATGCAACAGAAGATTCGACAGGAACGCCGGCAGCGCCCGCGTCCTGCTCCAGGATCAGAAATTGTGCGTGGTGTCCCGGATAACCCTCGTGGCACGCAACGTCGATCAGCTGGCCGATATACGCAATGGCGGTCGGATTGATCTTGAGCGTGCTTCGATGGCCGCCCTCGTACTTATGCCACGCGGCGCCGACGTCGCGGGTGAACTGCACCTCGAGCTTCTCGTCTTCGGGAAGCTTCCAGTGCGCGAGAGTCCGCTTGCGACATTCCTCCAGGGCGCGCGCGAAGAGCTTCTCGCGCCTGTCTGCCGGCACAACGAACTGATTGCGGTACTTCGCCACACGGAACGGTAACGGTCCCGTGCCCGGCACGAGTTGGTCGAGCTCCTTCAGGATCGCTTTCGAGGCCTCGGTATCGCTCTGGTATGCGAGGGGGTCGATGCCGTAGAGCTTCTTTGCCTCTTCGTCGAAAGGCATTCGCCCTGGCCCTGCCAGCATCTGGAGCAGCACGTCGAAGTGCCTGAGCTGTTGCTCCAATGCGCGTCCTCGCTCCGCCTGCCCGGCCGGCGGCGGATTCTTCTCTGCATCCGCCAGCAGCTTCTGAGTCTCGGCGCGCAGCTTCTCGAGCGACGGCGCCTTTCCGCTCTCACGCGGGTCGATCTGCGGCGGGCCGAAGTACGCATCCACTTCCTTGCGGTCGATCATGCCGAGCTGCAAGGCGAGAACCGCGAACTGCTGTGCGCGAGCTTCCAGAGGATCCTGCGGCAACTCGGTGCGCGAGCAACCCGCCAGCACCAGCGTCGCGACACAAGCCGCGATACATGCCCCAATACGACGCATGCCGCCCGTCACTCCGTCCTCAACGCGTCGATGGGATCGAGCAGCGAGGCCCGCCGTGCCGGATAACTGCCGAAAACGAGGCCCACCGCGGCGGCAATCCCTATCGCGATGCCTATCGCGACGAGCGGCACGTCCGCCGGCCAGCCGAGTGACCAGCCGACGACACGCGCGGATAGCAGCCCAAGCAGCATGCCCACGACGCCGCCGATGAGACTCAGCGTCACCGCCTCGACAAGAAACTGAAGCGCGACATCTGCCCCGCGCGCGCCGGTCGCCATGCGCAGCCCGATCTCGCGCGTACGCTCGGTGATCGACACCAGCATGATGTTCATGATGCCGATGCCTCCAACGATGAGAGACACCCCGGCGATGCTCGCGAGCAACGCCGTCATCGTGCCGCTCGCGCGGTCGAGCGTGTCGGCCATCTCCTCCAGCGTCACCTCGTCGAGCTTCGGGAGATTCGCGAGAGCGAACGCCGCGGCGGGCGTGTACAGGCCCTTGGTGAGCGCCTGCCCTGCCTGCGTCTCGACCGTAAAGTCATCCGGTTTCGAGCCGACACCGCGCTGCTGGGCGAGATAATTGGTCTGCGAGGAACTCGGACCTTCGATCCCGTGACGCTTTCGCAGAAGCGCCTTGATCTCGTCTGCGATACGTGACGTTTCGCCGGCCTTCTCCGCGGCCAGCGTAATGCTCTGGATGTGCGAGAAACCAAGGCTCGCCTGCAACTTTCGCCACGGAACGAAGAGGACGTCCTTGTGATCCTCCGCATCACCGTCCGTGACGCCGGCGATCGTGAACGTTGCGTTTCGGACCGTGACCTGCTTGCCGACCGCGTTCTCCGCGCTACCGAAGATGCTGACGGCGAGGTCCTGGCCGATCACCGCCTGATCCGCGTCCTCGCTCAGCATCTTGCCCGGCTCGAAGTTCCACGAGTACATGCGCGCGAAGCCGGGAGCGATGCCCTGCACGCGTGCGAAGGCGCGCGAGTCGCCGCTCGTCAGGAATGTGCGCACCGACACGCCGGGGCTGATCTCCGAGATGCCCTTGATGCTTCCCCTGATCGCCTCGCTGTCTTCGAAAGTGAGCGTCGTGGCCGCCCCAGTGCCTGCCACGATGCCCACGCTCTCCCCGCCACGCGTGTAGTTCCCAGCCTTCACGTAGATGAGGTTGGTGCCGGCCGAGGACACCTCCCCCTCCACCGAAGCCCGCGCCCCGGTTCCCAGCGCAACCATCGTGAGCACTGCCGCGACACCGATGATGATGCCGAGCATGGTGAGCAGGGTGCGAAGCCGATTCCGGCTCAGTGAGCGAATCGCGAGGCGCACATTGACAGGTAGCAGGGCGAACATCAGGTGGCTCCAGGATTCTCGTCAGGGGTCATTCGGATTTGAGGGCAATCACGGGATCGAGCACCGCCGCGCGCCGAGCGGGGCCGTATCCGAAAATGAGGCCGGTGAGCGCGGCCATCGCAATCGCAATGATCAGCATCGTGGGCTCGATGGCCGTGGCCCAGTGCAGGCTGTATCTCGCGAGCATCAGCCCGATGGCGCCGAGGGCGAGACCGATGAGCCCGCCGAGCGCCGCGAGCGTGATCGCCTCGACCATGAACTGCGTCATGACGTCGTTCATGCGTGCGCCAACGGCCATGCGCAGGCCGATCTCGCGTGTGCGAGCGGCCACCGAGACGAGCATGATGTTCATGACGCCGATGCCACCGACGAGAAGCGAGACGGCTGCGGCCGCGGCGAGCAGCAGCGTGAACGTGCGGCCAGCCTGCCGCAGGCTTTTCGCCATCTCTTCCCACGACGCCTGCTCGAACTCCGCTACGTTCGAGTGCACGGCGCGCGCCAGGCGCGGGTCCATGCCCATGCTTGGCATTGCCGATACACCCTGCGTCTCGACGCGAAAATCGTCTAACGTGTCGTCCGGCAACCCGTGCAGCTCTCGCAGCTTTTCCTTGATTTCCGCGGCGACGCGCGACGTCGTGCCGACCGACTTGGTGCGCACCGTGATGACGTCCAACGCCGTGCGCTTCAGCAACCGCTGGGCAACTGCCAGTGGCACGTGCAGCGAGGGAACGAAACTGCTGCCGTCGTCTGGATCATCGACGATCGTGCCGATCACCTTGAGCGCACGGCCCTCCATGTTGATCGTCTTGTTGAGCGGCGAAGCGCCCGGCCAAAGCCGCGACGCGACGCTCTCGCTCAAAACCATCACCGGTTCCGCATTCCTGTGCTCGGAGGCACTCACAAGACGCCCCTGCGAGATTTTCCACGCACGCAGCTCCGGCCAGTCCGCATCAAAACCGTGCACGCGGGCGATGCGTGCCGAAAGACCCGGTGTCGGATCGAGTGTCACGTTGCCCGATACCGTGGCAGATACCGCGCGCACGTTCTCCACTTCACGCAGCATGTTCAGCTCTGCTGCACCCAGCGGCGTGGCAGGCGTTTTGTACTTGTTTCGAGGCGGCGCCATCGCCCTGCGCCTGACGCGTTCAACCGCCTCATTCACGATCGGATCGCCGGAGGTGTCCCACATCTGATCCTCCGGAACGATACCCTCGGCCTGCTCGCCGCCGCTCGTATCCTGCTCACCGGTCGTGGTGATGGCTGCCGGGCGATAGTTGCCAGAACGAATGCTGATCTGCGTCGGCCCCGCGCTTTCGATCTGGTGCTCGATCGTCTGCTGCGCGCCGCGCCCCAGACCCGACACGATGACCACCATGGCCACTCCCACACTCATGCCGGAGAGCGTGAGCATCGCCTGGAGGCGATTTTGCGTGAGCGCCTTGAACGCCATTCCTAGACTGATGATGGGAGTGCCCTCCACCGACTTATCCGTGATACAGCCCTATTCGTGATGCAGCGCCTGGATCGGATCGAGGCGCGACGCGCGATTCGCCGGATAAGCCCCCGACGCCGCGCCCAGCAGGCCCGCCACAGCGATCGCCAGAACGATGAGTGACGGCGAGACGCTCGCCGACCACTGGAAGACTCTCTCAAGGCCCGTGGAGGCGAAGATTCCGAGCAGCGCGCCCAGCAACCCGCCCACCACGCTGAGGAGCACGGCTTCAAGGACGAACTGGGTGGCAACGTCGCTACGTCTTGCACCAAGTGCGATACGGAGCCCCACTTCGCCGGTCCGCTGCGTCACCGACAGCAGCAGCACGTTCATCACTCCGATACCGCCAACCAGTAGCGACACGGCCGCGACGCCCGCGAGCAATCCGAGCATGGTCCAGTTGGCGCGACTCAAAGAATCCGAGAGCTTCTCGATGGTGAGCGTGTCGACGCTTTGCATGTTGCCCGCGACGACGCGCGCCAGATCGGGCGGCAGGCCCTTGCCAAGAAGTTGCTGGGCTTGCGTCTTCACGGTGAAGTCGTCCGGCATCGTGTCCGTGATCCCGTGCCGCTCCCGGAGCAGCTTCACGAGCTCTCCGGCAATGCGTGTCGTATCGCCCGCGGATTCAGTGGTGACGGTGATCGTGTTGAGCTTGCTGAGGTTCAACAGCTCGTGCACCGTGGTCACGGGCACATAGACCGCATCGAATTGATCGTCACCAGCTGCGGGCTGCACCGCCCAGCTGCGGCTGCCCACGACGCCGATCACCTCGAATGCCTGGTTCCACAGCATTACGGTCTTGCCGATCGGGTCGACATCCGGGCCGAAGAGCCGGTCCGCCACCCACTTCCCGAGCACCATGACGCGGGCCGCATCATCGACATGTTTGCGCGTCAGAAATTTGCCGTGCGTGAACGTCCAGCCGCGCCGAATCTCGGGCAGCTCCGACTCCGTGCCGTGCAGGCGCGTGAACCATTGCCTCCCGCCAGGAGCGTTCGCGGCTCCAGTGGGAGGCAGTGAAACACGCGCGTTCTCGTGCACTCCGGAGGTGACGAACTGGATTCCGGGAATCTGCGTGCGAATCGCCTGAGCGTCCTCGCGCGTCAGCGTGGCGGCCGCCCCGAGACCCGCCATCGAATCGCCGAGCCGTTCCTTCGCCGTCGGATGGTCGTGTACGGCATTCGGATCGTCTTCGTAGTGCACGCGCATGAAGCCAGAGCTCGCAGGCTGCCGCGGAACGTCGAAGTCGCGCCACATCGGAGGAAAGGCCGAGGGACGCCACATGGCGTTCCGCAAAGACATTTCCTGATCGTCCTGCCCATATCCCGCCGGGCGCAGATGCGGATCGAAGCGCCGGATGCTCGCTTCGTGACCCGCTGCGCCCTCGGTGCCCTCAGGCCTCTGTACCTGATAGTTGCCCGCAGTGATCACGATCACGTTCGCACCAGCGGCGCGCAGTTGATCGTTGATTGCGTCCTGCGCGCCATTCCCGAGCGCGATGCTCGTGACGAGCGCGCCAACACCCACCGTCACGCCGAGCATCGCCAGCAGCGTCTGCATGCGATTCCGGCGCAGGGCCTTGAACGAGAGCTCGAATGCGTGAGCGGCGGGCAGCATGGTCGTGGCGCTCAGGCATTAGCGACAGCGCGCTGGCTCTCGCTTACGGCGTTCCGGTCCGGGTTCTGCTTGTCACTCACGATCAACCCGTCGCGAATGGCGACGATGCGCGAACCGTATGAAGCGACTTCGGGATCGTGCGTGATAAGCACGATCGTGATCCCGCGTCGCTCGCGAAGCTCCTGGAAGGTACGCATGACCTCCATGCTGGTTGTCGAGTCGAGGTTCCCAGTAGGCTCGTCGGCCAGAATCAAGGTCGGCTCGTTGACCAGCGCTCGCGCGATGGCCACGCGCTGCTGCTGGCCGCCCGAGAGCTGGTTAGGCAGATGTTCCGTCCGGTCACCCAGGCCCATCGCCTTGAGCGCGGCGATTGCGGCCGCGCGCCTCTGCGCGGCCGGCTTCACGGGCCTGCAGTAGAGCAGCGGTACCTCCACGTTCTCCGTCGCAGTCGTGCGCGGCAGGAGGTTGAACCCCTGGAATACGAAGCCGATCTGCTTGTTGCGCACCTCGGCGAGCTCGTCACGCGAGAGGTTCGAGACGTCCTTCCCGTTCAGGAAGTAGCGCCCCTCGGTGGGCCGGTCGAGACAGCCGAGGATGTGCATCATCGTCGACTTGCCCGACCCCGAAGGTCCGATGATCGTCACGAATTCGCCGGCCTCGATTTCGAGCGAGACACCGCGCAGGGCATGCACGGTGTTCTCGCCCAGGGCGTAGGACTTCTTCAGGTTCTGAAACGCAATTACGGGCATACGCTTTTCCCAGGCTTTCAGTCGGAGGGTTTGCTTCGGACGGTCAATCGGCCCTGGCAGTCGTCGTACCGGTGTTCGCCGGCGGCTCGTTCTTGCCGGCGTAGTTGTAGAGGACCATTGCGATCGACTTTTCCGCGTTGGCCATGCCGTACGTCTTGCCAGCGCCTTCGATCACCCAGTACTCGTTGGCGGCATGGCTGTTGCCACCGCTGCCCGCCGCGCCACTGACGATCGGCATGTTGAGCACGTCGCCCGCGAACAGGTACGCCGGCCAGTATCCGCCGATGATCGAGGGCTCCGCGTCCGTCGGGTCGTCGTAAGGGATCTGGAACGTGTCGTACATCTCCATGACGGCGCGTGTCAGATCGTTGTCGTAGCTCACCTTCGCCCAGGGCACGTCGCCGACGACGTTGATCTCGACATCGGAGTAGCCGTGCTTGTCGAGGTGCTTGCGCAGCTTCTCGACGATCTCCGGACCGGTCATGTTCGGCACGTAGCGGAAGTTGTGCTTGGACGTGATCTTGTTCGGCAGGATCGCGCCCGACCCGCCCGCGAACATGTTGCCGCCCCAGATGCCGTCGAGATTCATGGACGTGCCATAGCGCGCCATCTTGATGTACTCGAACGGATCGTCCGAAATGAAGCGCGCGACGCCGAGGTTCTTCGCGGCGGCGTCCATGCTGACCTTCTCGGCACTAGCCTTGAGACGCGCGGTCTCCTCCTTCGTGAGCGGCGCGATGTTGTCGTAGAAGCCGTCGATCAGCACCTTGTTGCCGGTGTCGTCGACGAGCGTTGAAAGCATCTTGATGTGACGCCACGCCGGCGAATCCACGGCACGCTTGCGGCCGCCGTGAATGTCGCTGTAGACGGGACCGCGGCCCCACTTCGCGCCGCTCGTCGTGAGCTCCACGAACACGCAGCCTTCGGAGCCGCCGCCGATGTCGCCCTGGCGGCTGAAGCGGTACATCGCATCGGCTCCCTCGAAGAGCTCCGGGTGTTCCTTCACGAATTTGCGATACCCCATGGACATGCGCTCCTCATCGCCCTCCGCGACGAAGATGAGATTGACGGGCAACTTTCCCGTCACCGCCTTGATGGCCATGAACGCATTGAGCTGCGCCATCTGCGGGCCCTTGGAGTTCGCGGCCCCGCGACCGATCAGCACTTTCCTGAACGGCGGCTGCTCGACCAGGCGCGCCTCGAACGGCGGCGCCTTCCACAGATCCGGTTGCGTCACCGGCATCGTGTCGTACATCCAGTAGATCACCAGGGTCTTTTCGGCCCCCTCGTCGCACTTCGCGTAAACGACGGGATTGCCCTGCTGCCCCCACTCGGTGACACCGACGTCGTAGACCCTCGATTCCTGACAGCCGAGCTGGTCGAAGAAGCCCTTCACCATCTCCGCGGATTCCTGCATCCCCTCGCCGGTGTTCGAGATGCTCGGCTGCTGGATCCACTTCTGCAGGTTGACGACGTGCTGGTCGATGTTGGCGTCGATGTGCTCGAAGACCTTCCTGAGCTCCTCCGAATGGACCTTGCTCATGTCGATCTTCACTTCCTCATCGCCGTACGGACGGATGCCGAGCGAGGGGCCGGCTGCGGCAACTTTCGTCGCGGCAGATGTGACGGCGTCGGGCCCGCCGCCGCTGCATGCCGCGAGTCCGGCAAGCACGCCCGCGAGCAGCGAGGCCGAACGGATTCTTTCTTTCACTACGCTCCTGAGTGTCATGTCTACTCTCCCCGGATAGCGATCAGAGCGGTGGACCAGGCGGTTGCGGATAGCGCGAGCGCGGACGCTCGCCCCATGGAACGGAGATGGACTTGGGCGCACGGGCGCGCGGGTCCTCGAGGTACCAGCTGATGTCACGCGCGGCCTGGCGGAAGTGAGCGGCGGTCAGCGCGTCCTTGTCCTTGCGCGCGCCGATCTCCTGCCCGAGCGTTGCGAGACGGTCGAGCACATACGCGCGCACTTCCGGCGTCGTGTCCGGATTTCCCCCCAGCATCAGCAGCGCGTCGAGCGCGACTCGTTGCGTGACTCTGCGCAAGGCACGGGCATGCGGATCGCTATCCTGCGTGCCCCAGGTCTTCGCGATCAGCGTCTCGACGAGCTCGGGCAGCGAGAGATTGCCCGGATCCCGATCCGAGAACGCCACGAGTCGCGCGGCACGTTTCGGCTCGACCAGCGGCTCGATCACCATCGCCGCGAGAATGCGCGCCGCGCGCAGCTGGTCGAAGGCGTAATCGTTCGCGAGGTCTTCCAGGTTGGAGCCCGGATGCGGCGTGAGCTGTTCCAGCAGTTCCTCGGGCAAATCGAGATTCGCCGGCTCGATCGCCTGCATGAGCAAGCCGAGCACTTCGCGCTGGGTACTGCCGGGAACGATCTTCGTGGGCGTGATCTTCTCGCCCTTCACGGCGTACTCATGGAACATGCCGCCGATGTAACCCTGCCCCGCTTCGATCGCCCACCGGTGGTGCAGGTACGTCATCCACAGGCGCATGTCGCGCAGCGCGCCGATCGGCTCCCCTGTCTTGAGCACGTTCGGTCCGTACTGCGAAAGCATGATTTTGCGGGCGGCAAGCGTCTCGCGCAGATACTCGGCCGGTGTTGCGCGGTCGTCGTACCAGGTCCAGCGAGGGTCGGTGCTGGGCACGTAGAGAATGCCCTTCTGCCGCATCTCCGCGATGATCTTGTCCAGGCCGCTTGCCTCTTCGGCTGCCGGAAGCGGCGTGTACGAGAAGCGAACCATGAAGGTGTCGTAGGCGCCGATGCCGGTCATGAAGGATTCGGAGAGGTCGAGCTTGCCGTCGACGACCTTCACACGGGGCGTCGGGTACTCCATCACCGACGCGCGCTCGTTCAGACTTGACGCGAAGTTGTGACCGAAACCGAGGGCGTGTCCCAGCTCGTGGGCCACCAGCAGCGACTGGCGCAGCGTCGTCATCTTCTTCAGCCCTTCCGGCGTCTTGCCCTCGGGGGTCACGCTGGAAGGCATGTACGCCTCCCAGTAATTCGCGATGGTGCGCAGACGGTGCGAGTCCATGCGGGTCTTGGAGCCCAGGATCTCGCCGGTGCGCGGATCGCGGAACGTGCCGCCACTGGAGAAACCGCGCTCGTCACGCTCGATCCAGAGCACCCACGCGAAGCGGATGTCCATCGGATCCATGTCGGGCGTCGGATCGGCAACCTGCACGGCGTTCCGGAAGCCGGCCGCCTCGAATGCCTGGTTCCACCAGAGCGTTCCCTCCCGCATCGCCGAGCGGAACGGTTCGGGAATCGCTGGATCGAGATAAAAAACGATCGGCTTCTTCGGCTCGCTGATCGCGGCGCCGGGGTCCTTCTTCTCCAGCCGCCATCGGCTGATCCATTTCACTTCAGTGCTTTCGTCGGCCGGCCTGCCGTAATCGCGGAACTCCAGCCCGCCGATACCGATTCGCGGATCAGCTTTACGCGGCGTGTATCCCGTCGGCGCCCTGAGGAACGAGTGATGGACGTAGAAGCTCACCGTCAGCGGATTGGGCGCGACGCGATTGACGACTACGCCGGGGTTATCGACCGCGAAGGTCGCGACGGTTTCGATCTCGATGTTATCCGGGAAGCCCTTCATTCGCGGCGGATGAAACCCGCTGCGCGCGGCGTCGAAGCGGAACGTGCCCTGATTCGCGCGTTTGGCATCCGCGCTGATGTCGGCGGCATCGCGCATGAACAGGGAGGTCGCATCCACGAGCACGCGGCCGCCCTCTTCCGCCTCCACCGGCAACGACGCCAGCACGGATGTGGGGAACGAGCGCTTTACGTTCTGCGCATGTGCCTCTGAATCCAGCGCGCGGTAGCGCAGGTTCTGCTCGACGACCAGAACGCGCGGCCCCGAGCGCTGGAAGTGCACGACGCTGCTGGCCATGATGCCGCGGTCGAATGGCAGCTCCACCGAGCCGCCGCCGCTCGCAGCGGAGACGTAGTAGAGGACGTCTTCGTCGAAGGCCGGCACTTCGATCAGCACCTTCCCGGCCCCGGCGTCCCAATAGAAAGGAACGAAGCCGGGAGTGCGCTGAAGGCCCGCCGTGCGCCGGGCGATCGTGGGCGCGCCGCTGCTTGCCCGCGAGGCCCCCTGCACCGGTTCCGATGCAGGGACCTGTATCGCGAAACTCAGCCCGAGCGCGGCTGCGACCAGTGCGGACGCGATCCGTCTCATTACTCAGCAGCCCCCGGGACGGCAGCCGTCGTGACGGGAGCGCCCGGCTCCGGCGTGTTCAGCCCGGCGTACGTGTAGAGCGCCAGCGCGATCGCCTTTTCCGCGCTCGCCATGCCGAAGGTCTTCTTGGCCCCTTCGATCACGAAGAACTCGTTCGCCGCGTGCGCGTTGCCGCCTGAGCCGATGAAGCCGCCGGCAATGGGGATATCCATCACGTCGCCCGCGAAGAGATACGCCGGCCAGTAGCCGCCCATCATTGCGCCGCTGATGATCGACGGAAACGGAAGCGGCTCGCCGCGCTGCTGGCCGAATGCCGTCATCGCCGTGGTGACCGCGCGCCCGAGCTCGCTGTCGCCATTCATCTTGGCCCACGGCACATCGCCGACGACGTTGATCTCGACATCGGGATAGCCATGCTTGTCGAGGTGCTTGCGCAGCTTCGCCACGATGTCCGGGCCGGTCATGTTCGGCACGTAGCGGAAATTGTGCTTCGAGGTGACCTTGTTCGGCAGGATGGCGCCCGAACCGCCCGGGAACATGTTGCCGCCCCAGATGCCATCCAGGTTGATGGACGTTCCGTAGCGGGCCATCGTGATCTGCGTCAGCGGATCGTCGGAGATGAAACGCTCGACGCCCAGGCGCTTCGCGGCCTCTTCGAGATTCAGCTTCTCCGCCGCCCGCTTGAGCGCTGCCTTCTCTTCGGCTTTCAGCGGCTCGATGTTGTCGTAGAAGCCATCGATCATCACCTTGTTGCCGGTCTTGTCCGTAAGCGTGGACAGCATCTGGATGTGACGCCACGCCGGCGCGTCCACCGAGCGCTTGTTGCCGCCGTGGATGTCGCTGTAGTTCGGTCCGCGGCCCCACTTCGCGCCGCTCGTCGTGAGCTCCACGAACACGCAGCCTTCCGATCCGCCCGGGCCCCACATCGCGTCGGCGCCCTCGAACAGCTGCTTGTTCTCGCGTACGAACTTGCGATAGCCGATCGACATGCGCTCCTCGTCACCCTCGGCGACGAAGATGATGTTCACCGGCAGCTTGCCTTTCACCGCCTTGATCGACATCAGGGCGTTGTAGAACGTCATCTGCGGGCCCTTGGAATTCACGGCTCCGCGCCCGATGAGCACCTTCTTGAACGGCTCCTGCTCGACAAGGCGCCCCTCGAACGGCGGCGCCTTCCACAGATCCGGCTGTGTCACGGGCATGGTGTCGTACATCCAGTAGACGACGAGCGTCTTGTCGGCGCCCTCGTCGCACTTGGCATACACAACAGGATTGCCCTGCTGCCCCCATTCGGTGATGCCGACGTCATACACCTTCGATTCCTGGCAGCCGAGCTGGTCGAAGAAGCCCTTCACCATCTCGGCCGACTCCTGCATGCCCTCGCCGGTATTCGAGATGCTGGGCTGCTGGATCCACTTCTGCAGGTTGACGACGTGCTGATCGATGTTGGTGTCGATGTAGCCGAAGATCTCCTTGAGATCGGGGGAGTGCACCTTGCTCATGTCGATCTGCACTTCCTCGTCACCGTATGGGCGGATGCCGAGCGATGGTTGCCCCGCAGTCGCCGCTTGCGTGGCCGCGGCGGGCGTCTCAGGACCCTTGCTGCAGCCGGTGGCGAGCAGGAAGCTCACCATCGCGGAGACGCTCAGCGGCCTGATCTTGTTCATGTACGTCATTCGGCAAAACCCCTGCGTGTTCTTAGGTTGTGTGATCGGCGGCCGACGGCGTGGCTCAAAGCTTCGCCGCGCTCGTGGTACCGCTCGCTGCTGATGTATCCGGCTTGTTCTTGCCCGCGTAGTTGTAGAGGGCGGTGATGATCGACTTCTCGGAGCCCGCGAGCCCGTAGGTTTCGCCGGCACCCTCGATCACGTAGAACTCGTTCGCGGCGTGCGCGTTGCCGCCCGAACCGACAGCGCCGCGCGCAATCGGAATGTCGAGCACGTCGCCGGCGAAGAGATACGCGGGCCAGTAGCCGCCCATGATCGACTCGTGCTCGATCGCCGGCGGCTGGGGCTGGTTGAAGGCCGCGTACATGTCGCGCACGGCGTAGGCGAGATCGTTGTCGTAGCTCATCTTCGCCCACGGCACGTCGCCGATGACGTTGATCTCGACATCCGTGTAGCCGTGCTTGTCGAGGTGCTTGCGCAGCTTCGCGACGATGTCCATGCCGTTCTGGTTTGGCAGGTAACGGAAATTGTGCTTCGAGGTGACCTTGTTCGGCAGGATCGCGCCCGAGCCGCCCGCGAACATGTTCCCGCCCCAGATGCCATCGAGGTTCATGGAGGTGCCGTAGCGAGCCATCTTCAGCTGCTCGTACGGATCGTCCGAGATGAAGCGCTCGACGCCGAGGCGCTGGGCCGCCACCTTGAGATCGCGGGTCTTCGCAGCTTCGCGCAGGCTCGCCTCTTCCTGCTTCGTCAGCGGCTCGATGTTGTCGTAGAAGCCATCGATCATGACCTTGTTGCCGGTCTTGTCGACGAGCGTGGACAGCATCTGGATGTGGCGCCACGCCGGCGCATCCACCGAGCGCTTGTTGCCGCCGTGAATGTCGCTGTAGTTCGGTCCGCGGCCCCACTTCGCACCGCTGGTGGTCAACTCCACGTACACGCAGCCTTCCGAGCCGCCACCGCCCCACATGGCATCGGCGCCTTCGAACAGGTGCTTGTTCTCGCGCACGAACTTGCGGTAGCCGATCGACATGCGCTCTTCGTCGCCTTCCGCGACGAAGACAAGATTCACCGGCAGCTTGCCCGCCACCGCCTTGGTGGACATGAGCGCGTTCCACATCGCGACCTGCCTGCCCTTGGAGTTCGTGGCCCCGCGTCCGATGAGCACTTTCTTGAAGGGCGGCTGCTCGACGAGGCGCGCCTCGAACGGCGGCGCTTTCCACAGATCCGGCTGCGTCACCGGCATCGTGTCGTACATCCAGTAGACGACGAGCGTTTTCTCCGCGCCCTCGTCGCATTTGGCGTACACCACAGGATTGCCCTGCTGGCCCCACTCGGTGATGCCGACGTCGTAGACCTTCGATTCCTGGCAGCCGAGCTGGTCGAACATCCCCTTCACCATCTCGGCCGACTCCTGCATGCCCTCTCCGGTGTTGGAGATGCTCGGCTGCTGGATCCAGCGCTGGAAGGCGAGCACGTGCTCGTCGATGTTCTCGTCGATGTGATCGAAGATCTTCCTGAGCTCCTGCGAGTGGATCATGCTCATGTCGATCTTCACGGTCTCATCGCCGTAGGGGCGTATGCCCAGCTTCGGTTTGGCGGAGGCGCTAGCAGACGTAGCGCTGCCGGCAGGTGAATCTCCCCTGCCACAGCCTGCGAGTACCGCGAGGACACTCGCAGCGACCAGTGGCAACCAGTTGGGTCTTCTCGGTGCGCTCATCGTGTCATCCTCCCAATTTCATTGCGCATGCCCGCCGCCGTGTCCCTCGTGAGAGGGCATGGAGTGGCCTTCATGTCCCATCGAGTGGCCTTCGTGGCCTTCGTGGCCTTCGTGGCCTTCGTGGCCTTCGTGGCCTTCGTGGCCTTCGTGGCCT
>Ga0182742_1000492_pt1 | contig 62240 bp, 60 predicted proteins | sample eDN5th37CBELigMG_FD_128880 | JGI IMG/M metagenome (GOLD analysis project Ga0182742, IMG submission 128880) | Enriched Miracle-Growth compost microbial communities from Emeryville, California, USA - eDNA 5th pass 37_C BE-Lig MG (version 2)... ...
GGCAACACCGCCTCTCCCGTCATCATGATCGCGGAGAAGGCGGCAGACATGATCCGGCAGGGTCGGTAGGCGTCCGCGCGCCGGCTGATGCGCGTCGCGATTGTTGATCAGACTTCTGCTGGCGTCAGGTTCGCCCCCTCCACCGCCTTCGGCGGTCCCCCTCCCCCGTAAACGGGGGAGGAACGAGGGCATGCAAGCGGCGCCGCCAATCCTCCCCTGCGAAGCGGGGGAGGGGGACCACGCGAAGCGTGGTGGAGGGGGCGCAAACGGGCGCTATGGCGTGTCGAACCTGATAACCTGTACCGTCCGGGGATCACAGGATCGCCGGCTCTCCCACCGCCGGTCCGAACCCCGACTCGAGGAAGTCGAAATCGCACCCCTCGTGGGCCTGGCCGATATGCTGCGCAAACATCCAGCCATAGCCGCGGCCGAAGCGCGGCTCGGGGGGCCGCCACGCCGCGCGGCGGCGCTCCAGCTCGTCCTCGGCCACCACCATGTCGATGGTGCGGGCCTCCACGTCCACCGCGATCACGTCGCCCGTGCGCACCAGCCCCAGCGGGCCGCCCACATGGGCTTCCGGCGAGACGTGCAGCACGCAGGCCCCATAGCTCGTGCCGCTCATGCGCGCATCCGAGATCCTCAGCATGTCCCGCACGCCGGCTCTCAGCAGCTTCTTCGGGATCGGCAGCATGCCCCATTCCGGCATGCCCGGTCCGCCCTGCGGACCAGCGCCGCGCATCACCAGCACGGTGTCCGGCGTCACGTCGAGGTCAGGATCGTCGATGCGCGCCTTCATCTCGGCATAGGAATCGAACACCAGCGCCGGGCCGAAATGCTTCAGCAGCCTGGGGTCGGCCGCCGAGGGCTTCATCACGCAACCCTGCGGGGCAAGGTTGCCGTAGAGCACCGCCATCGCCGGCTCGGTCGAGACCGGCCGGTCGAGCGGGCGTATGACGTCGTCGTTCCACACCGGCGCCCCGGAATAGACCTCGCCGATCGGCTGCCCCGTCACCGTCACCGGTCCGGGATGCAGGAATCCCGAAAGCCGCTGCATCAGGCCCGGCAGGCCCCCCGCATAGAAGAAGTCCTCCATCAGGTAGCGCTCGCCGGAGGGCCGCACGTTCGCCAGCACCGGCACTCGCCGGCTCGCCGCCTCGAAGTCCGCCAGCCCGATGTCATGGCCGGCGCGCCGCGCCATCGCCACGACATGAATGACGGCGTTGGTCGAGCAGCCCATCGCCATGGCCACGACGATGGCATTCTCGAAGGCCTCGCGCGACAGGATCGCGGAGGGCCTCAGGTCCTCGCCCACCATCTCGACGATGCGTCGGCCCGTCGCCGAGGCCAGCCGGATATGGCCGGAATCTGCCGCCGGGATCGAGGAGCCGCCCGGGAGCGTCATGCCAATCGCCTCGGCGATCGCGGTCATGGTGCTGGCGGTGCCCATGGTCATGCAGTGGCCGTAGGAGCGCGCGATGCCGGCCTCCACCGCCTGCCACTCGGCGGCGTCGATCCTGCCGGCGCGCCGCTCGTCCCAGTACTTCCAGGCGTCGGAACCCGACCCCAGCACCTCGCCGCGCAGGTTACCGCGCAGCATCGGTCCGGCCGGCATGAAGATAGCCGGCAGGTCCATGCTGATCGCGCCGAGCAGCAGCCCCGGCGTGGTCTTGTCGCAGCCCCCCATCAGCACCGCGCCGTCCACCGGGTGCGAGCGCAGCAGTTCCTCCGTCTCCATCGCCAGCAGGTTGCGGTAGAGCATGGTCGTCGGCTTGACGAAGTTCTCCGACAGCGACAGCGCCGGCAGTTCGAGCGGAAAGCCGCCCGCCTGCAGCACGCCGCGCTTCACGTCCTCGACGCGCGACTTGAAATGGGCGTGGCAGGGGTTGATGTCCGACCAGGTGTTGACGATGGCGATGACCGGCCTGCCGTCCCAGTCCTCGCGCCCGTAACCCATCTGCATCAGTCGCGAGCGATGGCCGAAGCCGCGCAGGTCGTCGGTATCGAACCATCGCGCGCTGCGAAGCTGTCTTTTCGTCATTGCCGGCCGTCCTCCCCACCGTCATGCGCGTCGCCCCGTCTTATCGCGACGGGCCGGGCAGACGGAAGCGGGGGACGACCCTGCTGTATCTGTTCATAGTGTCCGGTGCCGGCCGTCTGCAGTGCCCCTCCCCTTCGTCATCCCGGAAGGGGGGCAAGTGCAGCGAAACCAGACTGTGCGGGATCCATGCCAGACCCCGCGGCAGAACGCGACGCTTCCCGACAGCGGGCGCAAGTCAGCACCGCCGGAACGTACATCGATGTTCGGGCATGGATCCCGGGCAGCCGTCCGTCACTTCGTTCCGTCCTACTCCCGGGATGACGGAGGTGTGTGGAAGCTCCGCTCCCTCACCTCCACCACCCGCCCCGGAGCCCCGGGGCAGGCGGCAGCGCCCCGGTTCAGGCCGCGGCCTTGGTGTCGCTGGCGATCTCGCCGTGGCGGATCTCGGTGCCCAACACCTTCAGGCATTCGCGCATGAAGGCGGCAAGCCCGGTCCAGCCCTTGGCCGAGACCATGGTGCCGTCGACATAGGCCTCGGTCGGCTTGACGTCGATGTAGGTGCCGCCGGCCAGCCGCACCTCGGGTTCGCAAGCGCCGAGTGCGGCGACCTTCTTGCCCTTCACCACACCGTCGACCGCAACCAGGATCTGCACGCCGTGGCAGATGGTGAAGATCGGCTTCTTCGCGTCGTGGAAGTGCTTGACGATCGCCTGCACGCGCTTGTCGGTGCGGATGTATTCCGGACCGCGGCCGCCGGCGCAGTAGACCGCATCGTAGTCGGCCGGATTGACCTCCGAGAAGGTCTTGTTGATGTCTGCGAGATGGCCGTAGCGCTCGATGTAGGTCTGGTGTCCCTCGAAGTCGTGCAGCGAGGTCTGGATCTTGTCGCCCGCCTTCTTGTCCGGGCAGACGACATGGACGGTGTGGCCGACGGCCTCCATGCCCTGCTGGAACACGAAGATCTCGTATTCCTCGGTGAACTCTCCCGTCAGCATCAGTATCTTCTTGCCTGGCATCTGAACTCCTCCGTTTTCTCAGCGGGGCGTCGGCCCCGTCGCCAAATGCAATCGTCGCTTCACCTCACTCGAAGGCCGGCAACAGCCGGTCGCGGGAGCGGCGGACATGTTCCCGCATCGCGCGCTCCGCCGCAATGGCGTCTCCCGCCGCTAAGGCCTCGAGCAGCGCGGCGTGCTCCTCCAGCGCTTCCTCCGTCACGCGGGAATGGTACATCAACCGGAAAATATAGAAATGCGTGTGCTGGTGGGCGAGCGTCGCGCGAACCAGCTCGTTGCCGGCGAATTCCATGATGCGGTCGTGAAACGCCGCGTCCTGGCGGGCGAAGGCGGAATAGCGCAGGCGCGCGTCGCCTTCGCCTCCGGACATGCCGCCGGCAAGCTCGCGCAGTGCGCGCAGCCGCTCCCCGTCCATCCGCTCGGCGGCCCGACGCGCGCCGTGCGGCTCGAGCAGCAGGCGCAACTCATAGAGTTCCTCGAAGCGGCGGCGGGTGATCTGCGGGGCGGCGCTGTAGCCGATGAGGTGGGTCTTCACCACCAGCCCTTCCCCCTCGAGGCGCCCCAGCGCCTCGCGGATGGGCGTGTGCGAGACTCCAAACTCGCGCACGAGACCGTCCACGGTGATCCGCGAACCCGGCGGGATCTTCAGCGACATCAACTGCGAGAAGATCGCCTCGTACACCTCCTCCGCAAGCCCGGCATGCCGGGCGATCGGTCGCCGCCCGACTTCCTCCGCGACCTCGTAGGTGGCAGTTTCGCGCATCGCCTTTCCTTGTCCGGTGAGGTTCATAACACGCGGCTACGCAGGCCTCAATCCGATATCCTATACGATCTGATAACAGCGAAGCCGGGCCCACGGGCGAGGCGCAGCCCCGTCGCCCGGACGAGGCCGCGAGTGCAGCCGGAGCATCCGGTCCGAAGAATTATCAGGCTTCGCGCTTCAACGACTCGATCAGCAGCGGCAGGGCGCCAAGTTCGTTGATCTGGCGGAAGCGCGCGTGGGCTTCCGGGGGATCGACGCGCTCCAGCACCCAGGTCAGATCGTGCGGCACGTAGACGCCCCAACTTCCCGCCTCGATCGCCGGCACGACGTCCGACTTCAGCGAGTTGCCGACCATCATCGCCCGCTCCGGGCCGTCGCCGTGGCGGGTGAATATCCGCGCATAGGTCGCGGCCGACTTGTCGGAAACGATCTCGACGCCGTCGAAGAAGTCGCCGAGGCCAGACGCGGCCAGCTTGCGCTCCTGGTCGAACAGGTCGCCCTTGGTGATCAGCACCATGCGGTACTCGGCCGCCAGCGCCTCGAGCGTCTCCTGAACGCCCGGCAGGGTCTCCACCGGATGCGACAGCATCTCGCGGCCCATGGCGAGGATTTCGCCAATGATTTTTGCCGGCACCTTGCCCTCGGTGACCTCCAGCGCCGTCTCGATCATCGAGAGCGTGAAGCCCTTGATGCCGAATCCGTAGTGGGCAAGGTTGCGCTTCTCGGACTCCAGCAGCCGCGCAGCGAGATGCTCGGGCGCAGCGTGGTCGGCAAGCAGCGCCTGGAAGCGTTCCTCTGTCAGGCGGAAGAACTGCTCGTTCTGCCAGAGCGTGTCGTCGGCATCGAAGCCGATGGTCGTCAGCGTCGACATGGCGTGGCATCTCCTCAACCGAGATTTATCGCATCGGGACTGCCGCTTTCAATCTCGCCGGCAAGCCGCCATTATGTTCTTTTTTTGTTCCATACCGCGATTCGCCCTGATAGAGTTGCCGGTCCTGTCAATTGTGATTCTTTCCACGGTTTTCTGCCGATTGTGAATCATGGGACACAAAGGGACATTCGCGACGCGACGTTGACCGGGTCTGGTACGAGACATCCGGCGGCGGACGGTGGAGAAGATGGCTGAAGCAGCAAGACGACTGGCGGTTGCGGAGACACCGCTCTATCGGGAAGCGCCGAACAACATCGAGGCTGAGCAGGCGCTGCTCGGCGCAATCCTCGTCAACAACGACGCCTTCTACCGGGTCTCGGACTTCCTCAGGGCCGAGCATTTCTACGAGCCGCTGCACCGCAAGATCTTCGAGGTGGCCGGCGAGCTGATCCGCATGGGCAAGGCGGCGACGCCGATCACCGTCAAGACGTTCCTGCCGGCCGACGAGAAGGTCGGCGACCTCACCGTCGCGCACTATGTCGTGCGGCTCGCCGCCGAGGCCGTCACGGTCATCAACGCGGTCGACTACGGCCGCGCGATTTACGATCTCGCCACGCGGCGCGCGCTGATCCGCGTCGGCGAGGACATGGTCAACATCGCCTACGACGCCCCGGTGGACATGTCCCCGCAGGCGCAGATCGAGGATGCCGAGCGGCGGCTCTTCGAGCTCGCCGAAACCGGCCGATACGACGGCGGCTTCGAGAGCTTCGCCGACGCGATCAAGACCGCCATCGACATGGCGAGCGCGGCCTACATGCGCGACGGCCACCTCTCCGGCGTCTCGACCGGCCTTCGCGATCTCGACACGCGCATGGGCGGCCTGCAGCCGTCGGACCTCATAGTGCTCGCCGGCCGTCCGGGTATGGGCAAGACCTCGCTCGCCACCAACATCGCCTTCAACATCGCCCACGCCTACGAGCCGGCACAGCAGGCCGATGGCTCCTTCAAGGCGGCCAATGGTGGCGTGGTCGGCTTCTTCTCGCTGGAAATGTCGGCGGAGCAGCTCGCCACCCGTATCATCTCCGAGCAGGCCGAGGTGGCCTCCTCGAAGATCCGCCGTGGCGACCTGACCGAGGCGGATTTCGAGAAGCTGGTCGGCTGCACGCAGATGCTGCAGAAGATTCCGCTGTTCATCGACGCGACCGGCGGCATCTCCATCGCCCAGCTCGCGGCGCGGGCGCGGCGCCTCAAGCGCCAGCGCGGGCTCGACTTGCTTGTCATCGACTACATCCAGCTGATGACCGGCTCGTCGAAGCGGGCGAGCGAGAACCGCGTGCAGGAAATCACCGAGATCACGACCGGGCTGAAGGCGCTCGCCAAGGAACTCAACGTGCCCATCATCGCGCTGTCACAGCTCTCGCGTCAGGTCGAGTCGCGCGACGACAAGCGTCCGCAGCTCTCGGACCTGCGCGAATCGGGCTCGATCGAGCAGGACGCCGACGTCGTGCTGTTCGTGTATCGCGACGAGTACTACGTGAAGAACAAGGAGCCGGAGCGCGGCACGCCCGAGCACGTGCAGTGGGAAGACAAGATGCGCGAGGTGCAGGGCAAGGCGGAAGTGATCATCGCCAAGCAGCGCCACGGCCCCACTGGCACCGTCCCGCTCGGCTTCCAGGGGGAGTACACCCGCTTCTTCGACCTCGCCGACGACAGCCACCTGCCGGAGCGGTTCGAGTGAGCGAAGCCTCTCGTTCGGACGCGGCGAGAGACGTCTTCTCCCTCTATCGCCCCTCCGAAGCTTTCCGCCGCATGGCCCCGCCCCATGGCTAAGCCCCGCATCCAGTTCATCTGCCAGGCGTGCGGCAATGTCAGCGCGCGCTGGGCAGGCAAGTGCGACGCCTGCGGCGCGTGGAACACGCTCATCGAGGAAGGCACCTCCGGCGGCATCGGCTCAGGCCCCTCCTCGCTGCGCAGCCCGCGCAAGGGCCGTCCCGTCGTGCTCACCAGCCTCGCCGGCGACATCGAGGACGCGCCGCGCATCGTCTCGGGGATCGGCGAGCTCGACCGCGCCACCGGCGGCGGCTTCGTGCGGGGCTCGGCGCTGCTCGTCGGCGGCGATCCCGGCATCGGCAAGTCCACGCTGTTGACCCAGGCCGCGGCGGCGCTGTCGGCGCAGGGCCACCGCATCGTCTACGTCTCCGGCGAGGAGGCGGTGGCGCAGATCCGGCTGCGCGCGCAGCGCCTCGGCGTCGCCGGCTCTGCGGTGGAGCTCGCGGCCGAGACCAATGTCGAGGACATCCTGGCAACCATCGCAGACGGGCGGCGGCCAGACCTGCTGATCCTCGATTCGATCCAGACGCTATGGACCGACCTCGCCGAATCGGCGCCCGGGACGGTGACGCAGGTGCGCGCCGCTGCGCAGGCGATGATCCGCTACGCCAAGTCCAGCGGCTGCGCCGTCGTGCTGGTCGGCCACGTGACCAAGGAGGGCCAGATCGCCGGCCCGCGCGTGGTCGAGCACATGGTCGACGCCGTGCTCTATTTCGAGGGCGAAGGCGGCCACCACTACCGCATCCTGCGCACCGTCAAGAACCGATTCGGCCCGACCGACGAGATCGGCGTGTTCGAAATGGGCGACCGGGGCTTGCGGGAGGTCTCCAACCCGTCCGAGCTCTTCCTCGGCGAGCGGCACGCCGCCGCACCCGGCGCGGCCGTCTTTGCCGGCATCGAGGGCACGCGGCCGGTGCTGGTCGAGATTCAGGCGCTGGTGGCGCCGACCTCGCTCGGCACGCCGCGCCGGGCCGTGGTGGGCTGGGATTCGGCCCGTCTGGCAATGGTTCTGGCCGTGCTGGAGGCGCATTGCGGCCTGCGCTTCGGCATGCACGATGTCTATCTCAACGTCGCCGGCGGCTACCGCATCACCGAGCCGGCCGCCGACCTTGCCGTCGCGGCGGCGCTGGTGTCGTCGCTCACCGGCCTTGCCCTGCCTGCCGATTGCGTCTATTTCGGCGAAATCAGCCTTTCGGGTGCAATCCGGCCCGTTGCGCACGCGCAACAGCGGCTCAAGGAGGCAGAGAAGCTGGGGTTCGCGCAGGCCGTGCTGCCGAAGGTCGGGGAAGACCTCGGCGGCGGAATCGGTCAAAGTGCCTTCCAGCCCAAGACGCTTGGCGACCTGGCCGTCCGCATAGCCGGGCGCTTGCGCAGGAACGCAGACGAATAGGGCGGGCCCGCCAGCGACTGGCTGGCCGCCATGAAGTGGGGACCGGATGCCGATCACGCTGCTTGACGGAATTCTCGTCGGCTTCACCCTCGTTTCCGCCATGCTGGCGATGGTCCGCGGCCTGTCCCGCGAGATCCTCTCGATCGCCTCGTGGGTGGCGGCCGCGGCAGCGGCCTATTTCTTCTACCCGCAGGTGCTGCCCTACGCGCAGCGCTACATCGACAACGACCAGATCGCGCTGGCCGCGAGCGCTGGCGGGGTGTTCATCGTGGCGCTCATCCTGGTGACGCTGATCACCATGAAGATCGCCGACCTCATCATCGATTCGCGGATCGGCGCGCTCGACCGCACGCTCGGCTTCCTCTATGGCGCGGCGCGCGGCGTCATCGTCGTGGCGGTGGCGCTCCTGTTCTTCAACTGGCTGGTCGGCTCCAACCCGCCGGGATGGGTAGCGCAGGCCAAGTCGCGTCCCTTCCTCGAGGACATCGGGGCCTGGATCGAGGGCCTGCTGCCGGACGATCCGGAAAACTCGATCCTCAAGCAGATCGTGCCTGCGGAGGAGGAGTCGCCCGCGACCACCGCGCCTGCGCCCGAGGCAAGCCCTGAACCGGAGCCCGAAGCCGAGGGCGAAGCGCCCGCGGAAGCCCCGCCCGCGAACAACTGACCGCTAGCCGTCAGGACAGCCGTCCCCTATATACCGCCTTTGCGATGCGAGGCTAAGACATGACCCAGCTCGACGCCGCCGGCGAGGCCGACGACCATTTCCACGATGAATGCGGAGTCTTCGGTATCCTGGGGAGGCAGGACGCGGCCGCGATCGTCACACTCGGCCTGCACGCCCTGCAGCATCGCGGCCAGGAGGCCGCGGGCATCGTCTCCTTCGACGGCAAGCAGTTCCACGTCGAGCGCCATGTCGGCCTGATCGGCGACACCTTCACCAAGCAATCGGTCATCGACCGCCTTCCCGGTAGCCGGGCCATCGGCCACACGCGCTACGCCACCACCGGCGGTTCAGGCCTGCGCAACGTCCAGCCCTTCTTCGCCGAGCTCGCCGACGGCGGCCTGGCGATTGCCCACAACGGCAACCTCACCAACGCCATGACGGTGCAGCGCGTGCTGCAGAAGCAGGGCGCGATCTTTTCCTCCACCTCCGACACCGAGACGATCCTCCACCTCGTCGCCACCAGCAAGGAGCGCGACACCAACGCGCGCTTCATCGAAGCGGTGCGTCAGATCGAGGGCGCCTTCTCGCTGGTGGCGCTCACCTCCAAGAAGATGATCGGCTGCCGCGACCCGCTCGGCATCCGGCCGCTGGTGCTGGGTGACCTCGACGGCGCCTGGATCCTCGCCTCCGAAACCTGCGCGCTCGACATCATCGGCGCGCGCTTCGTACGCGACATCAAGCCCGGCGAGATGGTGGTGATCACCTCGAAGGGCATCGAGAGCCTGTTCCCGTTCGAGCCGCAGAAGCCGCGCTTCTGCGTGTTCGAATACGTCTATTTCGCCCGGCCCGACTCCACCATCGAGGGTCGCAACGTCTACACGGTGCGCAAGCAGATCGGCATGGAGCTTGCCCGCGAGAATCCGGTCCAGGCCGACATCGTGGTGCCGGTGCCCGATTCGGGCGTGCCGGCGGCGATCGGCTTCAGCCAGGAATCGGGCATCCCCTTCGAGCTCGGCATCATCCGCAACCACTATGTCGGCCGCACCTTCATCCAGCCCGGCGATTCCATCCGCCACATGGGCGTGAAGCTAAAGCACAACGCCAACCGCAAGATGATCGAGGGCAAGCGCGTGGTGCTGGTGGACGACTCCATCGTGCGCGGGACCACCAGCCAGAAGATCGTGCAGATGGTGCGCGAGGCAGGGGCCCGCGAAGTGCACATGCGCATCGCCTCGCCGCCGACGCGCGCCTCCTGCTTCTACGGCGTCGACACGCCGGAAAAGGCCAAGCTGCTCGCCTCGCGCATGTCGGTTGAGGAGATGGCGGAATTCATCCGCGTCGATTCGCTCGGCTTCCTCTCCCTCGACGGCCTTTACCGCGCCGTGGGCGAACCGGGCCGCAACCCCGAGCAGCCGCAGTTCTGCGACGCCTGCTTCTCCACCGAATACCCCACCCGCCTCACCGACATCGACGGCGCCGACAACGTTCGCAGCCTGTCGCTGCTGGCCAGCGGCGGACAATAGGGACTTCGAGCGGGGCGCCGCGTTCCGGCGACACGGCATCGGGAACAGCCCACGAAGCCTCCCCGCACCTTCCTTCCCCGCCCCTCCCCTTCGTCATCCCGGAAGGCGGGGCGAGCGCAGCGAGGCCCGACTGTCCGGGATCCATGCCGGGACGTTCCGGCCATACGCGACGCTTCCCGAGGGCAGGCGCGCGTCTGCGCCATCGGTGAGAGGTCATCAGTGTCCTCGTGTAGGTCCTGCGGCCTCTGCCACGGGCCAACGCCGGCGACCGGCGTGGCCCCCTCTACGTCTCGTCATGGTCGGGCTTGACCCTACCATCCATGCCTGACCGCCGCTGAAACGCGCCGCGGCACCGCCGGGCAACCCTCTTCCACGGCCCCACGCGGCCGCACCGTTCAGGCCTGGATCCCCGGGTCTCCTCGACGGCCTGCGGCCTGCTTCGCCCGAGGATGACGAAGCTGCAGAGCCTGCGGACCAATCGCCAGCGTTTGCGTTCGTCCGGCAAAGCTACTCGCCCTGCGCCAACACAGCCAGCCCCGCCCCCTCCTCTTCGTCATCCCGGAAGGCGGGGCGAGCGCAGCGAGGCCCGACTGTCCGGGATCCATGCCGGGACGTCCGGCCATACGCGACGCTTCCCGAGAGCAGTCGCGCGTCTGCGCCGCCGGCAAGACCGTGACTGCGCCTCAGTCCCGGACCTTGCGCCGTCCTCAAGACCGCGACTTCTCTCCCCCTCCCCTCGCCCCCTGCGATAATCCCGCCACCCGTGTTGCAAGGAGGCCGCGGTGGATTGGGATGGGGCAGTCAGGAAGCATGGCGAGGCGCTGAAGCGCATCCTGGCCCTGCTCGTCGCCATGGCCGGGCTTGGCCCCGGCGAGCACGCCGCGTTGGTCCGGCGGAAGGGCCTGCGCAGCGGGGAAGCCGTCGGGCTGGTGCCGGCCCCCACTCTTCCCCGCCGGCTGCACCGCGCCGTGCTGAAGCTGCTGCGACCGGCGGAGGCGGCGGTGCGGCGGCTGATCATCGTGGCGGCGCGCGGGCTCGCGGCTAGCCTGCCGCCGCCGCGCTCGCCGAAGCCCAACTCCCGGTTGCGGCGCAGGCACGGCCCCGCCGTGCAGGCGGGCTGGCTCTCGGCGAGGCCGCCCTGCCTGCCGCTGTTCGATCCGCTGCGGGTCCGTCGCCGCCGGGCGCGGCGAGCGGCGGGCGGCGTGCCGCGCATCTCGGTTCCCGGCCTCGCCGCGCCCTTCCCCATCCGCCCGCCCACGGCCGACGACCCGGTCGACGCGACGCGGCTCATCTGGCGACTGGCGGCACTCGACGCGGCACTCGACGACCTGCCAGGCCAGGCACGACGCTTCGCACACTGGCGTGCGCGCATGGCGGTCCGCCTCAACGCGCCTGTGCGGGATGTGCGTGGCCGGCTGCGGTTTCGCCGGCTGTCGCCGCTCAAGCCCGGCCGCCCGCCCGGCTGGCGGCGCAAGCCCACGCATGAGGTCCACGAAATCCTCGACGTCCTGAACGGGCTCGCCTTCTGGGCGCTGGAGGCGCCCGACACGTCATGAGGTCGGCCCGGCCCGGCAACGTGATCGGCGACCGTACGCGCGGCGCTTCCCGGCGCCGCGACGATCGCCGGCGTCCTGCCTCAGGAGAGCCGCGTCGGGGAGAGCCCTGCATCCCCCTGCCTGAGCAGTCCGCGCCGGATCACCAGCCAGTCTCCCGGCCCGTGCGCGGCGGCGTATAGCAGGCCCGCCAGGAAGGTGAAATGGTCGACGAAGAAGCCGAACTCGGACTGGTTGCCTTCCCAATGCGCCGGACCGTGGAAGGCGAAGGCGAGGAAGATCACATAGGCGCCGGCAAGCAGCGCCGCCTGGCTGAAGAAGGCGCCGGTCAGGAAGGCCACTACCAGCGCGACCTCGAAGATCGCGGCGAGCCAGGCGAGCAGCAGCGGAAATGGAAAGCCGGCGGCGGCGATGTAGGCGGCGGTCTCGCCCATGCCGGCAAACTTGAACGCGGCCGCCATGGCGAACAGGGCGGCGAAGATCAGCCTGGCGACCAGAATTGCAAGTGTCCTTCCCACGGGTTTCATCCCTCGACATCGTTGGAGTCGTTTCAAGGACGCCGCGGAAAGGCCCGCGCCGACAGGCCCCCGTCAAAAAGTCGCCTCCGGCGCGCCTGCAGTCCCGCGACGAGGGTTCCGCACGGCGCCGATTCGTCCTATCTGGAGCCGCCCACCCATCCTGCTCACCGGAGTTCCGCATGGCCACTGCACCCGACCTTTCCGGACGCCTCGCCGTCGTCACCGGCGCCTCGCGCGGCATCGGCTATTTCGCGGCGAAGCACCTCGCGGCGGCCGGCGCACATGTGATCGCGGTGGCGCGCACCGTCGGCGGGCTCGAGGAACTGGACGACGAGATCAAGGCCGCCGGCGGCAGCGCCACGCTTGTGCCGCTCGACCTCACCGACATGGCCGGCATCGACCGGCTGGGCGGCGCGATCCACGAGCGCTGGGGCAAGCTCGACATCCTGATCGCGAACGCCGCCATTCTTGGCGTCATCTCGCCGATCGGCCATGTCGAGGCCAAGACCTTCGAGAAGGTGATGGCGGTCAACGTCACCGCCACATGGCGCATGATCCGCTCCGTCGATCCGCTGCTGCGGCTCTCGGATGCCGGGCGCGCGGTCGTCGTCTCCTCAAATTCCGCTCATTCGGCGCGCGCCTTCTGGGCGCCCTATGCGGCCTCCAAGGCCGCGGTCGAGGCGCTTGCCCGCTCCTGGGCCGACGAGACGAAGAACATGGCGCTGCGCGTCAACATCTTCGATCCCGGCCGCACGCGCACCGCCATGCGCGCCCAGGCGGTGCCGGGCGAGAATCCGGAGACGCTGCCGCATCCCTCCGAGATCTCCGCGCACCTCTTGAAGCTGGTCGATCCGGTGCTGACCGAGACCGGCCTCATCTACCAGGCCCAGCAGTCGCGGCTCGTGCGCTACCAGCAACCGGCCTGACCCGGCCGGCGCCCTCTGATCCAGGGGGCTCCGGAAGGCGGGGGCCCGTGACCCAACTCCCGGCTGCCGCTGGTGCTGCACGGCGGCCCGCATTTCCCCTATTGCGCGGGCGACCAGAGGGCCGTCCCGCGGCTCTCGCTTCCTCCGGTATCCTCCATGCCCCACGCGGCCGCCGTCGACCCCCATCGGCAGGTCCTCATCGCCATCCTGCTCACCAGCGTGGCGTATTTCTTCTTCTCGGCGCAGGACGCCGCGATCAAGCTGCTCGTCGCCGGCATCTCCGTCTGGCAGGTGATGTTCTTCCGCAGCATCGTGGTGCTCGCCGGCTGTTTCGCGGCCGGCGGCCCGAGCCTGATCAGCGAGGCGGCCCGCTCCCCGGCCGTACTGCCGATGCTGCTGCGCAGCTTCGTCATGCTCGCCGCCTGGCTCTGCTACTATTCGGCCGCGCGACACCTGCAGCTCGCCGAGCTCACCACCATCTATTTCGCCGCCCCGGTAGTTGTGACGATTCTCTCCGTCTTCATCCTCGGCGAGAAGGTGCCGCCGCATCGATGGATCGCGGTGCTGCTCGGCTTCATCGGCGTGTTCGTGGCCTGCGATCCAACCCGCGTCGGCCTCTCGCTGCCTGTGCTGCTCGTCCTGGCGGCGGCGGTGTTGTGGGCCTTCTCGGTCGTGCTGATCCGCAAGGTCGCGCTGATGGAACGTACGCTGGTCCAGCTCGTCCTCAACAACGTCTTCTTCCTGGTCATCGCCGGCGTGCCGATGGCGTTTGTCTGGGAAACGCCGGACGCCCTGCAGCTGGCATTGCTCCTCGGTGTCGGCTTAATCGGCGGCGTTGCTCAGTTCGCCCTTTACGACGGGATGAAGCGCGCCCCGGCCTCGGTAGTGGCTGCGTTCGAGTACACCTCGCTCGTCTGGTCGTTCCTGTTCGGTTACCTGATCTGGGCCGATATCCCGCGCCGCGAGGTTTTCGTCGGCGCGGCGCTGATCGTCGGGGCGGGGCTCATCATCATCGTGAGGGAGCGTGGGCAGCCGCAGCGCCTGGCCAAAAAATAATTTGCTGTGGCCCTGGAACCCGGGGCGAACTTCAGGAGTTCTATGGGCCGACGGGTACTGTTGCCCACCCCCCCACTCGCCCGTCCATCTCGAGCCGGCCCCTGGCCGGCTCTTCCTTGTCCAGCGATCCGAAGTCCCGCGATCCGACATTGACGGATGACCGCGAAAGACTACCCTCCCCTTCGCGGCGAAGGGCGGGTCGCGTCGCAGATCGATGACCGGTTGGGAGTGAGACATGATCTTCCTGACAGCCATCGCGGTCGGCACGCTTGCCAGCGTCTATCTGCTGCTGGCGCTGCTCTCCGTGCTGCGGCTCAGGCTTTCCGTACGGCAGGCGCTCCTCTACGTCCCCCTGCAGGTCGCCTTCAGCGTCGACGCCCGCGCAATAGCCGATGCGCGAGCGGAGGGCGCGCCGGTCATCTACTTCGTGGTGCACCGCTCGCGCCTCGACCCCGCGCTGATGCTGGCGCTGCTGCCCGACGACACGCTGCATATCCTGGACGATGACTCGGCGGGCTCCGTCTGGCTGGAGCCGTGGCGGGAACTCGCCCGCACCATCGTCTTCAACGCCAAGCACGTCTTCGTCAGCCGGCGACTGGTGCAGGTGCTGAAGCGCAAGGGACGGATCGCTGTCTATGTCCCCGAAGATGTCGAGCCGGACGTGCGCTCGTTCAGGCTCTACCGCGCCATTTCGCGGATCGCGTTGCAGGCCGACGCCCGCATCGTGCCGATCTTCGTGGACGGATCGGAGCGACTGCCCCGCTTCCTCCGCTTCGGTGGAACGGCGCGGCCCTCACTGCGGGCTCGTCTGACCATCGGCGCCCTGCGCGGCCAGACGATCACCGAGCTGGTGAAGGCCAGTATCGAGGGCTCCAACACCGGATCGAACGCGCTGTTCGACCGGGTCGCGGAGGTGCGGGCCCTCACCAGGTCGGCTGGGCGCACGCTGTTTACCGGCGTGGTCGAGGCGGCATGTCGGTTCGGCCCGGCGCAGGAAGCCGTAGAGGACACGGTGTCGGGCACGCTGAGCTACCGGAAGCTCCTGATCGCGGCGCGCATCTTCGCCGCGCGCTTCGCCCGCACGACCGCGCCGGGAGAAACCGTTGGCGTGCTCATGCCCAACGGCAACGGGCTAGCCGTGACGTTCCTGGCGCTGTGGTCCGCCGGCCGGAGCGTTTGTCCCATCAATTCGACGGCCGGCGCGGCGAGCATCACGTCGTCCGTGCGCACGGTGCCGCTGCGCCTCGTCGTCTCGTCGCGGCAGTTCGTCAAGAAGGCGAACCTCGAGGCCGTCGTGGCCGCGGCGGAGGCCGGGGGCGCCCGTTTCCTCTGGATCGAGGACTGGCGGGAGGCGATCACACGCTTCGAGCAGGTCGTCGGCGCATTGCTCTGGCGCGTGCCGGTCGGTCGGCAGGAACCGGATGCCCCTGCCGCCATACTTTTCTCCTCGGGTTCGGAGGGGCTGCCGAAGGCGATCGTGCTTTCGCATGCCAACCTGTTCACCAACGCCATGCAGGTCGAGTCGCGACTGGCGATCGGCCCTTCGGACCGGCTGCTCGCCGTTCTGCCGGCGTTCCACGCGCTCGGCCTCACCGGGAGTGTCACCCTGCCGCTGCTCACCGGAGTGCGGACCTACTACTACCCGACACCGCTGCACTTCCGGCAGATACCGGAGGTGGCCGCGAAGACGAAACCAACGGTGATGTTCGCGACAGACACCTTCCTCTCGGCCTACGCCAAGGCCGCGAAGGACGGCGACTTCAACAGCCTCCGGCTTGTGGTCGCCGGAGCCGAGCCGCTGCGCCCCGGCACCGCGCAGCAATGGACCGAGCGCTTCGGCGTCACGCCGCTGGAGGGCTACGGGCTCACCGAAGCAAGCCCCGTGCTGGCCATGAACACCGCGGCCCACAATCGCCTCGGGACGGTCGGCCGAACCCTTCCCGGATTGCGCGGCCGGCTGGAGCCGGTCGACGGGGTACCGCAGGGCGGCCGGTTGGCCGTGAGCGGACCGAACATCATGCTCGGCTACATCTTGCCGGAGAACCCCGGCGTGCTGACTACCCCGCCCAACGGCTGGCACGATACGGGAGACATCCTCTCGGTGGATCGCGAGGGTTACCTGACGGTCGTTGGCCGGGTGAAGCGCTTCGCCAAGATAGCCGGCGAAATGGTGTCGCTGGCCGCCGTGGAAACCGTCGCCGAGCGGATCTGGCCGGATGGTCGCCACGCCGCCGCGGCCCTGCCCGACCCGAAGCGGGGGCAGCGCATCGTGCTTGTCACGACCTCATCCGAAGCCGACGTCACGACTTTCCGGCAGGGGGCGCGGGCAGCCGGCCTTGCCGAGATCGCAGTCCCCGACACCATCGTTCGCGTGAACGAGCTGCCAACCCTCGGCTCGGGCAAGGTCGACGGCCCGGCCGTCCAGCGGCTGGCAGAGGAACCACCGCCGGCAGCAGTGGCCTGACCGACCTCCGATATCGGAATGGAGAGGAAGCGTCAGGCGGGGGTATCGCCGTCGCCACTTTCGCCCGCAGGGTTCTCGGCCGCTTCCTCCCGGTCGGCGCGGCGGGAATAGGCCCGGAAGCTGAACGGCAGGAAGGCAAGGTAGAGGATGACGCCGGCTGCCATTGTCTGCCACGTATAGGTGAAGAGCAGCAGGGCAAACAGGACGATACCCAGGATCGCCGGCAATACGGCATCGCGCGGAATGCGCATCTTCTTGCCGGACCAGACCGGCAAGCGGCTGACCAGCAGGAAGGCGACGAGGACCGCGAACGCCGAGCTCGCGAAGGCCATCGGACGGCTCGGCTCGATCGCCCCGGTGAAGACGAGGTAGACCGGCAGCAGCACGATGACCGCGCCGGCTGGCGCCGGCACGCCGACGAAATATTCCGCCTGCCAGGCCGGCCGGTCCCGCTCCTCGTCAAGGACGTTGAAGCGCGCCAGCCGCAGACCGCAGGCGATGGCGAAGAGGATGGCCGCGATCCAGCCGGGGGAGCCTGCCCGGTCGAGCAGGAAGGCGTAGAGCACGAGGGCCGGGGCCACGCCGAAATTGACGATGTCGGCCAGAGAGTCCATCTGCGCCCCGAACTTCGAGGTGGCCTTCAGCATTCGGGCAAGGCGGCCGTCGATGCCGTCGAGGAAGGCGGCGATCAGCACCATCACCACAGCCGTCTCAAAGCGGCCCTCGAACCCGAGGCGAATTCCGGTCAGGCCCGCACAGATCGCGAGGACCGTGATCAGATTCGGGAGCATTACCCGCAGCGGAATCTCGCGGATGCGGGGCCCGGCCTGGCCGTGCGGCTCGAACCGCTGGAAGAGCCTCAGCACGGCTCAGGACACCCGCACGAGCGGTGTCGAGGCGTCACCTGAGAAGGTCGCCAGCACCGTCTCGCCGGCCACGGCGGTCTGGCCGACGGAAACCTTGGGGGTCGCATTCAGCGGCAGGAACACGTCGACGCGCGAGCCGAAGCGGATCAGGCCGAAGCGCTCGCCCGCCCCGATGTTGCCGCTTGCCGAGACCCAGCAAACGATGCGGCGGGCCACGAGGCCGGCGATCTGCACCACAGCCACGACGCCGTTCGGGCTCTCGATGACGAGGCCGTTGCGCTCGTTCTCCTCGCTCGCCTTGTCGAGCTCGGCGTTCAGGAACCGGCCCGGCCGATGCTCGATGCGGGTGATCTGGCCACGCACCGGGGAGCGGTTCACGTGGCAGGAGAAGACGTTCATGAACACGGAGATGCGCAGTCGCTCCTCGTTGCCGAGGCCGAGTTCGCGCGGCGGCACCGCCGGGCCGACCGCCGAAACCTCGCCGTCGGCCGGACTGATGACGAGCTGGTCGTCGATCGGCGTGACGCGCTGCGGGTCGCGGAAGAAGTAAGCGCACCAGCCGGTGAGGATGAGGCCGATCCAGAACAGCGACGTCGAGAAGTAGCCGAGCACCAGCGTGACGACGAAGAAGACCGCGATGAACGGCCAGCCCTCGCGATGGACGGGCACGAAGGCGTTGCGAATCGTATCGGCGAGGGTCATCGGCTCCGGACGCGTTGGTTTATCGGTATTTAGGGGAATAGAGGGGGCACGGCAACGCGACAAGGCTGCCGCGGGCAGCAGCGATGCACTCCGGGCGGCTCGTTTGGCGACATGACGGCGGTTCGGCTGGCAAGGTCGGGACGTCTAGCGGCCCTCAGGTCACCTCCGGCGTACGGCGGCGGACGATGACGCCCAGCTCGTCCTCCTCCTGGGCGGCGCGCAGCCGCTCCTCCGCCTCCGTCGCCTCGCGCTGGCGCGCCCACATCGAGGCATAGAGGCCGCCCTGCGCCAGCAGCGAGGCGTGAGTGCCGCGCTCGACGATGCGGCCCTCCTTGAGCACGATGATCTCGTCAGCCCCGATGACGGTCGACAGGCGGTGTGCGATCACGATGGTGGTGCGGCCGCGGCTCACCGTGTCGAGCGCTGCCTGGATTTCCTGCTCGGTGTGCGTGTCGAGCGCCGACGTCGCCTCATCGAGCATGAGGATCGGCGGGCCTTTCAGGATGGTGCGCGCGATTGCGACCCGCTGCTTCTCGCCGCCCGAGAGCTTCAAGCCGCGCTCGCCCACCATGGTCTTGAAGCCATCGGGAAGCCGCTCGATGAAGGGGCGGATCTGCGCCAGTTCGGCCGCGCGGCGGATCTCTTCCGGCGAGGCGTCGGGGCGACCGTAGCGGATGTTGTATTCGACCGTATCGTTGAACAGGACCGTGTCCTGCGGCACCATGCCGATGGCGGCGCGGAGGCTCTCCTGCGTGACCGCGGAAATGTCCTGTCCGTCGATCTCAATGCTGCCGCGCTGGACATCGTAGAAACGGAAGAGCAGGCGCGACACGGTCGACTTGCCGGCTCCCGAAGGTCCGACGATGGCGACCGTCCTGCCGGGCGGAACCTCGAAGCTGATGCCCTTGAGAATCTCGCGGTTGGGGTCGTAGGAGAAGTGCACGTCCCGGAACACCACGCGCCCCTCTGTGACGACGAGCGGCTTCGCGTCCGGCCGGTCGGCGATCTCCGCCGGCACGTCGAGCAGATCGAACATGTGCTCGATGTCGGTGAGGCCCTGACGGATCTCGCGGTAGATGAAGCCGATGAAGTTCAGCGGGATCGAGAGCTGCATCAGCATCGCGTTGATGAACACGAAGTCGCCGACCGTCTGGGTGCCCGCCTGAACCGCCTGCGCCGACAGCACCATACAGACGAGCATGCCCAGCCCGAAGATGAAGCCCTGGCCGAAGTTGAGCCAGCCGAGCGAGGTCCAGGTGCGCGTCGCGGCAAGTTCGTAGCGCGCCATCGAGCGGTCGAAGCGCTCGGCTTCCATCCGCTCATTGCCGAAATACTTGACCGTCTCGAAGTTCAGCAGCGAGTCGATCGCCTTGGTGTTGGCGTCGGTGTCGCTGTCGTTCATCTCGCGTCGGATGGCGATGCGCCAGTCGCTCGCCCACACCGTGAACCAGGTGTAGAGGGCAACCGTCACGGCCACGACGGCCACGTAGATCACGCCGTAGGTGACCCAGAAGATCACCGCCGTCAGAGCGAACTCGAGCACCGTCGGAATGGTGTTGAGGATGGCGAAGCGCACGATCGTCTCGATGCCCTTCACGCCGCGCTCGATGATGCGCGACAGGCCGCCGGTGCGGCGCTCGAGATGGAAGCGCAGCGACAGTTCGTGCATGTGCACGAAGGTGCGGTAGGCAAGCCGGCGCACGGCATACTGGCCAACGCTGGCGAACAGGGCGTCGCGAAGCTGGTTGAAGCCCACCTGGGCGATGCGCACGATGTTGTAGGCGATCACCAGCGCGGCCGGCACCAGCAGGAAATCCGGCAGCGGCGGGGGCGTTGCATGATCGCCGGCCAGCGCATCGGTCGCCCATTTGAAGAAATAGGGTACGGCGAGCAGCACCAGCTTGGCGACAACCAGCCAGACGGTGGCCCACGCCACACGCATCTTCAGGTCACGACGCTCCGCCGGCCAAATATAGGGCCAGAGGTTAAGCATGGTCTGAAAGGTCGAACCGGAGTCCGCCGAAACTGTCTTGTCAGCCAAGAGCCTGTTCCTGTGTGTCTGGGTCCGACGGTGCGTGTCGGGCCTCGATCGCTACCTGGTCATGCTGGTCATGCGCATGTCGACCTGCCCCGGGCCGCCGACTTCGGCGCCGCATCCACGCGCGAACGCGGAAAGCGCTTCGGCAGTGGCAGCGAGCGCCGCGTGGTTGATGCGGTAGAGCGATCGCTGGGCGTCCGGCCGCACCTCCACCAACCCGGCGGCGACCAGAACCTTGAGGTGCTGCGAAACCGTGGACTGTGCGAGATCGAGGCCGCCCACCACCTCCGCGCAGCAGCAGCATTGCGCCGACAGGCGACGCAGAATCGCCAGCCGCGCCGGATGCGAGAGCGCCGCGAGCGATGACGCCAGCCCCTGCTCCGCACAGCGACCGTCAGTTCCGGCGAGATCCGCTGCCTCTTTCATCGTAAATCGGCGATATACGATGAAAGGAGGGATGACAAGCGATGCTCTCTGCAGGCGGGAACTCCTTTCCCGGGAAAGGAGCGAAGTCGTCCGGTGCACCCGGCAGGCCGGCCGGGAGGCCAACCGGCCGGACCGCGATGCGCAGATCGCCGGCTACTGCTGGACAGGCGGCTTGATCGCCTGGTCACCCATCTGCGTCAGGTCTGCGGGCTCGCCCTGCTCGGTGCGCTCCGGCACCTTGAATACCTGGCCGGGCAGGATCAGGTGGGGGTTCTGAATCTGGTCCTGGTTCGCCAGGTAGATGGTCGAGTAGCGGATGCCGCGCCCATAGACCCGGCGCGAGATGCGCCACAGCGTGTCGCCGCGGCGGATGATGACTGCGCTGTCGACGTTCTGAAGCTTCGGCGAAAGCCTTTCGTCGGACGGCGCGGCTGCCACGGCGGCTCCGGTCTCGGCTCCGGCCTGCAGGGACACGCCATCGGTTCCGGCGGCGGCCTTGTCGGGCGACTGGGCCGCCTTGCCTGCGCCTTGCGCCACTTGGGCTTCCGGCGCCGCCTGCACGCCTGCGCCGTCAGATTGCGCCGCCTCCGCCCCCTGCAGGCGGTCGCCCTTTTCCGGCGTTCCGTCGGTAGGAGCACCGGCGCCCGGCGCGACGGCCGCCATGTTCTCGCCCGGCTCGCGCTCGAACGGCACAGCCGCGCGGGCGATCACCTTTGCGCCGCTGATCTCCAGCACGTCGACACGGACGATGTAGTCGCCAACGGGCAGGTCACGTTCGGCTTCCACGAGGAAGCGACCTGCGGTGGACGACATGGCCTCGCCGAGGAAGTCGTCATTGGCATAGGCGCGCACCAGGCGACGCGGCTCGGCCGCGCCGGCGATGAAGATGCGATTGCCCTCGATCTCGATGGCCTCGACCGCGACGCGCGGGGTCGCCGTGGACTTGTCCGCGTCCGGAGCCGGCTTCGGCTCGGCGGCGGCGGTCTCCTGGGCCGGCTGTTCGCCCTCGGTTGGGCCCGGAGCGGCCTGATCGGACTGCTTCGTCGCCTGCTCTTCCGGCTTCGCGGCCGGCTCGGCAGGGGTCGGCGCCTTCTGCCCGGTCGCGTCGACGGCCTCGATGGTCTCGGCCGGCTTCACCGGCTTCGGCACGGTGATGAACTCGGCCGGCTTGCCGGGTTCCTCGACCAGCGCAAGCACCTGTCCGTCCAGGGTCTCAGGGATCGAGACGATGGCCGTCTCGATGGATGTCGCCACGACATTGTCGGCAGTGCGCGAGCGCAGCACGATCTGATAGTTCCCGGGCTTGAGCGGCTCGTCGAGGACGATGGCGAAGGCGCCGGTGGCATCGGCCGTGGCGGTGCCGATCACGCGCGAACCGATCACCGCCTCGACGCTGGCGCCGGGCGCGGCCTGGCCGGCGATCACGATCGAGCCGTTGGGTTCGACCCGCACGACGTCGAAAGTGGGCGCGACGACGGGCGGAGGCGCATCCGGAGACGGCGAGGAGGCGTCGGGCGCCGAAAGCGCCGAGATTTGCTGCTCGGATTCGGAAACGGAGGTGCCTTCGGCACCCCCTTGCCCGGCGGTATCGCCCGATGCCGGAGCGTTCGCGCCTGCCTGCTGGTCCGGAGCATCGGTCGCCGGCTCGCCTTCGGTCACGCCGTCGGCAGAAGCGCTCGCTGCAGCCCGGTCCGTCTTGCCGGCGACCGGCTGGCCTGCCGGCTCTTCCGACGTCGTGGCCGGTGGAGTTGCCGCGACCTTGTCGGTGCCCGTTCCGGCGGGGGCTTCCTGCGAGACCGCCGGCTGCCTGGAGAAAATGGGGTCGAAAACACCCGCGACATAGGCAGTGGCCCCCGCCGCGACCGTGCCGCCGAGCAGGAACAAGATTACCTTGACAGGTGTCACCGTCATATTTCGCCGCCCCTGAGAGGCCCGTCGCGCAACCTCCAACCGGGCCGTTCCCGGGAGAATGCCAGCGACTCAGACCATCCACGCCCCGGCGCCCAGCGAATGAGGCGCCATATATTGTCGCGCCGTCTAGCTTTTTTTCTCGGCAGCCACAAGGAATTACGCCTATTCTGCCTTGACCCGGGGCAGTTGCGGCCTCCCTATCGACGTCATGAACACGATTCGGTCCGTCTGCGTCTATTGCGGCTCCTCTCTCGGCAAGAGCGAGGTCTACCAGAAAGCCGGCCTCACACTCGGCCGCTCCATCGCCGAAGCCGGCCTTCGCCTCGTCTACGGCGGCGGCACGAAGGGCATCATGGGCGCCGTGGCCGAAGGCGCCTTGCGGGCCGGGGGGAAGGTCACCGGAATCATACCCCGCTTCCTGCTCAACCGCGAGGCCACCGAAGCGGCTCTCGGCAATCTCGACGACCTGATCGTCACCGAGAACATGCATGAGCGCAAGCACAAGATGTTCGAGCAATCAGACGCTTTCGTGGCGCTGCCGGGCGGCATCGGCACCGTCGAGGAGATCGTCGAGATCATGACCTGGGCGCAGCTCGGCCATCACCGCAAGCCGATCGTCTTCGCCAACGTGAACGGGTTCTGGGACCCGATGCTGAGGCTGATGGACCACATGCGCGCCGAGGGCTTCATCCATACCGGCCACCTCGTCGCACCGCTCGTTGTGGAGCGGCCGGAGGCGATCGTCTCCGCCATCCTCGTCGGGGCGAGCAGCGACGGCGCTCCGACGGAAGGCGTTCAGGCGCTCATCGAGAAAATGTGAATGCCGCGGGGGCCGGCGGCGGCTACGCCGTGGCCCGCAGATCCTCGACCAGGGTGCCGTAGTCGTCGATCTCGCGATCGTGCGCCTCGTCGCGGAAGGTCTCGGCCAGGGCGGCGGCGTACCAGTCGCGCATCGCCGGCTCCGCGAGAAGGCGGCGGACATAGTCCCCGGCCGCTCCCGTGAACTCCAGCCCGTAGGTCTGGGCGCGGAAGGCGACTGGCGCGTAGAAGGCGTCAACGCCCGTGAACTCCGGTCCAGCCAGATAGGGACCGCCGAAACGCGACTGCCCCTCGCTCCACAGTTCCGCGATGCGGGCAAGGTCTCGCCCAAGCTCGGCGGGCCGCTCGCGCAGCTTAACCCGCACGCCGCAGTTCATGCCGCATACGTTGCGCAGCGTCTGGAACGAGGAGTGCATCTCGGCGCAGGCGGAGCGCGACCATGCGCGCGCCCTCGCGTCCTGCGGCCAGGCGCCGGGATGACGCTCGCCGATGTACTCGATGATGGCGAGAGAGTCCCAGACCGCGTCGCCTTCGTCGATCAGGCAGGGAACGCGGCCGTTCGGCGACCACTTGCGGAAAAAGTCGAAGCTGTCGCCGCCCGGGAAGGGAATCAGCGTTTCCTTGAAGGGAATGCCGCGCGCAGTGAGCAGCACCCAGGGCCGCAGCGACCAGGACGAGTAGTTCTTGTTGCCGATGACGAGTTCGTACACGCTCCCCTCCCCTCTTATCGCGCCGCTCGCCGATCCGCGAACATCGACCAGGTGTAGATGACGAGCCCGGCCCAGATGAGCGCGAAGGCCAATGCGGTTGCGGCAGTGAACGGCTCGTGGAAGGCGAAAACCGCCACGACGAAGATCAGCGTCGGCGCAATGTACTGCATGATGCCGATGGTCGACAGCTTCAGCAGCTTCGCGCCGTTGGCGTAGAGGATCAGCGGGACGGCCGTGACCAGCCCGGCCCCGAGAAGCAGCAGCGCATCACCGAGCACCGGGCCGGAGAAATGCCCCGCGCCCGTCAGTTCCAGCCAGATCGCGTAGACGAGGGCGGGCGCCAGCAAGAGCAACACTTCGAGGAAGAAGCCCTGAGCGGCGCCGATGGGCAGGGTGCGCTTGGCGAAGGCGTAGAAGCCCCAGGTGATCGCGAGACCGACCGAGACCCAGGGCAGGCCGCCACGCTCCCAGGTCAGCACCGCGACCGCCATCGCCGCCAGCGCGATCGCCACCCACTGCGCGCGGGTCAGCTTTTCGCCGATGAGGACCGCCGCGAGGAAGATCGAGAAGAGCGGGTTGATGTAGTAGCCAAGCGCCGTCTCCATGGCGCGGCCGGAAGCGATCGCCCAGATGTAGATGCCCCAGTTGACGCTGATGAGCGCCGCCGTCAGAGCCCCCATCGCCAGGGTACGCGGTGTCGTGAGGGCGGCGCGGATGTCGGCAGTGCGGCCGAGCCAGAGCAGGATGGCTCCCGCCACCGGCACGGACCAGATGATGCGATGCGCGATGACCTCGCCCGTGGGGATATGCGCAACCGCCTTCATGTAGAAGGGCAGCCCGCCCCACAGGAGATAGGCGGAAAGCGCGAAGGCGAAGCCGCGCGCCGTGTCGCCTCCGGAGGCCGCAGACGTATCGATGGATTGCGTAGCCATGCGGGCGGATATGGAGCGGCGGCCGCCGGCTTACCAACGCAAACTTGTCATGCAGCCGTCAATTTCGCTTATGCCAGCGGTGCTTATTCGGCGGCCACCAGCCCGGCCATCTCGCGATTCTTCATCAGCTTGAAGATGATCGAGTCCATCAGCGCCTGGAACGAGGCGTCGATGATGTTCTCGGACACGCCGACCGTCCACCAGCGTGCGCCGGTGCCGTCATGCGACTCGATCAGCACGCGGGTGATCGCCTCGGTACCGCCGTTGAGGATACGCACCTTGAAGTCGGCGAGCTCGAGGTCGGCGATCTCGGACTGGTACTTGCCGAGGTCCTTGCGCAGCGCGATGTCCAGCGCGTTGACGGGACCATGGCCTTCCGCCACCGACATGCGCTCCTCGCCATCTATGGTGAGCTTCACGATGGCTTCCGAGACGGTCTTCAACTGGCCATTGGCGTCGTAGCGGCGCTCGACCATGCAGCGGAACGAGGTGACCCGGAAGAATTCCGGCACCGTGTCCAGCATGCGCCGGGCGAGCAGCTCGAAGCTGGCGTCGGCGCCTTCGTAGGCGTAGCCCTCAGCCTCGCGCTCCTTCACCACGGCGATCAGCGCATCGAGGCGTGCGTCGTCGCGGGGCACGTGGATGCCGCGGCGCTTGAGCTCGGCCAGGAAGTTCGCCTTGCCACCCTGGTCGGAGACCATGACGCGGCGGCGATTTCCCACCGCGTCGGGCGAGACGTGCTCGTAGGTCTTCGGATCCTTGAGTAGAGCCGAGGCATGGATTCCGGCCTTGGTGGCGAAGGCCGAGGAGCCGACATAGGGCGCCTGCGCCTCGGGCGCCCGGTTCAGGAGTTCGTCGAAGGCGCGCGAGAGCCGCGAAATGCCGGCAAGCTGTTCGGCGGTGATGCCGGTCTCGAAACGGTCGGCGAAGACCGGCTTGAGCGCCAGCGTCGGGATGATGGTGATGAGGTTGGCGTTGCCGCAGCGCTCGCCGATGCCATTCAGCGTGCCCTGGACCTGGCACACCCCTGCCTCCACGGCGGCCAGCGAGTTGGCCACGGCCTGCCCCGTGTCGTCGTGGGCATGGATGCCGAGGTTTTCGCCCGGGATGCCGGAGGCGATTACCCGGCCGACGATGTCGCGGATCTCGGCCGGCAACGTGCCGCCATTCGTGTCGCACAGCACCACCCAGCGCGCGCCGGCCTCCAGCGCGGTGCGGGCGCAGGCGAGCGCGTAGTCGGGATTGGCCTTGAAGCCGTCGAAGAAGTGCTCGCAATCGACCATCGCCTCCCTGCCGGCGGCGACGGCGGCCTCGACCGAAGCGCGGATGGCCTCGAGGTTTTCCTCGTTGGTGCAGCCCAGTGCCAGGCGCACGTGGTAGTCCCAGCTCTTCGCCACGAAGCAGATCGCGTCGGACTTCGCCTGCAGCAGCGCAGCGAGGCCCGGATCGTTCGAGGCAGAGACGCCGACGCGCTTGGTCATGCCGAAGGCCACGAACTTCGCCCGCGACGTGCGTTTCTGGGAGAAGAAGGCGGTGTCGGTGGGATTGGCGCCCGGATAGCCCCCTTCGACATAGTCGATGCCGAACTCGTCGAGCATCGCCGAAATCGCGATCTTGTCCTCGACGGAAAAGTCCACGCCCGGCGTCTGCTGGCCGTCGCGCAAGGTGGTGTCGAAGAGGTAGAGGCGCTGTTTCATGGTCGAAAAGGTGCCGGGGCACCCTCCTTCAGATCATTTTCCGGCAAACTTGTCCGTCGCGTAGATCAGGCGGTCGAGGATGCCGGGTTCGGAGTAGGCGTGGCCTGCCCCTTCGATGAGGAAGAACTCGGCGTCGGGCCACGCCTTGTGGAGCTGCCAGGCGTACCTGGCCGGGCACGGCATGTCGTAGCGGCCGTGGACGATGACGCCCGGGATGCCGGCGAGCCTGTGCGCATCGCGCAGCAACTGGCCCTCCTCCAGCCAACCGCCGTGGACAAAATAGTGGTTCTCGATGCGCGCGAACGCGATGGCGAAATCGTCCTCGCCGAACTTGTCGCTGGTCGAGGGCTCCGGCAGCAGGGTGATGGTCTCGCCCTCCCACAGGCTCCAGGCCCGGGCGGCCTCGAGCTGGGCTGCGCGATCGGAGCCGACGAGGCGCTTGCGGTAGGCGCCCATCATGTCGCCGCGCTCGCTCTCGGGGATCGGAGCGAGGAAGCGCTCCCACTTGTCCGGGAACATTTCCGAGACGCCGAACTGATAGTACAAGGAGAGCTCCGCGTTGGTCAGCGTGTAGATGCCGCGCACCACCAGCTCGCTGACCCGCTGCGGATGCGTCTCGGCATAGGCGAGCGCCAGCGTCGAGCCCCACGAGCCGCCGAACACCAGCCACCTGTCGAAGCCGGCCATCTCGCGCAGCCGCTCGATGTCGGCGACGAGGTGCCAGGTCGTGTTGGCCTCGAGTTCGGCATGCGGCGTCGATCTTCCGCAGCCGCGCTGGTCGAACAGGATCACGTCGTAGCGGGCGGGGTCGAACAGCCGCCGATGGTTGGGCGAAATGCCGCCGCCGGGGCCGCCGTGCAGGAAAACGGCCGGCTTGGCGCCCTTCGTGCCGACGCGCTCCCAGTATATGGTGTGGCCGTCGCCCACGTCGAGCATGCCACTCTCGAACGGCTCGATCTCCGGATAAAGCGTGCGGAGGCTCATTCTGACTTTCCTTCCGGTGGCCAGTTCTCGGTGTCGTGGTCGGGATGCTGGTGACCGACGACAGAGCGCATGAAGGCATCCACCGTCGCGTCGTCGCCCTGGCGGCGGAACGGCAGCTTGTGCAGGCGATCGAAGAAGGGCAGCATGTCGGCCGGGTTGACCTGGATGACGGGGGCCGCCTTGGCCGGCTCGTCGAGCGCGCCGATGGCGATCTCGACGCCGCCGTCATATTCGTAGGTCAACGGCGTGCCGCAGTTGGCGCAGAAGCCGCGGCGCACCACGTTGGAGCTCTGGAAATGCGCCGGGGCGCCGCGGGTCCACTCAAGGCCGCGTGCCGTCACCAGCGGCCCGAAGAAGGAACCGAAGGCCTTCTGGCACATGCGGCAGTGGCAGATGGAGGCACGACCCAGCCCTTCGAGGCGGAAACGCACCGCCCCGCATTGGCATCCTCCGGTGACAGGTCCGCTCATGGCTTCGCGCTCCCCGTGGCCTGCGGCCACTCCTCGGTGTCGTAGTCGGGATGCTGGCAGGAGACGAGGTCGGCGAGATAGGTCGCCGATTCCGCGTCGGCCATCGTGTCCTGGCCGGGCAGCGACGGGATCTCGTCGACATAGGGCAGCTTCGACTCCGTGCCCCACTGGATGACCGGGCGGATGGCTTCCGGCTGGTCGAAGGCGGCGATGGCGAGCGCCACGCCATCGGGGGCCTCGAAGGTCAGCGGCGTGCCACACTCTGCGCAGAAGCCGCGAAGGGCATGATTGGACGAGCGAAAACGCTTCGGCTCGCCACGTGTCCAGGTCAAAGTCGCCTCCCGCACGGAGACGAGCGGCAGGTAGAAGTTGCCGCTGGCCTTCTGGCACATGCGGCAATGGCAGACCGAGGCCTCGCCGAGCGCGCCCTCGACGCGGAAGCGCACCGCGCCGCACTGGCAGCCACCCGAATAGCGAGGCGTGTTGTCGAGGCTCATGCGCTCACTCCGGCCGGTGACAGACGGCTTCGACGTTGTTGCCGTCGGGGTCGATGACGAAGGCGCCGTAATAGTTGGCGTGGTAGTGCGGGCGCAGGCCGGGGGCGCCGTTGTCCTTGCCGCCGGCGGCGAGCGCGGCCGCATGGAAGGCGTCCACCTCGGCACGGTTGCGCGCGGCGAAGGCGGTGTGGCGCCCGGGGCCGGTCTCGGTTGCCTCGGCCAGCCAGAAGTCCGGCTTGTCGCGGCCATAGCCGGCGAACTTGCGGCCGCCGGTGTATTCTTCCGGCACGACCATCAGCATGCGGGCGCCCAGCGCGCCGAGCGCGGCGTCATAGAACGCCTTGGCCTTGGCGAAGTCGCGCACGAGTATTTCGGTATGGTCGATCATGCATGCACCTCCTTCTTTTCGCCAGCGCCTTCCCGAGTCGCTACCGTTTCACTTCCCACGTCGTGACGCGCTCGCCGGTGGCGGGGTCCTTGCCGTCCTTGAGCTGGATGCCCTGGGCCAGAAGCTCGTCGCGGATACGGTCGGCCTCGGCCCAGTTCTTTTCGCGGATGAAGGCGAGGCGCCTGGCGACGAACGCAGCCACGTCGATGTGGGTGGTCAGTTCCCTGAGATCGAGACCAACGACATCGCCGGCGGCGAGCAGCGCTTCAGGCGCAAGCGATGCATCGTTCATCAGCCGGAACACGGTGGCCATGTCGAGGTCGTCACCCAGCGCCTCGACGATGGCCGAAGGGACCTCGCCGGTCGAAGCGCCCGCGGCGCGGCGACGCCACTTGGCAAGCACGGCCTCCGCCTCCTCAAGCTTCCGCACGGAGAAATCGATCGGCTCGCGGTAGTGGGTCATCAGCATTGCCAGCCGCAGCACCTCACCAGGCCAGCGGCGCCCGCCGAACTTGTCGGTGTTGAGCAGCTCGTTGATGGTGACGAAGTTGCCTTCGCTCTTCGACATCTTCCGGCCTTCGACCTGCAGGAAGCCGTTGTGCATCCAGATCGAAGCCATCTTCTGCGTGCCGAGCGCGCAGCAAGACTGGGCGATCTCGTTCTCGTGGTGGGGAAAGACCAGGTCGATGCCGCCGCCATGGATGTCGAAGACATTCTTCGTCGGGTCGTCGCAGATCAGGCCGCCGCCGAACGGCTCCAGAAGCTTTGCCATCGACATGGCCGAGCACTCAATGTGCCAACCGGGCCGTCCGAGGCCCTCGATGCCGGCCGGCGAAGGCCAGCCGGGCTCGCCGGGCTTCGAGGGCTTCCACAGAACGAAGTCCATCTCGTCGCGCTTGTAGGACGCGACGTCGACCCGCGCGCCTGCCAGCATCTCGTCGAAGGGGCGGCGCGACAGGGCGCCGTAGCGCGGGCCGCTGCGGGCGTTCATGGCGGAGGGCGAGAACAGCACATGGCCGTCGGCGACGTAGGCGACCTGCAGCCGGACCAGCCGCTCGATCATCGCCTTCATGGTCTCGATATGCTCGGTGGCGCGCGGCTGGGCGGTTGGCTCCAGGCAGCCCAGCGCCTTCACGTCGGCCTGAAACTGGTCGTTGGTCCCCTCGGTGACCTTGCGGATCGCCTCGTTGAGGGGAAGCTCGGGGTAGTCGCGCGCGGCGCGCGCGTTGATCTTGTCGTCCACGTCGGTGATGTTGCGGACGTAGGTGACGCGCTCCGCGCCGTAGACATGGCGCAAGAGGCGGAACAGCACGTCGAAGACGATGACCGGCCGCGCGTTGCCGATATGGGCGTAATCGTACACGGTCGGTCCGCAGACATACATGCGGACATGATCGGGGTCGATCGGCCCGAACACCTCTTTCGACCGCGTCAGCGTGTTGTAGAGCTTCAGCTCCATTCCGTCCGTCCCGTCCCTGAGCCGCGCAAGCGCGCACGTTTCACTGGCCTGCTGACCGGGGCGTTTTTCGGTTCTGAAAGGTGAGCGAAAACGGCCGGGCCAGCGTAAGCGCTAGCCGATAATGCAAATCCCGCAAATGCCGGGCATCGTTTTCATGCCGCGCTTATCGCGCCGGGGCATGGGCTTCGTCAAGGGCGCCTCGCGAAATGCGACAGCCTGTCTGCGAAAGTTACGCGTTCGTATGAAACGCGGCACGATTCCGTTGCATTGGCCATATATGCCCATGAACGGGGCAAATCGGCGCCGGCAAGAGCCGCCGCCGGACTGGAAGGGCCACACCGGCAAGCCTTCCTTAATCATGTCCAAACATGATTGCTCGAATTGTCGGTATCCGTCCCGGGAGGACACGATTCGGACCCAATCGGCCCGGAACGTTGCACCGGGACAAGTAGGGAAGAGTACGATGTCTATCCTCAAGAGCGAAGCCGAGCGGGCACGCGTAAAGTACGCCTCGCTGGTCAAGCAATACCGCGCGATCGGTCCTGCCGCCGTCCGCGCAGCGGTGCTCGCCGCCAAGAAGAAGCCGGCCCCCGCCCGCTGAGGCGCGCGGCGGGCGGTGCCTTCGGCCGCCCCTGGGTCCTCGCCGAGAGGCGACGGCCTTGGCCTACAGAAGCCTGAGCTGACCTTGCGGAAGCTGGTCTTCGGGGGGCGAAGGTGCCGCCTCCACGGCTGGCCGGGAAAGCGGGGCCGCAATCGGCTGCTGGATCTCCGGCCCCGTGTTCGTCACCTTGTTGACGAGATCGGAAATGGGAATCGCCTCGAAGAAGCCGGGTTCCGGCGGATGCAGGATGTCCGAGACGTCCCGTGGCTCGTAGTTCCGGCAATCCAGCCAGCGTTCCCGATCGACATCGCGGACGACGACAGGCATGCGGTCGTGGATCGGGGCAATGTCGCGGCTCGCGGCGGTGGTGAGGATGGCGCCGGTGTCGATTTCGGAGCCGTTGGGGTCGGCATAGGTCTCCATCAGGCCCGCAAAGGTAACCAGGCCGCCGCCACGCGGCCGCAGGAAGAACGGCTGCTTTTCCTTGCCGATCTTCTGCCATTCATAGAATCCGCTCGCCGGAACCAGTGACCGGCGATGCCTTATCGCAGCTTTGGACGTGCCCTTTTCAGCCGCGGTTTCAGAGCGAATGTTGAACATCAGCGGCAAGCTCTTCGGATCCTTCGCCCAATGCGGGATCAGGCCCCAGCGGACCAGGAGCGCCCGACGGTTGGGCAGGTTGGAGCCGGGTTGCGGCGGCGCATCGCCAGCGAGGACCATCAGGATCGGCTGGGTCGGGGCGATGTTGTATCGCGGTGGGAAGGGCTCGAGATCGACCACCGCCAGGATGGCGGCGAGTTCCTCGGGAGTGATCGTCAGGGTGAAGCGTCCGCACATGTTCGTCGCATCCGTGACGGCGACCGACGGATGCGGGCGCCAGGCTGATAGTGTGGGGGCGGCGGAACATCGCCGCAAGCCGGGAGGGAGATGCGCTTGAGCGATTCGCATGGGCCGAGACAAGAAACCTTAACCCTGCCGGCGGTGTCGGTCGCGCTGGTGCGAGGCGACAGCGTCCTGCTGGTGAGACGGCGTTTTGCCCCGGCGCGCGGGCTGTACGCTTTCCCCGGCGGGCGGGTCGAAGCCGGCGAAAGCCTCGAAGAGGCGGCGCGGCGCGAGCTTTTCGAGGAGACCGGCCTGCAGGCCGGCCCACTGACGCCGGTGGAGGAGATCCTGATCGAGTCGGAAAGGGACGGCCTTGCCATAGAGTTCCGGCTGCAGGTTTTCACCGCCCCGCACGTCGGTGGCGAACCGGTGGCAAACGACGATGCGGAGGAGGCCGCGTTCTTCCGCCTGTCCGAGGTGCAGCGCCTGCCCCTGGCGGGCTCGGTGGGCGAAATCGCCGAGCAGCTTCTCGGCGGGAAACAGGCGAAGCGCCATGCCCCCGCCAGAATCGACCCATAGGCGGACCGCACGATGCGCAGCTGCGTTCTCCTCATACTGGCCATGTCGGTCGCAATTGGTGCGAACGGACCAGTGCGCGCTGCGGATGGTGCATTCGAGCCCGGCCTCATGCGTCTTTCGGAGGTACTTGGTTCACTGGCGTTCCTGCGCCGGCTCTGCGACAGTGACGGTGACGCGTGGCGCGGGGAGATGGAACACCTGCTGGAGACCGAACGGCCGGACGAGGCGCGGCGGGCGCGACTCGTCGCAAGTTTCAATCGTGGTTACCGTTCGTTCGAAGCAAGCTACGGCACCTGCACCCCGGCAGCACGCGAGGCAATACGCCGCTATCTGGATGAAGGGGAAAAGCTGGCGCGGGAAATCGCAGCGCGTTACGGGAATTAACGACTTGTTAACTTATCTGCCATTGCGGACGTGCGATTACGGGTAGCTGTGGTAGAAGTCTTAACGGGACGTAAAAAAATTGAATCAAGTTGGCCGCGAGGCCAAGGCGAGCGGAAGGGTGGCAAAGTGAGTATCGAGCACAGCACGACCGACCTCGACGCGCTGGTCCGCGAGGAGAAGCGCCTTACCGCTGCGGAGTGCCATGCCGAAGCGTGGGCGGAAGGACTGTCCGCCGGCATCGAGGGCGATATCATTGCAGAGACCGCAATGTCGACGGCGCTGTGCGAATTCCTGCGCCTGAGCGGCGAGAGTGCAACGCTTGCACTGATCGACAGGATGCGCGATCGCGTTCTCGCGGGAGAATTCGAGCCGGTCCAAGTTCGCCACTGATCGGCCGCGAATCGATCCTATTCTGGGCAGCATGGCAGCCACACTGGTATCACGACTGATTCGTACAGGGGCTTCCGGCGTGCTCGCAGTAGCAGTGCCGCTGGTCCTGCTTTCGGCCGGTCCAGCGGGTGCGCTCAGCGAAATCAAGCGCGAGGAACTGCCGGCGGCCTCGGATCCCGCGGCGACCGAGGATGGCGTCGACGAACAGGGCGTGCCGGTTCCCGACCAGGTTGCTCCGTCCCAGGGGATGGAGCCAAGCGTCGATCCCGGCACCGGCGAGGGCGAAGAGACGTCACCGGTTGCACCCGGCAGTGGCTACGGGATGTCGCCGCCGGAGCCGGAGGGTCCCCTTCCGGAAGTCCAGTACGACGTGTCCAAGCTGCCCGCCGAGGTGCAGCGCATGCGGCAGCTCATCATCGATGCCTGTCGCGGCGGCGACATCGAGAAATTGCGGCCGCTGCTCGGCACGGGCGATTCGGCGACCCAGCTCTCGCTCGGCGGCATCGACGGCGATCCCATCGACTTCCTGAAGGGCCTCGCGGGCGACGAGAACGGCCAGGAGATCCTGGCGATTCTCGAGGAAGTGCTGGAAGCGGGCTACGTTCATCTCGACGTCGGCGAGCCGAGCGAGCTCTATGTGTGGCCCTATTTCTTCGCGCTGCCTCTCGACAAGCTGACGCCCGCGCAGCGCGTAGAGCTGTTCAAGATCGTGACGGCCGGCGATTACGAGGAGATGCAGACCTACGGCTCCTACATCTTTTATCGCGTCGGAATCACACCCGAGGGACGCTGGGTCTTCTTCGTGGCAGGAGAGTAGCCGGCGCGCCCATGCCACGGGCGGCTGCATCCTTGCCGGGCGTCTGTGCATCGCCTAGCTAAGGCCCACATCCAATGCCACGGGCGAGCCGATGCCGACCGCTTTCCTAGATGACCGCGCGCTGGTGTCCGTCAGCGGACCCGACGCGGAACACCTGCTTCAGAACGTCATCACCACCGACCTGGAAAAGCTCGCGCAAGGCGAGGCGAAGCCGGGTGCGTTGCTGACGCCGCAAGGCAAGATCCTGTTCGATTTCCTGATCTCGCGGAACGGGCCGGAAGGCCTGCTGCTGGAATGCCGGCAGGACATCGCCGACGACCTCGTGCGCCGTCTCACCATGTACCGACTTCGGGCGAAGGCGCAGATTGCCAGGCTCGATCCGTGCCTGATCGAGGTTCGATGGGATGCCGCTCCGGGCGGCGATTCGGGAGCCCGGACAGCCGAATCGGGCCCGTTCGAGGACGGATCGGCGGCGGACGACCGGTGGCTTGCCGACCGACGCTTCACGGATGCCACGGTGCTGCGGCGCGCGGCCCCGGCCGGGTCGGAAAAGGCGGAGGACGTCGCCGAATGGCACGCTTTCCGGGTTGCGCACGGCATTGCCGAGAGCGGCACGGACTATGCGCTCGGGGACTCCTTCCCTCACGACGTGCTGCTCGACCAGAACGGCGGCGTCGGCCTGCGCAAGGGCTGCTACGTCGGACAGGAGGTCGTGTCGCGCATGCAGCATCGGGGCACGGCGCGGCGGCGCGTCGTCATTGCGGCGGGAGAAGGCGCGCTTCCCGCGGCCGGCACCGAGATCACGGCTTTCGGCAAGGCCATCGGCACGCTCGGCACGGTCGCCGACGGACGGGCCATCGCCATCGTGCGCATCGACAAGGCGAAAGCGGCAATGGACGCGGGGGAGCCGATCCTCGCGGGAGAAGTACCGTTGACGCTCTCGATACCGGCCTGGGCGCGGTTCGAGTGGCCGCAGGCCGCGGCCGCGGAGGAACTTTGATGGCGGACAATGCGGGGGTGCCGCCACGCGCCTGGCAGCGCATGCTGTCGGGTCGCCGGCTCGACCTGCTGGACCCCTCCCCGCTCGACATCGAGCTTTCCGACATCGCGCACGGGCTGGCGCGCGTAGCCCGCTGGAACGGCCAGACGACCGGCGACCACGCCTTCTCGGTGGCGCAACATTCGCTGCTGGTCGAGGAGATCTTCGCGAAGCTGCAGCCGGGCTGCACCCCGACCGCGCGGCTCGCCGCCTTGCTGCACGACGCGCCAGAATATGTGATCGGGGACATGATCTCGCCGTTCAAGGCGGTGATGGGCGGCAACTACAAGCAGGTGGAGGAACGGCTGCTCTCGGCCGTGCACCTCCGCTTCTCCCTACCGGTGAAGCTCGACGAGGCGACGCGAAAGGCGATCAAGCGGGCCGACCAGGTCGCCGCCTATTTCGAGGCTACGCTGCTGGCGGGCTTCTCGGGCGCAGAGGCGCGGCGCTACTTCGGCAGGCCGGCAGGCATCGTCTACGCGGCCCAGGACCTCGCCCCGCTGCCGGTGGGGGTCGTGCAGGAGAAGTTCCTGGGACGGTTCGAGACGCTGGAGCAGGAAGCGGCCCGCGCACCGGGCACGAAGCAGCGCGCGCCCGCCAACTGAGCGGCATGGCCGCGGCTCACGGGCACGCGGCGCCTGTTTCCGCCCAGGCGGCGAGCAGCTTTCCGAAAACATCCTGGCTGCCGGGCGCAGGTTCGCGGCCCGCGCCGGGGTTCCATCCCCATCCGACCAGGGTGTCACCGGCCATGTGCTCGACGAGCTCGGCGATCGATCTGCCGCCATTGCGGTCGGGGTCCTTGATCCGGGCACAGATCTCGCCGAGCGTGCTGCCCTGCCACGCCATATCGACCGGGGCCAGCCGCCACTCGGGATGCCCCGGAATGCTCTGCAAGGTCTCGCTCTGGCCGACGATATGGACATTGGCGACCCCGTGGCATGCGCCGCAGCGCATGCCGGGCAGGCCGATGTCGCCGTCGCCGCGAGCGACCGGCGGCTGGTGGACTCGTATCTCCAGGCCCTGCAGCGGGCTGTCGCCGGCGACATGACAGTTCACGCAGCGCGGATGCAGGATCACCTTGCCCGCCTCCTCGAACAACGCCTTCGAGCGCGCCGCGACATCGGCAATCGAGGCGAAATCCTCGGCCGGGCGCAGGACCTGTCCGCCGTCGTCCGATGCGGACGAGGTGGAGACGGCCGCAGCGAGGGCACTGGCCGCAATCAGCGCGGCGAGAGGCGACAGGGCAAGCCGCATCGGTCAGGCCACTGAACCGGGAACCATCGGCAGGCGGCGGACGGGCTGTCCGGTGAGACGACGCCAGGCGTTGGCGACGGCCGGGCCGATCGGCGGCACGCCGGGCTCGCCGACACCGCTGGGCGACGCGCTCGAGGGCATGATCGCCACCTCGACCTCCGGCATCTCGTTGATGCGCAGCACGCGATAGTCGTGGAAGTTCGACTGCATCACGCGGCCGCCCTCGCCGAGCGTGATCTCGCCATAGAGGATGGCGCCGAGGCCGTACCCAAGGCCGCCCTCCATCTGCTGGCGGATGACGTTCGGGTTGACGGCGACGCCGCAATCGACCGCGCACCAGACCTTGTGGACGCGCGGGGCGCCGTCCTCGCCGCGCGAAACCTCGGCGACCTGCGCGACACAGGTGCCGAAGCTCTTCACGGCGGCGACGCCGCGCTGGCGGCCTTCCGGCAAGGGGCCACCCCAGCCGGCCATCTCGGCGGCGCGGGCCAGAACCGCAGCCAGACGCGGCTCGCCGGACAGGAGCTCCAGCCGGCCTTCCACGGCATCCCTGCCGCCGAGCTCCAGCAGCTCGTCGACAAAGGTCTCGACGGCAAAGCCGGTGTGCGAATGTCCCACGGAGCGCCACCAGAGCACCGGCACCGGCAGCACGACGTTGTGCGCAACGACCCGGAGGTTGTCGATGGCATAGGGCAGGTTCGAGGCGCCTTCGACGGAGCTCTCGTCCAGCTCCGAAGTGCCGGCGATCGACTGGCCGACGACCGCTTGGTCCCAGGCGACGATCCTGCCCGTCGCGTCCACCGCCCCACGCAGGCGGTGCAGGTACATCGGGCGGTAGTAGCCGCCGCGAATGTCGTCCTCGCGCGTCCACATGTGCTTCATCGGGCGCGAGGCGCCGATCGCCTTGAATGCCTCCGTGGCCTCGGTGATGTAGGCGGCGTTGGGCTGCGCCCGTCGACCGAAGCTGCCGCCCGCAATCACGGTGTGGAGCCGCACGTTATCCGGACCGAGGCCGAGAAGCTCGGTAGCCGTGCGCTGGTCCATGCTCGGGAACTGCGCGCCGGAATAGATGTCGATGCCGTCGCCGGCATTGGGCAGGAAGACCGCGTCGAGCGTCTCCATCGGCGCGTGGGCGAGGAAGGGAAAGAGGATCTGCGCCTCGAGCCGTCTCACTCCATCCGCGCCGAGGGCCTTGTCAGGGTCGCCCCGGCTGGTCGCTTCCAGGCCTGTCCCGTCGAGGCGGCGGACGAAATCGGCCTCGATCTCGGCGCTCGAGCGCGTCTCGGCCTTCGACAGATCCCACTCGACCTTCAGCGCGGCGCGTCCCTTCAGAGCGCTGAAGGTGTCGCGCGCATAGACGGCGACGCCCTGCGGGAGCGGCCGCACGTCGACAACGCCCGGCACGGCGCGCGCGGCGGTGTCGTCGAAGGAAGCGACGGTGGCGCCGAAATGGTCGGGGTGCTCGACGACGGCGACGAGCATGTCGTCGGTCGAAAGGTCCGCGGTGAAGGTAGCCGTGCCGTTGGATTTCTCGCGCGTGTCGAGCTTCGGCAGGTCGCGACCGATAAGGACGAAGTTCTTCGGATCCTTCAGGCGCGGCCAGAGCGGCGGATCCTGCTCGGCGGCACGGTCGGCAAGCGCGCCGAAACGGCTCTCGCGTCCGGACGGGACATGGCGGACGATGCCATTCGACACGGTGATTTCCGAGGCGCTCACGCCCCATTCCTCGGCCGCCGCGGCGACGAGCATGGCACGCGCCGCCGCACCGACGAGGCGCATCTGTTCATAGGCCACGGACATGGCCGACGATCCGCCGGTTGCCTGAACGCCGAAGGCGAGGCTCGCATAGAGCTCGTCGTCGGTGGGCGCTTCGGCAGCCCGCATCTGGCTCCAGTCGGCGTCGAGCTCCTCCGCCACCAGGGTGGCCATGCCGGTGGAGGTACCCTGCCCGAACTCGATATGCTTGTTCATCACCGTGACGGTATCGTCGGTGCCGATCTTCACGAAGGCGGCGGGCGAGGCCGTGCTGCGGATACGCCAAGCCCACATGCCCTTCCGGGCCGCCGAATAGGCCAGGGGGGCGACGGCACCCACGGCAACGACCAGGCCCATGCCGGCCAGGACGGCGCGGCGCGTGGGGCGGAAGCGGTGCCACCTCATGCCTCCGCTCCCAGGTCGGCGGCGGCCTGCTTGATAGCCCGGCGGATGCGGCCATAGGCGGCGCAGCGGCAGATGTTGCCGGCCATGGCGCCGTCGATGTCGGCGTCGGTCGGCTCGGGGACCTCGCGCAGGAGCGCCACCGCCGACATGATCTGTCCGGACTGGCAGAAGCCGCATTGCGGGACGTCGAGCCCGTTCCACGCCTTCTTCACGGCTTCGGCCTCAGGCCCGGATATGCCCTCGATCGTGACGATGTCGGCATCTTCGACGGCGGAGACCGGCAGCACGCAGGAGCGGGTGGCCATGCCGTCAACATGGACGGTGCAGGCGCCGCACTGCGCGACGCCGCAGCCGTACTTGGTGCCCATCAGCTTCTGGAAATCGCGGATGACCCACAGCAGGGGTGTCTCGGGGTCGCCCTCGAAAGTGGTCGGCTGGCCGTTAAGGACAAAACGGACCAAGCGGGTGCCTCCGTGTCTGTGTACTGCCCGTGCATGCAAAATGGGGCTGCAGGAACTTACCACCAAACGACAGGGTCGTGCCCCTTCCCCAAAGGTCTACCGCGCGGCGTACGGGTGCTGGCCAAAGACCGAATTGCAGGCAGGCGATCACGTCTTCATGCCGGCCAGGAGCTGCTTGTAGGCATCGTCCGCGATCGTCGGCAGCCTTGCATCGGCGACCGAGCCGGTGACGGCGCAGCCGTAGTCGCGCTCCATCCAGAAGACGGCCCGCGTGCTGCCCTCCTGTACGAAACGGAAGCCCGTGTCGCGCGGGATCGCGTTGCGCGCGACATAGAGCGAGACGCGGTTGCCGTCCTTGTCCTCGTACATGAACTGCGCGGCCCTCTGGTCCCCCTGCGGCAGGAGGCGACCGCCGACAAGCGCGAAGCCGTGCTTCGTCAGGTCGGGCGTGACGAGCGGGATGTCCAGCCGCTTCGACAGCCAGCGGACGAGGTGCTCATGCTGGTCGGCCCCGACCTCGACGACATGCAGCTTCTCGGCCGAGTAGACATTGTGCGCGGCGATCGCGCTCTCGGCCAGGCGCACCGACTGCGGGTCGATCCTGAGCCATCCCGACGCGCCGACAAGGTAGCCGCCGCCAAGGCCGACGAGCAGAAAGGCGGCGGCCGCCGCCGTGTGCCAGCCGCGCAGCATGCGTGCACGGCGGCGCGCGCCCTTCTCGGTCACCAGAGCCCGCAGCCGCTCGGGCACGGGCTCGTCCGCAAAGGACGCGGTGGCGGTGCGCAAACGCTCGACGTCCTCCTGATAGCGCGCCGCGCGCGCCTTCATGTCGGGATGCGCCTGCAGCCAGTTCTCGTAGGTTGCGCGCTCGTCCTCCTGCAGTTCGCGGTCGAGCGCAAGGTGGAGGTCGCGTTCGGTGAAATCGTGGCGGCTCATGGCTCGACCACCCGTATCGAACGCCGCCGCTGGTCGGTCTCCAGCAACGCCCGCAGGTCTTCGCGGCCGCGTGCGATCCTCGACATCAGCGTGCCGGCGGGGACGCCGAGGATCGCTGAGGCCTCGGCGTAGGAGAAGCCCTCGACCGACACCATCAGGATCGCGGCGCGGCGATCGGGACTGATCGCCTGCAGGGCGTCGAGGATTTCCAGCGATTCGGCCGCTCCGGACTGGACGGCCGGAACAGCCTGCGCCTCGCGCGCGTCCAGAGCGACGGCCCTGTCGACGCCGTGCCGGCGGTCACGGCGCACCTGGTCGAGGAAGATGTTGTGCATGATGGTGAAGAGCCAGCGGCGCGGATTTTCTCCAGTGTGCCAGTTGTCGAGGCGCGAGAGCGCGCGCTCCAGGCAATCCTGGATCAGGTCGTCGGCCGCGTCGCGGTCGCGCAAAAGCGCCCGGGCGTAGCGTCGCAGCCCGGGAATCTCCTCCAATATCGCCTTCCGCCGGTCGTCCATCCGCTTCGATCATCCGCTTCAGGTCGAACGTTTCGAGAGCCCGCATTCTTCCCATCCATCACCGGAATTGAAACGACGATCTAATCAATTGGTTTGGAAGACGTGCCGGCCATCCGTAAAAGGCGACTCTTGTCGGAGACCGACCATGGCTGCATCCCCCCGTTCCCTGCCCTGGCTCATCATCGCGTGCGGCTGCCTGATCGCCGGGCTGACGTTCGGCCCGCGCTCGGCCATGGGCTTCTTCCAGCTCCCCATGCTCGCCGAGAAAGGCTGGGACCGCACGACGTTCGGGCTGGCCATGGCGATCCAGAACCTCGCCTGGGGACTGGGGACGCCGGTGTTCGGCGCGATCGCGGACAAGTTCGGCACGTGGCGGGTGCTGGCGCTCTCGGGCATCATGTACGCGACCGGCCTCGTGATGATGGCCTGGGCCGACAGTCCGACGCTGCTGAATATCGGCGGCGGCCTGCTCGTCGGGCTCGGCGTGGCCGCGGGCTCCTTCGGGATCGTGCTGGCGGCCTTCGCGCGCAACGTGCCGGCGGAGCGGCGCAGCTTCGTGTTCGGACTCGGCACGGCAGCAGGATCGGCCGGCATGTTCCTGTTCGCGCCCCTCAGCCAGGGGCTGATTTCGGCCTTCGGCTGGCAGGACTCGCTGGTGGCGATGAGCGCGATGATGCTGGTGGTCCCGCTCCTCGCCATCCCGTTGCGCGGCAACGCCAAGAGCGGCCGGGTGCCGGCCGGATTCGAGCAGACGCTGCCGGAGGCGCTGCGCGAGGCGCTGGCGCATCGCAGCTACCTATTGCTGACGTCCGGCTTCTTCGTCTGCGGCTTCCAGGTGGCGTTCATCACCGCACACTTCCCGGCCTACATTGCCGACATCGGCATCGAGGCGCGCTACGCGGTGATCGCGCTCTCCCTGATCGGCTTCTTCAACATCGTCGGATCGCTGTCGGCCGGCTGGATCGCCCAGCGCTATTCAAAGCCGATGTTCCTGGTGTGGATCTACCTCGGCCGTTCGGCGCTGGTGACCGCCTTCCTGCTGCTGCCGCCGTCGCCGGCAAGCGTCATCGTCTTCTCGATACTGATGGGGCTGCTGTGGCTCTCCACGGTGCCGCCGACCAACGCGCTGGTGGCGATCATGTTCGGCACGCGGCACCTGGGCCTGCTCGGCGGAATCGTGTTCTTCTCGCACCAGATCGGCTCGTTCCTAGGCGTCTGGCTTGGCGGGTACCTCTACGACCGGCTGGGCTCCTACGATCCGGTGTGGTGGCTGGGTGTGGCGCTCGGCGTGTTCGCGGCGATTGTCCACTGGCCGATTCAGGAAAAGCCCGTGCCGCGCGGCGCGCAGCTCGCGCCGGCGGAATAGCGGCGGCGCGGGCTACGCCGCCGCCCGCCGCAGCAGGCGCTGGTAGAACAGACCGATGCCGATGAGCACCGCGCCAAGGCCGATGAAGGACAGCGCCCGCAACACGCCTTCCAGGTTCGACATGTCGAACAGGAACACCTTGGCCACCGCGATGGCGATGAGCGCGCCCGAGGCGGCGCGCAGCGCATAGGAGCGGCTGCGTACGCCCGCCACCAGCAGGCCGACACCGAGCAGCAGCCAGAGCGCGGAATAGGCGTAAGTCTCGAGCTGCCCCAGCCCGGACCACCAGCCGATGTACTCGCCCTTGAACAGACGCCGCACCGACAGCGTCGCATAGGCGAAGGCGAGCGCGGCCGCGGTGAGCGCCAGCATCAACACGTACCAGCGCGGTCGCCGGCCGCGCGCGTACCATGCGACCCCGCCCGCCGCGAGCGCCGGCAGGAGGTAGCCGAGGAACAGCAGGTTGAAGACGGCGATGCTGCCGGTGCCCTCGTTCGTCAGCAAAGGGTTGAGCAGCAGGAAGTGCTGGAGGACGATCGCGACGACCGACAGGACGCCGATGCCGATCGAGCCCCAGCGCATCACGGAGCTCGGCGACCTGAGGTCGATCGAGATCAGCACCGCGGCGAAGCCGAGGGCAATCAGCGTGTAGATGGACTGCTCGGCGAGCGTCGGCAGGCCGCCGTCGATGATGCCGCCCTGCATGGCGTGGCGGGTGAGCATCGCCGCCGTCAGCAGCGCGAACAGCGCGGCAAGCGCCTCCATCGCGAGGCGCGGACGCCCCCCGGTGGTGCGGGCGAGCTGCCAGGCGCAAGCGGCGAAGGCGAGCGCGGGAATGCCGTAGGCCGGCAACAGCATGTTGAGGATCGGCGTCCTGCCGAGGGCGGCCGCGCCAACCACGGTGGGATCGACCGCGGCCCGCAGCAGCACGACGACGGCCGCCGCCACCGGGAGCCAGCCGAGAACCGGATAGCTGCGCCAGCGCGTGGCAAAGGCGGGGATGAGCGAGGCGAGGGCGACCAGGATGGTCGTGGCGGCTGGCCCGGCACCCATGTGCAGCGCAATGCCGAGCCCGGCACCGGCGCCGGCGAGCGCGAATGTCACGGCCGCGCCGCCCGTCAGCGGCGGGTTCTCGGAACGGGCCACCGCTTCGCCGCCGGCGGCGAGAAGGACGGCAACGAGCAGCGTCGGAGCCGCGTAGGCGAAGTCGATGTCCGGATTACCGAGCGCCAGCCAGCATCCCGCCGCCGCGGCGAGCGGAACGATCGCGGCACCTGCCGTCCAGAAGGCGGCGGTCGCGGGCCCGCGTGCAACCAGCGCCCTGGCGCGCCAGAAGCCGAACGCCAGGAAGGCAATCGCCAGCACGGCACCCGGCAGCCGCAGCGCAGCGACTTCCGGCAAGGCGGAGAGGCCCTCGATGTCGACGGGCTCGCCGAAGAAGGTGAGCGAGAAGGTGCCGACGAAGGCCACTCGCGCATAGCAGAGCACGGCGGCAACGGCGGCACCGACGAGCAACGGCAGCGCCTCGCCGCGCCATGCCGCGACGGCGAGCATGACCACCAGCAAGCCGGTGCCGCTCCAGATGCCGCCCGCTGCCTGGAACCCGGGATCGGTCATGAGCACGAAGGCGCAGAAGCCCAGGAAAAAGGCGGGAACCGAGGCCGGGAAAACCCGAGACGCGGGCTGTTGCGAACGCGTCCAAAGCAGCGCGAGCACGGCCAGGGTGACCGCGCTGACGAACAGCATCTCGTTCAGCTCGACGGGCATCACGACCAGACAGAGCAGCGTCCACAGGCCGTTCGCCAGGAAAGCCGCCGAAGCGAGCAGGCGCCAGGTGCGCAGGCGCGCGACCGCGACGGAGGCTGCGAGCACGACGGCGAGATAGCCGAACAGCGACCAGGCATTAGGGGCTTCGGACGCGACGAGCAGCGGCGTGGCGAAGGAGCCGGCCAGGCCGATGCCGGCCAGCGCCTGACCATGGAGAAGCGCCAGCACCATGGTGGCGACGCCGATCACCCCCAGAAGGGCGAAAGCGGCGCCTTGTCCGACGAAGCCGTAGAGGGCATGGGCGGAATAGACCGTCGCGAACAGGGTGAAGGCGCCGGCCGCCGTCAGGATCGCCGGTATGTATGCGCCGGTTGCGCCGGGGACGGGAAGGCGAAAGTCGTAGCGACGCACGGCTTCCCCGGCGGCGAGCAGGACGAGGCCGAACAGGCCCGCCAGCGTGACCCGCGCGGCCGGGCCAAACCAGCCGGCCTCGATCGAGAACCGGACGAGGAAGATCGCGCCGAGCGCCAGAGCGAGGCCGCCGATCCACACCGCCCAGCGCGTGCCGAGTGCGGTCTCGAGCGTCGGCTTCTGCGGCTGTACTCCGGAGGGCGAAGCTGGCCGTGCGGCCGACGACGGCGATTCGGGCAAGGTTTCCCCGGTCGGGATCGCGGATGGCGCGGGTTCGGCCAGAGGCTCCGCTGACGAGGCATCGACGGGTGCAGCCTCTGTCTTCCCAAGCAATGCGGGCGAGGTCTCCTCCTGCGTCGCGGCAGCAGACGGCTGCGCATCCGCAGGCACCGGCACGCCCGTGGTCGGCAGCGAGAGCACGAAGGAGCGCAGCGCGCCGACTTCACGCTCCAGCAGCGACAGCCTTGTCCTTAGTCGCGCGAGCAAGACCGCCATGACGACGATCGCCACGAAAGCCAGCAGCCCGGTCAGTTCCTCGAACATGCCGGCAGGTCTCCGCTATCCGCCGGTTCGGCCGGCAAGAGGAAAGATGGCGCAGGTTTCTGTGCCGAAGGCGAGCAGCTTGCCGTTGCCATCCGTCAGCCGCGCTTCCGAAACGGCCGAGGTGCGGCCCTTGTGGATCACCTTGCCTTCGCAGGCAACCTCGCCGGTGCGCGGCGTGATCGGGCGCAGGAGGTTCACCTTGAACTCGGCCGTGGCGTACCCCTCGCCCGGCTGGAGAACGGTGTGGACCGCGCAGCCCAGCGCCGAGTCCATGATCGTCGCCGCCCAGCCGCCATGCACCCCGCCCAGCGGATTGAGGTGCGTCTTGCCCGGCAAGCCGCGAAACACCGCGCGTCCCGGGCCCGCCTGGGTGAGCGTGAAATTCATCAGGGCCGCGATCGGCGGCGCGGGGTAGTGGCCCTCGATCAGGCGGCGGAGCACTTCGAGGCCACCGTATTGCGCCAGATCGGCGAGCGGGATGGTGCCGAGGCCGCGTGGTGAGACATGGCCCGGAAACAGTTCGACTTCGCTCATGCAGCGTCGTCCTTCGCGGCGGGCTTGCGGAGCGTTGCGATCAGGCTCGCGCGCGCCTCCGGGGGCGTCATGCCGCGCGGCTCCCAGACGTGTCGCGTAAGGAAATGGCCGGTGAGGCGAAAGGCGGCCTCCACGGCCACGACTTCCGCCCGACCTCCGGACGGCAGGAGGAAGGCCGGTAGGGACAGCATCCGGTCGGCCCAAGGCTGGCCCGCCTCGCGGCTGACGGCCCGTCCTGTCCGGGGTGAGACATAGACCAGATCCACACCACTGCCGGTGGCGGCGCATCGGCTGAGGTCGAGACCGAAGCCGAGCTCCTCCAGGATCCTCAGTTCGAAACGCGCCACCAGTTCGCCGGCAAGCACCGGCTCGTCGAGGTGGCCGACGGCGACGGAAAGCATTTCATAGAGGGCGGGATGGCTGTCGCGTTCGGGGATGAGACGCAGATGCGCGGCGAGCGTCTGCAGCGCGTAGACGGCGGCCGCGCTGTCGAACAGGCGGGCGGCATTGGCCTCCAGCGGCTCGACCTGGAATGAGCCGAGATGCTCGTCGAGGCGGGCGCGCCAGACGAGTTCGACGCGGTTGCCGGCCTGGAGGACGGGTTGGCGCTTGCGCGACCTTCCGCCGCGCACCAGACCCAGGTGGCGACCGTGGCTGCGCGTCATCGTCTCCAGGACGATGCTGGTCTCGCCATGCCGGCGACTGCCAAGAATGATGCCTTCGTCGCGCCACTCCATCGGCGAAGCCTTCTACGGCTTCACCAGCAAAATCAAGGCGTGGCGTGCGGCAGATGCCGCTCATCCGCATCGAGATGGGCGCGCGCGGCGGCGAAGACGTCCACGAACATCGCCTCGGTGAGCACGCCCGTGTTGGTGTTGTAGCGGGAGCAATGATAGCTCGAAAACACCGTCACCCGTCCGAGCGGGCTCGCTGCCCCATGCCGGAATGGATGGGCAGCCACCCGGCCGCCGAGGGCGCGCACCGTCGACTGATGGGCGATGCCGCCCAGGGTGACGACGGCGGAAAGGTTCGGGAAGCTGTCGAGCGTGGCGGCCAGGAAAGCCCGGCATGTCGAGATCTCCGCCCCCGTCGGCTTGTTCTCGGGGGGAACGCAGCGCACCGCATTGGTGATCGCCGCGCCGACCAGTTCCAGCCCGTCGTCCGGTCGCGCCTGGTAGTGACCTCGCGCAAGGCCGAAATGCACAAGCGTCCGGTAGAGCAGGTCGCCGGCATAGTCGCCGGTGAACGGCCGCCCGGTCCGGTTGGCGCCGCGCAGGCCCGGCGCCAGGCCCACCACGAGAAGGCGAACGGCATCGCGCCCCTGCCGCGGCAGGAAGGTCGGGACGGGAGCATTGTGCCACGTCGGCTCGCGCTGCCGCCACCCCACGACGAAGTCGTGCAGGCGTGGGCAGAGCGGACAGTCGAGCGACGGCTCGGTCGGAGTCCGCAGCATGCCGTCAGGCGTCGTTCGAATCGGGTTCCTGCGGCTCGAGGCGACGCACCGGCCGCTCGGACGGATCGCGGCCCACCTCCGCCTTGAGCGAAGCCAGGTCGATGAAGTGGTCGGCCTGGCGGCGGAGATCGTCCGAGATCATCGGCGGCTGGGAGGACATGGTGGAGACGATGCTCACCTTGCGACCGCGTCGCTGCAGCGCCTCGACCAGGGTGCGGAAATCACCGTCGCCAGAGAAAAGCACATAGTGATCAACGTAGTCGACCAGTTCCAGGGCGTCGACGGCGAGCTCGAGATCCATGTTGCCCTTGATCTTGCGGCGGCCCATCGCGTCAGTAAATTCCTTGGCCGGCTTGGTCACAACCCGGTATCCGTTGTAATCAAGCCAATCGATCAGCGGGCGTATCGAGGAATATTCCTGATCCTCAACAAGTGCCGTATAGTAATACGCCCTGAGCAAATATCCGCGCTTCTGAAAGCTCGTGAGCAGCTTTCGATAGTCTATATCGAAACCCAGAGACCGAGAAGTCGCATAGAGGTTTGCCCCATCAATAAATAACGCAATCTTTTCACGCTGGTCGAACATTCTAAATTTCCTTTTATAACCGACGCCACACTCAATATGATAACGGACAGGTTGCTGCTTACAGTCCAAGCCCTCAATGACTGGAAATTATCGTGGCGGTGCCTCCGTTCCAAGGGCAATCACAAAAATTTAAGTGGATTCGGGCCCTGCGCCCTGGTTTTCGCCACCCTGAAATTCCACTTCTTGTTTTCGACGCAACTTGCGTATAAAGGACCGTCGACTCTCCGACATGTCAGATAGGAAAGGGACGCTCCATGGCCCGCGTCACCGTAGAAGACTGCATCGACAAGGTCGAAAACCGCTTCGAGCTCGTTTTGCTGGCCGGTCACCGCGCCCGCCAGATCTCGCAGGGTGCTCAGATCACCGTGCCGCGCGACAACGACAAGAACCCGGTGATCGCCCTGCGCGAGATCGCCGACGAGACTCTGTCGCCCGGCGACCTCAAGGAAGACCTGATCCACTCCCTGCAGAAGCACGTGGAAGTGGACGAGCCGGAAGCCGACAGCGCCGCCATCACCCAGCAGTCGGCCGACACGCCGGACGAGATCGAGCGCGACGACGACACCAACATCGCCTTCGACCGGATGTCGGAAGAAGAGTTGCTGGCGGGCATCGAAGGACTGGTGGCTCCGGAGAAGAGCGACGATTTCTGACGGGCAGATCGCCGTACGGGTCTTTTGCACCCGACGCATCGCCGCTATCTATGCCATGCGCCGCCTCGCCCGAAGCGGCGCATGATTTTTTAGGAACGCGCCCGCGATGATGCGTCAATACGAGCTTGTCGAGCTCATTCAGCGCTACAAGCCGGACGTCAACGAGACCCTGCTGAACAAGGCGTATGTCTACGCCATGCGCAAGCACGGGCACCAGAAACGCGCCTCTGGCGACCCCTACTTCTCCCACCCGCTCGAAGTGGCGGCGATCCTCACCGAGATGCATCTCGACGAGTCGACGATCGCGGTGGGGCTCCTGCACGACACCATCGAGGATACGACGGCGACCCGGCAGGAGATCGACCAGCTTTTCGGGCCGGACATCGGCAAGCTCGTCGAGGGCCTGACCAAGATCAAGAAGCTGGACCTGGTCTCCAAGAAAGCCGAGCAGGCCGAAAACCTGCGCAAGCTGCTGCTGGCGATTTCCGAGGACGTGCGGGTGCTGCTGGTGAAGCTGGCTAACCGCCTGCACAACATGCGCACGCTCGACCACGTGCCCGTCGCCAAGCGCGCCCGCATCGCCGAGGAGACGATGGAGATCTATGCGCCGCTGGCCGGGCGCATGGGCATGCAGGGCATGCGCGAGGAGCTCGAGGAACTCGCCTTCCGCCACATCAACCCCGATGCGCACCGGATGGTGTCCGAACGGCTCGCCGAGAGCTTCGAACGCAGCGCCGAGGTGGTCTCCGAGATCGAGACCGCGCTCGGCGAGCTGTTCGCCAAGCGCGTCATCAAGGCAAGCGTGAAGAGCCGCCGCAAGAAGGCGTGGTCGGTATTCCGCAAGATGGAATCGAAGGGCATCTCCTTCGAGAAGCTCTCCGACCTCATCGGCTTCCGGGTGATCGTCGACACGGTCGAAGACTGCTACCGGGCGCTGGGGGCGATCCACACCACGTGGTCGATGGTGCCGGGCCGGTTCAAGGACTACATCTCCACCCCGAAGCAGAACGGCTACCGGTCGATCCACACCACGATCGTCGGACCTTCGCAGCAGCGCGTCGAACTGCAGATCCGCACCGCCGAGATGCACGAGATCGCCGAATACGGCGTAGCGGCGCACTCGCTCTACAAGGATGGGGTGGCGCTCAACGGCGGGGCGAAGAACGAGACAAGCGCCTTCGCCTGGCTGCGGCGCACGATCGAGCAGCTCGCCGAGGGCGACAATCCCGAGGACTTCCTCGAGAACACCAAGCTGGAACTGTTCCAGGACCAGGTGTTCTGCTTCACGCCCAAGGGCATGCTGATCGCCCTGCCGCGCGGGGCGACGCCGATCGACTTCGCCTACGCCGTGCACACGGAGGTGGGCGACACCTGCGTGGGCGCCAAGATCAACGGCAGGACGATGCCGCTGATGACCGAGCTGAAGAACGGCGACGAGGTGGAGATCATCCGCTCCGAGGCGCAGGTGCCGCCGGCCGCCTGGGAATCGATCGTGGTGACCGGCAAGGCGCGCGCCGCGATCCGTCGCGCTACCAAGGCAGCGATCCGCAAGCAGTATTCCGGCCTCGGCGTGCGAATCCTCGAACGCGCCTTCGCGCGCGCGGGGAAGCAGTTCTCCAAGGAGGCCCTGAAGCCGGTGCTGGGGCGTCTCGCCCGCAAGGACGTGGAGGACGTGCTGGCCACCGTCGGCCGCGGCGAGCTCTCCTCCAGCGACGTGGTACGGGCGGTTTTCCCCGACTACAAGGAAGAGCGCGTGACCACCCCTGCCCCACGGCCGCGCGAGGAAGGCTGGTCGAAGATCCGCAACGCCGCGGGCATGATCTTCCAGATCCCCGGCCTTGGCTCGCGCAAGGGCAAGGCGGGCAGCAGGCCCGGAGCCAACGCGGTTCCCATCCGCGGCGTCAGCGGCGACCTGCCTGTGAAGTTCGCGCCGGAGGGCGCGGTGCCCGGCGACCGCATCGTCGGCATCCTGCAGCCGGGGGTGGGCATCACCATCTACCCGATCCAGTCGCCCGCCCTGACGGAGTTCGATGAGCAGCCGGAACGATGGATCGACGTGCGGTGGGACATCGACGAGGCGACGCGGGAGCGCTTCCCGGCACGGATCTCGGTGTCGGCCATCAACGCGCCCGGCTCGCTGGCCGAGATCGCCCAGGTGATCGCGACCAACGACGCCAACATCCACACCCTGTCGATGACGCGCACGGCGCCAGATTTCACCGAAATGCTCTTCGACCTGGAGGTCTGGGACCTCAAGCATCTCAATCGGTTGCTCCTGCAGCTCAAGGAGAGCTCCGCAGTGAGCGACGCCAAGCGAGTCAACGGATAGGACAGGACGTGGATACGACCGAGGTACTCGACATCTTCCGCAGCGCCGGCGCGGTGCTGGAGGGACATTTCATCCTGACGTCAGGCCTGCGCAGCCCGGTCTTCCTGCAGAAGGCGCGGGTGTTCATGCATGCCGACAAGACCGAGCGCCTGTGCCGCGCGCTGGCGGAGCGGATCCGCGCCGAGGTGCCCGGCCGGATCGACTATGTGGTGGGCCCGGCGGTCGGCGGCCTGATCCCCGCCTACGAGACGTCGCGCCATCTCGGCGCGCCGGCAATCTGGGTGGAGCGCGAACAGGGCGTGTTCCGGCTGCGTCGCTTCGAGATCGAGCCCGGCGCGCGAGTCGTGATCGTCGAGGACATCGTCACGACCGGCCTGTCGATCCGCGAGACGATCGAGTGCATGCGCAGCCTCGGCGCCGAGGTGGCGGCAGCGGCCTGCATCATTGATCGCTCGGCCGGCAAGGCGGATGTCGGCGTGCCCCTGGTGGCGCTGGCCGAATACGAGGTTCCAGCCTATCCCGCGGACAACCTGCCGCCGGAACTGGCCGCGATACCTCCGGTGAAGCCCGGCAGCAGGAGCCTGTGACCCCGCGATGATCATCGGCATCGGCAGCGACCTGATCGACATAAGACGCATCCAGGACACGTTCGACCGCTACGGCGAGCGGTTCGTGCGGCGCATCTTCACCGATGTGGAGCGCGCCAAGGCCGAGAAGCGCAAGGAAAAGGTCGCCACCTACGCCAAGCGCTTCGCCGCCAAGGAGGCTTGCTCGAAGGCGCTAGGCACGGGGATGTCGCAAGGCGTCTTCTGGCGCGACATGGGGGTGATCAACCTGCCGAGCGGCAAGCCGACGATGCAACTGACGGGCGGCGCGGCCGAGGCGCTGGCCCGTCTCGTTCCCGCCGGCCACCGCCCCGTGATCCACCTGACGATCACGGATGAGTACCCGCTTGCCCAAGCTTTCGTGATCATCGAGGCCTTGCCGGTCGAACAACAACCATGATTGTGGCGCTCATCCTGCCGCCTGCCGTTGCCGGCCGCAGCATCACCCCCTATACGGGAAGCGCTGGACTGAGGACGAAATGAGCGTGGCTGAAAAGACGGCGAAGAAATCCGGCGGTCTCGGTGAGACCTTCAGCGTCATCGTTCAGGCGCTGATTCTGGCGCTTGTGATCCGCACCTTCCTGTTCCAGCCCTTTTCGATCCCGTCCGGATCGATGCGCCCGACTCTTCTGGAAGGCGATTACCTGTTCGTGACCAAGTGGTCGTACGGCTACTCGCGCTACAGCCTGCCGTTCTCGCCGAACCTCTTCTCCGGGCGCATCCTGGAGGGCGTCTTCGGGACGCCGCAGCGCGGTGACGTCGCGGTGTTCAAGTTTCCGCCCAACCCCTCGCTCGACTACATCAAGCGCGTGATCGGCCTTCCCGGCGACCGCATCCAGATGAAGGGCGGGCAGCTGTTCATCAATGGCGAGCCGGTACCGCGCGAGAAGGTCGGGCAGATCAACAATCCCGACATCACCGAGGTGGACCGCCCGGTCGACGTCTACCGCGAGACGCTGCCCAATGGCGTTTCCTACGACACGCTCGACCTGACGCCGAACGGCATCGGCGACGACACCCGCGAATACGTCGTGCCCGAGGGGCACTATTTCATGATGGGCGACAACCGCGACAACTCGACGGACAGCCGCTTCAGCGTCGGCTATGTCCCGGCGGAGAACCTCGTGGGCAAGGCAAACATCATCTTCTTCTCGATCGCCGGCGGGGCGAGCCCGCTGGAGATATGGAAGTGGCCGACCGACCTGCGGCCGGGCCGGCTGTTCACGTTCGTGCGCTGAGATGGGTCTGAAACGACCGGTAGGCGAAGCGCTCGCCGCGGCGATCGCCGAGCTGACGGGACATCGCTTCGTGAACGTGGCGCTGCTGCAGACGGCGCTGACGCATTCGAGCGCGGTCAAGGCGAAGACCAACAACGAGCGCCTGGAGTTCCTCGGCGACCGGGTGCTGGGGCTGGTGGTCGCCGACATGCTGTTCCACCTCTTCCCCGACGTGGCGGAGGGCGAGCTTGCGCCGCGCTTCAACGCGCTGGTGGACGCCCGCACCTGCAGCGAGATCGGCGCCGAGCTCGGGCTCGACGCCTATATCCGTGGCGCGGCCGCGCTGAAGGCGCATCACGGCGGGACGGCGAAGAATTACCTCTCGGATGCGGTCGAGGCGCTGATCGCGGCGATCTATCTCGACGGCGGCATCGAGTCGGCGCGGCGCTTCATCCAGAAATACTGGGAGCCGCGCTCGCGCACGCTGGTTGAAAAGCCGAAGAACCCGAAATCCGAACTGCAGGAATGGCTGGCCCAGAAGGGCGGGCTGCGTCCCGAATATGCCATCGAGGGGCGCGAAGGTCCGGACCATGAGCCGGTCTTCACGGTGGCGGTCGCCGCACCCGGGTTCGAGACGGCCCGCGCGACGGGCCGCTCCCGGCGCGCCGCCGAGGAGGCCGCCGCAGCGGCCTTCCTGGTGCGGGAAGGTGTATGGACAGCGAACAAGGCAAGGCCATGAGCGACACGCAAGCCAACGACACGCCGGCGCAAGAAACGCGTTCCGGTTTCGTCGCGCTCATCGGGGCGCCCAACGCCGGCAAGTCCACCCTGCTCAACCAGCTCGTCGGCGCCAAGGTGTCGATCGTCACCCACAAGGTGCAGACCACGCGGGCTCTGGTGCGCGGCATCGCCACGCAGGAAGCCACGCAGATCGTGTTCGTCGACACGCCCGGCATCTTCAAGCCGCGCCGGCGCCTGGACGAGGCGATGGTGACGACGGCCTGGGGCGGCGCCAAGGACGCCGACATGGTGATGCTCCTGATCGACGCCGAACGGGGCCTGCGCGGCGACGCGGAGTCGATCCTCGAACTGCTGAAGGAAGTGCGCCAGCCGAAGATCCTGGTGCTCAACAAGATCGACCGCGTGAAACCGGAGGCGCTGCTGGTGCTCGCCAGCGAAGCCAACGAACGTGTAGCGTTCGAGCGGACCTTCATGGTCTCGGCGCTGACGGGTGCGGGATGCCACGACATCCTCAGCTACCTCGCCTCGGCATTGCCGTTGGGGCCCTGGTACTATCCCGACGACCAGCTCTCGGACCTGCCGATGCGCCAGCTTGCGGCGGAGATCACACGCGAGAAGCTGTTCCTGCGCCTGCACCAGGAACTGCCCTACTCCTCGCATGTCGAGACCCAGAGCTGGGAGGAGAAGAAGGACGGCTCGGTGCGGATCGAGCAGACGATCTATATCGAGCGCGAGAGCCAACGTAAGATCGTGCTCGGCGCCGGCGGGGCGACCATCCGCGCCATCGGTCAGGCCTCGCGCAAGGAACTGTCGGAAATCCTGGAGCAGCCCGTTCATCTGTTCCTGTTCGTCAAGGTCCGGGAGAACTGGAGCGAGGACCCCGAGCGCTATCGCGAGATGGGGCTCGAGTTTCCCGACGGCTCCCGCTGAGCCGGCGCGACCAAGACCTCCGACCGGGCGCGCGAAGGGCTTTGGGCACAGCCATGACGATTGAGGTGGCGGACGCCGTGCGGATCGATGTTGCCGGCGGGGCCCCCACCCCTTACCCCTCCCCACAAGGGGGAGGGGTGGTCGGATGGCTTGCCGGATGGGGTGGGCAGGCGATGCCGGCAGCGATCCATTCCGCAGCAGCCTCTTCAGCGTAACCGGTCCGTTCGATGTCGAATTCCCATCCGGCCGCGCACCACCTGCTCGGCATCGCCCTGATGAGCGTCGCGATGCTGACGGTGCCCGGCGTCGACGGCTTCGCCAAGGCGCTGTCGGCGGACCACTCACCGCTTTTCGTGAGCTGGGCGCGCTATGCCGTGGCCACCGTCGTCGTGCTGCCGCTTGCCGGGCTGAGCCACGGCGGACGGGCGATGTTTCCGACGCAGAGGCGGCTGGCGCACCTGGTCCGCACCCTGCTGCTCGTCTGCAGCATGACCCTCTACTTCTTCGCGATCGCGCGCATACCGCTGGCAACGGCGATGGCCGCGTTCCTGGTGGGGCCGATCATCGCCGTCGCCGTTGCCGTCATCTGGCTGGGCGAGGAACTGACGCGACGCAAGGCGATCAGCCTGACGCTCGGCTTCGCGGGGGCGCTGATCATCGCCCGCCCCGGCGGCGGCTTCGATCCCGGCGTGCTGCTGGCCCTGGCCGCGGGGTTTTGCTACGGCTTCTACCTCGTCGCCACGCGCATTGCCGCTTTCACGGCGAGCCCCCTGCAGACGCTGGCCTTCCAGAGCCTTGTCGGCGCGCTGATCATGACGCCGCAGGCCGTCGCGACATGGTCATGGCCGGTGGTCGGCGAATTCTGGATGTTCGCAGGACTCGGCGCGATCTCGCTGTTCAGCCACGGCCTGTCGATTGCAGCCTTCCGGCATGCCGGCGCCACCACGCTGGCGCCGCTGGTGTACCTGGAGCTGGTGAGCTCCGCCTCGATCGGCTACTTCGTCTTCGCCGAGGTTCCCGACCTGCCTACGCTCGCGGGCGCCGCCTGCATCGTGCTCGCCGGCCTCATCCTGGTCAAACGGACGGAGCGGAAGGTGGCAGCCGCCGTCGCCGAAAGGCGAGCGGGGTGAGAGGCGGGATAGATCGGGGGCTCTTGCTTCCAGGTTGCCCTTTGATTGACATGCGGAGATGGGGGCGGGACAGCGGGGGGTGAAGGAACCCGGCCTTCTCGCAGATGGGCCACGCGGCGAGGCGATTGAGAGGGACGCCGCCTTGCCCGGCCATCACGAAGATGGGGATACACCGCCTGTTGCTCCCAGATCGGAAGCCCACCGGTGGTGTCAGGGCGACGTCAGCCGCGTTCCTTGAGCAGGCGGCCCTTCTCGCGGGCCCAGTCGCGCTGCTTCTCGGTTTCCCGCTTGTCGTGCAGCTTCTTGCCGCGGGCGATACCGATCAGCACCTTGGCGCGGCCCTTGTCGTTGAAATAGATCTTGAGAGGCACCATGGTCATGCCGTCACGCTCGACGGCCTGCCGCATGCGGGCCATCTCGCGCTTCTTCAGGAGCAGCTTGCGGCGACGGCGTGGCTCGTGATTGAACTGGCTCGCCTCGAAATATTCGGGCAGGTAGGAATTGATCAGCCAGATCTCGCCGCCCTCGGCGGAGGCGTAGGATTCCTGGATGTTCGCCTGGCCGCGGCGCAGCGACTTCACCTCGGTTCCGGTCAGCACGATGCCAGCCTCGACGGTGTCGAGGATCTCATAGGCAAAGCGCGCCTTGCGGTTCTCGGCGACGACCTTGTTGTTCGGGTCGTTCTTTTTCTGGGACATGATCGGACGAGGTGGGGTCGCCCCCTCAGTTGATCAAGCCGGCGTGACGCATAGCCGCCTCGATCTTCTCTTCGGTGGACCGCTCGACCGTCGTCAGCGGGGAACGCACGACATTGGCCACCTTGCCGAGCCGGGAAAGCCCATACTTCGCGCCAGCGAGGCCCGGCTCGATGAAGATCGCCTTGTGGAGCGGCATCAAGAGGTCCTGCAGTTCGAGGGCCTTCTCCTTGTCGTTGGCCAGCGTCGCGGCCTGGAACTCCGCGCAGAGGCGCGGCGCGACGTTGGACGTGACCGAGATGCAGCCTACGCCGCCATGGGCGTTGAAGCCCAGCGCCGAGGCGTCCTCGCCGGAAAGCTGGATGAAGTCCTTGCCGCAGGTGAGCCGCTGCTCGGAAACGCGCTCGACCTTACCGGTGGCGTCCTTGACGCCGACGATGTTCTTGAAGTCGTTGGCGAGCCTGCCCATCGTCTCGGGCGTCATGTCGATGACCGAGCGTCCCGGGATGTTGTAGATGATGATCGGCAGCGACGTCGCCTTGGCCACTGTCGCGTAGTGGAGGTAGAGTCCGCGCTGAGTGGGCTTGTTGTAGTAGGGCGTAACGACGAGGATTGCGTCGGCGCCCACCTGCTCGGCATGCTTGGCGAGGCTTACGGCCTCGACCGTGTTGTTCGAGCCGGCGCCGGCGACGACCGGAACGCGACCCTTCGCCGACTGCACGCACAATTCGACCACCCGGCGGTGCTCCTCATGGCTGAGCGTCGGGGATTCGCCGGTGGTGCCGACGGGCACGAGGCCGTTGGTGCCCTCCTCGATCTGCCAGTCGACAAGATCCAGAAAAGCCTTCTCGTTCAGCGAGCCGTCCTCGTGGAACGGAGTCACAAGCGCAGTCAGCGAGCCTCTCAACATGCGGCGTCTCCTCGAGGCTCGCGCGGCTACCCCGCAGACCTGCCTCCGATTTTCGGATTTTGGCCGCCTTGTAACGGAAAGCGGCGCCGCGCACCATAGTCTTGACACGTGGACGTCACAAGCTGGCGCAAGGTAAATCAGAGGCTCCGGAAGCGGCTGTTCACACGCGATTCACCATACGGGGCTAGTGTCGGGAATTCGAAGTCGGAACGAGTTGGACGGGATTTCGAGCGAAATCCGGAATCGGGACAGGCGCAGCGGGCACTCCAGCAAGGGTGCGGCCGCACAGGAGAGCCGATGGCGGTGGGGCTGAACCGGGCCACGAGATCGCGACGACGCGGGCTGGCGCTTCTCGCAGCCGTGCTGCAGGCGGGCATGCTGCTCGGCCCATCCATGGCGCAGACCACTTCCGGCATTCCCGTCGTGGCATCCGGCAAGACCGACCGGCTGCGCCCGGGGGCGAACGCCCAACTGCGGCGCGGGCTCGACGCCCTCGCTGCCGGCGATGTGCAGGCAGCAGCCCAGGTCCGGGACGAGCTGCCGCCTTCCTCGCTCGACTACAAGATCCTGGCCTGGCTGCTGGCGCAGCGCGGCGGGTCGAGCGCCGAGATCGCCACTGCCTCCGAACTGCTCGCGGCCTGGCCGGGCACCGAGGCGCTGCAACGCAATGCCGAACGCGCGCTGCTGGCCGAAAATCCCTCCGACGACCTGCTGATCGCCCGGTTCGCCGCGCAGCCGCCGCTGACCATCGACGGGACCATGGCGCTTGCGAAAGCCTATCTCAATCGCGGCGACCTCGAAGCCGTGCAGCGGACGCTCGGCCCCCTCTGGCGGCGCGAGAAGCTGGACGCCACGGTCGAGGCGGCGATCCTGCGCCAGTTCGGGGCCATCATTCCGCGGGCCGACCACCGCATCCGCATGGAACGGATGCTCTATTCCGACCGAATCGCCTCCGCCATGCGCGTGGCGAACCTGGCCGGGGCGGCGGAGCTCGCACAGGCGTGGGCCGCAGTGATCCGCAACGACCGCGCCTCCCCTCGCCTGCTCGAAGCCGTTCCGCAGGCGCAGCGCGGCGCGGGCTGGATGTTCGCCAAGGCGAAGTCGCTGCGGCGGACCGAATCGCTCGCGGAAGCTGCGACGGTGATGGCCGGAGCGCCGCGCGACGCCGACACGCTCGTCGATCCCGACGCCTGGTGGATCGAGCGCCGGGTGCTGGCGCGCGAACTGCTCGACGCGGGCGATGCGAAACGCGCCTACAAGGTCGCGGCCGGCCACGCCGCCGAGAGCCCCGTGAACAAGGCCGACGCGGAGTTCCATGCAGGCTGGATCGCGCTCCGCTTCCTGTCAGACGCGCAGAGGGCCACCACGCATTTCACCCGAATCGCCGAGATCGCGGATGGACCGATCACGCGCGGCAGGGCGTATTACTGGCTCGGCCGGGCCGCCGAGGCTGCGGGCCTGAACGAGGCGACCGAGCACTACCGCCGGGCTTCCACCTATGCCACGACCTTCTACGGACAGCTCGCCGCCGCCCGCATCGGCGCTCCGGTCGGCAACATGTCGGCACCAGTCCCGACCCAGGCGGACGAGCGAACCTTCACGAACCGTGAAGCCGTCAAGGCGATTCGGCGGCTCGAGGCTGTCGGGCACCACCAGCTTGCCACGCCGCTCTATCGTGCGCTGGGGGGGCAACTGGAGAGCCCGGGCGAACTCGCGCTTCTCACCGAAATGGCGGAACGCAACGGCGACCACCACCTGGCGCTGCGGATCGCCAAGGCGGGCGCGGGTCGAGGAATCGAGATAGGCGCGCTGTCGCACCCGGTCGGAGCCATTCCGGACGAGGCCGACATCGCGGGCTCGGGCAAGGCGCTCGCCTATGCCATCGCGCGGCAGGAGAGCGAGTTCAACGTAGGCGCGGTGTCCAAGGCGGGAGCCCGCGGGCTGCTGCAGCTCATGCCCGGAACCGCGCAGCAGGTGGCGCGCACCACGGGGATGGCCTACGCGCCGGAGCGCCTGACCTCCGATCCCGGATACAACGCCACGTTGGGTGCCGCCTATCTCGGCGAGCAACTCGCGCGATTCGACGGCTCCTACATCCTGACATTTGCCGGATACAACGCCGGTCCGCGCCGCGCGATGGAATGGGTCAAGCGCTATGGCGACCCGAGGGGCAAAGACATCGACACGGTGGTGGACTGGATCGAACGCATCCCCTTCTCGGAGACCCGCAGCTACGTGCAGCGGGTGATGGAGAACTATCAGGTCTACAAGGCGCAGCTCACCGGCGAGGCCGACATCGTTCGCGACCTCGTTGCCGGACGCTGATTCGCGGGAACGGGGCCTGCGCCCGTGCGGTTTGCAGACGGCCAGCCGCCATCGTAGCTTCGGCGGATGGACACCGGCTTCCAAGACTTCTTCTACACATCGGCTGACGGGCTCAGGCTGCACGCGCGGATCTACGGGCCCGCCGAAACGGTCGACCTTTCGGTCGTCTGTCTTCCCGGCCTGACCCGCAATGCCCGCGACTTCCACGACCTCGCGCTGAAGCTCTCCGGAAAGGCGGCGCGGCCGCGGCGGGTGATTGCGTTCGACTATCGCGGTCGCGGCGGGTCGCAGCGAGATCCGGATCCCGCGCACTACGCGGTGCCGATCGAAACGGCCGACATTCTCGAAGGGCTGGGGCAGCTCGGCATCTCCCGCGCCGTCTTCATCGGCACGTCTCGCGGCGGCCTGATTCTGCACGTCATTGCAGCGCAAAGGCCAGAGCTCATCGCCTGCGCGGTGCTGAACGATGTCGGGCCGGAACTCGGGCTCGGCGGGCTGACGCAGATCAGGGACTATCTGTCCCGACCGCAGGTGACGCTACGAAGCCTCGACCAGGCGGCGGAGCTGCAACGGCAGATCCATGCGGACGCGTTCCCTGCGCTTCAGGCACCGGACTGGCGGCGAATGGCCGAGTCCGTCTACCGCGATGAAGGCGGGCGCTTGGTAGCCGACTGCGACCCGGCGATCGCAACGGCCTTCGCAGGCCTCGACCTGACGCAGACGCTTCCGGCACTGTGGGAGCAGTTCGCGGCCTTCGGGAAGACGCCACTCCTGGTCGTGCGAGGGGAGAACTCGCAACTGCTGACGGAGGACATCCTTCGTCGCATGCAGGCCGCCCACCCGGGCCTCGAGGCGATCGTGGTGCCCGGCCAAGGGCATCCGCCGATGCTGGAGACCGGCGACCTGCCGGACAGGATCGGCGACTTCATCGACAGCCACGCCTGAGACGCGATTCGCCTCCGGGCAGCCTCGACACCGGCGCGGCCGTCATCTTCAACGACGTCCGAAACAAAAAAGAACCCGGCGGAAACCGCCGGGTTCTCTTGGTCCGCCTTGTTGGGGCAGATTAGAAGTTGCGCTGGATGCGCAGGAAGCCGCCGACTGCAGCGCTCGGACGGACACCGCCGTTCGGGGTGCCGGGCGAGAAGGTCGGATAAGCGCCGTTGCCGAAGTTGTCGGAGTAGACGATTTCCGGGATGATGTGCAGGTCGGGCACCAGCTCGTAGTCGACGTTGGCGACCACGTGGAAGTCTTCCCAATCGCTGTAGGCGATTTCGAAGTTGCCGGTGGCCTTCTCGTTGAACTTCCAAGCGCCGCCGCCGTAGATCATCCACTGGCCGTTCCAGGTGGCGTAGGCGTTGCCGGCTTCGTTGGTGCTGTAGCCGCCCATCACGAACAGCGACAGAGCGTCGGTGACGTTCACATCCAAGCGAGCCTTGAAGGCGCCCTGCTCACGATTCGCGTCGTAGGCAGCAACCGCCGAGAGACCGCCCCAGCCCTGGGTCCAGGAGAAGCCGCCAACCACGTGCGGGACGTAGTCGTCGATCGCGCCCCAGCCGGTCGTGGTCGTGTCACCGAAGCCAGCACCGTTTTCCAGAGCGATCGTGGCAGTGAAGCCATTGCCGCCCGTGAAGGTGTAGGAGATGAACTGCGTGTCAAACGGACCGTAGGAAACCAGGAAGCCGTCGTTCGAGACGCCCGAGGAGTAGCCGGTGATCGTCGAGAAGTAGGAGTCCGACTTACCGACGCGGAAGCCAGCCAGATCGATCCAGGCGTGGTTGATGTTGACGTTCGTGCCGCTGTTGTCGACACCGGTCAGGCCACGCGAGGTCGGGACCGTGATGTAGCCGTTGTCATAGTCGAAGTTGACGTGGGCATAGCCCTGCAGAGTGCCGTACTCGGTCTCCGAACGAGCATCCCAACGCAGAGCCGCACGGAAGCGGGTCTTGTAGGTGTCGCCGTCGTTGTACGGGCCCTGGCCGCCATTGGCGTCGATGTCGCGGCCGGTGTTCTCACCGAAGCCCAGGTCGAAGCGGAAGTAGCCGTCGATGGACAGGCAGGTCTCGGTGCCCGGGATGTAGTAGAAACCCGAACCGTACACGTCGCAGACGCGGACGTATTCCATGGGCTCCGGCTCGGCGATGACAACGGCATCGGCCGCGCGGGCGCCGGAAACTGCGACCAGGGCCGCAGCGGAGCCGAGGAGCAGGCTCTTGATGTTCATTTTCTGACCTCCAGTCAAAAAGTTAAAGTCGGGTCTGGGTATTTTTTGCTGAAGGACAGCGTTCCCTGCCCCATCCCCTAAAGCCGAAAAAGATACGATCGCTCGCCCTTTCTCCATGCCGACATTACTCACCGGCGCGGCCCGTTCAACAGCGATCATGCGCCCTCCTGTGGCTGGGCGGACCGATCCGGAAGGGCTGTGGCACAAATGACACGATTTGATGCCCCCCTGTAATAAGGCGTTAACCATAAGACCCTGACGCATGGGCCGCCTGCCTGAAGCCTGCCCCGAAAAGGGACGGCGGCGGCACCGTCGGCCATCCGTCTTGGATCCGATTGGAGAGGCAGGGGCCCGCTCGACGATTCGCGAGGCCCGAATCGTCGGCTGGGACAACGGCGGGAGCTACCGCGCGCCGGCGGACTCGACGGTGTCGAAGAGCCGAAACGATTCGCCCTGCCCCGTGCCACGATGCTGTTACAGAATCGGAGCCAGACTTCCGGCCGGGGCGATGGCACGGTTGTTGCACCGTGCTTCCGTGCAACGTGGAGAACGGGTGTGGGCGTGTATCAGAACGGGTCGGATGCAGGGACGTCGAGCGTCGCGCAGACCGGCAAGAGGCTGGGAAAGCTGGAGCTGATGGCCTTTGCCGCGGTGGCGCTGACGGCCGTGACGGCGTGGGGTGTCTTTCTGGTGTGGCTGCTGCTCAAGGTCTCGGGCCTAGCCTAGCAGCGGCTCCAGCCAGGCCGCGAAAGCGGTCCGGCAACGCGGGGTGAAGAGCAGACGAACCGTTCAGGCCCAGGTTCAACTCCGTCCCTGCGGCATGGGCTCCTCCTGCGCTTCAGTCATATTCCAGCAGAGGGCCGGAGAAGGGCGATATGGCCTCCCCGCGGCCTGCCGGGAGGCTGACGGCCCGTATTCCTGGGCGAGGACTGCGGCTCTCTGAACGGCAGGCTTCCCTGTATGACACCGCGCCCCAGCAGCGCCCCGACAGCGCGACAGAGTGTCAGCGCATCATCCTTCGCTTCGGGTGACGACGGTGCATCGCAAAAGAGCGAAGGATTCCCCGTACCGATTCGGACGTTTCCACGCATCGCGTGCGTCCCATCGAATGAAGTCGGGGGCCTGCGGTGTGCAACGTTCCCAGCCGGCGCGGAATCGGGCCGCGCCGCGCGACGTCGCGCTTCGGGGCAGATCCTTCCGCCTGGAGGACATCCCGAGAAACCGCTTGATACTGCCGATCTATCCGTCTAGTTGGGCCGTGTGCGGAGAGGTGGCCGAGTGGTCGAAGGCGCTCCCCTGCTAAGGGAGTAGAGGTCAAAAGCTTCTCGTGGGTTCGAATCCCATCCTCTCCGCCA
>Ga0182742_1000494_pt1 | contig 62142 bp, 47 predicted proteins | sample eDN5th37CBELigMG_FD_128880 | JGI IMG/M metagenome (GOLD analysis project Ga0182742, IMG submission 128880) | Enriched Miracle-Growth compost microbial communities from Emeryville, California, USA - eDNA 5th pass 37_C BE-Lig MG (version 2)... ...
AGTCAGCCAGTCGCGGAACAGATCCTTGACCTCGTAGGGCAGCCGCAGCAGCACGTATCCTGCCCAGCGGGCTCCAGCGGCAGCGGAGTGTTCGAGAATCGATTCCATTTCATGATCGGTGATCGCTGGAATGATCGGTGCGACCATGACGCCAGACGGCACACCCGCAGCGTTCAGCTCACGCAGCGCGCGGAGTCTGGCCTGTGGTGAAGCGGTTCGAGGCTCAAGGGTTCGCTTGGTCTCAGCGCTCAGCGTCGTAATGCTGATCGAGACCGTGGCGAGACCGTCCTTCGCCATGTCGGTCAACAGATCCAGGTCTCGCAGCAACATGGCGCTCTTGGTGATGATCGATACCGGATGCCGGGTGCGAGCCAGCACTTCGAGCACGGAGCGTGTTACACGCAGGTTGCGCTCGACGGGTTGGTAGGGATCGGTATTCGCACCGAGCATGATGGGCTTGGGCACGTACCCGGGTTTCGCCAGCTCCCGCTCCAGGAGCTGGCCGGCGTTCTCCTTATAGAAAAGCCGCGTTTCGAAATCGATGCCAGCCGACAGGCCCATGTATGCGTGGCTGGGCCTGGCATAACAATATATGCAGCCGTGCTCGCAGCCGCGGTAGGGATTGATGGACTGTTCGAAGTTGATATCAGGCGACTTGTTGCGACTGATGATGGAACGCGCCGGCTCCGGCTGCACCGTGGTCTGCAGCGGCGGCAGTTCTTCATCCGGGCTCGACCATTCGTTGACCCAGCCATCGTCCACCGCTTCGACGCGCGTGGGTTCAAAGCGCCCAGCAGGATTCGACACGGCGCCGCGTCCAATGCGAACAGCAGGGCGAATCGGGCTGGGCATGGACGCAATGGTACTGGATATAAAACCAGGCTGGCAACTACTTCCGGCGTTGCTCCGGGAACTGCTGCATCTTCCACAGCACCGGGAAAAAGCGCATCCACAAGCCCGTTACCACGAGCGTTGCGACGCCGCCGATCAGCACGGCGCGAACGGCGCCCCACCACTTCGCCATTACACCGGATTCGAAATCGCCCAACTCGTTGGACGCGCCGATGAACACCGCGCTGACTGCACTGACCCGGCCACGAATGTAATCGGGCGTGTCCAACTGTACGAGCAGATGACGCACATACACGCTGACCATATCCGAGGCGCCGAGCACGATCAGCGCGATCATCGACAGATAGAAATTGGTGCTCAATCCGAACACGACGGTGGCGATACCGAACGTCGCGACGCCGCCAAACATCCATGCTCCGACGTGCCGCGAGATCGGACTCATCGCGAGTACCAAGCCGCACACCGCAGCGCCGATGCCCGGCGCGGTTCGTAACAACCCGAGCCCGGTCGGACCGACATGAAGAATGTCACTCGCGAACATCGGCATCAGCGCCGTCGCGCCACCGAGCATGACGGCGAACAGATCGAGAGAGATCGCGCCCAGAACCACCGGTCGGGAGCGCACGAACTTCAATCCCGAAAGCAATGTTTCCAAGCTCAACGGCTCCCGGGTCGTATTTGCCGGCTCGCTTCCACCGCGGACGTGGAACATCAGCAACGCAGCCGTCACGGCCAGCGTCATCACCGTCGCATACACCACCGACGGTCCCGCCAGGTACAGCACACCGCCAACCGCAGGACCGATGATGGTCGCAACCTGCTGAGACGATGAGTTCAACGCCAACGCGCGTCGAAACGCGTCGGTGGGCACAAGATTCGGCAGCAGCGACTGCGAGGCCGGCATCGAGAAGGCTCGCGAGGCGCCCAGCGCCATCATGACCAGGAAGATCGGCCACGCCGAGGGCAGGCCATGCAAAGTCATGAGCAGCAGCGCCAGCGCACACATCGAACCGGTCACGTAACAAGTCGTCACGATGCGAGCGCGGTTGTGGTTGTCCGCGACGTGCCCGGCCGGAAGAATCAACGTCACGAATGGAATGAACTGCGACAGCCCGATCAATCCCAGATCGAGGGGATCGCCGGTGATGTCGTACATCTGCCAGCCGACTGCAACGACCTGGATCTGCGCCCCGAGCGTGGCGAGGAAGCGTGCGCCAATGAAGCGCAAAACGTTGGGGTGGCGCAGCACGCTGTACAGGCGCGCGCTCAGACTGGTCATGCGGTGCTGGGAAGAGGTTTACAGAGGCGCGAGGATAATACTGGGACGCGTCGCAAACACCCAGCCCGCAGCGAGGGATTGCTGCCGCCCGATACCCCGCTATACCGAGCCGGTTTGCTCGGTGCGAGCGGGCGCCTCAGGCGGTGGCGGCGTCGGCACCGGCCCGGGCTGCGTCATGCCCGACACGTTGTGAGTGCCGGAATGATGGGTCGCGTGATGACCACCGTGCTTCTTGTCGGCGGGTTTGAGCTGAGCCGGGAACTTGACCTGCACCACCGTGCCGTCCTCCGAACGGGTTTCCAGCTCGCCTCGCAACTGGCGCACGAACGCTTCGATCAGCGAGCGGCCCAGGCCGCTTTGATCCTGCGTGCTGGCCGCCATGTCGAAGCCGGTGCCGTCGTCACGAATGCAGAGCAGCAGCGTCGAGGGCGATTCGCGCACGATCTGCACCTGGATATGACCGCCATCGCGCTCGTTGAACGCGTGCTTGTACGCGTTGGTGATGGCTTCGGTCACCAGCAGGCCCAGCGGCACGGCAACGTCCGGGCCGATGACCTCACTCGGAGCGTCGACGGTCAGCTCGACATTGCGGCCCCGTGACAAACCGCCACGACGCAGTTCGGCGCACAGGTCTTCCAGAAACCACTTCAGGTCGATCTCCTGCAGGCTCTCGGATTCATACAGGCGACGGTGCAACGTCGCGAGCGCATTGATACGGCTACGCGCTTCGGCGAAAGCGACCTCGGCACGGGGATCGCGAATGCGGCGCGCATGCAGATTGAGCAGGCTCATCACCAGCTGCAGGTTGTTCTTCACGCGATGATGGATCTCGCGCACCAGGATTTCTTTCTGCTGGAGCGAATCGCGCAGCTCGTTTTCGCGAGCCGACAACAAATCCGCCATCCGCGAGAATGTTTCTCCGAGGCTGCGAATCTCCGCCGGTGCGGCGCTGACACGTTCAGGGCGCACACTGTGACGGCCCGCGGCATAGGCCGAAGTGATGCGCTCGAGATAGGTGATCCAGCGAACCACCAGATGCTCGATGCCGAACCACACGACCGCGATCGCCAGCGCCCACATCAGCAACGGAGTGAACACGCCCCACGCAACTTGCAGCGCCAGCGGACCGATCGCGGTCAGCACCGGCGTACCGAGAATCACGAAGATGCGTCCACCGAGCAGCGGGCTGATGGCATAGAGCCGCCACGTTCCATCATGGCCCCGCGCACGAAACGTCTGTGTCTGGCCGCCTTGCAGGTGGCTACGCAAATGTTCGTTGACGATGTCTCGTGCGGGCAGCGGCGAGCGCGCCGGCGAGCGCTCCGCTTCACCGGTAATGATCTCGCCCTGGCTGTCGAGCAGCGCGAATGCGGTGTCGTCGGTCTGGCTGCCGGCCTGATAGCGACGCGTCAGCCAATCCAGTCCGATGAACAGCGCCACCGCCCCCTGAATGACTCCTTCCTCATCGACCAACGGCACCGCGGTGACGATGCCCCAGGTGCCGAGCCAGCGGCTGACGACCAGATCGCTGATGACGAAACCGTCGCCGCTCATCACCGACATGAACCACTGGCGGTCGGCCACATTCACATCGCTGCGGGTTGGGGACGAAGCGCAGGTGAAATCGCCCTTGGCGTCGACGACCGACGCGCCGGAGTATTGATCCAAGCCGCCGATCGCCCGCTGCAACGCCCGCCTGCACGCCGCGACCTCGCCGCTACGAATATCGGGCTGTGCCGCGAGGCTGGTGAGAATCTCGCGCGACGCCGAGATCATGTTGACCTGTTCGGTCGCCGACAGCTGCGCCGCCTGGGCCAGATTCTCCTCCAGGATGCGCATGCTGCTGTTGTAGCTGGAGATCGCCTGCAGGACGGCGAGCGCACCCGGCGCCAGCATGGCAATGCCGACGATGAGCACGAGTCGCGGGCGCAGACCGGCGTTCCGGCCAAACCAGGAACGCGGCGCGGCGACGATCTTGGCGCTCTTCAATCAGCGACTCCCCGCAGCGGAAAAACCTCAGCCTCAGGACGCGCCCGAGCGCCGTTCATTGCCGATATTCGGCTCGCTAAGGGAGTTCACCGCGGGCAACGTCCCGGTCACCTGGGTGGCATCCTCGCCGAGCAGCTCGACCAGGCGATCGCGCGCACGCGCAATTCGGCTCTTGATGGTGCCCACCGCGACTTGGCACACGTCCGCCGCTTCTTCGTATGACAGGCCGGTTGCACACACCAGCACCAATGCTTCGCGCTGATCCACCGGCAGCTCCTGCAATGCGCGGTTCAAGTCCCGCAGATGCAGCTTTGCGTCGTGGTCCGGTGCGATGGCCATCTGCGAAGCGCAGATGCCGTCCGGATCCTCGATCTCGAACTTGCGATGGCGCAGCTCGGAGTAATAGCAATTGCGCAGAATCGTGAACAACCAGGCTTTCAGATTGCTGCCCGTCTGGAATTGCTCACGGTTGGTCCACGCCTTCAGCACCGTGTCTTGCACCAGGTCGTCCGCACGGGCCGGATCGCCGCACAAGGAGCGTCCGAAGGCACGCAAGGCCGGCAGTAGTGCCGTGACCTGCTCGAGAAACTTGTCCTGGCCGGTCATGGGCGGCGACCCGTGCGCGCCACTCAAGCGCCACGCTCCTTGTCTTCCAACTGCTTGAGCAGCTGCTTGAACTCATCCGGAACGGGCTCGTCCATGACGTCGGTGAACATGCGCTTCAGGCGCGTACCGAGCCAATCAGGGACTTGCTCCGTCGCCGCGCTCGCAGCCGGTGCTTCGACGGGCTCGTCAGGCTTGATTTGCTCACTCATGATCATGGCTGATTGGGCTAATGGCGCAGCTTGCAGCGTATGCCTATAAATGGGGTCTTACACTCAGTGGCGGAGGAAACGCCTAGCGCCGTGAAAAAGTTCCAGGGGGTAAGGAACCTTCCCCCCCGTTCGTACATAGTATTGCTGCATTCATCATAGCGCTCGATCGCGCCGCTAAAGAACCGTATTCAGGAGTCTCCATGGCCTTAGCTCACGCCATCGCCGAACATCTGCCCTATCTGCGCCGGTACGCCCGCGCGCTGTGCGGCACGCAGAAAAGTGGCGATGCCTATGTCCGGGCATGTCTGGAAGCCATTGTTGCCGATACTTCGGTACTGGATGCCCGCCTGTCTCCAAGGGTTGGCCTGTACCGCTTGTTCCACAAACTCTGGAACAGCGCGCACATCGAGGTGCCGGTCACAGCGACCAAGCGCGACGCCGACGGCGTTGAACGCCGTTTGAGCGAGCTCACGCCGGCCCGGCGCCAGGCGCTGCTGCTGACCGCGATGGAGGGTTTCAACGTCAGCGACGCCGCCCACATCCTCAGCGTCGATGAAGAGGAAGTGAAGGAGATGGTCAGCCAGGCGGTGCGCGAGATCTCCAATCAGCCCAGCACCAAGGTGCTCATCATCGAAGACGAGCCGATCATCTCGCTGGACCTCCAGAGCATCGTGCGCGAGATGGGCCATACCGTCGCCGCGATCGCGACGACGCGCGACGAGGCCGTTCGCGCCGCGCGCAAGACCGAGCCGGGCCTGGTGCTGGCAGACATCAAACTGGCCGATGGCAGCTCGGGTATCGACGCCGTGCGTCAGATCCTGAGCGAGGTCGATGTGCCGATCGTTTTCATCACGGCCTATCCGGAGCGTCTGCTCACGGGCGAGCGTCCGGAGCCTACCTTCCTGGTCACCAAGCCCTTCGTGCCGGAGACGGTGCGAGTCGCGGTCAGCCAGGCGCTGCTGTTCGCCTGAGCTCGGCAATTCCACGCACCAAAAAAACGGGGCCTTTCGGCCCCGTTTCTTTTTGCTCGTCCCGCTCGTCACACCGGCGGCCTGCCGCGTAGCGCGCCACCCACCAGTGCCACCAAGGTCAGGACCAGGAAAATGAAGAACAGGATCTTCGCGATACCGGCCGCGGCGCCGGCGATGCTGGTGAAGCCCAGCACGGCAGCGATGATCGCGACCACAAAAAACGTCAGCGCCCAAGACAGCATGTGAACCTCCGTAACCCCTCGTTGAGAATCTCCAGCTCGCGAGCCTCCTTGTATCGCGCGCCGCTTCAGTCTCCGAACGCCTCAGCTTATGTCGGGTTCCGGCACACAATCCGGAACTTCCCGCATGCGTAAACGTTTTTCTGACGAAATTTTGCAACGGAGAAACATCATGAATACGACTGGAAAACTGCTTTCTGCCACGACGCTTGCGATGATGCTGAGCCTCGGCCTGGCCGCCTGCGACAAGAAAGGTCCGGTGGAACAAGCCGGCGAGGAAGTCGATGAAGCCATCGACACGATGAAGAACGGCGGCAGGGAATCGACGGCGAACAAAGTGGACGACGCCATCGATGAAGCGCGCTCCGGCGCCGAAGACGCGGCCGATGAGTTGAAAGACTGATAATCGAACGTTGGTTTTGTTTGTTTCGCGAAGGGGACAGATTCTCGGATCTGTCCCCTTTCGTCATCGGCTCTGGAGAAATTCTTCGATCAGCGCTGCGACCTGTTCCGGTCGCTCGTGATGCATCATGTGACCGGCATCCTTGACGGTTGCGAATACGAGCTCGCGCACCATGGAGCGCAGCCTGGCCTCGGCGATCTCATCGCCCATGCGCCTGGCCAGATCGGATTGATCGCCCACCACGAATAACATCGGCGCCTCGATCGACCGCCAACAAGCCTCGGCCTGCTCTCGCGAGTACAGCACCGGATTCGTGCGTTTATGTTTGGGATCGGCGCGCAGCTCGACTTTGCCGTCGCCTCTGGTCTGCCCCCAGGAGCGCGCGATGAACTCCACTCGATCTTGCGGAGTACGAGGGTTGCGACGTGCGAGCACGCGAGCCAGTTGCTCGTAGCTCTCGTAAACGGCGAACTCGGTGCCGTGCTTCACTTCATCGAGCCATTCGGCATAGCGTGCAGGCGCCTGTTCGGGCCGGGTGCGCGCCATTCCAAAACCTTCGAGGCTGACGAGTCGACGAATTCGTTGCGGCCGTACGCCTGCGTACAGCATCGCGATGTTGCCGCCCATGCTGTGACCGACCAGGTCGATGGGCGCATCGGGCGCCAGCCGATCCAGCAGCGCATCCAGATCGGCAAGGTAGTCCGGAAACCAATAGCCATCGGCGGGCCATTGAGTGCGACCGAAGCCGCGCATGTCGATGGCCAGACAGGTGCGCTCGGCGGCGAAGCAGTCGACCAGGAACTGATACGTCTCGCCCGTATCGCCCCAACCATGCAGCAGCACCAGCGGATCGGCATTGCTGCCGGGCCAGCGATACAAGTGGAAAGTCAGGCCTCGCGCCTGAAGCTGCTCGTTCTGCAGGGGGCGCAGTGATCGATACATGATGAGGAGGGTCTGGAGGGTGGCGATACCGTGCACCTTGCGGGGCACGGCATCGCTCATTCCGTCAGCGAGCGATTACTTCTTCTGCGGAGTGCGGACCACGCTGTTGCCGGCCTTGCTCACCTTCTTGCTGGCGACCTTCTTCTTGGTCGCTTTCTTCTTGCCGACCTTGGCGACCTTCGCGACCTTGCTGGTCTTGACGACAGCCTTCTTGGTGGCCTTCTTGCTGGCCTTGGCGCCGGCCTTTTTGCTCGCTTTACGTTTCGTTGCCATGATTCCTCCGGGTTAGTCCCATTCGGGTCAATTTTCAGTGTTGTGTCACGCTATCGACGTGCAGAAGAATATTACACGGTGAGAGGCCTCTGATGCATGATGGCAGTCGATGGAGAACGGCAAGAACATCCACGAACAAGTCACGACCATCGTCGCGCACGCACGCGGGCTCAGCACGCAGGACCGTGGCGACTACGTGCGGCGAGCCTGTGGAGCCGATGAAACATTGCTGTCGCACGTCATGCAGGCGCTCGGCGATGCATTGGGCGAAAAAGCCGCGCAGGAGCAAGGATTCTGGGACGAAGTGGCGGCCGGCGAGAGCATTCGCGCAGTTCCACTCGAATCGCTCGAGGGACAACTGCTCGGCCGCTATCGCATCGGGCGCAAGCTCGGCTCCGGCGGCATGGGCGACGTCTATCTCGCCGAGCGCGCCGATCAGGAGTATCAGCAGCAAGTCGCACTGAAAATCGTGCGCGGCGGGCTGTTCTCGCCGCAGATTCAAAGCCGCCTGCGCATGGAGCGGCAGATCCTCGCAACGCTGCAACACCCCAACATCGCGCGCCTGCTCGATGGCGGCCGCGCTCCCGATGGCACGCCGTATCTGGTCATGGAGTACATCGATGGCGAGCCCATCGACGTTTACTGCGACCGTCGCCGACTGCCTCTGGAAGCGCGCTTGCAGCTGATTCGCACGATTTGCGGCGCGGTCCACTACGCGCATCAGAACCTGATCGTGCATCGGGATCTGAAGCCCAACAACATCCTGATCACGCCGGAAGGCGTGCCGAAGCTGCTGGACTTCGGCATCGCGAAGCTGCTCGACTCTCGCCATTCCGCGCACACGCTCGCGGTCACGCACTTCGAGTACAGAGTGATGACGCCCGCGCACGCGAGTCCCGAGCAAGTGCGCGGCGACGTGATCACGACCGCCAGCGACATCTACGTGCTCGGTGTGCTGTTGTACGAACTGTTGTGCGGCAAACGGCCGTTCAATCTGGTAGGCACCAGCCTCACGGACATGGAGCGGATCATCTGCGAGCGTCCACCGCTGCCACCCAGCGCGATGGTGGCGCATGCGCACGCCGAATCACCCGAACTGATGGCGGATCTCGCCGCGAACCGCGCGACCACGCCTGCGCGCTTGGAAAAGCAGCTGCGCGGCGATCTGGACAACATCATCGGCATGGCGATGCGCAAGGATCCCGAGCGTCGCTATGCGTCTGCGGAGCAACTCGCAGCGGATCTCGAGCACCACCTCACAGGACAGCCGGTACTGGCAACCAGCGACACCTGGCTGTACCGGACGCGCAAATTCATCAGGCGTCACTCATGGTCGGTGGCCGCAGGCGTGCTCGCGGTCATCACTCTTGCTGGCTTTTCGGCCGTCACCTACATCCAGTCGCAGCGGATCGCGCAGGAACGCGACGCGGCCACTGCGGAGCGCACGCGCGCCGAACAGATCTCGTCGTTTCTGGTCGAGCTGTTCGAGCTCTCCGATCCTTCGCGGAGCCGGGGCAATCAAGTGACCGCACGCGAAATGCTGGATATCGGCGCGCGCCGCATCCGCCTTGGTCTCAACGATCAACCCGACACTCGGGCGACGCTGCTGGGAACCATCGGGCGCGTTTACGGCAGCATGGGGTTATACGACAGCTCGGTAGAGCTGCTCGAAGACGCTCTGCAATCGCGGGTGCGCATTCACGGCGAACGCCATCCAGAAGTTGCGCTGGCACACGTGGCTCTCGGCAATGCCTTCTGCGAACTCGGCCAGCTCGACATGTGCGCCGAGCATCTCGACACGGCCCTGACCATGCAGAAGGAATTGTTGGGCGCCGACGCATTGCCTGTCGCACCAACGCTCAAAGCGCACGGTCGTGTCGCACAGCTGCGCGGCGATCTGGATCTGGCGGAGCGCTACTACAACGATGCGCTGAGCATTTTCCGGCAGCGCCAGCAAGAGCGCACTACGGAGGCCGCGTCCGTGATGAATGAACTCGCCAGCCTCTACGCGTATCGCAGCGACTTCGAGCGAGCGGCCACCGTGTCGCGCGCGGCACTGGACATCGATCGGCAGGTACTCGGCAACGACCATCCGAGCGTCGGCATCCATGTGCAGAATCTGGCGTTCATCCTGCAATCTCAGGGCAAGCTCGACGAGGCCGCGCCGCTATATACGGAGTCGCTGCAGATCCTCGGCAAAGTGCTCGGTGAAATGCATCCGATGACATTGGATTCCAGCGCGAACTATGGCCGCTTCCTGCATCGTCGCGGCGATCTCGATCAAGCGGAGCAAGTGCTGGTGCGCGTCGTCGAGATGGATCGCAAAGCGCGCGGCGATCAGCATCCCTACGTGGGGCACGATCTGGTGAATCTCGGCCTGGTGCGCCTCGACGCAGGCAATCCGGTCCGCGCCGGGGAAGACTTCAGCACCGCACTGGCGATCTATGCGACCACGCTGCCGCCCGACCATCCATACACCGCCTCCGCCTTGTCGGGCCTCGGTCGCGCACAACTCGAGCAGGGCCGGTTGCGGGAAGCCGAAAAAACCTTGCGCGAGGCTTCGCAGATCGCCACCAAATCCCTCGCCGCCGACAGTCCTCAACTCGCCGCCATCAACAGCTCTCTGGGTCGCACCCTTCTCGCTCAGAAGCGACCGTCCGCCGCCCGCTCGCTATTGCGCGGCAGCTATCCCATCCTCGCCAAAGCGCAGGGTGAGGACGCAGTGATCACGAAGCGGACCAAAGAAGCGCTGACCAGCCTGGAATAGCAGGCGGCAGATCAGCCGCCCAGGAACATCTTGTAGGCCGAGTTGTCGGTTTCCTCGGCGTACACGTATTTCAGCTCGCGAACGTGCAAGTCGAACTCGGTGCTTTCGGCGGGCGGGATCTGGACGCCGACCAGCACGCGGCCGTAGTCGGAGCCGTGGTTGCGATAATGAAAAAGCGTGATGTTCCAGCGCGTGCCGATGGCCTTGAGGAACTTCAGCAGTGCGCCGGGGCGTTCGGGGAATTCGAAACGGAACAGGCGCTCATCGTCGAGGCCGCGGGCGTGGCCGCCGATCATGTAACGGACGTGCAGCTTGGCAACCTCGTTGTCGCTCATGTCGTGCACGGTGTAGCCCGTCTCCTTCAACGACTTGATGACCGCCTCTTTTTCTCGGCGACCATCGCTCAATCCCAGACCGACGAACAGCTGCGCCGTCGCGGTGTCGCTGTAGCGATAGTTGAACTCGGTGATGCTGCGCCGACCAAGCGTTTCGCAGAAACGCAGGAAGCTGCCCCTCGCTTCGGGAATCTCCACCGAGATCAGCGCCTCGCGCTGGCCACCGATATCGGCGCGCTCGGCGACGTGGCGCAGGCGATCGAAATTCACATTGGCGCCGCAGTTGATGGAGATGAACGTACGGTCCTTGCATTGCTCGCGCTGTACGTAGCGTTTGATACCCGCCACGGACAAGGCGCCGGAGGGTTCGACGATGGTGCGATTCTCCTCGAAGATGTCCTGCATGGCCGCACAGATCTCATCCGTGCTGACCAGGACGATCTCATCGACGTACTCGCGCGCCAGACGGAACGTTTCTTCGCCAACCCGGCGCACCGCGACGCCATCGGCGAATATTCCGACCCGCTCCAACGTGACCCGCTTGCCCGCCTGCAGCGACCTGGACATCGCGTCCGCATCCTCGGGTTCGACGCCGACGATCTTGATCTTCGGAAACAGATACTTCACATAGGCGGCGATGCCGGCGATCAACCCGCCGCCTCCGACCGCGATGAAAATGGCGTCGATCTGCTCGCCCGCACACTGGCGCAACAGTTCCATGCCGATGGTGCCCTGGCCGGCGATCACGTCCGGATCGTCGAACGGGTGAATGAACGCGAGCTGGCGCTCGCCCATGAGCTTCATCGCATGTTCGTAGGCTTGATCGTAATCGTCGCCATGGAGCACGACCTCGGCGCCAAAATCCAACACCGCCTGCACTTTGATCTGCGGCGTGGTCTGAGGCATGACGATGGTTGCCGGAATACCGCGACGCTTGGCGGCCAGCGCCACGCCTTGGGCATGATTGCCGGCGGAGGCGCAGATCACACCGCGCCTGGCGGCCGTTTCCGACAGGTGAGCAATCTTGTTATACGCGCCACGAATCTTGAACGAGAAGACCGGCTGCAGATCCTCTCGCTTGAAGAGAATGCTGTTACCCAGTCGGCGGCTGAGCCGCGGCGCCGCGTCGAGCGGAGTGGCCATGGCGACGTCATAAACGCGCGCTTTGAGAATACGTTCGAGGTAATCGTGAGACATACAGCCCAGGATACCGCATTCCTGCAATAATGCGCCGCCGACCCCGTTGCCGCCGAGGCCGACTCACACCTGAATGTCCGCATGAACGATTCGACCAACCGACTTACACGACGTAACCTGATTACATCCTCCTTGGTGGCCTCCCTGGGCGCCAGTGCCCTGGGCTCATCCCCGCCTGCCGCCGCACAGCCCATTGGCAACATGCCGGCGACGACCAAGGAGTTGTGGCAATGGTTTCGCACGCAGCCGGTGCTGGACCTGCAGCGAACCTATCTCGACGTTGCGACCGCTGGACCGACACTGCGTGCCGCGATGGCGACCGAATATCGCGTACGCGACTCGCAAAGCCTGAATCTCGCCTCGTACGGCGCGGCACAGTGGAGTGTCGAGAGCGTGCGCATGGCTACGGCGTTCGGCAGCATCATCGGTTGTGACGCGGATGAGATCGTATTCACGCGCGGCACGGGTGAAGCACTCGCGATGGTCGCCAGTGGCCTGGACCTGAACCCGGGCGACGAGATCCTCACCACCAATCGTGAACACCCCGCCACGATCAGCCCGTGGCTGTTGCTGGCGCGACGCCGGGGCATCGTCGTCAAAGAGATCGATCTGCCGGCGCCGCTGAATGGCCCCGAAGACGCGCTGGGATTGTTCGCCGGCGCCGTCACCGATCGCACCCGAGTGCTGCTGTTCTCGCACGTCCAATACGCCGACGGCACGCTCATGCCGGTGCAGGAGCTGTGTCAGTTCGCTCGTAGCCGCAATCTGATCAGCGTCGTGGACGGCGCACAGGCGCTCGGCATGCTGGATTTCCAGCTGCGCGATCTGGGCTGCGATTTCTATGGAACCTCATTCCACAAGTGGCTCGGCGGCAGCAATGGCACCGGCATGTTGTATGTACGTCGGGACATGCTCGATCGCATCTGGCCGACACTGCCACGCGGTATCGATTCCTCGCCGCCCGTGATCACGCCGACGCAAGCGAACGGTCACGTGGGCGCGCCGGCGGCGCTGCATAAGTTAGGAAACATCGTGCCGCTGAGCTGGGCGCCGTTGCGTGGCGCCGAAGTGGCGTTGGATTTTCATAAGCAGGTTCTGCGCAGCCGGATCGAGGCGCGCATCCGCGAGATCACGATCTACGCGCGCCTGCGCTTGCAGCAGTTGCCTGGTGTCGAGTTGCTGACCCCGAATCGTCCCGGTTTGTGGGGCGGTATCCTTTCGTTTCATGTGCCCGGCCGCCAGGCCCCCGACATCACGCTAGGACTGGTGCGCGGTCATCGCGTCTTCGCCCGCGACTTGCAATGGCCCGGCAAGAGCGAAGGCGCAGTGCGCGTCTGCCTGCATGCATTCAACACGCACGACGAAGTGGACAGATTGTTCGCGGGTCTGCAGCAAGTGCTGCGCTAGGCCGAACCCATGGTGGATCTCAATTATCTGCTGATCATGGGCAGTCTCAGCGGACTGGTCGCCGTACTGGCGCATTCGGTGCTCTATTCCCTCTACGATCTGGTCCGCTCCGGCGGCTCGCAGATCGCTCAGGTGAGTCTCACCGATGCGTTCCTGCATCTGATCTGCGGCACCGGGCTGGCGCTGCTGTTCTGGCTCAGCTGGGGATTGGCCGGCATGGTCGAGGTGCCCTGGTGGGTCCGCGGCTTGTCGTTCGCGATGCTGTGCTGGGTGCCGGTCTCGTTGCCCGCCGTCGTCGCGGCCTGGATCGGCACTGCGCCGGAGCGCGGCCTGTCGACGAAGACCATGGCGTTGATGGCGTCGCGCTGGGCTACGACCTGCGTGATCGCGGGACTGGCTTGCGCCTGGAGCTGGGAACGCTCGATGTGAAGGACCAGCGCGGCGGCGCTGGTCCTTTCAACCGAATCTCATCTATCGAAGAACTCGCGGGCCACGGACGTGAACCGCTGCGGAGCTGCGCTCAGGAAGCCCTGACCGTAATCGGGCAGATCGAGCATCGAGCCATTCGGCAACGACGCCCGGGCGCGTCCCGAGTGCTCCCAGAATTCATCCTTCAGGCGCAGCACCAGCGCCGACTGTTTCACCAGCGGCAGGCGCTCCGAAGCGGGATACTCCACCGTGGCGATGAACGAGCGTGCACCGCTGGCGCCGGCCCGCAGCCGATCGCCCAGCTCGTCGGCCAATGCACCGATCGGCGCACCCGGCCCACGACGTTCCAGAATTCCACGCCACTCTTCACTCACGTCGCTGCCGTCTTCACGCGAGCCCGGCGAAGGCACGTTCTGCAGCAGCGCCGCACGATCCTGCGCGGAGTAGGACGGCACGCCCCACAACATCACGCGACGGATCAGCTGCGGACGGGTAATTGCGAGCTCGGCTGCAACCAATGCACCGAGCTGATAACCGGCGAGATCGACACTGCGCAGACGCAGGCTGTCGATGAAATCGCCGATGGCGGCGGCCAGGTCAGCGACGGTGGCCTTGCTGCTGGCCGGATCGGAATTGCCATGGCCCGGCAGGTCGGGTGCATACACACTGCGGTCATGTCCCAGCTCGCGCAGGATGGGCCCGAACAAACGGCCCGAACCGCCGCTGTGATGCAGGCAGACAACCGGTGTACGCTCGTCGAAACCGCCTCCCGAAGGGTACGCCGTGGACAGATGAATCTGGCCGTGTCGGCTCTCGGCATAGGAGCGGCGCACGTGCACGACGGCGGGCTGGGGTAAAGGCAGGCGATTGCGATACTTGGCTTGGATCACTCGAAGTCCTCGTTTCTGACGCTCCATGCGATCGACGCCTCCGTGCGAGTTGAGCGTGGTCCTGCTGGACCGTGTGCACGGGTCGCGCATTTAAGCGGCGCCACACACGTGCTGGACAGTCGAAAGTGTACGTAGCGATGACAGCTAAGAAATGGACCCACTTCTCAGCTTGCACAGCGAGCCCCGATGCGTGGTTAGACTAATGTCAATTCGAACAGCAAGAGGCACACCGATGATCCGCATGCCGCCCTTTCCCAGACGTAACCACGAGCATTGTCATAAGCAAAAGAACCACAATGATCGTAATGTGGTCGCGCTCATCGCTGGCATCGTGCTCGCCGTCGCAACCGCGCACGCAGAGCCATACACCGCCGAAGCGATGTGGCAACTCGTGCGACTCGGCACTCCGGATATTTCTCCCGACGGGCGCCTCTCGGTCGTTCCGGTCACACGCTACGACGTCGAGAAGAACAAGGGCGAAACCGATCTGTGGGTAGTTCCAACCAAACCGGGCAAGGCGCGCCAGCTCACCAGCTCCGGCGGTTCGGTGTCATCTGCCGTGTGGAGCCCCGACGGCGAGATGATTGCGTTCGTCGGCAAGCGCGGCGACGACAAGCAACAGCAGCTTTATGTCATTGCGGTCGATGGCGGCGAAGCACGGCGCGTGACCAATGTCCCCACTGGCGTCATTGCGCCGAAGTGGTTTCCGGATTCGCGACGCATTGCCTTCCTGTCGCAGGTGTGGACCGACCTCGACACCTGGGCCGATATGGACAAGCGCATGACCGAACGCAACGAAGCGAAGATGACCGCGCGGGTCTGGGAGAAGGCGCCGGTCGGTCACTGGGATCACTTTCTCGACGATCGCGATACGCACATCTATTCGGTCGGCATCGACGGCGGCGAGCCTCGAGCCATCACGCGCAATGCCGGCGTCTCGCTGGATCGCGCCGAACCGAATGCGAATTCTTATGATATTTCGCCGGACGGCGCCGAGGTCGCATTCGCTGCCAACACCGACACCAGCGGCATCGATCCGAACTTCGACATATTCACGCTGCCGGTGGAAGGCGGCTCGCCGCAGAACCTCACCAATCTGACCAAGGACAACAGCGGCGACGACACCGTGCCCCTGTACAGCCCGGACGGTCGCTCGCTCGCGTTCCGCCGTCAGGTGATCAAAGACTTCTACGCCGACCGCGCGCGGCTCATGTTGTATGACCGTCGCGGCAGCAAGCTTCGCAATCTGACCGAGAACTGGGATCGCTCGGCCGATGGCCTGGTGTGGTCACCGGACTCCAATGCGCTGTTCGGCTCCATCGACGATGCTGGCACACGTCGGATCTATCGCTTCGATACCGGCGGCGGAGAGCCCAGGCCGGTGACGCGCGAGCACAGCTTCGACTCGCTCGCGATCGCCGGCAGCGGGCCGGTGATCGTCGGTCTGCGTCAGAGCTTCAGCGAACCGCCCACGCTCGTGAGCATCATCGCGCGAACCGGCGCGGCCACGAAGTTAACCGACTTCAACGACCCGCTGCTCGCGCGACTGACCATGGGCAAGGTGGAGAGCGTCACCTATAAAGGAGCCAACGACGAAGACGTGCAGATGTGGGTGGTGTATCCGCCCAACTTCACGCCGGATCGCAAGTGGCCGTTGTACCTGCTCCTGCACGGTGGTCCGCACAATGGCGTGACCGATGCGACCCAGTGGCGCTGGAATGCGCAGGTGTTCGCCAACTGGGGTTATGTGACGGCGTGGCACAACTTCCATGGCTCGAGCGGCTTCGGTCAGGCATGGGCCGACTCCATCACCAAGGAATGGATGCAGCTGCCGTACGAGGACACGATCAAGGCCGCCGACTGGTTCCGCGCCCAGCCCTGGATCGACACTGAACGAATGGCCGCTGGCGGCGGCAGTTTTGGCGGGTATCTTGCGTCTGCGTTGCTGGGCAAGCCGCATCCGTTCAAAACATTGGTAGCACACGCAGCGGTGTACAACTCCTACACTCAATACGCGAGCGATTACGGCGCGGACAAGAAGCGATACGGCGAATTCTGGGAAGACCCCGAACGTTTCGCGCGCAACTCGCCTCACAGCTTCGCGGCGAATTTCAACACGCCGACGCTGGTGATCCATGGCCAGCTCGATTTGCGTGTACCGGTGAATCACGGCCTGGAGTTGTTCAACGTGCTGCAGAACCGTGGCGTGCCCAGCAAGCTGGTGTACTTCCCCGACGAGAACCACTGGATCCTGAAGCCGCAGAACTCGCTGTTCTGGTACCGGACTTCGAGGCAGTGGCTGGAAAAATATGTGCAACCGGGCCCGGGCGATGCGAGCGCAGTCTCCTCCGCGCCGGGCGAGGCGACTCAGAACAAGGTGTCCCAATGACGCTCTCGATCAATCGACGTGAAGCACTGCTGATGGCCGGGGCTGCAGCGCTGCTGGCAGGAGAAACGTTCGCGGCGGAGCCGAAGGTGAAGCCCATGAAAGTACTCATCCTCGGCGGCACCGGCATCAGCGGTCCGCATCTGGTGCGTGAGCTGCGCGCCGCCGGCCACCAGCTCACGCTGTTGAATCGGGGCAAGCGCAATCCCGGCCTGTTCAAGGACGTGGAGACCTTGATCGGCGATCGCGCCGGCCCGCTGGACGTGCTGAAGGGTCGCGATTGGGATGTGGTGGTCGACAACTCCGGCTACTTCCCCAAGCAGGTGAAGCTCAGCGCGGAGCTGCTGAAAGGGCACACCCAGCACTATATTTATGTCTCGAGCATTTCGGCATACGCCGACCTCACGCCGCCAGGCATCGATGAGGACTACAAAGTCGCCGAACTGAAAGATCCCGATGCGACCGAGATCACCAACGACAATTACGGCGGACTGAAAGCCGCCTGCGAAAAGATCGTCGAGCAAACATTCGGCGAGCACCAGGCGGTGATCCGCCCCTCATACATCGTCGGCCCCGGCGATTCCTCGGATCGCTTCACCTACTGGCCAGTGCGAGTGGCTCGGGGTGGCGAAGTGCTGGCGCCAGGCAGCGCAGCCGACACGGTTCAGTTCATCGACGTACGCGACATGGCCGATTTCATGCGTGCATGTATCGAGCGCCGGATCAAAGGTCGATACAACCTTTGCAATCCGCCCGGCGCCGTCACGATGGGTGAGCTGCTCACTGCCAGCAAACGCATTTCCAAATCGAATGCGACGTTCACCTGGGCGAGCCAGTCGTTCATCGAACAGCAGCAGCTGCTCGAGAAAGGCGAGATTCCAATCTGGGCGCCACCGATTGGAGAGCAAGCTGGCGCGACGCTGGTGAGCTCGGCCCGGGCGGTTGCCCAGGGATTGCGCTTCCGCGACCTGGATACAACCATCAAAGACACGTTGGCCTGGCACGAACAGCGTCCGGCGGAACAGAAAGCGAAGTTGCGCGCCGGCCTCACGGCGGAACGCGAAGCCGAGCTGCTCAAGCAGCTGAAAGCTTGAAACGCATGTGACATATCACGGGCGGCCGTCATCAATGGCCGCCTCTTCATCCAGTTGGACACGGCGGTCGAACAGAAGAGATGGACTCTCGTCACCGCTGGAGTGACGATAGCGATCTGCTTCTGGAGACCGTCATGTCGTCATTCGTCATCCGCTCAGCAGCCCAATTTCCGACCGCTCGCGTCGCTCTCAGCTGTATTGCACTTGCGGTGCTCAGCGCGTGTAGCCGCGGCAGCGAGCAAGCATCCTCTTTGCCCAGCGAGCCTGCCGAACTAACCTGGGCGCGCGCCGCGTTGGAACGCAACCCGCACTACGAAGTCCTTGCCAGTGACACGCAGACTCGAGTGTTCACCGTTCGCGACCGCTCGACCGGCCAGGTTCAGACGATCAACCTGAACGACCTTGCCGCCGCTCCAGTCGCACAACTGAGATCACCGCCGGCGATCGCCGCGCCGATGCCGGCTCCTGAAGCGACCACTGCGGCAGTGCCGCCGGCTCCTCCTGCGCCGGCTGCGCCGGCATCGGAGGCTGCGTCTCCAAGCTCCGCTGCCACCGAATCGCCAGAGTCAGCACCCATCGACAACTCGCCCGCGGCCGCGGCGGAGCGTGCTCAGGTAGCCGAATCGAACTACACCATCGATCGCACGGGCGGAAAACTGCGCGTCTCCGGCCCCGGCGTCAGCATCGTGAGCTCCGGTCGCGGAGAATCGTCGAGTCGGGCAAACGCAGCCGGCGTTCGCGCGAGCGAGCCCATCATCTGCGAAGGCAAACGCCTGCTGAAGCTGGATGATCGTAAAATTTACGTGGAAGGCGACGCGATCATCGCCCGCGGCGGCTGCGAGCTGTACATCACCAACAGCACCATCGTTGCCACCGGCACCGGTTTGATCGTCGAAGACGCCATCGTGCACGTCGCCAACAGTCACATCGAAGGATTGAACGGCTCGTTCAACGCAACCGATCGCGCCAAGATGTTCGTGCGCACTTCCACCTTCGAGGGCGTGCCGCGCCGGGCGGAATTCGCGAGCGTGCTGGATCAGGGTGGCAATCAGTGGCGATGATTGGCGATTGATGCCGCGGCGGCACTAAACTAGCGCCGCCGTGCAATCTCCGACCCAGCCCGAACATCCCACCCGCAATCGTTTCCTGACCACCGGTCGAGTGGCGGGGCTGGTCGTGCTTGCCGCCCTGGCCTCGTGGCCGGTCCTGCGTAGTTGTTCACCCGAGCCGCCGGCGCCGACGATTCCTCCTCCACCGGTGCGAGAGGAGTTCCACGCTTCCAAGCCACTGCGTCTGCAATTGCAGAGCGAAGCGGAGAACGGCGATATCGCCTGGCTACGCTACGAGCTCAATCATCTGCTCGCTCGCGGCAAGATGCACATGTCGTGGGTCTCGACCGATCCGGCCGCACCGAAACCATTCACGTTGCGCGTGACTGTGAGCGCCGATGGCAAGCAAGCGAAGCTGGCGCTGATCGCGCCGGACGAGGAAGTCGACCGCGAAAGCTCTCTGCCACTGCCGGACGACACGCGGCTCGCGACCATCAGCGCATTCGCCGCGACACTGCCGGGTTTTCTGAACGCCGCGCATACCACCGGCGATTGGGTCGCGCTCATTGGCACCGACGACGCCAAAGCGTACGACACGTTTCTGAACACCTCGCTCGAGTGGTCCGGCACGCAAAGCGCGGGATTTACACAACCACCCGCGACTCCGAGCCGGGCGCGCTCGGTCGAGCGGCTCGAGTCTTTGATTCGCAATCAGCCGAAGTTCGCTCGCGCATGGGGCGCGCTGGCCGCCGGCTATCTGAGCCTGGGCGGCGAAGACGAAAGATCCCTGACGCAGCTGGCCGAGAGCACCGCGGATCACGCGCTCACCCTCGATGACGAAATCGCCGATGCGCATGCCGCGCTCGGGCTTGCGCATCTACGCAGGAACGATTGGCTCGCAGCTCGGGAGCAATTCTTGCGTGCGCTGACACTCGATGCTCAAACGGGCGCTGCGCTCGAAGGCCTGGCGTGTCTGCTGGTGGATGCCGGGAGATATGAGGACGCAGCGCCGTTTGCGGCTCGAGCCATCGCTCTGCAACCGCAGAGCATCGGCGCGAACGAATGTTTCTCTTACACGCTCACCACCACACCTGCTCCGCCGTCGATCCAGTCGACTCCGTCGACGGTGCGCGCACTCGAAGCCATGCTTGCCGGCGACAACTCGTCCGCAAAAGAAATATTGCGGGGCGCGCTGAGCACGCAGGATTTCAATCGTTGGGCCGAGCCGCTCCTGCTTGCGGCGGAGAATCGACGTCGCATTCCGCAGGCTCTGCAAGCAGTGACGCTGGCGGCAAGCGAACAGCAGATCGATCCGTCGACCGAAATTCTCTGTGGCACGGCGCTGAAGCAACCCGAATTCGTGTTCAACCGCATGTCACGATTGCAAAGGCAAGGTGAGCGACTGCCGCTGCGAGTGCTGTGGATGCCGCAGACAGCATTCCTGCGCCAGCACCCGCGTTTCGAACAACTCGTGAGCGCGTCGGGTCTGCCCGCGTTCTGGCAGGAGCAAGGGGTTGCGGACATTTGTGCTGCGGAACCCAAGCTCTATGGCTGCAAGCAGCACTCGAGCAGCGCGACCAAAGCCAACCCGCGCCGCTGATTGTCCGACCAACGGACAGCCTCGAGTGCGCTAACCCATTGATTACCGCTCGGTAATCAACCCGCCGTGCGGAATACTTTGCACTGCGGTAAAACGCCTGAAAGTGCGCCATAATGCCGCCCCCGCGACGTCGACAGGCACGGCGGAACGAACACGCCAGCCGCGTCATTCCGCCTCGCGGACCGATCAATCAAGTCAATAGGAGACGCATCGATGGGGGCTATCAACAGCGTGACCGACCTGTCTGTCGAAGACGGGATCGCGATCCTCACAATCAACAATCCGCCCGTGAATGCGCTGGGACATGCGGTGCGCGACGGCATCGTCCAGGGCATGCAGAAGGCGAACGCCGACGCTGCGGTGAAAGCAGTGGTGTTGATTTGCGAAGGCCGCACCTTCCATGCCGGCGCGGACATCACCGAATTCGGCAAGCCTCCGGTCGCACCGTGGCTTCCCGAAGTCGTCGAGGAAATCGAGAATGTGAGCAAGCCGACGGTCGCCGCGATTCACGGCACCGCTCTCGGCGGCGGTCTCGAAGTCGCACTGGGCTGTCACTATCGCGTCGCCGTTCCTTCCGCGAAGTGTGGCCTGCCTGAAGTTCATCTCGGCTTGCTGCCGGGCGCGGGCGGCACGCAACGCCTGCCTCGCGTCGTCGGTCCGCAAAAAGCTCTGGAGATGGTCACCTCCGGCGCTCACATCGATGCAAAAACGGCCAACGCCGCTGGCTTGATCGACGAGATCGTTCCCGAAGGCACGCTGCGCGCGAGCGCCATCGCTTTCGCCAAGAAAGTGCTCGCCGAAAATCGTCCGCTCAAGAAAGTGCGCGACATGAACGAGAAGGTCGAAGCCGCTCGCGGCAAGCCGGAGATCTTCGCCGACTTCCGCAAGGCCAATGCTCGCAAGTTCCGCGGCTTCCTCGCTCCCGAATACAACATCCGCGCCGTCGAAGCCGCAGTGAACCTGCCGTTCGATGAGGGCATGAAGCTCGAGCGCACGCTGTTCCAGGAAGCGATGGGCGGCGTGCAATCGGCTGCGCAGCGCTATGTATTCTTCGCCGAGCGCGAAGTGTGGAAGATCCCGGATCTGCCGGCCGACACACCGACGCTGCCGATCGCCAAGGTCGGCATCATCGGCGCCGGCACCATGGGCGGCGGCATCGCGATGAACTTCGCGAACGCCGGCATTCCGGTCACCATCGTCGAAACCAAACAGGAAGCGTTGGAACGCGGCCTCGGCGTCATCCGCAAGAACTACGAGACCACCGCCAAGCGCGGCAAGCTCAAGCCCGAAGACGTCGAAAAGCGCATGGGGCTGCTGACCGGCACGCTGGAACTGGAGAAGCTCGCCGACTGCGACCTGGTGATCGAAGCCGTGTTCGAGAACATGGACGTGAAGAAAGAGGTGTTCGGCAAACTCGACCGGATCGTCAAACAGGGCGCCATCCTCGCCTCCAACACTTCGTATCTGAACGTCAACGAGATTGCCGCTGCGACCTCACGTCCCGAGTGGGTCCTCGGCCTGCACTTCTTCTCGCCCGCGAACGTCATGCGTCTGCTGGAAGTCGTGCGTGGCGAGAAGACTTCCAAACAAGTCATCGCGACCGCCATGCAACTGGCCAAGAAGATCGGCAAGATCGGCGTGCTGGTCGGCGTCTGCCATGGCTTCGTCGGCAATCGCATGCTCGCTGCCCGCCAGGCGCAGGCGCAGGCCATGCTCCTGGAAGGCGCGATGCCCTGGGACGTGGACAAACCGCTGTACGACTTCGGCATGCCCATGGGTCCGTTCGCGATGGGCGATCTGGCCGGCCTCGACATCGGCTGGAGCAAAGAAACATCGAAGAGCTCCACGGTGCGCGAAGTGCTCTGCGAGATGGACCGTCGCGGCCAGAAGACCGGCGCCGGCTTCTATGACTACGACGAGCAGCGCAATGCCAAGCCTTCGCCGGTCACCGAGAAGATCATCAAGGACTTCGCCGCCAAGGCCGGCGTCACGCCGCGCCAGATTTCCGAACAGGAGATTCTCGAGCGCTGCATCTACCCGATGATCAACGAAGGGGCGAAGATTCTCGAAGAGAAGATCGCGATCCGCCCCTCCGACATCGACATCGTTTGGATCAACGGCTATGGCTGGCCGGTGTATCGCGGCGGCCCGATGTTCTACGCCGACACCGTGGGCCTGGCCAATGTAGTGGCGAAGCTCAAGGAATATGCTCCGAAGCTGGGCGCCGGCTTCACCATCTCGCCGCTACTGGAGAAGCTCGCCGCCGAGGGCAAGAAGTTCAAGGATCTCAAGTAACTCACCGCCGACGTAAGGAATATCCCATGCGTGAAGCAGTCATCGTTTCCACCGCGCGCACTCCGATCGGCAAAGCCTATCGGGGTGCGTTCAACAATACTCAGGGCCAGGAACTGGCGGGACATGCGATTGCCGAAGCGGTCAAGCGCGCCGGCATCGACGGTGCATTGGTTGAAGATGTGATTCTCGGCTGCGCCCTGCAGCAGGGCTCGACGGGCGGCAACGTCGCGCGTCAGGCGTTGCTGCGCGCAGGTCTGCCAGTCACGGTGTCCGGCATGAGCATGGATCGTCAGTGCTCGTCGGGCCTGATGGCCATTGCCACCGCGGCCAAACAGATCGTTCACGACGGCATGCAGGTCGCAGTCGGCGGCGGCGTCGAATCGATCACTCTGGTGCAGAACGACAAGATGAACAAGTTTCGCGTCGCCGATCCGTGGCTGGTGCAGAACATTCCCCAGATCTACATGTCGATGATCGAGACGGCGGAGATCGTCGCCGAGCGTTACGGCGTCAGCCGCGAAGCTCAGGACGAATACGCTCTGCAGTCTCAGCAGCGCACGGCAGTGGCTCAATCCGAAGGCCGTTACGACGCCGAGATCGCGCCGCTGCCCTCGACGATGATCGTGACCGACAAGGAAACCGGCGCGACTTCCGAGAAGGCGGTGAACCTGAATCTCGATGAAGGCAACCGCCCGCAGACCACGCTGGCCGACCTGCAGAAGCTGCAGCCCGTCTTCAAGAACGGTCAGCGCATCAAGGAAGGCAAGTTCATCACGGCGGGCAACGCCTCGCAGCTCTCCGACGGTGCAGCGGCATGCGTACTGATGGAAGCGAAGGAAGCGGAGAAGCGCGGACTGAAGCCGCTCGGCGCCTATCGCGGCATGATGGTTGCGGCCTGCGATCCGGACGAGATGGGCATCGGCCCGGTGTTTGCCGTGCCGAAACTTCTGCAGCAGCATGGCCTGAAGATGGACGACATCGGCATCTGGGAATTGAACGAGGCGTTCGCGAGCCAGGTGCTGTACATCCGTGACAAGCTGGGCATTCCGAACGACAAGCTCAACGTGTCCGGCGGCGCCATCTCGATCGGCCATCCTTATGGCATGTCGGGCGCTCGCATGACCGGCCACCTGCTGATCGAAGGCAAGCGACGCGGCGCCAAGTATGGCGTCGTTACCATGTGCGTCGGCGGCGGCATGGGCGCTGCGGGCCTGTTCGAGATCTTCTAGACTGCGGAACCAACGCTGGGACCTACGGTCTCAACGGCAGGAAATCAGGGGCGGGATGCATGCATCCCGCCCTTTTTCGTTCTTCGGTGGACAAGCCCCGAGGGATGTTGCACAAATCAGAGTCGAATGCGCACAGTGACGTGAGCGCTCCTCGGAGATCGCGGATGTCTGCTTCGGACAAAGAGGTCACGCCATCGACGCCACGCAGCCGACCTGCGAGGACGAGTGGCGGCGATACCAAGTACGCACGCAAGCAACAGGCGATCCTCGCCGCCGCCAGCGAAATCCTGAATCGCGATGGCGTCAAAGGCATGACCCTTGCGAACGTAGCGAGTCGTGTCGGCCTCATCACCACCAGCGTCACCTATTACTTCCGTAAGAAAGAAGACCTGGCAGTCGCCTGCTTTCTCGATGCGATTGCCCGCATCGACGCCTTGGTCGAACAGGCCGCGCAGGAACCGGATCCGCCGGCCCGCGTGCAACGCATGTTGAAGTTGTGGCTGCAGCTGCGCCATCGCATCGTTTCCGGGGAAGAGCCGCCGGTCGCTCTGTTCGGCGACATGCGGACGCTGCAGAAACCTCAGCGCACCATCGTCGGGGATGCTTATCGTCGTTTCTTCGCCAGACTGTGCGCGCTGTTCGAATCGCCGGGATTCGACTGGATGACGCCAACACTGCGCGCCGCCCGCGCCCACATCCTCAGCGAGCAGATATTGTGGGGAGTGATCTGGCTGCGGCGTTACGAACCCGACGACTTCGACCGCGTACACGCACGCATGTGCGAGATTCTGCTGCATGGCTTTGCGGGGCCGGGACGAACCTGGCGGAACGTGTCGATCTCGCTCGAGGGGATGCTGCCCGAGGCTCAACAATCCGCCGCGCAGGAAACATTTCTGATCGCGGCCACGCGCTTGATCAACGAGCGCGGCTATCGCGGCGCTTCGGTCGAGAAGATCTCCGAGCGCCTCAATGTCACCAAGGGCTCGTTCTACTATCACAACGACGCCAAGGACGACCTGGTCGTGGCCTGCTTCAAACGCAGCTTCGACACCATGCGGAGCATCCAGCGGACGGTGCTGGCCCAAAACCAGGATCAGTGGGAGCAGCTGGAGACACTGGCCGCCGCGCTGTTCGCGTATCAGATATCCGAGCGCGGGCCTTTGCTGCGCACCTCGGCGCTGGTCGCACTACCGCCTTCGATGCGGCAGGAAATGATCGATGCGTACGGCCGGATCTCCAACCGCTTTGCAGGCGTGATCGCCGATGGCGTCACGTCCGGCGCGATACGCGCCGTCGATCCGATGATCGGCGCGCAGATGTTTTCGGCGACGCTGAATGCCTCGGCGGAGTATCGCTGGTGGGTGCCCGGCGCGAGCGGCGAACAAACTCATGAGTTGTACGCCAAGCCCATGTTGATGGGCATGTTCACGCCCTAGCTGCCAAAAAAAAGAAGGGCCCGCGGGTTGGGCCCTTCTCCACCGGCGACACCCTCCGTGATCGCCGGTCACTCCTGTCTCAACGCTTGCGTCAGAACTTCTTGTTCAGCAGCAGCTTGAAGTAGCGGCCGTACGGGTTGGCGATGAACGGGTCGTAGCTCAGATCCAGGCGCACGAACGGCGGATCCTTGTCGGCGATGTTGATCACCGAGGCGGTGAGCGTCGTCTCCGAGGGCAGCGACAGGCGATACACCAGATCGTGCGTCAGGAACGAGCCGATCTCCACGCCACGAGTGGTCGCGTTCGCGAGACCCGCGCGCACGTCGGTCACGCCATCGATGTAGCGGGTCGTCAGACGCACACCCTGCGGGGCGAGCCACTGAGTGGAGTAGTCGATGAAGACCGAACCGCGCAGCTCCGGCAGAGTACCGGCGCCGATGCCCGAAGCACCGCGAGTGCCGACGAAGTCCGCCGCCGCCTGGATCTGGATGCCTTCCACGAACGCCGCTTCACGCTCGTACTCCAGCGTGTAGGTTCCGTCCACGCCGACCAGCAGGTCGCCGCCCAGCACGCTGTCGAACAGGTACGACATGCCCAGATCGATGCCAGAGATCTTCTGGTCCGGACCGTTGATGGCGTTGGTGCGAACGCGCAGCAGGTTGGCGATGCTGCAGACATTGTTCTGGAATGTGAATCGGGTCTGCAGCTGGTCGAACGCCGGGTTGTCGCACTGGTTGGGCGCGCCCGGCGTCGAGCCGAAGAACGCCGCCACCATTTCCGAGCCGCTCTCGTTTTCGAGCGCGTCCTCGAAGTCATAGCTCCAGTAGTCGATCGTGGCATTGAAGCCGCCGGCCTTCACGATGGCGCCGACGTTGAACGTCAGCGCTTCTTCAGGCTTCAGATTGCTGTTGCCGAAGACATCGTAGGTCTTGTAACCGCCGGCCGCCGGCGTGAAGGTCAACACCGTCGCCGGCGCATTGACCAGCTGCGTTTGCAGAGGACCACGGAAGGTCGAACCCACCGAGCCGCGGAACGTCAGCCAATCGAGCGCTTGCCAACGCAGCGAGAACTTCGGATTGGTGGTCGAGCCCACGCTGCCGCCGTATGTTTCATAGCGCAGCGCTACCTGCGCCGAGAGGCTCTCCAACAGAGGAATGTTCAATTCGCCGAATGCCGCTTTGATGTCGCGAGACAGGTCCTGCGGCCCGGCTGGGCCGAGGAAGGTGAACAGGCCCGACTGGACCTGACAGTTCATGTTGCCGGTCGCCAGCGTGTCGACGCAGGGATTCAGTGTCACATCGGTGAGATCGTTCGGATCGCGCTCGAAGGTCTCCTCGCGATACTGCAACCCGGCCGCCCATCCGATATCGCCCGCCGCGAAGCCGATAGGCATCTGGCCGTTCAACACCGTCTCGACGACGAACGTGGTGGTCTCGTCCTCGAAACCGTTGCTCTGATACAGCCACGCCGCCAGCTCCTGGGTGTTGATCGTGTTGGGATCGAACGTCAGCGTGTTCTGCGCACCGGTGATGGCGTTGGCCTGCACCGCGCTCGAGAACGGGTTCAACCACAAGCAGCCGTTCTGACCGGGAGTTGCCGTCGTGCAGTTCGGTCCACCCAGGCCATTCAACGCCGCCTGCAAGCGCGTCGTGATGATGTCCTGCGTGTTGATCTCGCGCGTGTTGGTCGAGTAGGTCAGGCCCACGTTCCAGTTGAAGAACTTGGTTTCGCCGCTCAGGCTGGTCGAGAGGCGTGCGCCATTGAACAAGCGCTCGTCTTCCTTCGCCCCGCCAGTCAGCGGATTGCCGCCGACGCCGAACGGACGCCATTGCAGACCGCTGGCGGCCAGCACCGGCGCCGCGGCGATGGCAGCCTGCTGCGCCGGAGTCAGCAGCGGCAGGATGTTGACGAGACCGGGATTGTTCTTGGAGATCGTGAACGTCGGCGCACTTGGAATGCCGTTGACCAGGTTCGGACCCTGTGTCGGCGCGTACGAAGGCGACGCATGTTCGCCCGGAACATCGTGCACGGCGTACATCGCTTCCACATGGAACTCGGTGCTCTCGCCGAGCAGCAAATTGAATTCGCCGTAGACGTTGTAGTGCTCCTCCTCTTCGACCAGGTTGTCGAAGGGGGTGAACTGGAACGTACAACCGGCCACGCCGGTGGGAATGTTACCCAGCGTGGCGCACGCAGGATCTCGGAACGCATTGGCGCCGGCGGCGGCGCTGCCGCCCGGAATCACGAACGTTCCGGGATTGCCGAAAGAAGAGAAGCCGCCTTGCGGATTCTCGGTGATGCTCGGCACCGCGAAATCGCGATCGGTGGTGCTCAGCTCCGAACGACGGCGATAGCCGCCGGCCACCAGCACATCCCAGCTCTCGCCCTTGGCGCCCCAGGAAAGATTGGCGTTGTAGTCGCCGTCGGAGCCATCGATGTAGCTGTACGAACCTTCGATCGCCATGCCTTCGAAGCCCCGCTTGGTGATGAAGTTCACCACGCCGGCGACAGCATCGGAGCCGTAGGTTGCAGCCGCGCCGTCCTTCAGGACTTCGATGCGACCGAGGGCAGCCATGGGCAGCAGGTTCAGGTCGTAGCCGATCGGCGCCGGCGAGGGCACCAGGCGGCGACCGTTCATCAACACCAGCGTGCGGGCGCCGCCGAGGCCGCGAAGGTTGGCGTTCGAAGCGCCGGTGGTGTTGGGGGCGGTGAACTGGTTGGTCTCGCCCACCACACCCTGCATCGAGGGAATCGACTTGATCAGCTCGACCATGCTGGGCGAGCCCTGCTTGGCGAGATCTTCAGCGCGTAGCACATCGATAGGCAGCGCCGCGTCTTCGGCGGCACCTTCGATGTACGAACCGGTGACGACGATGACCTCGATTTCTTCGATGAAAGACATCTGCTGCGGCTCAGCCGCGGTAGCCACACCCGACCCCAGCGCGGTCGCCATCAAGGCCGTGTGAATAGTGGAACGCAAATACGAACTCATGAATCCTCCTGACATGATCCGGGCAACCGGCGCGTCCGCCCCGGCCAAGCAACCCCGGGAGACAACTTCGAGACCTTCCGCAATCCGTTTCTGTCTGTCCGATTTGCGCATCAAGCAGACCGCGCATGTCGGCATTTTTTACTGAATTGGAAACTGCGGTATCTCAGCGTCAGGGTCAAGCTCGCTCCGCCACCAAAGCACCTTCTGTTGCTCTTCTAATACAAACTTCACATTGGAGTGTGAAATCGGTCAAATATTCCCGAGGGAACAGCGTCAGGGAGCTTCATTTCAGGGCGCGTTTGCATCGTGCTTGCAACACAGTGGCGACATTCGCAAAGCGTTCCGCCAGGAGAAACCGATCTTCGAATGATTGGAATTTATTTATCGAAGATTGGGAATGTTTGCTGCGTGCAAGCAACACTTTTCACGATGCAGACGGAACGCGCAGAGAAGAGTGGCGTACGCAGGGATTCGAACAGACGCGCGCATACGGAGCGCGGCGGCCCTGCAGCGTCAGCGCAGACCGCATTTTCTAAAAATGCGATCGCGGCCGCCCAAGACCGGGCGGCCCGGCGGGTGTTAGAACATCTCGGAAGCGTCCGGCGGACGGATCTGAGTGGGCGTGTTGCGGGAGTTGATGTGCTGGCCGGTGATCATCTCGTTGTAGGCCTGGCCCGGCCCGACCATGGGATACACGCCGGCGTCGGGGTCGATCATGACCTCGAGGAACGCGGGCCCCTTGAACTCGATGAACTCTCGGACCACGCGCTCGATATCCTCCTTGCGATCGAGGCGCACGGCGTACGGGAACCCATCGGCCTGCGCGGCCTTGATGAAGTCCTTCTTATGAAGCGACTTGTCGCTGGCGGACAGCCGACCCTTGAAGAACAGCTTCTGCCACTGCTTCACCATGCCGTCGCCGCAGTTGTTGAGCACCACGATCTTCACCGGCAGGTCATAGGTCGTGACCGTTTCCAGCTCGCCCAGATTCATTCGAATACTGGCGTCGCCGTCGATGTCGATCACGAGCTTGTCGGGATTGGCGACTTGCGCGCCAATCGCCGCCGGCAAGCCGAAGCCCATGGTGCCCATGCTGCCGGATGTGAGCATCAGGCGTGGGCTGCGGAAGTCGAAGTACTGCGCCGACCACATTTGATGCTGGCCGACGCCAGTGCTGATGATCGCCTCGCCGCGAGTCAGGCGGTTGATCTCTTCGATGACGTGATACGGCTGGATCAGTGAGCTGTCGCGGTCGTAGTTCATCGGGTGATCGCGACGCAACTGCGCGCAGTGCTGCAGCCATTCGGTCCAATCGCGCTTGAAATTCGCGCGTCGGCCGTAGGCCAGCAAGGCCCGCAAGGCTTCGGGAAGCATGCCGATGTGATGCCAATGGACCGACTTCACCTTGTTCACTTCGGAGGCATCGATATCGATCTGCGCGATGCGCCTGGCATTCGGCGCAAACTTCGCCGGATTACCCGCGACTCGATCGTCGAAGCGCGCGCCGAGCGTGATCAGAAAATCACAATCGTCGACCGCATAGTTCGCGAACGCCGCGCCATGCATGCCGAGCATTCGCATCGACAACGGATGCGTCGTGTCGAACGCGCCGAGACCCATGAGCGTGGTCACCACCGGAATGTTGAATTCGATGGCCAGCTCGCGCAGCGCCGCCGAGCTGCCCGACTGAATCACGCCCCCACCGGCGTAGATCAAGGGCCGGTTGGCTTCGCCCAACATGTTGAAGAACTCGGCGCATTGCGCATCGGACAGCGCACTGCGCAACAATCGGTTCATGCGATGTCGATAGCCAGGCACGGGCAAGCGCCCCGCCCCTTGGAAGGGTCCGCGCCAGTTCTGCACGTCCTTGGGAATGTCGATGACCACCGGACCGGGCCGACCGGTGCGCGCAATCTCGAACGCAGTTCGCACCGTGGCTTCCAGCTTCGCAGCGTCAGTCACCAGGAAAATGTGCTTGGCGACCGAACCCATGATGCTGGCGACCGGCGCCTCCTGGAATGCGTCGCTGCCGATCGCACCGGTGGGCACCTGACCGCAAATCACGACGATGGGCACTGAATCGGCCATACAGTCGCGAACCGGGGTAACCGTGTTGGTCGCGCCGGGACCGGAGGTCACGACGCATACGCCCACCTTGCCAGTGGCCCGCGCATAGCCCGCGGCCATGAAACCGGCGCCCTGCTCATTGGCGGGCACGACCAGCGGCATGGGCCTGGCGCCTTCTTTCACGCCATCGCGGTTGTGGACGAAGATCGCGTCGTATGTCGGCAGGATCGCGCCGCCGCTGTAGCCAAACACCGTCTCCACGCCCTCGTCGGCGAGTACCTGGACGATGATCTCGGCGCCTGACATCTGCTTGCCCGCGAGCGGGTGGCTGGCGGCGGAGAGCGCGGCAGGACTGTGTTTCACGACTGTTTCCGGAAAAAAATGCGCCCGATGCACCATTCGCGACCGGGTTTATGCGACCGAGGGAGCCTACAGCAAGGTTGGCGCATCGTCTATTTGGCACTCGGCGGTCTTCAGGTCGGCCGAACCCGCCTGTATGCTTCCGGGCCCTTCGCTTCTGACGGCCGGCGAATCGATGACTACCATAGTGACGCCCCAGTCCGGGGCCTGGACCAACCCAGCCACTTCGAAAGGGTCTGCGATGAGCTCCCGCAAGCGCCACATCGTTTCCATCCTGCTGCAGAATGAGGTCGGCGCGCTGACGCGCGTCGCGAGCCTGTTCTCCACCCGTGGCTACAACATCGAATCGTTGAACGTCGCCCCCACCGAAGATCCGACGGTGTCGCGCCTGACGCTGGTCACCACCGGCACCGAGGCGGTCATTCAGCAAATCGTCAACCAGTCGCTCAAGCTCATCGACGTGGTCAACGTCGACGACGTGACGCGCGACCAGCACGTGGAACGCGAGTTGTTGTTACTGAAGCTGCGCGTGGCGGGCTCACAGCTCGAGGCACTGAACGCTTCGGTGCAAAAGGCCGGTGGAAGAGTCTTGTCGGATGACACAGAAAGCTATACCGTCGAACTGACCGATAGCGAAGCGCAGATCAACAGGTTCATTGCCGAAGCGGGGAATCTCGGCGAAGTACTCGAAGTCGTGCGCAGCGGTGCCTTGGCCATGTTACGAGGAGCGACCACGCTCCGGGCCTGACGAGGACTCGCATTCGCTTCGGCGCCCGATGACGGGCGGCACCAAAGTTCTCTGCAAACATCACGGGGCAGGATGTTTCGGGGGCGCTCTCATATTTTTTGAGGGCGTTCTTGGAAGCTATACCTGCTGACGATGATGATTTGGAGTGACGATGTACCGCCTGTATGACTATCTGCCCTCCGGCAACGGCTATAAAGTGCGCCTGGTGCTCAAGCAACTGGCGTTGCCGTACGAGCTGATCGAGCTCGATATCAAAGTGGGCGCGACCCGCACTCCCGAATTCCTGGCGAAGAACGCCAACGGCCGCATTCCGGTGCTGGAGATTCCGGATAAAGGCCATCTGGCCGAAAGCCACGCCATCATCGCCTTTCTGGCCGACGGCTCGCCGCTGATTCCCGACGATCCCTATCAACGCGCTCGCATGTGGCAGTGGATGTGCTTCGAGCAGTACAACCTCGAGCCGAACATCGGCACAGTGCGCTTCTGGCTGAAAATGCTCGGCAAGACGCGGGTCGAGCTCGGCGAAAAACTGATCGAGAAAAAGAAGAGCGGCTACGCGGCGCTGGACGTGCTCGAAGACGGGCTGCGCGAGCGCAATTATCTGGTCGCCGACCAGTTCACGCTCGCCGACATCGCGCTGTACGCGTACACGCATGTCTCGCACGAAGGCGGCTTCGATCTCGCGCCATATCCGAACATTCGCAGCTGGTGCGACCGCGTGTCTTCGCAGCCGCGCTGGGCGCCGATTACTTCAGCCTAAGGTAACAACACCGTGGAGCCCGTCGTGCGGCGGGCTTCCAGATCGGTGTGTGCGCGAGCTGCTTCTTGCAGCGGATAGGTCTGGCCGATCTGCACCTTGATCACACCGCGCGCCATCAGGTCGAACACTTCATTCGCGGCCTTCGTGAGGGCCTGACGCGTCGACGTGAAATGAAACATCGTGGGCCGGGTCAGATAGAGCGAGCCACGCTTGGAGAGTTCCAGCGGCGAGATCTCCGGCGGCGCGCCCGAAGCGTTGCCATAGCTCACCATCAAGCCTCGCGTCCGAATGGTATCGAGCGAGCGCATGAACGTGTCCTTGCCGACCGAGTCATACGCGACCGCCACTCCTCGACCACCGGTGATCGCCCTTGCCTGGGCAACCCAGTCGTCGTCGCTGAGCAGCGCGTGCTGCGCTCCCAGTTCACGCACCATGTCTGCCTTCGCGGCGGAGCCCACGATCGCAATCACGGTCGCGCCAAGATGACGAGCCCATTGCACGAGAATCGAACCGACGCCGCCGGCGGCGGCGTGGACCAGCAGTACATCGCTCTTCTTCACCCGATACACCTGGCGCAGCAGCATCTGCGCAGTCAGGCCCTTCAAGGTCGAGGCGGCGGCGGTCTGATCGTCGATGGCGTCCGGCAGCGCGACCAGATCGTCGGCGGAGATGATGCGCGCTTCGGAATAGCTGCCCGAGCCCTGCGCGTAGGCGACGCGATCGCCCACTTTCACATGCTTTACGCCCGGGCCGACGGCCTCGACGACGCCGGCCGCTTCCTTGCCCAACGAGGCAGGCAGCGGCTTCTTATAGAGGCCGTTGCGCTCGTAGACATCGATGAAGTTCACGCCGATGGCGCCGTGCCGCAATCTTACTTCGCCGCGCCCGGGTTCGCCCAGCTCGATGGACTCCCAACGCAGGACGTCGGGGCCGCCAGTTTCATGGAATCGGATGATGCCGGTCATGCCGACATTCTAGTCGAAGGATCTCGGCCGCTTCCGACCAAAGAATCAACACAGCCTTGACTGCACGGCACGATTGCAGGCGGCGCCTTTCGCCGCCTGCAGCCGCAGGCTTACAAGGCTTGGTCGTCCGCCTCACCGGTGCGGATACGCAGCACGCGCTCCAGGTCGGTGATGAAAATCTTGCCGTCTCCGACCTTGCCAGTCTTGGCGGCGCCGATGATGGCCTCGGTCACCTGCTCGACCAGCGAGTCTTTGACCGCTACTTCGATGCGGGTCTTCGGGACGAAGTCGACCACGTACTCGGCGCCACGATACAGCTCGGTGTGACCGCGCTGGCGGCCGAAGCCTTTGACCTCGGTGACTGTCATGCCGGACACGCCGATTTCCGACAACGCGGCACGAACGTCGTCTAGCTTGAACGGCTTGATAATTGCGCTGATGAGTTTCATTTCCCCGTGGCTCCTGTCTCGCTTGCGCTATGGGTTTTCATTCGCCGGATCGCATGGCGTGGCCAGACAACCGTGCACTACCGCGGCGAAGCTTTGCAATGCACGTTCTATGCCGCGACTGGCGACCGAACGCAACGGCTAGCCCCCAGCTTACCAGCAGCCTGCCGGTAAAAAACTTATCTTGACCGCACCAGTTTAGCGCGCGATTCGCAGGCGGCGCGCGCGTTTGGTGCATTCGCTCCCGTCACTGCCACTTACATCGTGGCCGCGAAGACAGCGGCGTCGGGGGTGGAGCAGACCGATCGGACACTGCTCGAAATCAAACCTTCATCCCAATTATGAAAACTGGCGCGTGATGCACATCGCGTCCTCGCGCAAATGGGTCGTTGGTGCCGTTGTGGGCTCTGGAGCCCTGTGCGAAAAGGTGCGCCGTTCGATAACTACAGCGGGTTGATTCATCGATGGGAGCCGGCACGCGCAGCGGCGCCAACAAGCGATTCGGGGGACGCCTTCACTGGCTGGCCGCAGCGATTTGCAGCAGTGTGACGGGCTCCGCATTTGCGTTGGATCGCGCCGACTCCCAGATTCTCTACTACGAGCCCATCGCGCTCGTGACGCCGATCAACGCCGGTCAGCAGAAGAGTTCTGCCGCTCGCGAATTGCAGTTCGACGCGTATGGGCGCCGCTTCGTGGTGACGCTCGAGCCCAACGACAGACTGTCCTCGCTGCTTCAGTCCGAGTCCGGCAGCAGCCAACTCGCTCTGTACCGAGGGCGCGTCAATGGCGACCCGGGATCCTGGGCGCGAGTTTCGGTGATGGCTGGCAAGATCAAAGGCATGCTGTGGGACGGCGCCGAGCTCTACGTCATCGAGCAGCTCGCCGAGCTGGAAGGCTCGCTGCCCGCAAATACTCAGGCCGATCCGAACGCCACCGCAATCTTTCGTCTCGATGACGTCCAGATGACTCCCGGCGCCGCTGCATGCGGCTCGGACACCAGCCCGGCAGCAAGCAAGGGTTCCGACGCGTACAACTCGATGCTCGGCGAGCTGAAAGGCTCACCGTCGATCATGCAGGCAGTTGGAGCAACCAAGCGTCTCGACATCTCCGCGCTCGGCGATGGCCTGTTCATGAAGCGCTTCAACAACGAGACGCTGGCGCGCGAAGAGATCCTGCAACGACTGAACTATGTCGACGGCATCTTCAGCTCGCAGCTCGGCATCGAGATCGGCGTTCCCTCCATCGACATCGGCGATTCGCTGTCGGCCACCACCTCCGCATCGTCGCTGCTCAACGAGCTGGGCGATCTGCGCAAGCGCTCGCCACATCTGTACTCCCGCGGTCTGACGCATCTGTTCACGGGCCGCGATCTGGATGGTAAGACGGCGGGCATCGCGTTCGTCGGTTCCGTGTGCGATCGCCAGTACGGCGCGGGGCTGACCGAGTCGAGCAACACTCGCTGGGTGGAGTCGTTGATCGCCGCTCACGAGATCGCTCATAGCTTCGGCGCGCCTCACGACGGCGATACAACCCAGTCCTGTGGCAGCACGCCGCCGAATCAATTCCTCATGGCTCCAGCCATCAACGGCAACGACCAGTTCTCCGCATGCAGCTTGAACGTGATGCGGGCGCGAACCGCCAGTGCGAGCTGCATCACCGCACTTGCGGACGCCGATATCGAAGTCGACCCGAACCTCGGGTCTTTGCAGCGATCGCTCGATACGCCGTTCACCTGGAATCTGGCTGTTCGTAATGCCGGCGGCATCGCGACCACGAATGCTCGCGCCGAGATCGTCCTGCCTGCCTACCTCACGATCGTAGAAGCATCGGTGCTGGGCGGCACCTGTGTCAGTGGCGCAGGCGTCATCACGTGCGAGATGGGCCAGATCCCCGGCGGCAACGCGGCGGTCGTGAATGTTTCTCTGCGCAGCGCCGTCGCGATGTCACACGCCATCTCGGTCGCAGTGAGTGCGGCCAACGACACCAATCTCGCCAACAATCACGGCACCGGCACGATCAGCACGCAGCCTGAAGTGGATCTCGCGCTGAGTCTGCACGCGCCAGCCTCGATCGCCGCGGGCGTGTCTTTCGATGCCGAGCTCACGGCCACCAACCTATCGGACAAAGATGCCGACTCGGTGACGGTCACGATGGCTCTGCCCGCGGGCATTACCGCATCCAGCGCCTCGCTCAATGGCGGCAACTGCATGGTGGATGCCGGCAGCATCATCTGCTCGTTGCCTTCTCTGGTCTCGGGCCAGCGAGTCACGGGAACGGCCAGATTGACCGCCGCCTCCGCCGGCAACGCCGTGCTTCAAGCTCAGGTCTCCAGCGGCCAGATCGATCCGACGCCGTTGAACAACCGCGCAGTGACGACGGTCAGCGTCAACGGCTCGGCCATGTCGGCCGCACAGTCCTCACCTTCATCGAGCGGCGGTGGTGGCGGCGGCGCCGCCGGGCCCGGCTTTCTGGCCTTGCTGCTCGGCCTGCTCTGCTTGAAAAATCTCCAGCCGGCCCCCACCCGCCGGCAACGTCGCACTTAACCACCCGCCGCTTGAAAGCGCGGTTGGAAGCGCCATTAACGTCGCCATACACGGACAATCCGTGCCCCATTTCGTGGGCGGCATTAGTATCGGTCGCTTGCAACGGCCCGACGCTGGTCGGGCGTGAGGTGAAGTTTCGCCGTGCCTGAATACAAGGATTACTACAAGATCATGGGCGTCGCCCGCGACGTCGGCCAGGACGAGCTCAAGCGCGTCTATCGCCGGCTCGCGCGCAAATATCATCCGGACGTGAGCAAGGAAAAGGATGCCGAGGCCCGCTTCAAGGAAGTGCAGGAAGCCTACGAGGTCCTGAAGGACCCGCAGAAGCGCGCCGCTTACGATCAGCTGGGCAGCAACTGGCGTCAGGGCCAGGAATTCCGTCCGCCGCCGGACTGGGGTCAGAACTTCGAGTTCTCGACTGCGTTCGGCGACCAGGAAGGGGGCTTCAGCGATTTCTTCTCGTCACTGTTCGGCGGCGCTGCCCGCGGCGGCCGCGCACGCGGCGCCGGTGGACGCGGCTTCGCCATGGCGGGCGACGATCAGGTCGCCGCCATCGAAATCGATCTGGAGGATTCGTTCCACGGCGGCTCGCAGACCATCGAGTTGAAGACCGGATCCGGCGCAGCTCGCAAGCTCAAGATCACGATTCCTCAAGGCATCGTCGAGGGTCAGCGCATTCGTCTGGCAGGTCAGGGCAGTCCCGGTCACGGCGGTGGGCCCTCGGGAGATCTGTATCTCGAGGTGCGCTTTCGCAAACACAAACTGTTTCAAGTCGAAGGCCGCGATGTGACTCTGACGTTGCCGGTTGCGCCGTGGGAAGCCGCGCTCGGTGCGACGGTGCCGACGCCGACGCTGGCAGGGCCGGTCGATCTGCGTATTCCCGCGAATGCGAAAGCGGGACAACGCATGCGCTTGAAAGGTCGCGGACTGCCGGGCACGACGCCGGGAGATCAATACGTAGTACTGAAAATCGTATTGCCCCCTGCCGATACGCCGCAGGCGCGCGAGCTATACGAACGTATGCGAAGCGAGTTGCCGTTCGATCCTAGAGCGGAGCTGCAGTAATCATCCGCAGAGTCGATCGGCTCGCATCGGCCGGTCAATGCACGCCAGGGGATTCCGTGGCGTGCTGCGAATGATCGAGTAGATAGGCGACGCGACGCACGATGGACAGGTCCACGTGCGTCTTCTCGATGAAGTCCACCGCCCCCTCGCGCATGGCTGCCACCGCGGCGCGCACATCCGCATCTTCTCCCAACAGAATAACCGGCGTGGACGCGTGATTCGCGCGCAGGCGCTTCAGCAGATCCAGACCCGACATGCCCGGCAAGGTCATGTCGGTGATCAGACAACTGCCGCGGATGCCGCCCGGCGACGCGAGATAGCTCTCAGCGCTGTCGTAATCCTGAACATCTGCGTTCAGTTTACTCAATAACGAACAAAGCATTCGGCGGTCCGTTGCGTCGGCTTCGATTACTGCAACGATGGGGCGGGAGTACGGCACGAGAATAAAGGTTCGAACTGCGCTGAGAGAAAAGCGGCCACGGCCCCTGGACAAGGTAAGGCCGAGCCGCAGGGAGGATTGGGGGCGGTGGTCTCGCCTGTGGGCCGTGGTCGCATGCCGTTATCTTGGCCGAGCGCCACCTGTGAAAAAGTCGCACTTGTACTTAAGGAAGACAGCGTTGCTGAACGCTGCTTCATGCGGGCTTTTAAGGGTTTTTTCTAGGGTCGACAACGCGAGTGTCGACCTGTCGCAAACGACTGTCAGTCAAACAAAATCATAACGGCGACATAAGCGGATACACGATCTCACACCTGACCGACTTCCAACACCATGCGCACCAGATGCGCGAGCGAGGACGCCTGCATCTTCTCCATCACGCGCGCGCGGTGGATTTCTACGGTGCGTTGACTGAGCTTCAGATCGCCGGCGATCACCTTGTTCGCCTTTCCATGCACGACCAGATCGAGCACTTCGCGCTCACGCGGCGTCAGTGTTTCTAATCGGCGACGGATGTCGTTGCGCTCGCCGAGCGCGGCCCGATTGCTAGTGTCCTTCTCCAGCGCCTGATTGATGCGATCGATCAGATCCTGATCGCGGAACGGCTTCTGGATGAAGTCGACCGCGCCGGCCTGCATGGCCTCGACCGCCATCGGCACATCGCCGTGTCCAGTGATGAAAATGATCGGCAGTATCGAATGTTTTTCGTTCAGCTTCTGCTGCAACTCCAGGCCCGACATGCCGGGCATGCGGATATCGAGCACCAGGCAACCGGGACGATCTTCGCTATACGCCTCCAGGAACTCCGAGCCCGCGCCGTAGGTCTCGACCGACTGTCCCACCGACCGAAGCAGCAGCTTCAGCGCGTCGCGCACCGCCGAATCATCGTCGACGACGAAGATCGTGGGCCGCTGGTTGGTGACGCTAGCTCTCATCATTGCTGACTCCCTGCTGATGCCGGCACGGCCGGCAGTGTGAAAAAGAAACGGGCCCCGCCGCCGGGATTGGCGCTGCACCACAGCTTGCCGCCGTGCGCGCGAACGATGGACCGGCTGATCGACAGACCGAGGCCAGTGCCACCGGGCTTGGTGGTGAAGAACGGATTGAACAGTTCGGCCATGGCGGTCGGATCGACGCCAGTGCCGCGGTCCGCCACCATGAATTCGACGTCGCCTTCGCTGTCCACCGAGGTGCGCAACAGGATCTCCCGGCGCACTTCAGGCACCGTCAACATGGCATCGATGCTGTTACGAACCAGGTTCAAGACCACCTGCTGAATCTGTACCGCGTCGGCCTGCACTTGCGGAGACAACGGCGAGGGTTCGAGCACGAGTCGCACACCGTTGTGTCGCGCATCGGTCTGCGCGAGTGTCACCACATCTTCGAGCAACCGATTGGCCTCGAGCAACTCGCGTCGCACTTCCCGATTCTTCACGAAGGTGCGTAGTCTGCGAATGACCTCGCCGGCGCGCAACGCCTGTGCGCCGATGTGATTGAGCGCCGCCTCCACTTCTTCCTGGGAGAAGTCGTTGGCGGCGATCAGGCGCTGACAGGCCTGCGCATACGTCGCAATCGCCGTCAACGGTTGATTCACTTCGTGCGCGATACCTGCAGCCATCTCACCCATTGTAGAGATACGCCCGAAGTGCGCGATTCGGTCCTGCATCTGACGCGCTTCGTCTTCGGCACGGCGCCGGTCGGTGATGTCATGCAGCGTTCCCACCTGCCGCAACACTCGCCCGTCCGGGCGTCGAGTTGTTTGAGCAATGTGATGCACGTAGCGCAGTGACCCGTCGGGATGGATGACGCGATACTCGATATCCATGGAGCGGGCGCTGGTCTCCAGCTCATCGCGCGCTGCCTGCCAACGCGCGCGATCGGCGGGATGGACCATCGGCTCGAGGTACTCGTACACGCCAATGTAAGGTTCGCCATAGCGACGACCCAGCACCCGATACAGGTGCGGCGACCAGTAGTCTTCGAACTTGCCATCGGCATGCACGACATAGTTGCCGAGGTTCGCGATCTCCTGCGCTATGGTCAGTTGCGCCTCGCTGCGACGGAGCGCCTCTTCGGCATTCCGGCGCACCGTGATATCGCGAATGAACCCGACGAAGCGCGGCGGATCCGTACCCTGCACCCGGCCAACGGCCAACTCCGCGGAGAACTCGCTGCCATCACGGCGCTTGGCCAGCAGCTCACGACCGATGCCGATGATGCGGGGCTCGCCCGCTTCGATGTAGTGGCGCAGGTAGTCGTCGTGCTGTGAGCGGTACGGCTCGGGCAACAGGATGTTGACCTTCAGCCCGATGACCTCCTGCTCGTTGTAACCGAACATGCGCTCGCCGGCATGGTTCAGCAGCTCGATGCGGCCCTCGTGGTCGAACAGCACGACGGCATCGACAGCCGCGTCCAGCACTGCCTGGAATTCACGCTCCAGTCGGTGTGCGCGCTCTTCTTGTGGCTCGGCGACTCGCAGTAGCGTCATAGTTCTCTTAACGACCAGGCGTGGCTATTACCGGCGAAGCATCTCCGATCGAAAGGGTCCTGCGACCATGACGGCTCGATGCCAGGGTAGCCGATGCAGCCGACTGCCGTTCATCCCCACCCCCCCATCTAACCACGCATGACAGCAACCGTGGTAGTAGTGCTGCCCGCGATACCATTTCCGCTACCGCCTTCTCACCGACGCGAACGCCGAGGACAACAACTGTTTCGCGAGGACTTCGCTGTGATCTGCAGTCCACCGTTCACGTTGGAGCTGGTTTGCAGCCTGGCGTCATGGGCGGCCGACAGTTGAACGGCGCGCAGGAACGGCCGCGGGATCGTCGTGCCGGGGGATTTTTTCGCCGAGTCGGCCAGCATTTACTACGAAGGCATTCGCAGCGATATCACTGGAGCGCATGACTCTTCGTTCGAGCTTTGGAGCGCTCCAGCGGGATGCCCGGCGCCGAGATGAGATACCTCACCTCGGCGGCGCGCCAACCGGGCCTCCTCGTGTTCTCCTGAAGCTCAGGCCAGCACGATGAGCAAGTCCTTCGCGTCCACAGGCTCGCCGTGTTTCGTAAGCACCTCGGCGACCGTTGCGTCACGATCTGCGCGCACCGATGTTTCCATCTTCATCGCCTCGATCGTGAGCAGCACATCGCCGCGCTTCACCTTGTCGCCCTGGCGAACGGCGACGGTAGCAACCGTGCCCGGCATGGGCGCGCCGACGTGGTTGGCTTCGGCAGGATCCGCCTTGGCACGCGGCGGCTTCGATGCGACCTGGCTTCGATCCGGTACCTTCACGGAACGCGGCTGACCGTTCAGCTCGAAGAACACCGTGCGCGTGCCATCTTCATGGCTGTCGCTCACAGCGACGAAGCGCACGATGAGCGACTTGCCGCGGTCGATCTCGACGGTCACTTCATCGCCCGGCTCCATGCCGTAGAAGAACAGCGGAGTCGGCAACACGCTGACACGGCCATAGTCCAGCCGGTTCTTCATGTAGTCGAGGAACACCTTCGGGTACATGAGGTATGACGCGAACTCCTCATCCGTGATCTCGCGCCAGGTCTTGCTCTCGGCCTCTTCGCGCGCCTTCTTCAGATCGATCGGCGCCAACACCTCGCCCGGCCGGCCCGTCATTGGCGCAACCCCTTGCAAGACCTTCTTCTGCAACGCGGGTGGAAAGCCGCCGTACGGCTGACCGAGGTCGCCACGGAACAACGAGACCACGGATTCGGGGAATGCGATTTCAGTGTCGGGATCGAGCACCTGCTCGGGCGTGAGATTGCTCGTGACCATCATGATCGCCATATCGCCGACGACCTTGGAGGTCGGCGTGACCTTGACGATGTCGCCGAACATCTCGTTCACCTTGGCATAGGCGCGCGCCACTTCCGGCCAACGCACATCGTCGATGCCGAGCGATCGGGCCTGCTCGCGCAAGTTGGTGAACTGGCCGCCGGGCATGCCATGCACATACACCTCGGACGCACCCGAGCGCAGATCGCTTTCGAACGCGCTGTAGCAGTGACGCACCTGTTCCCAGTAGCCAGAGAGCACGCGCAGATTTTCCGGATTGAGTCCGGAATCACGCGGACTGTGTCGCAGGGCTTCGACGATGGAACCTAGATTGGGCTGCGAGGTGAGACCACTCATGGCGTCCAACGCGCCGTCGACCGCATCGGCGCCCGCGTCGATTGCAGCCAGCACGCTGGCCGCGGCGATGCCGCTGGTGTCGTGGGTGTGGAAGTGCACCGGCAGGCCCACCTCTTCCTTCAGCGCCTTGACCAGCGTGTACGCCGCGTGCGGCTGACACAAGCCCGCCATGTCCTTGATGCCGAGGACATGAGCGCCCGCCGACTTCAACTGGTGCGCCATCGACAGGTAGTACTTCAGGTCGTACTTGGTCTGGCGCGGATCGGTCAGATTGCCGGTGTAGCAGATCGCCGCTTCGCAGAGCGCGCCGGACTCACGAACTGCATCGATCGCGACGCGCATGTTCTCGACCCAGTTCAACGAATCGAACACTCGGAACAAGTCGATGCCGGACTGCGTCGCCTGCTTCACGAAGTAGCGCACGACGTTGTCGGGGTAGTTGGTGTAACCGACCGCGTTCGCCGAACGCAGCAGCATCTGCAGGAGCAGATTCGGCATCGAGCGGCGGAACTCCTGCAAGCGCTCCCACGGGCACTCGTTGAGGAAGCGCATGGCTACGTCGAACGTCGCACCGCCCCAGCATTCGACCGAGAACAGATCCGGCAGCAGGCTCGCGTAGTACGGCGCGATCGCTTGCATGTCATAGGTTCGAAAGCGCGTCGCCAGCAGCGATTGATGCGCATCTCGCATCGTCGTGTCGGTGAGCAGCACACGCTTCTGCTCGAGCATCCACTGCGCAAACTTGTCGGGCCCGAGCTCATCCAGCTTCTGCTTGGTGCCAGGCACTGGCGCCGGCAGATCGATCTTCGGCAGCTTCGGCGTGACCAGCCGCTGCGGACGCGGGCGCGACTTCACTTCGGGATTGCCGTTCACGACCACATCGCCGATGAAGTTCAGCAGCCGCGAGGCGCGATCCTTCTTTCGCGGGAAGCGGAACAGCTCGGGTGTCTGATCGATGAACTTGGTCGTGTACTCGGCGGACGCGAACTGCGGATGCAGGATGAGCTGATCGAGGAAGCGCAGATTCGTCACCACGCCACGCACGCGGAACTCCCACAACGCGCGATGCATGCGTGCGATGGTTTCTGCCGGTGTCGGCGACCAGGCAGTCACCTTCACCAGCAGCGAATCGTAGGAGCGCGTGATGATCGCGCCCGAGTAAGCCGTGCCCGCATCGAGCCGAATACCGAAACCGGCCGGGCTGCGATAGGCCGTGATGCGGCCGTAATCCGGAATGAAATTGTTCTCCGGATCCTCGGTGGTCACGCGACACTGCATCGCATAGCCGTTGAGCCGGATGTCTTCCTGTTTCGGCACGCCACTGTCGGCATCGCCGATCCTCGCCCCTTCGGCGATCCGGATCTGCGCGCGCACGATATCGATGCCTGTGACGGCTTCAGTCACTGTGTGCTCGACCTGGACGCGCGGGTTCACTTCGATGAAATAAAATTTGCCGCTGTCCGCGTCTTGTAAGAACTCCACGGTGCCGGCATTGAGATAGCGCACCGCTCGACCGATCTTCAGCGCTTCTTCGCACAGCGCCTGACGCTGCTCGTCATCGAAGAACGTCGCGGGTGCGCGCTCGATGACCTTTTGATTGCGACGCTGAACGGTGCAGTCGCGCTCGAACAGATGCACCAGGTTGCCGTGGGAGTCACCCAGCAGCTGCACTTCGATATGGCGCGCACGACGCACCAGCTTCTCGAGATACACCTCGTCGTTGCCGAAGGCCGCCTTGGCCTCGCGCCGCGCGGTGGCCACCATTTCCGGCAGCTCTTTCTCCGTCTCGACGATGCGCATGCCGCGACCGCCGCCACCCCAGCTCGCCTTGAGCATGACCGGGAAACCGACTTCGCGCGCGAGCCGCAATGTTTCTGCTTCGTCTCGCGGCAACGGCGGAGTTGCGGGCATGACCGGCACTCCCGCCGAGACAGCGAGGTTGCGCGCCATCACCTTGTTGCCCAGTCGACGCATGATCTCCGGCGTGGGGCCGATAAAGATCACACCCGCGGCGGCGCAGGCTTCTGCGAACTCGGGATTCTCGGACAGGAAGCCATAACCGGGATGGATCGCATCGACATGCGCGGCGCGCGCGATGCGTACGATGTCGGCAATATCGAGATACGCCTCGACCGGAGTCTTGCCGGCGCCAACCAGATAGCTCTCGTCCGCCTTCATGCGATGCAATGAGAAGCGATCTTCCTGCGAGTAGATCGCGACGGTGCGGATACCGAGCTCCGCCGCCGCGCGCATGACGCGAATGGCGATCTCGCCACGATTCGCGATCAGCAGGCTCTTGATTTTCTGAGGCATGGTGAGCACTCGCCGCCCGCGCCGGTCGGTGAGCGGACCAGGGGGCTTGTAGTAGTCGATGGATGGGGCTGCCGATGGCAGCGAGATCCAACGATCATAACGGCAGGAGGATCACCTGCAAGACCGAGGCCAATAGCGATTGAAGATCAAAGTATCGGTGGCGACGATGACACCGCTGGCCACCGAATCGCATGCGGGCAAACGCCCGTCGACGCAAGTTTCAGGGCGCGACGCCGGCTTCCGGCGCCGATTCTTTGCGAAACGTGCCGGTGGTGAGCTCGCTGTATTCGCGGTCCATGATGACGATGCAATTGCGGCCGCGCTCCTTCGCCGCGTACAGCGCCTCGTCCGCGAGCTGGATGAAGCCGTAGTGACTGCGATCGCCCATCGGCTGGACGCACGCGATGCCGATGCTCACAGTGAGATGCTTGCCCGGCGCCGGCGAGGCGCCGTGATCGATCGCAAGCGCTTTGATGCCCGCCTCGATCTGCCGCGCCGTATCTTCGGCATGCTGGCGGCGGGAGTCGTATAGAACCATTGCAAACTCTTCACCGCCGTAACGCGCAGCGATATCCAAAGGCCGGCGCGCGTGACTGCTCAACGACCAGGCGACGCGACGCAAGCACTCGTCGCCGGCCTGGTGGCCGAAACGATCGTTGTACGATTTGAAATGGTCGATATCGATCATGAGCAGGGTCAGCGGCCGCCCTTCGCGCGCCGCCTGCGCCCAGACTCGATCCAGATGCTCATCGAACGTGCGCCGATTTGCGATGCCGGTCAAACCATCACGGCGCGCGGTTTCCATCAACAACTGCGATTCGAGGAAGTTGGTGCGGTTGGCGCGCTCCAGCGAATAACAAACGATCGCCCCGATGACATTGGTGAACAGCAATACACCTACATCGACGAGACGTTGCGATGCCGGGATGCCCGCCAGTGTCGCGATGACCGGATAGGACGACAGCGTCAGCACCGAGGCGCTCAAGGCCGGGCGGAACGCCAGGCCGAGCATCAGATAGTTATAGATGATGGCCAGCACCACCGAGGCGATCAGACTGACGCCCTGGGTAGCGGCGATCACCGCCAGCACCACGACCCCGATGCCGAACAGCGTGGCTCCATAGGGACATATGACGGGATACCAGCGCTGATACAGCCGGCTGTGCACCAGCACCAGCGCCATTAGAAAGATCGGCCCGAGAACGGTGAGCCTGATCAGGTCCAGCGGCCGGTTCACGGCGCCGGGCAGCACCAGGTGAGTGAGGGTCGAGAAGCCGACGACGAAGCCGATGCCCAACAGCAGATTCCGACTGATCTGCGCGCGATTTTTCGCCAGATGCGCGCGTCGGAAGCGGCGTTCCAGATCGGGATCGTCGAACTTCAGGCGCGGAAAGCCGCGCTCAAGCTCGAGTGCATACGCAGACTGGGGCGGCGCATCTGCACCGCCTGCATAACCCGTTCTTGCCGCTGCTTCGGGGATTAGTTCGAGTCCTGATGATGTTTGCGACGGTCGCGCGCGTCCTTGATCAAGCGGCGCCATACTTCGTAGGCATCCCAGCCCCCGGTCGATTCGATGTTTGGCTCGATCACGGTATCGATGCCGACTTCTGGCGCCTTCATGGCAATGGGCTTGCCGTTGCCGAGTTGGTCGGCATTGGCTGCCGATCCTCCGCTGATCTGGCTGACGACAGGTTTGATTAATGTGCTCATAAAAGTCAGTCGGCGGAGCGCTCTCACGCTGCTTCGGATGAAAAAGGAACCAACCCTGTTATTTCTCACCCGACCGTGAAAGCGTGCGCGGTGCTCAGTTTGTGGACCATGGGCGTCTTCGTTGAGACTTCCGTGCGCGAGACACTCGACAGACGTGGGGACACGTTTGAAACCGCTCGATTATGTTCAAGCGACCAACGCGCTAGCCAGGAAGCCGAATGTAACTCTCGCTTTTGCCTTCTGCTAGTCGGTGCGAAAAATAAAACTCACCCGCTTAATCGCGGCGCTGCGATATCCGGATTCGCTCGAGCTGTTTGAATTGACTCTAGCGTTCGAAATATTCGACCAGGAACTGGTCGAAAGTCATGTCGTCGGCGGCTTCGAGCGCGGCCTGCCGCTGCAGCGACTCTTCGGCTTCGGCACTGAATTCCGCCAGACGCTGTTCGTTGGGAGGATAGAGATCCAAAAAGTATGCCTTGTGCACCCGAGACATCCGCAGCGCGAACTGCGCGAAGCTCTCGCCCGTCGTACGCAACTCTTGCAAGCTGCGCGCCGACGGCGTGCGATCCGCATCGTCGATCTTGGTCTGTTGCAGATCCAACGCGGCCGTGTACGGCTTACGCTCGTCGCCTTGATCCAGCAGCTCGCAGATGCCGCGCATCGAGTCGATGAGCTCCAACGCCCAGGTCCGCAATTCTATCGGCCGTCCATTGCGATTCAATTTCAAGCCCGGCTCACGCCCGCGTCGCGCGACTACCGCGTGGTTGGCATCCAGATGAGCCTGCTCGCCGGCATCGATCGGATCGCTCTGTTTCAGCACGCACAGCGCCGCGAATGCTTCCAGAAAGCGCAACTTGTTCTGATTGACACCGACCGGATCGAACGCGCTCACGTCCAGCGCGCGAAATTCAACATATTCGACACCGCCACGGCGCAACGCTTGCGACGGATGCTCGCCCGAGCGGGCCACACGCTTGGGACGGATGTAGCTGTAGTACTCGTTCTCGATCTGCAGCAGATTGGCATTGAGCTGGCGGTATTCGCCATCGACCTTGACGCCGAGCTTCTGATACTCCGGATGCGGCGTGCTGACCGCGGCCGTCAGGTCGCGCACGTACTCATCGAGGCTGTTGACCGAAATCTCCACTCCCGCCTGGCTCTTGTTGCGATAGCCCAGATCGCTCATGCGCAGGGAGGTCGCATGCGGTGCGTAGAGCGTCCCGGGCGCGAATGTTTCAAGTTGATGATCGCGGCCACGCACGAACGAACTGCACAGCGCCGGAGAGTTGCCGAACAGATACAGGATCAGCCAGCCATGGCGGCGGTAGTTTCTCAGCAACGAGAAATACCGATCGGAGATGAAATGCTGGTCGGGGCGCGCCACCTGCAAGGCTTCGGCCAGCACCGGCCAGAACTGCTGCGGAAAGGAGTAATTGAAATGCACGCCGGAAATCGCTTGCATCATCCGCCCGTAGCGGTTGCCCAATCCCAGCCGGTACACCTCTTTCAGGCGGCCGATGTTGGAGCGGCCATAGCGTGCAACGGGGATCTCATCGTCGCCGCTCAGCATGCAGGGCATGCTGGTTGCCCATAACAACTGCTCGCCGAGATGGCGGTAGACGAACTGGTGCAGGTCGCACAGATATTGCAGCAGTTGCCAGGACTCCCGGAACGCGGGTGTCACCAGCTCGATCAGGCTTTCGGAGTAGTCGGTGGTGATGTGTTCATGTGAGAGCGCCGAGCCGAGCGCGATCGGATGCGGGCTGTGCTCGAGGTGGCCGTCGGGAGAGACGCGCAGCGACTCCTTCTCGACGCCCTTCAGGCCGTTCTGCAGGACTCGCGGCTCGCGGGTATTGATCAGCGTCGCCAGGCGACGCTCGAAAGCGCGGTCGATGCCGGAGCTGCTCATGTCTCATCGGAACGGTAAATGGCCGGCAAGTTTCACGAGCCGCGTGCGAGGCGTCAAGCATCAACACAGCACAACACAAGTGAATGACAGGCTGCGTTTCGTAAAGTCTGATACCGCAAACCCAGCCACTATGCTCTGATTACCCCTGTCCCGACCCTGCCGCAGGAGATCCGTGGAGCCGCTGACCGCCTTCGACTTCGAGCTCGCATCCTCGTATCTGTCGATCGGAGTGGTCGCAGCCCTGGCGCTGACGGTTATTGCCGCTTTGGCGCGGGCCCTGGTCCTGCATGCCCGCCTGGCCCGGCGCACCCGGCAGCTGGAACTGGAGCTGGCGCAACGCCAGCGGGCCGAGGCCGAGCTGCAGGCAATCCGTGGCGATTTGGAGAATCGGGTCCGGGAGCGCACCCATGATCTGGCCGCGCGCAACGAAGAGCTGAGCCGCCTGCGAGTCGCCCTGGAAACCGCCAACCGGCGCCTGCGCCGGCTGGTCGCCATCGACCCGCTCACCGGCATCGCCAATCGGCGTCATTTCGATCGGGTGCTGGATCGGGAGGTGCGCCGCGCCCGCCGCGAACAGCTGCCACTATCCTTGATCTTCCTGGATCTCGACGAGTTCAAGCATTTCAACGACACCTACGGCCACGTTCAGGGCGATGAGGTTCTGCGCCGGGTCGCGCGGACCCTCGATGAAAGCTTTCGTCGCGGCGGTGACCTGGTCGCCCGCTACGGCGGCGAAGAATTCGCGGTGGTGTTGCCGGGGGTCGATGCCCACCGCGCCGGCCTGTATGCCGAACGCCTGCGCCGCCGGATCTGGCGGATGGCGATCTCCACGGGGCCGGCAACGGCCGGCGAACGCATCACCATAAGCGGCGGTGTCGCGGCGATCGCTCCGGGCGCACCCGGCTGCAACGATACAGCGCCGGATGCATTGCTACGGGCCGCCGATCAGGCGCTGTACAAGGCCAAATGCCAGGGCCGCAATCGCATCGCCATGGCCGGGCAGGACGCACGAATTGCGGGCACACAGCCCAGCCTCGGGTCGGCCAGCGCACCGACATCGATCGCGACCGAACAATCGATCATCGAACTCGCCTCCTGATCCCTGCCGGCCTGCCCGCTCGCTACGCCGTCGGCGTATAGTCGATTCGTCGCATTCATCCTCGATAACAACAGTTACATGGAATGTGGGTCGCAGGCGATGTGCATTCCTTTGCAAGGGAGAATCGCATGACGGACAAGAAGGCGGTCGGCAGCGTCACTTATCAGAATGCCGGAACGGACTACTTCGAAAAACGCAGACTGAAGCGTCACGCCAGAGTCTGGTCGCTGTGGGCGCTGGGCGTGGGCGCCGTCATCTCGGGCCATTTCTCCGGCTGGAACTTCGGCATCGGCGCCGGCGGCTGGGGCGGCCTGTTCATCGCGGCCATCATCATCGCCATCATGTATCTGGGGCTGATCTTCAGCCTGGCCGAGATGTCGCCGGCGCTGCCTCATACTGGCGGCGCTTATTCGTTCGCTCGCAGCGCCATGGGACCGTGGGGCGGCTTCATCACCGGTCTGGCCGAGAGCATCGAATACATCATGACGCCGGCGGTGATCGTGTTCTTCATCGGCTCCTATCTCACCGGCATCTTCGAAACTCCCGCCGCCTATCAACCGTTGTGGTGGATCGGCTGTTATCTGCTGTTCGTATCGCTCAACTACGTGGGCGTGGAGTTGTCGTTCAAGATCTCTGTAACCGTGACCGTCATGGCGCTCGCCGTCCTGGTGGTCTTCTGGATCAGCGCGATTCCGCACGCGGACTTTTCGCGCTGGGCGCTGAACATCGCCGCCGACTCCGAGGGCAAGCCCATGGAGCTGGTACAAGGCGGCGGCGCGTTCCTGCCGTTCGGCTGGAAAGGCGTGCTGGCGGCGCTGCCCTTCGCGGTGTGGCTGTTCCTCGCGATCGAAGAGCTGCCGCTGGCGGCCGAAGAATCGGTGGATCCGAAAAAAGACATGCCGAAAGGACTGATCTTCGGAATGTTCACGTTGATGGTCTCGGCGCTCATGATCATGCTGCTGAATGCGTCCATCGGCTCCGCCGAGGAAGGCAAGTTGCATGGCGCATATTCGCTGGCCACGTCGGCCGAGCCGCTGCTCGATGGCTTCCGCGTGATCTTCGCCGGCGACATTGCGAAGTTGCTGGCATTGCTGGCCGTCATCGGCCTGATCGCCAGTTTCCACACCATCATCTTTGCGTTTGGCCGCCAGATCTATTCGCTGTCCCGCGCGGGTTACTACCCCGCCGCCATGTCTCTGACGCACGGCTCGCGCAAGACTCCTCACATCGCGTTGTTCACCGGCGCATCGATCGGGCTCGCTGTGATTATGGCGGTGTGGTTCTCACGCGGCGCAGAGGAAGGCGGCGCAATCATCGGTGCGACTCTGCTGAACATGGCGGTGTTCGGCGCGATGCTCTCCTATGCCTTCCAGGGCCTCTCGTTCATCTTGTTACGCAGGAACATGCCGAACATCGAGCGGCCCTATCGCAGCCCTCTCGGAATTCCCGGGGCGACGGCCACGGTCGTGATCGCGCTCGTGACTCTTTATTTCCAGCTGCAGGATCCGGTGTATCGCGCCGGCGTGTACTCGGCGCTGGCGTGGTATGTCGCAGGCGTTCTGTACTTTGCATTCATCGGTCGTCACAAGCTGGTGCTCTCGCCCGAAGAGGAGTTCGCAATCACTGGCGGGCAGCATGGCCATCCGGAGCGAGAGGGTTACGGCACAACCAAGGTTGACACCGCATCATGATGGAACCTCGCCAGGTAAAAAGCGCAGCCGACGCGCGAGCGATCGTTGAACAGCGCGGTCTGTCGCACGTGAAAGTCGGCGTGTTCGACATCGACGGCATCATGCGCGGCAAATACATGTCGCGCGCCAAATTCCTCTCGGCCTTGGAAAGCGGCTACGGCTTCTGCGATGTGGTGCTCGGCTGGGACTGTCAGGACCAGCTGTACGACAACGTCAAGCTCACCGGGTGGCACACCGGCTATCCAGACGCGCCGGTGCGAATTCTTCCCGAATCGTGCCGGCCGTTACCGTTCGAAGACGACAATCTGCTGTTCCTGAGCGAGTTCACGGGAGCGGCGGAGCAGATCTGCCCGCGCGGTGTGCTGCGACGTGTGATCGAGAAGGCGGCAAAGCTTGGCTTTCAACCGTATGCCGGCTTCGAGTACGAAGTGTTCTTCTTCGACGAAACCCCCGAGTCGGTGCGCGCCAAACACTACCGCGATCTGAAACCCATGGCGCCGGGCTGGTTCGGTTACTCGGTCATTCGCAACTCCACGGCCTCTGAGTTCTATCGGCACCTGCTCGCGACCTGCGAAACCATGGACTTCGGCATCGAAGGACTGCACGAGGAGACCGGACCTGGCGTGATCGAAGCGGCGATCGCCTTCGACAGCGCGCTGGCATCGGCCGACAAGGCCGCCCTGTTCAAGACCTTCGTCAAGGTCATCGCGCAACGCAACCAGATGATGGCGACCTTCATGGCCAAATGGTCCGGCGACTGGCCAGGACAAAGCGGACACATCCACCTGTCGCTCAAGGATGGCGAAGGCAAGCCGGTGTTTCACGATGCCGACCAGCCGTACCAGATGAGCCAGACCATGCGTCACTTCATCGGCGGCCAGCAAAAGCTCATGCCCGAACTGCTCGCCATGGTCGCGCCGACCGTGAACTCCTATACACGATTGATTCCAGGCTTCTGGGCGCCGACCGATTCGACCGTCGGTGTCGAGAACAGAACGTGCGCGTTACGAGTCATTCCAGGCAGCCCCAAGTCACAACGCGTTGAGTATCGGGTCGCCGCGGCAGATGCGAACCCTTATGTCGTTCTTGCCGCGGCCCTGGGCTCGGGGCTCTATGGCATCGAGCATCGGATCGAGCCCGAGCCCATGGTCGAAGGCAACGCTTACGACCACCGGTTTCCAGAACATCTGGCGCTGCCGAGAACGCTTTGGGATGCCGCACAGCGCTTGAAACAATCGCGCATGGCGCGCGAGTACTTCGGCGACGCCTTCGTCGATCATTTCGCCGCCACCCGCGAATGGGAGGAACGCGAGTTCCGCAAGCACATTACGGATTGGGAGCTGGCGCGGTATTTCGAGATTATATGAGGATCTGAAGTGACTAATGACTACTGACTAATGAATGGTCAGAGGCGCGGTGGCATTGCGAGAGTGGCCTCATGCAACGAACGATTTCTCCGGTTGATGGCAGCGTCTACGTCCAGATGGAGCTGGCGACGCCGGCAGTTATCGACGAGACGCTGGAGAGAGCGCGCACAGCGCAGCGCGAGTGGCGAAGTACCGCGATCGCAGACCGCGCCGAAATCCTCTCTCGCTTCTGCGACATCTTCGCAAGCCAGCGCGACGAGATCGCGACCGAGCTGACGTGGCAAATGGGCCGACCCATTCGCTACTCGCCGAACGAAGTGAACGGCACGCTCGAACGCGCGCGACACATGATAGCCATCGCTCCGCAAGCGCTCGCCGACATCGACGCCGGCCCGAAAGAAAATTTCACCCGTTTCATTCGCCGCGAGCCGTTGGGCGTCGTGCTCACGATCGCGGCCTGGAATTATCCGTACCTGATTGCCGTCAACAGCATCGTCCCGGCATTGATGGCCGGCAACGCGGTGATCCTGAAACACTCCGCGCAAACGCCGTTGTGCGCCGAGCGCTTCGCGACCTGTCTGTCGAGAGCCGGTTTGCCGGACGGTGTGTTTCAAGTCCTGCACATGGGTCATGCGGACACGGAGAAGGTGATCCGCGACCCGCGCATCGACTTCGTCGCATTCACCGGGTCGGTTGCGGGCGGGCATGCCGTGCAACGCGCGGCCTCGGAGCGTTTCATCGGAGTCGGCTTGGAATTGGGCGGATGCGATCCCGTGTATGTTCGTCACGACGCCGATCTCGCGCACGCCATCGAGAACATCGTCGACGGCGCGTTCTTCAACAGCGGTCAATCCTGCTGCGGCTTGCAGCGCATCTACATTCACGAGCGCGTCTACGACGACTTCGTCGACGGCTTCATCGACCTCACGAACAAGTACGTACTCGGCAATCCTCTCGAGCAGAGCACCACGCTCGGCCCAGTCATACGAGCGTCAGCCGCAGACACGATTCGAAAGCAGATCGCCGCGTCGATCAGCGCCGGCGCGCAGCCCGCCATCGACGAAGCGAAGTTCCCCGACAGCAAGCCGGGCACGCCCTACCTGGCCCCGCAGGCGCTGTTGAACGTGGATCACTCCATGACGGTCATGCGCGAGGAAATTTTCGGCCCGGTCGCAGGTCTCATGAAGGTAGCTTCGGACGAGCAGGCGATTGCAGCCATGAACGACACCACCTTCGGTCTGACTGCCGCCATCTGGACCGGCGATCAGGAGGCTGCGCTGTCGATCGGCGATCGCGTACAGACCGGCACCTGGTTCATGAATCGATGCGATTATCTCGACCCGGCGCTCGCGTGGGTCGGCGTGAAAGACTCAGGGCGCGGTTGCACGCTGTCGGTCGTCGGTTACGAACATCTCACGCGGCCCAAGTCATTCCATCTGCGTACGCGCACTTGAGCGCGATATGAGAGCGTCATGAGAGAGTTCGTCATCAAGCCGGTTCGCTCGAAGGAAACCATCATGGCTGCGTTACGCGGCAACTGGAATTATCCCACCGCCGTTCGCTTCGGGCCCGGCCGGATTGCCGAACTGCCGGACGCATGCAAAGCCTTGGGCATGAAACGTCCGTTGCTCGTCACCGATGCCGCCTTGGCAAGACTGCCGATGATCGACAGCGCGGTCGCCGCGTGCCGGTCGAGCGGGCTCGCGTGCGAAGTGTTCAGCGACGTGCAGGCGAATCCGGTGGAGTCGAATGTCACGAATGGCGTCAATGCGTATCGCCGCGGTACGCATGATGGCGTAATCGCCTTCGGCGGCGGCAGCGCGCTCGACACTGGCAAGGCCGTGGCGTTGATGGTGGGACAGACGCGCCCCATCTGGGACTTCGAAGATCGCGAGGACTGGTACACGCGGGTGAATGTCTCTGGCATGGCGCCCACCGTCGCCGTCCCTACAACTTCAGGCACGGGCTCGGAAGTCGGACGCGCCGCCGTGATCACCGACGTGCGCCAGCACACCAAGAAGATCATTTTTCATCCAAGGATGTTGCCTGCCATCGTGATCGCCGATCCTGAACTGACATTGGGATTGCCCGCGAAAGTCACCGCGGCGGTCGGGATGGACGCGCTATCTCACAATCTCGAAGCATACTGTTCGCCTTCCTATCATCCGCTCGCCGAAGGCATCGCTCTGGAAGGCATGCGACTGGTTCACGACTGGTTGCCAGCCGCCGTGCGCGATGGCAGCGACCTCGAAGCACGCTCGCACATGATGGCCGCCTCCTTGATGGGGGCTACTGCATTTCAGAAAGGTCTCGGCGCGATGCATAGCCTGAGTCATCCGTGCTCGGCCAACCTGAACACGCATCATGGCCTGACCAACGCGGTCGTCATGCCATATGTCCTGTCGTGGAATCGCCCGGCGCTGGGCGAGAAAATGCAGCGCCTGGCGGCTTTCCTGAACCTGCCGCAACATTCGTTCAGCGGCGTCCTCGACTGGATCCTGGAACTGCGAAATACCATCGGCGTCCCGGATACATTGGCGGAGTTGGGCGTTACATCCGAGCATGCGGACGCGTTTGCAAAGCAGGCGTTCGACGATCCTTCCACCGGCGGCAATCCGGTGCCGGTGACGGTCGCGGAGTTTGCTCAGTTGTATCGAAACTGCATCGAAGGACGGCTCCAGACGGCGACTTGATGGATGGCCAGCTTTCATTGGCAATTCATGAGCCGCGAGGCATAGTGACCACCATGCGTATCGCACTTCTGATCGGTTTGACAGTTATTGCTGCATCAGTGGCGGCGCCGGCACACGCCGATGGCATGCGCTGTGGCAGTCGCTTGATCCGCGATGGCGATGCACGCGCCGAAGTACGGGCGTTCTGCGGCGAGCCCGCCGATGTGCAGACTCGCACGATCCTGCGGCGTCCGACCTACACGGTCGGCGGCCGTATCTTCTTCTCCGGCGACGGGCTGATCGAAATCCCGGTGGAGACCTGGACTTATAACTTCGGCCCGAACAAGCTGATGCGCCGGGTGCGCTTCATCGACGGCATCGTGGAAACAGTCGAGACGCTGGGTTACGGCTACAACGATCCGCGGCGTGGCACCTACGACGCGGGCAACTGAGCTCTCGATCGCGCTTTGGTCACCCGCCAGAAGCGCGCCACCAGCAACACTGCGCTGACCGTCAGTCCGACGTTCAAACCGATCCACACCAGTATCGGTCCTTCGCCCCGGTGCACACCGAAGTAGTAGGCGAAGGTGAACCCCACCACCCAGTACGAAAAGATGCACAGGGCCATGGGAATGGCCGTGTCCTTGAAGCCGCGCAATGCGCCTGCCGCGCCGACCTGCACGCCATCGGAAAACTGAAACAACGCGGCCATCAACAATAGACTGGCGGCGAGCTCCCGCACTGGTACATCGCGCGTGTACACCGCAGCGATTTGATCGTTGAACAGCAAGATCACGATCGCTGACACGGTCATCAGGACGGCGCACATCACGATGCCGATGACACCAACGTTGCGCGCACCGATGAGATCGCCGCGCCCGAGCGTGTGACCGACGTGGATGGTCGTAGCGGAGCTGATGGCGAGCGGCACCATGAACATGAACGCGGCATAGTTCAACGCGATCTGATGACCGGCGGCGGTGACTGCACCCATGCCACCCATCATCAACGCCGCCGCTACGAACAATCCGCCTTCGGCAAGAATGCTGCCGGCGATGGGTGCGCCAATACGCGTCAACTCGCCAAGCACCGCCCAGTTCGGCGGATCGATCCGCGCAAAAAAGTTGAAGGGGCGATAAGCGCGGTGCGCGCGGACATGGAGCAGCAGCGCGAAGAACATGAGCCACATCGAGATGGCGGTCGCGACTCCGCAGCCCACCGCGCCGAGCGCCGGTGCGCCGAACTTGCCGTACATGAAAATCCAATTGCCGATGACGTTCGCAGTCAGGCCGAGGAAGCCCGTGAACATGATGGGCTTGGTGCGACCCAGACCTTCGCTCATGTAGCGCAGCGAGAAGAACGCGAGCAGGCCGGGCATGCCCCAGCTGATGGCGTGGATGTATCCAACCGCGACCGGCAGCACGTCTTCGGAAATGCCGAGCGCCGGTAGCAGCCAGTCCGCCTGGCGCATGCCCGTGAACAACAGGATTGAAAGCGCCAGCACCAGCCACCATGACTGGCGAGCATAGGACGTCACTTTATGCGTATCGCTGGCGCCGTAGGCATGCGCGACCGATGGCGAGGTGGCCATCAGCAAACCGAAGCCGATGAACATGAAGAGGTTGAGAGTGGCGGCGCCGATCGCCAGACCGCCGAGATCGACCGCGCCCAGCTGGCCCGCCATCACGGTGTCGGCGAAGGCCATACCGGTGATCGAGAGGTTGTTACCTAGCAACGGACCGCCGAGCGAAACAATAGCTCGTGCGTCCACGACCAGGCGGTCGCGGCTGTGGATTCTCATGGGTCGATGCGGCCGCCGGCTCTGGCGGTGAATGTGTGGCGTCACGGATCGCGGGCCGCACAGCCTACGGGCTTAGCTCGTCCGCGCCAACTGCGATCCCCAACTATATTCGGGTGACGGCGGCTGGCATGCTTGCCGCTTCGTTGCTCGGAATGGAGCCCGTCAATGCTCGTAGGTTCGTCAGTTCGACGCGTCGCCATCATCGGGGGCACGCGTATTCCCTTTGCTCGCTCGATGGGCGTCTATGCCGAGGCCAGCAACCAGGAAATGCTCACCGCCTCGCTCAAAGGGCTGGTGGACAAGTACAACTTGCGCGGCGAGGTGCTGGGCGATGTCGGCGCGGGCGCGGTTCTCAAGCACTCCAAAGATTTCAATCTGACGCGCGAGAGCGTGCTCGATAGCGGCCTCGCTCCTGAAACCCCTGCGTTCGATCTGCAGCGCGCCTGCGGCACCAGTCTCGATACCGCCATCGTGCTGGGCCTGAAGATCGCGACCGGTCAGATCGACTCGGCCATCGCCGCGGGCGTCGACACGGCCAGCGATGTTCCGATCGTCTATCCCAGCGCGTATCGCAAATTGCTTCTGCGCAGTGCTCGCGGCCGCTCGCTCGGCGAACGACTCTCGCCGTGGTCGAGTTTTCGCCCGAGCTTCCTCAAGCCACAGCTTCCCGGTGTCGGCGAGCCGCGCACCGGCATGTCGATGGGCCAGCATTGCGAAAAGATGGCCCAGACCTGGCAGATCCCGCGCGTGGAACAGGACCAGCTGGCTCTGGAGAGCCATCTGAAGGCGGGCGCAGCCTGGGACCAGGGCTTCTACGACGACCTGGTGGTGCCGTTCCGCGGCTTGAAGCAGGACAACAACATCCGCCGCGACAGCTCGCTCGAGAAGCTCGCGAAGCTCAAGCCTGCATTCGCAACGAACGGCACGCTCACGGCAGGCAACTCCACGCCGATGACGGATGGCTCGGCGGCCGTGCTGCTCGCGAGCGAGCAGTGGGCGAAGACGCGCGGATTGCCCGTCCTCGCCTATCTCACCTACGGCAAGTACGCGGCGGTCGACTTCGTGCAGAAAGAAGGACTGCTGATGGCGCCGGCCTACGCGGTGCCTCGAATGCTGGCGGATGCCAAGCTGACACTGCAGGACTTCGACTTCTACGAAATCCACGAGGCCTTTGAGGCCCAGGTGCTGTGTACGCTCAAGGCTTGGGAGTCACCCGAGTTCTGCCGCGACCGGCTCAAGCTGAGCGAGCCTCTGGGCAGCATCGACCGAAGCAAGATGAACCTCAAAGGCGGCAGCGTCGCCATCGGCCACCCCTTCGCGGCCACCGGCGCGCGGATCCTTGCGACTCTAGCCAAGCAACTGGCTGAGCGCGGCAGCGGCCGCGGGCTCATCTCGGTATGCACCGCCGGCGGCATGGGCGTGACGGCGATCGTCGAGCGTTAAGCACGCCAAAAATGGAGGCGGTCGACAGGGTCTGATGGGAGATTCCTGCCGACCGCCGTCCGGACCCAGACTGGAATAAGTTAAACCAGTCGACGGTCCCCTACGCGAAGTGCCGCGATCCCGGGGAGGGGGCAGTAACGAATCGCGACACTCCGAGCAATCGATAACGGAAAGTCGGTCGGTGGCGGAAGCCGACCGGAAAACGAGAGATGAGAAAGAAAGATGAAGGGCGTCCCTGCCCGGTTGCATGCCCCGACCATGCGGGTCCTTGTGAAGGCGTCCCTAATCACACGCACGCAGATCCTAAAGGTAGTAGCGACAAACCGAGGTAAATACCCTCACAGCCGCAACAGGCAGCTTCGCAATCGATCCCTGCGGCGGATTCGTCGGGCCTGACTTGATGCGTTCGACAAAATATGCGGCGGTGCGTCGGCTTGTATTACAAAGTTCCGGCAACAAGTGTCGCAGCGCACCAGTCACTTGGCCCTAGCAGACTGAGGGGTAAGGAAAAAATACCCCGTGGCATAACCGTTGCTTTATCTACGGGGCGTGCCACAAACGCTCACAGGAAGAACGTCAATGAACCGAATTTTCACCCTGGTGCTGCTTGCCTTCGGGTTTGCCAGCGCCGCTCACGCCGACTACATCCCGGCCAGCTGGACCGACTCCGCCAACGTCAACGGCGTGTACATCGGCGATCGTCAGTCGTACACCTATTCTCACGACCTCACCGACAACGGCTTCCGCCCGTTGAACGACCTGATCAGCAGCTTCCGCCTGTCCATCAACCTGGCGGATGACGACAACAACTTGTGGCGCGACGGCCTGGAATTCGCGTTCATCGATCTGCCGGGCATCGAGGGCGACTCGTTCGTGGCCAGCTTCGGCTCCGGCGAAGAGTACGGCGGCTTCTCCATCCTGGGCCTGCTGCAGCTGAATGCGCTGGGCACCCTGACGGTCACCATCAGCTCCATCATGGGCGACTTCAACCTGGTCAGCTCGGTCCTGACCGCCCAGGGCGTGAGCAACGTCGCCAACGTGCCGGAGCCGGGTGCTCTGGGCCTGCTGGGCGTCGGCCTGCTCGGCATCGCGCTGAGCAAGCGCCGTCGCAAGCAGACCGCCTGAGCGACTCCACCCTCGAAGGTGAGCAAGGCCCCGCTTAGCGGGGCCTTCTTTTTTGGTGCATCCATGCACCCGATGGCTGCGATTGCCAGGCTCTGTTGGTGATTCAGGGCCTCGGGTCATTAGACTTGCGCCCCATGGTCGACTACCTCGGCGAATCTTCTTATCAACACGGCAGCCCCAATCGCATTGGCGTGCTGGTGGCCAACCTCGGCACCCCCGACGGCCCCGATCCTTCCTCGGTGCGGCGCTTTCTGGCCGACTTCCTCTGGGATCCGCGCGTCGTCGAGGCGCCGCGGCCGATCTGGTGGCTGGCCCTGCATGGCGTGATCCTGCGAATCCGTCCGTCGAAGAGCGCCCATGCGTATCAACAGATCTGGACTCCCGAAGGCTCGCCCTTGCTGGTGCACAGCGCCGCCCTGGTCAAACGGATCGGGGAAGCGTTGCAGCCGCGCTGGAATGCAGCCGTGGCGCTGGGTATGTCCTACGGCTCGCCTTCCATTCCTGAGGCGCTTGGTGAGCTGCGAAAGCAAGGCGCACAGCGTATCGTCGTGCTACCCCTGTATCCGCAGTACTCCGGCACCACGACGGCGTCGGTGTTCGATCGTGTGACTCGTGAGTTGCAGCGTTGGCGGTGGGTACCGGAGCTGCGCTTCGTCAGCAGCTACCATGACGACGACGGTTACATCGGCGCGCTCGCGAGCAGCGTCGAGCAACACTGGCAGACGCACGAGAAGAACCATCTGCTGTTCTCCTTCCATGGCATTCCGAAGAGCTACGTCAACGCAGGCGATCCTTACTTCTGTCACAGCATGAAGACAGCACGCCTGGTCGCCCAGCGCCTGTCGCTGGGCGAGAAGGATTGGAGCGTGAGCTTCCAGTCGCAGGTGGGCCGTCAGGAATGGCTGCGACCCTACACCGACGAACGCTTGCTCGAGTACGCGCGCAGTGGCCCGAAGCGCGTCACGGTGATGTGCCCCGGGTTCGCGACCGACTGCCTGGAAACCCTGGAAGAGATCGCGCTTCGCAATCGTGAGCTGTTTCTCGAAGCCGGCGGCGAAGCGTACGATTACATCCCTTCCCTCAACTCCAGCGACGCGCACGTTGCCACTCTGACGAATCTGCTGGAGAGACACATGCAAGGCTGGACCGAGCCCGCCAAGCAAACCGCTGCCGACGCGGAGGCCACTCGCCGGCGGGCTCTGAGTAGCGGCGCTCGACACTGATGTTCGGCCGGTTCCTCGAAATCAGCGTGCACGCGCCCGAGATTCGCGAGTCGCTGGCGTTCTACGAATCGCTCGGCTTCGTGCAGGCGCCGGTCGGCGAGACCTTCAGCCATCCCTACGCAGTGGTCACGGACGGCCGCTTGTTTCTCGGACTGCACGGCCAAGCCGTGCCCTCCCCTGCGCTGACCTTCGTGATGCCGCGGCTCATGCACGGCATGGAGCAGTTGGAACAACTCGGGATCGAATTCGAAGACATGCAACTGGGCAACGAGGTTTTCAATCGTCTCGGTTTTCGCGACCCGTCCGGACAGTACGTCAACGTATTCGAGGCGCGTACTTTCTCGCCGCCACAATTCGAGAGTCAGCCGGTGACGACCTGCGGGTACTTTACCGAATACGGCCTGCCGGCCCGCGAGCAGCCCTCGATGCGCGTGTTCTGGGAAGCGGCGGGCTTCGTCGCCTGGGACGAGCAACCTGAGCCCTTCGCACGTACGGCGATCACCAGTGACCATCTGAACCTGGCGTTGTATCGTTCGCGAGCGTTTCGCCAGCCCGTGCTGACCTTCGAAGATCCCGACATGCGTGAGCGCCTGGCGCGGCTGAAAGAGCGCGGCTTCCGACTTTCCGACGAAATGCCAGACACTCTGGATGAGTCGTGCAATGCCATTCTCATCGCACCGGAAGGAACACGGCTGCTGCTGATACAGTCCGAAGACTGAAGCTCGGGCGAAAGACGGACCGCCTTCATACACAAACGGACACCAAGGAGAATTCGATGTTCCGGAGTCTCACCGCTGCCTGCCTCGCGCTGTTCGCCAGTGCGGCCATTGCCGATGAAGGCATGTGGACCTTCGACAATGTTCCGCAGGCCGCCATCCAGCAGAAATACAACACGACGCTCGAAAAGCCGTGGCTGGACAAGCTGCAGCGCTCGATCACGCGTTTCGAGAGCGGGTGCACCGGCTCGTTCGTCTCGCCCGACGGCCTGGTGCTCACCAACCACCACTGCGCCATGCAGTGCCTCGCGGAGCTTTCCAGCGAGAGCGCGAACTATGTGGACGACGGCTTCAACGCCACGACGCGCAGCGCCGAAAAGAAATGCCCCACCCAGATTCTGTCCGTGCTGGTGGAAACGGAAAACGTCACAGCGAAAATTGCCGCCGCCACCGCGGGAATGAAGAATGCGCAAGCGAACCAGGCGCGCAAGCAGGAGCTGAGCAAGCTCGAAGCCGCGTGCACCAGGAACTCTGAAAAGAGCCGTGGCGGACCGCTCGCCTGCGAGTCGGTGACGCTGTACCAGGGCGGCCAATACTATCTGTACAAGTATCGTCGTTATGACGACGTGCGGCTGGCGTTCGCTCCGCATCACGCGATCGCAGCCTTC
>Ga0182742_1000495_pt1 | contig 62079 bp, 63 predicted proteins | sample eDN5th37CBELigMG_FD_128880 | JGI IMG/M metagenome (GOLD analysis project Ga0182742, IMG submission 128880) | Enriched Miracle-Growth compost microbial communities from Emeryville, California, USA - eDNA 5th pass 37_C BE-Lig MG (version 2)... ...
ACTACAATCATTATCGTGGACAATGGAACTTAAAAAAGCTGCCGCCTGCAAAATACAGACAGCAGCTTCAACAGGTTGCCTAGGCTTTTTCAAAATGTCCTTTACAAAGGGTACATTTTAAAGTCTCTGAATGACTTTTAATATAGTCCTCTTTTGTTAATTAATGGGGTAAGGCTTCTATCCCAAAATTCGACCCTATATATCTTCTTTATTCACGACTCTCTAATAAACTTGTTCTCAACATGATCCCTAGAGAAAAATAAAATCCCTAAGGTGTTTTCCGTTTCTATAATAGATTTGCCTGCAATTTGATCATAGAGTAACTGTTCCTTCCATAGAAATTTCTCATCTGGTTGGGCTCGTTTATCTGTATCATGGATCTTGTAAGTAGGGTCGCAATAACGATAGAGAGTATCTGTTTTCTGTAACATCTGATTAATTGTTGCCATAACCTTCATGAGTAGTCCAAAATTTTTAAAGCTCATATTTTTGATTGGACTTGATGTGATTTGTTTTACTTGAAGTTCTTTATTATTAGGAAATGAAAAAGATGAAGTTACCGAAAAACTATAGTGGACGTCACCAGAAAGGATAATTGTGTTACTTGGTTCCCATTTTGCTAACTGATTTAATAGATTAGTTAGACCTTTCCCATTGTATCTCCATGCTTCTACATCAAAAATAGTTTGTACATGTACGCCCATTTTACTTAGTATAGGAAGAATTTGTAGCATCGCTTTCTCGATAAAATCGAAACCAATGACAGGAGTTGGTGAAACAATGATTAATGGATCTCTTTTTTTCCACCCACTGTCCTTTAACTGTTTTGTAACTTCCTTGTATTCAGCTTCATTAACTAGTTGAGGTGGATACGCTTGTTCTTCAACAAGTTCTTCCACAATTTGTGTATTAGGTTTATCCTCATACTCTCTCATTGTTCGCGTGTCAAGAAACAGTACTCTTGGGAAGGTAGGAGTTACAAAATGCCAAGGATGATGCGTCCACAACATTTCAACCCACTCCTCATAATGAGCCATTATTTTCCCTTCTCTTAGATCCTTAAAATGTTGATTTAAAATCTGAATAAAAGTATCCCCGAATACTTGTGGGGTATTCCCCCATCCTTGAAAGGCAAAGTAAGCTGATAGACCGTTTGCAACAATATGTTTACCTATTGGGGACGATTGAACAGTCTCTTTCCAATCAGCATTGATATTCCAATCATCTGTTATATCATGGTCATCAAATATCATATATGTTGGTATATTGGCGAACACTCTCCTAATTTTATATGTGGCAGAGTGACAATTAGCAATGTGTTTTTCTTGATTAGAATATCTTTTTTCTAATTGAGATTTCTCAAGCTTTTTTAGCTTATCTGTACCTCTAGCCAGTTTTAAATGAAAGCCATTTTCCTCGTATGCCTTATCAAAAGGTTGTAATAGTCCTTCCTCCTGGCATAGTTCCCAAAGAACTGGACTCCAAGCAAATAAATACATTGCAGCATATTCACCAAATTGGATAAGATGATTCGCACCATTTCTAGTTGAAAATTTTGCAAGTTCTTTTATGAGTTCTTTTCTACCATTAATTTTGTTTATGGACGCGTTATATGGTTTCAACTTTATTCGTTGTTCAATGGAAGCCAGGTTCACTTCTATTCCCATTAGTTCTTTCCCCAATTGATTTATTGGTAGAAATAATGGATCTGCTACATCGTCTGCATAAATTTGATCTCCCATTAGAAGTAGTGCCTCCGGACGATTATTTATATGTCGACTTTGCTCTTCTAGAAGGCTGTCTACCTTTGATAGGACATCCTCCCCTTCCCCATGTGGCTTCCGACACGAGCCAAAAAGGAATTTAGAGGCTAACTGCGAGTTCTTTTCCGGTAAAAAAAAGTAGGATACTTGAATGAATCATAGACAATACTTTTTTCATTGGAATGAGTGAGAAGTCCAAGTTTCCCTAAATCAAAGGACTCCTCCTGATTCTCAAAATGTAAGTTATAACCTATAAATTCATTAGTTGGAAATTGATTAATAGTGGGGGTTATTTGTATGAGATGAATAAATAGATTTTTACCAAATTGAATTGTTTGGGTATTCGTTATAGAGTTAATTTTGGAATACTTTTCGGTTCCGTCGATTGTATTTACTAGATATACATCCGCTGTTATGGAATATTCTTTACTCATCGCGACCCAAATATATACTTGAGAAGTATCGAGCCGTCGAATAATCGGACCAGCTAACAAAGCAGGAAACAAAACAGAATTCATGCATTTCTTCCCCTCATTTTATGCTTTTTTTAACATATGTTAAAAGCCCAAAAATTGTGAAATGGGGGAACCTACTAGAAGTAATTACGAATGGAAATTATAAATATTGAAACTTTTCCCATTACTCTTACGTAAATATAGAAAAATAGTAATTCTCTATTTAGGGGGATTGTAATGCGAAAAAAATATTTTACTGTTATGTCCGTTGCTTTCATTTTAGAATTACTTCTTACGTATTTAGTTGCCTCTTTCTTCTCTGTGAGAACGATTGAAATAATGTTTTTTGTAGGATTAGCTTTGACTGTACTCATTTTCTTTTTTACAAGTAGTGGTGGTGTGATTTCGAATATGACTTCTTCTGAAGTAAGTGCTCGAACGGGAATTATACAAAAAAGTGAGCCTTTTATATTCAAACGAGGTCCAATATTTACAGCTTCCCTTCTTTTATTAATTGTCGGTCTCGTATTCTTTATCTTACTTGTATATGGGATTATTCCACCAGTAGAAAATTGAGAATTTGTTAAGCAAAAAAGAGCTTGGATGACTGTTCAAGCTCTTTTTTATAAGAATTAGAGTAAGTTTCCCTTATCTCATGCAGTTTTCAATTAAAAGTCTTCCTTTACTAAGTCATTAATTACACCCATTGCTGCTTTGGTCCCTTCACCTGCAGCAACTATTACTTGTGAGGGAGTAGATTTTGTAAGATCTCCACAGGCATATACCCCATCAATATTCGTACGTCCAAAATTATCAGTTTCAATTCCTCCATTTTCACCCTGAGTACACCCTAAGGAATTTGGAAGAGAGGAAGCTTGCCGTAAATGAACTGTCACAAATCCACCTCTTCTTTCAATACCTTTCCCATTTATAAAACGTATTGATTTTAATTGACCTTCATCCCCTTCTAAAGTTACTATTTTGTCTTCCATCACATCGATTTTATTTTTCAATAGCGCTTCTTTCTGCTCCATCGAGAAAACTTTCTTTCCATTCGTACATACAACTAAATTCCTGCTCCAATTAAATATTAACTTCGCCTTATGAAAGGCACCTGGACTTTCAGAAATGAGAACAAGTGGTAAATCCTTTAATTCCCACCCATCACAAAACGGACAACTAAACAAACTGGTCCCATAGAATTTGTGCACCCCATCTACATCTGGAAACTCATCTTTAAGACCAGTGGCTAGTATCACCTTTCTGGATTTGATTACATAATTATTCACATGAATAGAAAAGCAGCGATAATCTTTTTTTATTTCAGCGACTCGTTCTTTTTGAATAGTGAGATTAGGATACTTCGTTAAATCTTCTATAGCTGCCCTTTTAAAGTCAGAAGGTTTAATCCCATCTCTTGTTATAAATCCATGTGATGCATGAGTTACTGCATTTCTTGGACTATCATCATCGAATAAGATTACCTTTTTATTTGCCCTTGCAAGAACAAGTGCAGCATTTAAGCCCGATGGACCTCCACCAACAATGACACAGTCTAACATCGAAAAAAACCTCCCATAAAGTAAAATCGTAGTAACTATGTATTTCTCCTAATATGTTAGACAGTAATTACTGTAATAAATCAAAAAACCGATCTCTAAATAAGAGATCAGTTCGAAGATGGCTATTTGAATTCGTAATGGTCATCCGTTAAAAAGGTTCATTTTTGTCATTGCAATTGAATACTAACTTTATTCGTCACTTCTATATTCTAATATATCCCCAGGCTGACAATCTAATGCCTTACAAATTGCTTCTAACGTAGTTAATCGAATCGCTTTGGCTTTGCCATTTTTTAGAATTGAAAGATTGGCCATCGTTATTCCGACCTTTTCCGATAACTCTGTTACACTCATTTTCCTTTTCGCTAGCATCACATCAATATTAATAATAATTGCCATTGTTTTCACCTCAGACCGTTAAATCATTTTCAGATTTAATATTGATCGCTTCCTGTAATAGTCTTTGGAGAACTGCAGCAAAGACTGCAATCACAAGTGGGGCAAAAACAAAAACCGCCACAATTAATATAAGACCAGGTGCATCGTCTTTTTCTGCAATTAGATAAAAGAGCGGCATACCAACTACATACAGACTACTAATAATAATAGCACTAATTTTAATCTTCTTTAATGCATCTACAGAAATTTGCGAGAAAGCATTATTTTTATCAATATAATTTAACAGTTTAAAAGCCTGATACAACGTAAAGTAATACGCAATAGCAGCTCCGTACATTACGATAAATAGTAAAAATTTAATTAACGGAAAGTCCGGATACAACCTTGCTCCAAAATTCGCCATATCGGGAACCATAAATATGCATACCCCAAGCACTGGCAATCCCATTAGAATCACACAAATCTTTAGAAAGAGTGTTGACCCTCGTTCCATAAAAAAACACCTCACCAAATAATTTATAATGTTAATTTATCACACAATTTATCGTTTTACAATAAAACTTTATTCCATTTTAATTTTTATTTATTGTTTTTATTATAAAAACCTCTTTCTAAACGCTACTACCACTTATATTTTTAAATTTATATGCAAAACGCATTAGAATAGAGATACATTGCTATGCTATTACACTTCAAGTGCAAAAAAAAACGCCGATAATTTCTCGACGATAAATAAAATTTATTTTGATAATTAAATTGAAATGTATTTAAAACGTCATCATCTCACCTGTCATTAAAAAAACTACACAATAAATATCCGCAGGGACCCACACTAGTATCGTAGCCATCGGATTAATTTTTACCAATAGCCATATTATCGTGTATTTAAGACTTCTTTTTACATCTATGTTAGTTTCTAAATTTTGTTGTTGTACATCGATCGATATATTTTCATATTCTAATTTTGCTCCATTCAAGCTACTATTCTTATAATCGGCCTCCAGAAATGAATATTGAGGATTTAAAATGGTCAAATTTTACACTCCTTCGCATCATTTTCAAATCCTACATGAAGAGTTGATGCAACAGAATACGGAATTGTAACTAGCTCATTTTATTCATAAGCGACTAAATACATGCCAAAAGATTTAAAATAGTGCCCATAATATAAAAAACGTAGTTCAGCAATTTCATGAACTACGTTTTTTCAATTTCTATATTTTAAGCTTTAGATGATTTATTTCTAAAATTATTTATCATCTACGTTGACTGAAAATTCACCTATTTTTTCAATCGAAATTCGGACTATATCATCTTTTTTTATAGGGCCAACACCCTCTGGAGTCCCTGTTGTAAGAATATCTCCTGGTTCAAGAGTCATTACCGCTGAGGCAGCTTCAAAGAACCTATAGCAATCATAGATTAAATCTTTTGTATTGGCAGAATGTCTTACTTCGTCATTGACCCATAATTTAAAATTTAAATCATTGGGATTATCGATTTCGTCTGAAGTGACAATCCAAGGTCCAATTGGGGTAAACGTATCAAAAGATTTTCTCCAAGGTCGATCCTCTTTACCTCGAACGGTAATATCCATTAAACCAAAATATCCAAAAATGTAGTTATGTGCTTCTGATGCAGGAACATCTTTTGCTTTTTTCCCAACAACAAAAGCAACTTCCGCTTCATGATCTGTCCGACGATCTTTAAAAGGTAGTTTTATCGTCTCTCCAGGTCCTATGATTGAAGATGATGCTTTTAGAAAGAAACCTAGTTGGTCAATTGTATATTCTGCATTGTTAAATTGCTCATTCATTTCATCTTGATGTAAATAATAATTTACTGGAGCTGCAATGATTTTACCTGGCTTTGGTATAGGTGCATCCAATTTCACTTCGTCTACTAAATAAGATGTACTATTACTTAGTAATTGATCGATATCTTTTTTAAAGCTCTCAAAGTTCTCCATTAATGACACTAAGGAATCTTGCGGTCTACTTGCATCCCAATATTTATCACTATCAATATGATAAATTCTTTCATCTACAACAATTCCTAAACGATTTTCATTAAACAAAGCAATTTTCATATTCCCCACCCCAACTCACTATATGATTTCTATTACTCTTCTAATGAATACATCCTATCAGATAGAAAGTAGTCTTGTAAACAATTTAATTGAATAGTTCGTTTTTTTAGAAAATTACTCTTGCCCTATGAAAAGTTATTTTCTTTTATTACCTCACTACTTTCAGGAAGTGCATGTTGTTAAAATATTGCCGAAATCTTCCTTTGCATGTCATAACAATAATTAATTAATGTACTATTTGAACTCAGCTCAATATTCGAATTGAAGCCTACGACCGTTATAATACATTTCAATTCATCAAAACCATCTAATATCGGAAAGGCAATGGATGAAATATTTCTTTCGAGTGGCTCAAAGGAATAGATGATTTTTTCCTCTAAAGCCCTTTTTAATTCCCAAGGATCGATTGTTTCCTTTGCTTTTTGCTTCCACTCGTCATTAAGAGGATCTTTATAAAAAGCCACAAATATTTTTCCCGCAGAAGTGTTAGGAGGTAATATAGCACCAATTTGCCCTCCGAGAGTGATTGCTTCGCCAGGGCTATAAAATTTAGAGATAATCGGACCATTAAAAGTAGGAAGCATGAGAAAAACAGAGTTCTCAGTTTGCATACTTATTTCTCGTAAGAAAGGTGTAACAATGGCCGTTATGTCCTGCTGTGCATGAAATTTTTTATTGTACTCCAATAACTTCATTCCAAGATGGAAAGTTCCACTATAAGGATCTCGAGAAACAACACCAATTTTCGTTAACGTATTTAAATATTTATATAAGTTACTTTTTGTCATTTGGGAGCGTTCCTGAATCTCACTAAACTTGATTGGAGTGGGACTCTCCGCTATTACTTCAAGTACATTAAATCCAATTTCTAAAGATTGTACCGTAGAATGTATTTTTTTATCTTCATTTTCCATAAATAATGCCACCTTCACGTATTGTATTTGAGGAAAATCAGTAATTTTGCATAGATAATCTAGCTAAATCAATAAATAGAATTTTTAGAAAATTAATTGACAGACTATTATATTCTCATTATACTTTCATACATAGTAACATTATTCCATATATTGTGGAATATGGATAGTGATATTAGTGATTATAATAAGGGGTGAATGTTTAGGTGCAGAATTCAAAAGATCATCCATTAATTATTGTTGGTGGAGGTATCGGTGGTTTAACAGCAGCTCTTACTCTAGCTAAAAAAAATAAGTATGTAAAAGTGCTAGAACAAGCACCGGAATTTCTAGAAGTGGGAGCAGGTATCCAAATCGCTGCAAATGCCACTCGAGTTCTAGATAAAATTGGCGTTTTAGAACGTTTAAAAGAAATTGCTGTGTTCCCTAAACGATTAGTATTAATGGATGCGTTTACAGGAAAAGAGTTAAGTTCAATAGACTTCGGAAATGACTATATTGAACGCTATGGTGCGCCTTACCTCGTGTTACATCGTGCAGACTTACAAAATTCCCTCTATGAAACTGCAAAAGAAAACGGTTACATTGAATTACACACAAATCAACAAATTGTAGATACTGAACAAAATGAGCATGGAGTTAAAGTAGTTGCTGCTAACGGCCAGGTACACACAGGTAGTGCTGTAATTGGTGCTGATGGGATTTGGTCAAAACAGCGTCAAAAGCTAATTCAAGATGATGTCGTTTGTTCTCAATATGTGGCTTACCGCGGAACAATCGAAATGTCACAAATGGGCGACTCGGTGAATATGGATGATGTCTATATGTGGATCGGACCAAATTTACATTTAGTTCAATACCCTGTTCGTAGCCGTAAATTATATAACCAAGTAGTTGTATTCAAATCCTATAAATATACACCTGAAATTGAACATACAACTGACTGGGGTACACCTGAGGAAATGGAAACAGTGTTCAACGGGACTTGTGACTTAGTTCAACATGCTATTTCATTTATTTCTCGTCAACGTCGTTGGCCGATGTATGATCGAAACCCAATTAACAACTGGACTGATGGTAAACTAACACTTTTAGGTGATGCTGCTCACCCAATGTTACAATATCTTGCTCAAGGTGGTTGCCAAGCAATTGAGGACGCTAGTTATTTAGCGGAAATGATCGAACAAAATGATGAAATAGAAGAGGCGTTTAAGAAATACCAAGAAACACGAATCCCTCGAGGGAATTTCATACAATCAAGTGCACGTACTTGGGGAGAAATCATCCATGCGACAAAAAAGGAAACGATTCTCCTACGAAACAACATTTTAAGCAACAGAAATAACTTTGACTATATTGATGAGTTTCATGGATATAAGGCAGAAAAAGGATTTGTTGAATACAACGACAATCAACATAAAGAGCAGAAAAATAATGCTCTAATTGGAAACGATTAAATCTATATAGAAAGTTATAGAGTAATAAGTTTTGATTGATTTCACTAAGGCCATGCTAAAGTAAATTTAAATACTATTAATCTAAGGGGTGTATTTTTTATGGCAGGAGAAATGAGTGCAGAAGTAAAAGAATATATGAACAGTTCGATAGTTAAGGATTTTACGAAGGATATTCAGCAATACAATTTAGGTCCACTTTGGGAAGCGCTTCCAGAAATTGCGCCTGCTACGCCAAAGCCACAAGCAGAAGCTTATCTATGGAGCGTTGAGTTGATTGAGAAAAAGATGAATGAAGCTGCTCAAATTTTCACTCCAGAACGTGGCGGAGAAAGACGCGCTATTTATTTCCAAAATCCTGGATTAACGTACCGTAAGCCATGGGGATGGGTTTCGACTACACAAACAATTTATGCAGCTGTACAAATGCTTCAACCTGGTGAAAAAGCGCCATCACATCGTCACTCTCAAAGTGCTCTTCGTTTCATTACAAATGGCGAAGGAGCTTATACGATTGTACAAGGAGAGCGCATTTTCATGGAAGAAGGCGACTTCTTAGTAACTCCTAAGGGTTTATGGCATGGTCACGAGCACGTTGGAGATAAACCGATGATGTGGATGGATGCTTTAGATATTCCTACGATTTACGCTGTCGGTGGAACTTTCTTTGAACCATATGAAGCAGGATTACAACAACCTCTAGTACCAGATAACTATTCGGAGAAGCGTTATCGTGGTGGGATGGTTCGTCCAGTTGGGGATGATAAATACACAATTGCCCCACTTACAAATTATAAATGGGACCGTACAGTTGAAGGAATTAAAGGTTTAATGGAATTCGATCCAGATCCACTTCATGGATTTGCTGTAGAGTATATTAATCCTTCAACAGGTAAATCTGCAAATCCATCGTTTGGAACTCGCATGCAGCATTTACCAGCTGGCTTCCATACTATTGCCCAACGTCATACACATTCTACTGTATTCCATGCACATCGTGGATCCGGTTATACGGTTATCAATGGGGTTCGTTTCGATTGGAAACAAGGTGATTACTTCGTTGTTCCAAACTGGGCTTGGCATGAACATGTTGCATCACAGGATTCTTATTTATTTTCAGTGAATGATATCCCGATTATGAAAATGTACGATATTGAGCAACAACAAACTTATGAGGAAAACGGCGGTCATCAAAAAATCACAGGAGAATTTAAGGCAGCATTCCGTTAACAGTTAACTGTTTGCTTTTTCTTAAGAGATAGATTATTAGATTCAGATAGTTCAAGTTGCTTTATTCAGATTCTAGGGGGGAAAAAGATGAAGCTTAAAAACTATATTTTTATTTCATTAATGATGATGCTATCTCTAATTTTGGTTGCTTGCGTGAGTAAAGAAACAGATACATCAAGCTCTGCATCAGCTGAAAATAGTAGTACTGCAAAAACAGATGAAAAAATTGAATTTAAAATTACCCACGTAGCACAAGCTACGCATGTTTGGAATGCAACTGCTGAAAAGTTCGGTGAAGAATTAGCTGCTTTATCAGATGGTCGTATGTCAGTAACTATTTATCCAGGCGCTCAATTAGGCCCTGAAGCTGACATCGTATCACAATTAGAAACAGGATCAGTTGACTTCGGCTTTATGACCAATGCATATATGAGTACACGTGAAACGTCACTTAATGGATGGTTTATGCCCTACTTATTCGATACATTAGAAGATGCAATTGAAATGCGTAAGTCGGACGAAGCAAAAGCAATGCTTGATACGTTAAGCTCACAAGGTTTAGTAGGTCTTGACTTTGCATTTGTAGGTAACCGTAATGTGTTAATGAAAGATGGTTTTGTAAAAAAACCTGCTGACCTAAAAGGTAAAAAAATCCGTATCATTGGTTCCCCAGCAATGCAAGAATACTGGGAAGAGGTTGGAGCCGGTCCTACTTCAATGCCTCTAACAGAAGTTTATCAATCATTACAAACAGGTGTTATTGATGGAATTGACATTGACCTTGACGCATTAGTAACTGAGAAGTACTACGAACAAGCGAATTATCTAACACTAACAAACCAAATGACTTTCCCTGCAGTCATTGTAATGAGCCAAAAATCATATGATCGCTTATCACCAGAAGATCAAGCTATCGTGAGAGAGGCTATTGATAAAGCTGTAGAATGGGGTAACCAGGAAGCTTTAAATCGTGAAAAAACAAATTTACAAACCTTAAAAGATGCCGGTGTGGAAATTTTAGATGAGGTTGATTCTTCTCTTTATACAGACATCTCTCAAAAAATGCGTGAAGAATATTCTGCCAAATCAGCTATCATCAAGTCATTTATTGAAAAAGCTGAACAATAGTAACCAAGGAGTGTAGACAAAGCAAATATTTCTTTGTTTACACTTTTTTTACCGTTACTCTCAAAGTACTCTTCGTTTTTTATTACGAATGGCGAAGATGCTTATTCCATTGTACAAAGAGAGCAGAGCATATTTGGATGTAGAAGGCAACTTCTTAGTTACTCCAAAACGTTTATGCATGGTTACAAGCACGAAAGTAACTAGAAAATTACTGGTGAATTTAAGGCCATATTCCGTTAACAGTTAACTGTTAGCTTCTACTTAAGAAATAGAGAATTGATAGTTCAAGTTGCTTTATTCAAATTCTAGGGGGGAAAAAGATGAAGCTTAAAAACTATACTTTTTTTGCTTTAATGGTGATGCTTTCTCTAATTTTGGTTGCTTGCGTAAGTAAAGAAACAGATACTACAAGCTCTGCATCAGCCGAAAATAGCAGTTCAGGAAAATCCGATGAAAAAATTGAATTTAAAATTGCACACATTTCACAACCAACACACCTTTGGCATGAAACTGCTGAAAAATTTGGGGAAGAATTAGCAGCTTTATCAGATGGTCGTATGTCAGTAACAATTTATCCAGGCGGTCAATTAGGTACTGAGGCTGACATCGTGGCACAATTAGAAACAGGATCAATTGATTTCAGCATTACGACAAATGCTTATATGAGTACACGTGAACCTTCATTAAACGGATGGTTTATGCCCTACTTATTTAATTCAGTAGAAGATGCAATTGAAATGAGTAAATCGGATGAAGCTAAAGCTATGCTTGATACATTAAGCTCACAAGGTTTAGTAGGTCTTGACTTCTTATTTGTAGGTAACCGAGTTGTATTAATGAAAGACGGTCTTGTGAAATCACCGGCTGATATAAAGGGTAAAAAAATGCGCATTGTCGGTTCACCAGCAATGCAAGAATACTGGGAAGAAGTTGGATCAGGTCCAATAGCCATGCCTCTTCCTGAAGTCTATCAATCATTACAAACAGGTGTTATTGATGGACTTGATATTGACCTTGATGCTTTAGTGACAGAGAAATACCACGAACAAGCGAATTATCTAACCCTAACTAACCATATGACTAATCTATCCGTAATCGCAATGAGCCAAAAATCATATGATAGTTTATCACCTGAAGACCAGGCTATCGTGAGAGAGGCTTTAGATAAGGCGGTAGTATGGGGGAACCAGGAAGCAATAACTCGTGAGAAGACAAATTTACAAACATTAAAAGATGCAGGTGTGGAAGTTTTAGAAGAAATTGATACCTCTCTATATACTGATATCTCTCAAAAAATGCGTGATGAATATTCAGCTAAATCCGATATCATCAAGGCATTTATTGAAAAAGCTGAACAATAGTAACCAAGTAGTGTAGACAAAGTTGATAGTACTTTGTTTACACTTTTTTATATTTTATAAAAATCAAGCATACTCAGTAAATCTTTTAAAGACAAAAAAGAAGTGCAAGTTTTTGCACTCCTTTTTCATGAGAAGAACCATTTACCATTCTTGAAATCCATTATAGACCACAGACCAAAACTTAATATTTTTGTAGTGTAATAGTATGCTAGTCAATGATCCCCTTTTCTTTTAATTGGTGAATTTCCTCCTTAGCTAAGTTCAAACGCTCTTGTAATACGGTTTCTGTATGTTCTCCTAATTTAGGTCCTGTCCATTCTGTTCTACCTGGTGTTTTACTTAGTTTTGGTACGATACCTGGTATTTTTAATTTACCTAACTGTTCGATCTCATGCTCTTCAATCATATTCCTCGCCTGATAGTGAGGATCCTGTACAATGTCTTCTATTGAATAAATAGAGCCACTTGGAACATTAGCTTTCTCTAACTTGTCTAGCACTTCTTCTAATGTGTGCTCTTTTGTCCAATTTTCAATGACTTCGTCTAAATGTTCCGCATGCATAGACCTTTTCGCATTTGTGCTAAATCGGTCATCTTCTGCATAATGTGGCATATTCATGATATTCATCAACCGTTTGAAAATACTATCACCATTTGCTCCAATTACTACATATTTACCATCTTTACATAAATAGGTGCTGGATGGTGTAATCCCTGGTAATGTGCTTCCTGTTCTTTCTCTAATAATGTTAGCAAAATCATATTCTGAAAGCGTACTTTCTAGTGTACTAAATATTGCCTCATATAACGCAACATCGACGTATTGCCCTTCTCTTGTAGGAGTTGAGTTTCGATGATGCAACGCCATTAATCCACCAATTACTGCATATAAAGATGCTAAAGTGTCTCCTAAACTAACACCGACTCGAGTTGGTGGACGATCAGGAAAACCAGTTAAGTACCTTAATCCCCCCATTGCTTCTCCAATGGAACCAAAACCAGCTTTATCTCGATATGGTCCGTCTTGTCCATAACCACTAATTCGAATCATGATTAAACTAGGATTTATTGCTTTTAAATCCTCATATCCTATGTTCCATTTTTCTAAAGTTCCTGGTTTAAAGTTTTCAACTAAAATATCAATCTCTTTGACAAGTTCTTTAATAATATTTTGGCCATCCTCAGTTTTTAAATCGATACAAATTGATTTTTTATTTCTCCCTTGTAAGTGCCACCAAAGACTCGTTCCATTTTCAACAACTCGCCAATTTCGAAGTGGATCACCAGAACCTGGAGTTTCAACTTTAATAACATCTGCGCCAAATTCAGCAAATAATCGACTCGCAGAGGGTCCTGCTATTAATTGTCCCAATTCCAATACTTTTACATTACCTAATGCCTTCTCATTCATAAAAACACCCCTTTGGATTTGTAGATACTTTAGATTTTCTTTACAAATTCGAGTTGTAAACGCTTACTTTCAGTTTTTAAGTTTTCCATAAGATGTTAATATCCTCGACATTCAAATCAAATAAATCAATAAAAATCTTAAGGTCGTTAATAAGATGTTTCTTCATCGCCATAAGCGCAGATTCAGCGTTCCCTGCTTTCATTTCATGATAAATTTCCCAATGCTCAGATAAAAAAGTTGATGGACGAGTTGTTTTTTTTATGATCGTATTCCGACATATATTCGTTAATGTTCGAATATTACCTAAGATTAGCTGAAGCCTGCCATTCGGATTTAGCGCGATTATTTTTTCATGAAATAAAGTATTCAATTTCACTACAACGTCTACATTCGAGGAAAATAAGACGCTCTCTGTTTCTTTTAAGATCTTCTCTAGTTCTATGAGATCCGATTCTTTTAAACTTTTAGTTGCTTCATATACTGCTAAAGGTTCTAAGGCTATTCTTAACTGATATAATTCCACTACATCCCATACAGTAGGACTGTAAACATACATTTCACCGGACTTATTGACTAACAAACCATCTTGCTCCAGTTTTCGCATTGCTTCTCGGATAGGTCCCCTACTTACCCCAAACTCCTGAGCCAATTTAGTATCAATAAGACGCTCTCCGCTTTCCAACTCTCCATTCAAAATAGAATTTTCTAGACTATGATAAATCTGTAAGTATAAAGGTTCGTTTTTTTTAATTTCCATCAAACCAACTCCAATTAAAGGCTGTTTATGAGCTAGCCTATCTGATTTTGTATAGACTGGAAATAATTCATCAAAGTTGACTGTTAACAGTCAACACAATACATTTATATATTATCAGAAAAATTAGAAAAAAGGAATAATAAATGGTAATTTTTTCATTAGAACCTAACCTTTTTTACCTGCTATTAATTAAAAAGAGAACTCTTCATAAAAAAGAGTCCTCTGCACATTCTATTCAATCATATGGTTTAAAGATGATTGATTATTTATCCTGAGTGTTCAACTTATTAATTAACTTTTCCAGCCAAATGATTTCTTTGCTAGTAGTATCTGAAAAATACGCTTCAGCAAAGTCCACCATGTCCTTCATTGGTTCCTCTACGGAAATTTGATCATAGATTGCTTTTAATTTAGATCGCTTCTCACGTAAAAGTGCTAACTTTTTTTCTAAAATTGGTACAATCAGTGATTGTTCTACAAATCGTAAAAACATAAGACCAATTACCATCTCTGACAAGTCTTTAGCCTTCTCAAATAATTCATAAATTTTGAGTGGCAACTGTTCACGCCCTTTATCAGTAATTGCAAATACCTGTTTATCTGGACGATTTTCTTCTTTAATAACTTCACGTGGTTCAACTAACCCTTGTTTTGTAAGTGACTCGAAATGGTAATATAACTTACTTTCTGTTAAGTTGCTCATTTTATCGAACGGAATTGGATCTGACAATTCTTTTTTTAATTTATAAGGATAATTGTCCTCTTCCATTAGTTTACTCAGTATATAAATTTGTATCGACATATTGCACCCCCATACTAACTGTACCTAAGAAGCAATAAAGCTTCAACCAAGTTCTTGATTGAAGCCTTATTATCTATTTAATTTACTGTTGACTCAGTATTAATATGAGCAATTTTCACAGTTGACTCCGCTTCAACTGGAACCTTTTTGTGTACAAAAGTAACAATAATAATATTAATAATCATCGCACCAACTAACACTGCTGTTAAGCCCCATAGGAATGGCGATTGCTCAGTTGAACCAAACATCACCGCAAAATAAGATTGTACCGAATAATACATTGGTGTGATGTGACTTACTACATCAAAGTAGCTATACATCATATCACGAGGCATTGTCGCGCCATTTGCAATAGTTTGTGATAATAGTACTGGAATATTTAATATCATACCTGCTTCACCTATTAAGAATGTGAAGATTGCACATACATTAAATGCGGCCATGTATAGTAAAATTTGTTGACCGGCAACTTTGAAGAGTATATCTGTATCAATATCTGCAATTAAGAATGTAACTAATAATGCAAAGATTGTAGATACGATGGCAATCACTAAAGCTGAACCTTGAACATATGCAAATAATTTAGCTTTTGATGCTTTCCCACGACTCTGTTTAAAGGCCCCAACTAATTGCATCGCTGCAATCATCGCTCCTACATAACATGCCATCGTTAAGAACATCGGTAGCATGTTGTTGTGCATACCATCTGGAACATCGTTCATAATGACATAGTTGCCAACATAAGCATTTTCGATTTGATCTGCAATGGCAGTCGCTTGTTCTTCAGGTACATTCATATTTAATAATACACCTTTTGCAACTTGTGTTGAGAAATTCGCACTTAATTGATTGTTAATCTCCGTTACAACTGATTTCATTGAAGATGCAATCATTGTTGCTGATGCTTCATTTACAGTGAAATCAATTTGTGCTGACTCACCGTTTTGTGCGTTTGCTGAGAAGTTCTCAGGAATGTGAATGACTAACGCATATTTATTATCCTCTAATTTATCTAATGCTTTTTTATTCGTTAAATCTGAATCAATTTCAAAAGGTAAGCTATCTGCTAACTGATTTGCAATTTGAGTACCTGATTCACCCACGTCATCATTCACTATTGCAACTTTCAACTCGTCCATATTTCCCGGTAATGCTGAATAACCTAGCAAAAAGATTAATAACATGGCTACAGCATAGAAGATTCCCATAAAGATAGACGCCTTTACACCCATTAAACCTAAAAACTGTTTAAATTTCATTTATTTACTCCTTCTCAATATCAACTTTAAATATAGTACTCAAATTAAAGTACTTAACTTTTACTATGTTATAAGATTATTTTAATGAAGTAAAGTGGCTATTTTGTGTCAGTCATTTCATCTTCAAAGATTAAAAATGCCACAAATCCGTAAATATAGATGTGAAACACTTTTCTTTAGTACTTGTTTTACTTTCATAGAATTAGATGCTGTCGTAGAAATTTTGCCCCCTTTCATAAGACACAATTACGTGTTAGCCAACTAATCAAGATTATTACTTAGTTTATAAATGGGGTATAGAGTAAAAACTTATAAATATTTTTAAGGAGTGAAAATAATGAAAAGACAATTAATTTTTGCTTTTAGTATGTTAATGCTAACTGCTTGTGGGACGGATGAAGTAACAGTTCAACAACCACCTGAGGGTTCGGTACAAATAGATGTCGTTGAGAAAGAAGTGAATGGTCAAACAGAAGAAGTAGGTACTACAACAGAAGAAAATGTTAAAGAAGCTGATAAATCTATTAGTGATATCACTGTTGAAAAAACATTTCAAAGTATTATTCCAAGTGACTGGAATATTAAACTTCCATCTGAATTTCCCGTAACAAAAGGTAAATATCTAACAGCTATTACCTCTTTGGAGCAACAAAAAGAAGTAACTTTTAATTTTTATGAAACAGACCGTGAATTTGCGATGAATGACTCAAAAATTAAAGAAACTGGTCATTTCGTCGGTCAGTTAATTATCACTAAATATTCAACATCAGAACTAGCTAGTAAAGAAATCGATCAAACTGTTTTTTCTAATGGTGAAGTTGTTGATTTAGGGCATGGAATAAAGGGCTATCAAGATGCAGGTGCGGGCTCACTATTTACAAGTTGGAATGAAGGACGTTGGGCAATAATTTCACGTTCTACTACAGAAAATTCGGAGGAAAGCTTAGCAAATGCTAAAGAAACGGTAGAGTTTTTGGAAACTCATATGATGCCAATCCCAAAACAATATGGCCAACTGCATATTGATGCCGAGGATAGTGGTAGCATGGCAAAATGGCAAAAACACAATTATGTCTACACTATAACTGACTTTGGAGATAAAACGCTTGAGTGGCTTGTTTCATTTGAATAAAGCTATAGATTAATAAAGAAGTGCAACCTTGGAATCTTAATGCAGCAAGTTACTTCTCCTCTACTACGAAAAAAACATAGGAGGACTAATTCTCCTATGTTTCATTCATAATCATTGTTCTGTTTGTTTCTGCTTCTTTTTCATATATTCTGCACGTAATTTTTCAAGTTGCTGCTTTTTATCAAATTGGGCAGGCTTATTTTTTTCATGATACTTAGTTACAGCTACCTTCCCCTTAGTATCCAATTGATATTTTCCCACTTTATTCACCTACTTTTCTTATCTTTAAAGAAGCTCTATTCAACAAAAAAGAATATACCTCGTTTTCTGAAGTAAACCTCATGACTTTATTGTGTACTGTTGGTTTACATATATCAGTAAAAACAATAATTCGAATAAAAAAAGGAATTCTGAATCGATGACCGAAGCCTCGACCGAATTCCTAATTTCTCACGAACCCTTTTTAACAAAAGTTCGTGACCGTTTTATTGACGTCCCAGGAGGGATTCGAACCCCCGACCGTACGCTTAGAAGGCGTATGCTCTATCCAGCTGAGCTACTGAGACATTTTCATTCAAGTTAATTACCTGAAAGACAATTATTATTATATGCCTTAAAAATAGAAATGTCAACGGTATTTGAAAAAATAATTTTATTTCGCAAAAAAAATTTTCCTTTTCTTACATCACACGGTTAAGTCATAAGTTTTTGAAAAAATTTCTACACAATTTTCATTATATGCTGTGACTTTCCAAGTATGACTCAACCATTCTACAACTACATAACTTTTTTCTGATATACCTCTTGGTTTTAATAAGCTTCCCGGATTCACAAATAATATATTGTCCACAAGTTCTGCTCCTAGAATATGCGAATGACCGAAAAAGACAACGTTTGCTTCTACTTCTTTTGAACGGTAAAGCAAATTCATAATTGTAGATTTGACATTTAGTAAATGTCCATGTGCTACAAATACCTTTATTCCTTCGAGTTCGACTAGTTGCTCATCTGGAAAACGAGCATCGCAATCACAATTGCCGCGTACTTTTATCACATCCTCTAGATTCGGATGGTCAAATGGAAGTTCACTGTCACCACAATGGATAATTCCATTTACATCTTGATTTGCAGATCGTACTCGACGTATCACTTCTTCATCCCCATGAGTATCACTCATCACTAACAATTTCATCAAATATACCTCCAATCAAAAAAAGGTTCAGTATCTCTTTTGAAAGTGGATTTAAAAAAACTCCATGAATATTCCAAGATACTGAACTACAGTGCTATTTATTAGAATTGCCAAAATATAAGTTGAAATAATATCTGTTTTTCCAACTATTCAGGTTTTGTTACCCTGCTTAAAATTACTTAATCAAATTCGGTAGCTCTTCAGATAACTTACGAATAGCGTTCCCACGGTGCGAGATGGCCCCTTTTTCTTCTGGTGTTAGTTCAGCCATCGCACGATTTAATTGAGGTACGAAGAAAATTGGATCATAGCCAAACCCATTTGTTCCACGTTTCTCGTGTAAAATTACACCTTCACAAGTACCAAAAACAGTATATGTCTCCAATTTTGGTCCTGCAATTGCTAGAGCGCAGCAAAAACGAGCTGTGCGTTTCTCATTAGGAACCCCTTCTAACTTTTTCAACACCTTGACTATATTAGCCTCATCGTCATGGTCTCCTGCATAACGTGCAGAATACACGCCTGGTTCGCCATCTAGAGCATCTACTGCTAATCCGCTGTCATCAGCTATCACTAGTTTTCCAAGCTCACGAGAGAGCGTTTCTGCCTTTAAGATGGCATTTTCTTCAAAAGTCTTGCCTGTTTCTTCTATCTCCATATCGGGAGCAACATCAAACATTGTCACCACTTCATAGCCTAATGGAGAAAAAAGCGCTTCAAAATCTTTTGCTTTCCCTTTATTTTTCGTTGCAATGACAACTTGTTTCATTACGCTTCCTCCTTTGCATCCCGTACTAACATCGCCGTTTCACCAAGGACGGATTTTTGAATGGCTATCAATTCGCGTATCCCTTTTTCTCCTAAATCTAATAATTGATTTAGTTCATCTCTTGAGAAAGTTGCTTCTTCCCCCGTTCCCTGAATTTCAACAAATTGGCCGTTACCTGTCATTACTAAATTCATGTCAACCGCAGCAGCAGAATCTTCAATATAGTTTAGGTCTAAAACAGCCCCGATTTCATCGACAAAGCCGACACTTGTAGCAGCTAGATAGTCTACAATTGGGAATTTTGCAAATGGTTTTACCTCGTGAATTTTAGCTAAAGCTTGTGTTAAAGCGACAAATGCTCCTGTGATTGAAGCTGTACGTGTCCCACCGTCCGCTTGAATTACATCACAATCAATCCAAATTGTTTTTTCGCCCAGCGCTTCTAAATCGACGATGGCACGTAATGCTCGTCCAATTAGGCGTTGTATTTCCATTGTACGACCATTTACCTTACCACGTGATGATTCACGTTGTGTTCGTTCTGCTGTCGCTCTTGGTAGCATAGAATATTCAGCAGTAATCCATCCTTTACCTTGGCCACGTAGAAAGCCAGGTACACGGTCATCAACTGTTGCTGTACAAATAACTTTAGTATCTCCTACCTGAATTAATACAGAGCCTTCTGGATGCATTAAATAATTTGTTTCAATTTTTACTTGTCGTAATTGTTCGATTTCTCGTCCATCATGTCTTGTCATATATATCCTCCTAGTTGTACGCGCTACCCATATTACCATAATTTATTATTCTTTTCGAGTAGTGTATCAAATCCAACTTAGTAAATAAAAAAGCGTAATAGTAGGTTTTAATTACTATTACGCCAAAAAGTTTGCATATCAAATTATAAAGCTTTCTGGTCATGACCAAAAGGTTCCCTCATTCATTTACATATTAGTGCCTGAATGTAGACAATACACAAAAGAGAGATTAGTAATGAATAATGCTACAAATTTATACGTCGTATATCTAACTCTTCTGACTCCAACCAATTGTGTGCGATCATTCGAAAGATTGGAACTGAACCTGTTGTAAAGAACACATGATGTAGCTTACCTTTAGAAGTTGAAAGTTCGTGATTATATTCAAGTAAATCTTTCACTTCTTTAGCTGTTTCCTCCGCTGAAGAAAGAACAAATACATGTGGTCCTACAACTTTTTCGATATGATGCTGGATAATTGGATAATGAGTACATCCTAAAATAACTGTATCAAACTTTTTATCAGCTAACGGCTTTAAACCTTTTGCTACTAAGTCGAATGCAAACTGGCCTTCATATTCACCACTTTCAACAAGTGGCACAAATGTAGGGCACGCAAGAGGATATATTTTCGCCTTCGTACTTAAAGAAAGTAGAGCATTTTCATATGCTCCACTTTTTATTGTACCTTCTGTTGCAAGTACGACGATTTCATTACGTTTTGTTTTTTTCTCTGCAGCACGTGCTCCTGCATTGATTACACCTACGACTGGAATCGACATGTGCCTCTGAAGGCTTTCTAACGCTACCGCAGTTGCTGTATTACAAGCTACGACGAGCATTTTAATTTTCATTTTTTCTAATGCATGAGCCATTTGCCATGTGAATTGTAAAACTTCACGTCTGTTACGAGGGCCATATGGACATCTTGCTGTATCACCAATATAGTAAATTGTTTCATTTGGTAATAATTTCATTATTTGTTTTGCAACTGTTAAGCCGCCAACTCCTGAATCAATAACGCCTATCGGGGCATTCACAAAACTCGCCTCAATCCTCTTACATTTGTTGATATAGTCTATGCAGTAATTTTGATAAGCTTTCAACTTCTTCTTCATCAAAGTCTACTAACACATCTTGTAAGTAATTCTGTCTTTTTTGTATTACTTCTTGAATAATTCTTTCGCCTTCTTCAAGTAAATGAATGTGTACAACTCGGCGGTCTTGCTCATCACGAATACGCACTACTAATTCATTTTTTTCCATACGATCAACTAAATCTGTTGTCGTACTAAAAGCTAAATACATTTTATTCGATAATTCACCAATTGTCATATCGCCTGATTCATGTAACCATTGAAGCGCTACAAATTGTGGAGGTGTTATCGTATAGTTACTTAGTATTTCTCTACCCTTTTGTTTAATTAAGTGTGAAATAAATCGAAGTTCCTTTTCTAAAGACGCTACAGTTTCATGGCTGTGCTTTTCGACCTTGCTCATTATAGTGCAGTCACTCCCCAAGAATCAAATCAGTCTATAGCGAATTTAAATTCCGTGTGAACTACGCGGAATCAATATATATGCTATACCGTTTCGTATCTAATTCTATTTTGAAGTGTTTTTGTCGAAATAGCAAGTATCCAATCAGTGTAATGATAATTCTTCTAGCCTCAGCAATTCAATTAATGCTTGTGATCTACTGGAAACGCCCAGTTTTTGAATCGTGTTTGAAATATGATTACGCACCGTTTTTTCGCTAATGCCCAACTTTTGAGAAATATCTTTAGTTGAATAATCCAATATAAGTAACTGGAAAATTTCCCGTTCTCTTTTCGTCAAAAGTGAACGATGCTGCGGGCTATTCATAAGGCAACACCCTCCTATCTCCTCTTCTATGTAAAGTATGATAAGAGTTGAAAGGCTGTGAGGGCATTTTCACTATTTCTCTTGCAATATTATTTTTTCTTTTTCATCCCAAGGAATGGCTTTACCTGTAGATTTATCGATTTGAACAATCGTACCTCTGCCGATAAAACATGGTTCGTTATTTTCATTTCTCGCTAGATAATGAATGTCGATGGAAGAGTTTCCTATTCGCGCTGCCTTCACATAGATTCGGAGAGTCTCGTCAAAATAAACTTGTTTTAAAAAATCACATTGCAAATCTGCTACAACAGAAATTTTTGTCAATTCCTCTGAGGATCGATTCATAAAACCAATATGTTTCATATACTCAATACGAGCATATTCAAAATAGACGAAAGGTACTGTATTGTTTAAATGACCGAACATATCAGTCTCTGAAAATCTGACCGTCACCTCAACAAAAAACTTAAACTCTTCCTCCCACTTTTTTTGATCTTCAATATAACTTGCCTTCATGCATACAACCCCTTTCCCTTTTTACACCCTATTCTTCACACCCAATCCGCTGGCACTATTGTTTATTCACAATGTATACCCAATAGCATATAACGGATTTCATTTTAATTAGTTTCATAGAAACTTAAAATGAATAGTGGTTCATTTATTATAACAAAATTATCACTATGGGATAAAGTGGACAGCTTACTATATTATTCTCTTTTGAATAGACATTATCCTTGAAAAGAGTAAACGAGGGTTAACAAAAATCGTAAGAAAGGGATGTTACTCAAGTTTCAAAATCGTAAAAGGCAAAGAAGCTTTCTTTTATAATGCATGAAGAATTTTATATCGCTCTATCTTATGCACAAAAGTTGAAAAGGGTATCTAAAGTCATGAAAATGACTTAGATACCCTTTTTTATGGAAGAAACTAATTGATTCTTTAGTTAAAAATAATTCTATATTAGTCAACCATATGGTCAGATCCGAAGAAGTTACGGAACATTTGAACAGATGTTGCACGGTTAAGTGATGCAATAGAAGTTGTTAAAGGAATACCTTTTGGACATGCAGCTACACAGTTTTGTGAGTTACCGCAGTTAGCAAGGCCTCCATCTCCCATAATTGCATTTAAACGTTCATCTTTAATCATAGCACCAGTTGGATGCGTATTGAATAAACGTACTTGTGATAATGGAGCTGGTCCGATAAATGAAGCTTTTTCAGATACGTTTGGACATGCTTCCATACATACACCACAAGTCATACATTTTGATAATTCATAAGCCCATTGACGTTTACGTTCAGGTAAACGAGGACCTTCCCCTAAATCGTAACTTCCGTCAATTGGCACCCAAGCTTTAACTTTTTTAAGTGCATTGAACATACGACTACGGTCAACTTGTAAATCACGTACTACAGGGAATGTTTTCATTGGTTCTAAACGAACAGGTTGTTCTAATTGGTCAATTAAAGTAGAACATGATTGACGAGGACGACCATTAATTACCATAGAACAAGCTCCACATACCTCTTCAAGGCAGTTCATATCCCAAGTTACTGGAGTAGTAGATTTTCCATCTGCAGTAACCGGATTTGAACGAATTGACATTAAGGCAGAGATAACGTTCATACCTGGACGATAAGGAACTTCGAATTTTTCCCAACGAGTTGCGCCACCTTCAGTATCTTGACGAAGGATTTCCAATTTAACAGTTTTTACTGCTGTTGTCATGATTAATGACCCCCCTAAATTATATCTTATTTAGAATAGTCACGTTTACGAGGTGGAATAAGTGAAACGTCTACATCTCCGTAAGTGATTTCAGGTTCACCAGTTTTAGGATTGAACTTCGCCATAGTTGTTTTTAAGAAGTTCTCATCATCACGGTCTGGGAAATCAGGTTTGTAGTGAGCTCCACGAGATTCGTTACGTAAAAGTGCGCCTTTTGTGATTACACGAGCAAGGTATAACATGTTTTTCAACTGACGAGTAAAGTGAGCACCTTGGTTACTCCATTTTTGAGTGTCGTTGATGTTAATGTTTTCCCAACGTTGTAGTAATTCAGTAAGTTTTTTATAAGTTGCTTCAAGACGATCGTTGTAACGTACTACTGTTACATTGTCAGTCATTAATTCACCTAGTTCTTTGTGAATTAAGTATGCGTTTTCAGTACCATCCATTTTTAGGATAGCTTCCCATTTCTCTTGTTCTTCTTTGACGCGTGCATCATAGATTGATTGTGGAAGATCATCCGCATGTTTCTTTAAGCCTTTAACATATTTAACAGCGTTTGGTCCAGCTACGCTACCACCATAAATCGCTGAAAGTAATGAGTTTGCACCAAGACGGTTAGCACCGTGTTGTGAATAATCACATTCACCAGCAGCAAATAGTCCAGGAATTTCTGTCATTTGATCGTAATCTACCCATAATCCACCCATTGAGTAGTGAACTGCAGGGAAGATTTTCATTGGTAATTTACGTGGATCATCACCTACGAATTTTTCGTAGATTTCAATAATACCACCAAGTTTAACATCTAACTCATGTGGATCTTTATGAGAAAGATCTAGGTATACTACGTTTTCACCGTTAACACCTAATTTTTGGTTAACACATACATCGAAGATTTCACGAGTTGCGATATCACGAGGTACTAAGTTACCATAAGCTGGGTATTTTTCTTCTAAGAAATACCAAGGTTTACCGTCTTTGTATGTCCAAATACGGCCACCTTCACCACGAGCAGATTCTGACATTAGACGGTTTTTGTCGTCACCAGGAATCGCTGTTGGGTGAATTTGAATCATTTCACCGTTTGCATAGCTTGCACCTTGTTGGTAAACGATAGATGCTGCAGAACCAGTGTTAATGATTGAGTTAGTAGATTTACCGAAGATAATACCAGGACCACCTGTACACATAATTACAGCGTCAGAGCGGAATGATTTAATTTCTTCAGTTTTCATATCTTGCGCTACGATACCACGGCAATGTCCTTCGTCATCAAGAACAGTTCCAAGGAATTCCCAGTGTTCGTATTTCGTAACTAAACCATCTACTTCATAACGACGAACTTGCTCGTCCAAAGCATATAGTAATTGTTGACCAGTTGTTGCACCAGAGAATGCAGTACGGTGCATTAATGTTCCACCGAAACGACGGAAGTCTAGAAGACCTTCTGGAGTACGGTTAAACATAACACCCATACGGTCAAATAAGTGAATGATACCAGGAGCGGCATCACACATTGCTTTAACTGGTGGTTGGTTTGCTAAGAAGTCCCCACCATAAACTGTATCATCAAAGTGGATCCATGGAGAATCCCCTTCACCTTTTGTATTAACAGCACCATTAATTCCGCCTTGTGCACATACAGAGTGTGAACGTTTTACGGGAACTAATGAGAATAATTCAACTTCAGTGCCTTCTTCGGCAGCTTTCATCGTAGCCATTAAACCGGCTAAACCGCCACCTACGACGATAATTTTGCTTTTCGCCATGATTATTCTTCACTCCTCTAAATTTGCTCTTAACCTATCTGGATATCCTGCTATTGTAATTATGCGAATGCTAGAATTGCTGCGACACCAACGATACTTAATAGAACAAAGAAGATCATTGTTACGTAAGTTGCAACTTTTTGTGAGCTTTTAGATTGTGTAATCCCCCAGCTCACTAGGAATGACCATAGACCGTTTGCTAAATGGAATGTTGCAGATACAATACCTACAATATAGAACGCTAACATAATAGGATTGTTAACGATTTCTTCCATCATATTGAAGTCTACATCAGAACCAAGTGCTTTTTGAATACGTGTTTGGAAAATATGCCAAGCAATGAAAATTACAAGGAATACCCCAGTAAAACGTTGTAATACGAACATCCAGTTACGGTATGTTCCGAAGCGTTTTACATTCGGTGTAGCAGTGAATGCAATATACAGACCAAATAAACCGTGGAACAAAATAGGTATGTAAATTACAATCCATTCAACAATTAACAAGAACCAGTGAGGAACAGTATCCATGATACTGATTGAATTGTTGTAATTTTCTTCTCCGCCAATAGCAGTGAAGTTCAGTGATAAGTGGAACACTAAGAACAATCCTACAGGAATTACACCTAATAGTGAATGTAAGCGTCTCCAGTAAAACTCTTGATTTTTTGACAAGACTATTACCCCCCTAAGTACATTTAAAATACTCAAGTCAATTTCCGTCACCATTTTGTAAATGATCCATCATTGACTGTGTATTTCATAGTGGTACAATATTATGACATGTTCATTGTACTCTCAGATGGTACAAGCGTCAAGGCAACATCCGATATTTTATATAACCTTTATAGGAACATATTCTCTATCCTAGAAGAGAATTTTCTATATATCGGAATTTTTTTGTTATTTTATACTAAGAACAAGAAAAATTAGAAAGAGGTATTTTAAAAAATGACATCAAAAGAGAACAAAACTGTTCCAGTATTTGGTTATGATATTATACGTGACTATCTTCTCCCAACAATTCTTGGGAAACATGAAAAAGATGTACTATACTGGGCAGGGAAAGATTTAGCCCGAAAATTCCCATGTACTGATATCCAACTAATTATATCCTTCTTCCAAGATGCAGGTTGGGGCAATTTATCTTTAGCAGAGGAAGAAAAGGAAGGATACATTTTCCAACTTACAAATGATGTCGATTTATTAAAAATAACTGAACGTTCTTTTCGAATGGAAGCTGGTTTCTTAGCCCAACAAATCCAATGTATTAAGGGCTTTTTAACTGAATGTTATGATGAAAAACACGAAAAACAACATCAAGTAACTTTTACTGTGAAATGGGATAGAAAAGAAAAGATAGAGTAATACAAAGACTAGGGAAGGTATTCTAGTTTTGTCTTACTCAGACCACTACAATTAAAAAAAGCCAATTCTTGTAAGAATAAATTCTCAACAGAATTGGCTTTTTATATTTGTTAGCTTAGCTTATTACTTCTATTAAATTAAACTCATCATGTAATACATTCGCTGCACGTACCATTTCATCTTGTGGTACTACAACAGACACTTTAATTTCGGATGTACTTACCATTTTAACAAGAATGTTCTCTTTACGTAATCGATCAAACATTCGAGCAGCTACACCTGGGTTTGAGACCATTCCTGCTCCAACGATTGATACTTTGGCTAATCCAACCTCAAAATCTGCAAAACTAAATCCAAGTTCAGGCTTGTTTTTTTCAAGTACTTTTAGCGCTTCTGCAAAATCTTCTTTTGCAATAGAGAATGAGACTGTTGGTTTAACCCCATCTATCACTGCCTGAACAATGATGTCTACATCAATTTTATACTCCGCAAGAGTGGTAAAGATACTTGCAAGAGATGATTGTTCGTACGAATCATAACCAACTGTTAAACGAATAATGTCTGCTTCATATGCTACACCACGAACAATTAAATTTTTCTCCATGTCAATCTCTCCCTTAATCAACGTACCTTCTTGATTCTCTGAACTAGAGCGTACCACTATTGGTATTTCAACTATTTTCGCCAATTCCACTGCACGTGGATGAATATATAGCGAGCCAAGATTTGCTAGTTCTAACATCTCATCGTATGTAACTTGTTTTAACTTTCTCGCTTGTTTAACCACTGTTTGGTCTGCTGTATAAATGCCATCCTGGACAGTTAATATTTCGATATGCTTTGCCTCGATTGCTGCCCCAATTGCTACTGCAGTCGTTTCTGGACCACCTTCACCCAGAAGTAAGATATTGCGATTTTCATCAATACCTTGAGAACCAGCAACGATGACAATCTCGTCGTTATTCAAATGCTCAATAATATGCTCATCTTGAATACCTTCAATGAGGACATTTTGATTGGATTCAACAACTTTAACTCCTGCTTGCCATCCATTTAAAGAGATGGCTTGTTTGCCTTTTTTTGCAAGAGAGATTGCTAGTAAACTACTTGCAACTTGACTATTCAATGCATTCAAGGCATGTAGCTCTCTATTCGTAGGATTGTCAGATAAAATCTGTGAATAGTGCAGTAGTTTGTCTTCTAGATTTTCAATTGTAGGCACAACTGCAACGATTTGATTTCCCGCGTTTTGTTGCTCAATCAAACGCTCTGCAATTTGTTCAATTTTTTCTGGTGTTGCAAGTGATGTACTGTCTATTTTTACTACAATTCTGGACATTGACAACTCCCCTTCTAAAGCATTTTAAGCTGAACATTGTTTTTATTCTGATAATTTAGTTTGGTTTTAGACTAATTTCAGTCATTTCTTTTATGTATAGCAATAATTAACCTTTGCTATTTATTACTTTTCATTAGAAAAAGACAGCTTTTCACTTTGTGTGAGAAGCTGTCTCAGAACATACTTAGTGTTAAACAGTTTGTTAAGAGCTAGTCCTCTAGAACAATTTATAAATTAAGTCTACTAATTTAGCTTGTGCGTCTATCTAATCTTTCCTATTTATCCTAACCTTATCATACTATTATTCCGCTGACAATGAATCTTTGTGGAAGTGATTATAGATGGCAGTAGCTGTTGCGCTCGGAATATGTGCCTCCATTAATTGTTCAATTGAAGATTCTTTAATTTTCTTAATAGAACCAAAATGTTTTAACAACTGTTGCTTACGTTTTGGGCCAACTCCTTCAATTTCATCTAAGACGGATTGAATCGCATGGGTTTGGTGTTGTTGACGTAAAAATGTTATCGCAAAGCGGTGCACTTCATCTTGAATTCTTTGTAATAAATAAAAACCATCACTTGTTCTCTTCATCTCTACTGGAATCGGTGGGTCTCCATATAACAATTGTGATGTATTATGCTTCTCATCTTTTGCAAGACCCGCGATGGGAATGAATAATCCGAGTTCATCTTCAATCACTTCCCTTGCAACTTCCATCTGTCCTTTCCCACCGTCAATAATAATTAAATCTGGAAGTGGCAAGTCTTCCTTTAAAACTCTAGTATAGCGACGTCGAATAACTTCTTGCATTGCTCCATAGTCATCATGCTTTGCAGTTTCACGCAATTTAAATTTTCGATATTCTTTCTTAGCTGGTTTCCCATCAATAAAAACAACCATTGCTGAAACTGCATCTGTTCCGTGCATATGACTGTTATCAAAAGCTTCTATCCTAAGTGGCGTGCCAATTTCCATAGCATCTCCAAGTTCTTCACAAGCACCAATAGTTCGCTCTTCTTGTCGTTCAATGAGCTGAAACTTTTCACGAATGGCAATCTGTGCATTTTTCATCGCTAAATCTACAAGTTCTTTTTTTGATCCTCGTTTTGGAATAAGAACATTGACATCAAGGTACTTTTCTAAAAGTGCTTTATCGATGTTAGATGGAATGAAGATTTCTTTTGGTTTGATATGTTCTGGGATATCATAGAATCGGCCGACAAATGTAAGAAATTCTTCTTCAGAATCTCGATATATTGGAAAGATTGAAACATCTCGTTCGATTAGCTTTCCTTGTCGTACAAAGAAAACTTGAACACACATCCAACCTTTCTCTACTGCATAACCAAAAACATCTCGGTTGGACAAATCCCCTGTTACAATTTTTTGTTTTTGCATAACGGTTTCAATATGGGCAATTTGATCACGAAATTCTTTGGCCCGTTCAAACTCTAAATTTTCAGCTGCCTCTAACATTTTCTTTTCGATATCTAATTTAACGTCCTCAAAACCACCATTTAAAAATTTTGTAATTTCTTCTATCATTTCATCGTATATTTTTGGTTCTATCTCTTTTACACATGGCGCTAAACATTGACCTAAGTGATAATAGAGGCAAACACGATCTGGAAGTCGTGCACATTTTCTTAAAGGATATAACCGATCGAGGAGCTTTCGCGTTTCATTCGCTGCACCTGCATTTGGATATGGACCGAAATACTTTGCCTTATCTTTTTTTACTTTTCTCGTTGTTAAGATACGAGGGTATTTTTCATTGGTAATTTTAATATAAGGATAAGTTTTATCATCCGTTAACATAATATTGTATTTTGGATCATGTAACTTAATTAGGTTTAACTCTAAAATTAACGCTTCTAAGTCACTCGATGTAACTATATATTCAAAATCTTCTATTTCACTTACTAATCGTTGCGTCTTGCCATCATGAGAGCTATTAAAATAGGAACGGACTCGGTTTTTAAGTATTTTGGCTTTACCTACATAAATAATTGTTCCCTGCCGATCCTTCATTAAATAGCAACCTGGTTCATCAGGTAAAATGGCTAACTTATTTTGAATTGTATCATTCATTTATCATCTCACCTTAACGAGCTTTTTGTAATATTATAATGGATGTAAGAAGGCTAAGCGATTGAAATTTTACATTTGAACTACCTTGATGATGTTAATCTTACTTACTTCTGGAAAGAAAAAAGGAGAGCCTTAGTTTCATAAGGCACTCCCATTATTGTTTTCAGTAAATTTACAAATATCCCTAAATTGTTGGTCTATTTATTTATTGTTGTTAATGAATTCAACTAAAGCTTCTTTCGGTTGGAAACCAACAGTTTTTGCTTTTAGTTCACCGTCTTTGAATAGAAGTAATGTTGGAATTGACATTACTTGGTATTCTGCAGCAGTTGCTTGATTATTATCAACATCTAATTTTGCGATTTTAACTTGATCGCCGATTTCAGCATCGATTTCTTCTAATACTGGAGCGATCATTTTACATGGTCCACACCAAGTAGCCCAGAAATCTACTAACACAACGCCAGAAGCGATTTCTTCTGAAAAGTTTTGATCTGTTACATGAACAATTGCCATTTAAATAGCCTCCTTAAATCTAACATCTGAATGTAGTATATCACGATAGAGAAAAATCAGTTAGTAAAGTGAACTGAAAATGTCACATAAAATTTACAATTCTTCTAAATGTTAATCATTTAAATAGACAACTATGATGTAACTCAATCTGTTAAAACAATCAAAAATGATTCATTGATTCTCAAAAAAATGTTCCAAAGGTTTGGAGTAAAACCCTTGGAACATTCATTAAAGTATATTTTAATTATGAATTTACTTTTAGTGCTTTAAATTCTTCAATTAACATCGGAATTACTTCAAATAAATCACCAACAATTCCGTAGTCTGCAACTTTGAAAATATTTGCTTCTGGATCTTTGTTAATGGCAACAATAATTTTAGAATTCGACATACCAGCTAAGTGTTGAATAGCTCCAGATATTCCTACTGCAATATATAAGTCTGGGGTAACAACCTTACCTGTCTGGCCAATTTGAAGTGAATAATCACAATAGTCTGCATCACATGCACCACGTGAAGCTCCGACCGCACCACCAAGAACGTTTGCAAGTTCTTTTAGTGGTCCAAACCCTTCTGCCGATTTGACACCACGTCCACCTGAAACAATAATTTTTGCTTCAGATAAATCCACGCCAGTTGAAGTTTTACGTACTACCTCTTTAATAATTGTACGTAAATTTTTTACATCTACCGAGATTGACTCTACATTCCCAGTGCGAGTCGCATCTTTTTCTAAAGGTTTAATATTGTTAGGACGTACAGTGACAAATACAAGGCCTTCTTTAATTTTCACTTTTTCAAATGCTTTCCCAGAATAGATTGGACGAACGAAAACAATATCGTCTCCAGTACCTTCAATGTCAGTTACGTCTGAAATTAGTCCTGATTTTAGTCGTGAAGCTAATTTTGGTGATAAATCTTTCCCTAAAGCTGTATGACCAAATACAATGCCATTCGGTTTTTCTTGTTCGTATACAGCTAAAAATGCTTGACTGTAACCATCTGAAGTATATGATTTTAAATGTGGATGTTCAACCGTAACTACTCGGTCTGCACCCAATGCGATTAACTGACTAGCTAGTTGTGAAATACTTTCACCAAATAGCACGCCTACTACTTCGCCACCATCAGCAATTTGTTTTGCTGCTGCAATTGCTTCACCTGAAACATTACGTAAAGCACCTTCTCGAACTTCACCCAACACTAACACTTTGTTTGCCATATGAAAATCCCTCCGTTACCGTCTTTGTTATCTTTAGACTACTTTTGCCTCTGAATGTAGTAAGTTTACAAGTTCCTTAACTTGCTCTGAGAGTTCTCCTTCTAAAACACGACCTGCAGCTTTTTGAGGTGGTAGATAAATATCTACAATTTCTACTTTTACTTCTACATCCTCTTCATTAATAGCTAAATCACCGAGTTCAAGCTCCGCAAGTGGCTTTTTCTTCGCTTTCATAATCCCAGGTAAAGAAGGATAACGCGGTTCATTTAACCCTTGTTGAGCTGTCACTAATAACGGTAAAGAAGTTTCAATAATTTCTGAATCCCCTTCAACATCACGAACAATTTTTACATTTGTTCCATCAACCTCTAAATCTGTTATTGTCGTAACATAGTTAATGCCTAGTAAATCTGCCACACGTGGGCCAACCTGACCAGTGCTTCCATCAATTGCTACATTACCCGCTAAAATTAAGTCAGCCTCTTTATCTTTTAAATATTCTGCTAGAATAAATGCAGTAGAATATTGATCTAATTTCTCTAAATCTTCCTTAATTAGTACCGCTTCATCGGCACCCATCGCTAACGCAGTTCTTAGTTGTTTATCAGAATCCACGTCACCAACCGTTACAACTGTTACTTTCCCCCCCTGAGCGTCACGTACTTGAATTGCCTCTTCGATTGCAAACTCGTCATAAGGATTAATAATATATTCAGCACCATCATCTTGAATCTTGCCATTTGCAATGGCAATTTTCTCTTCTGTGTCAAATGTACGCTTAACTAAAACAAAAATATTCATTCCTACTAACCTCCCAATGCGATTATCAGACTGCTTGTACAATCTATGATTTATTTTATGAAGCTATGAAACTGCATTTATTTTCCTTTAAAAATAGGTTGACGTTTTTCTAAAAATGCTTGAATTCCTTCTTTCGCATCCTCTGATTCAAACACAGTACCAAAACTATTTGATTCTGCTTTCACCCCATCAAAGTATGCTTGATGCTTACCATATTGCAGCATGTCAATTGTCGCTTTTAAGGTAACTGGACTCTTAAGGGCTATTTTTTTAGCAATCTCTAAAGTCTTTGGTAGAAGCTCATCAGCTGAAAATGCTCTAGTAGCTAGACCAACTTGAACTGCTTCTTTTCCTGAAATCGGCTCACTTGTAAAGAGCATTTCAGCAGCTTTTGCTATTCCGACATATCTTGGTAAACGTTGAGTACCAGCAAAACCAGGGATTAATCCAAGTTGTAACTCTGGTAAACCTAATTTTGCATCTTCCGTAACGTATCGAATATGACATGCCATAGCAAGCTCTAAACCTCCACCTAAGGCTGCTCCATGAATTGCAGCGATAACAGGCTTCGAGAATGTTTCCAATCGTTCAAATACGTTTTGACCATTGGTTGCCAACTCAGAAAATTCTTTACCTGATGCTACCTGTGTGAACTCTTTTATATCAGCTCCAGCAGAGAAGAAACGACCTTCGCCGTGAAGAACAATTACACGAATGGCCTCGTCCTTTTCCACACTACTTAGCATTTCATCTACTTCAAAAATTAAATCTCGTGATAACGCATTTGCAGGAGGGCGTTGAATTGTTACAATTGCTACCCCTTCTTCAACTCTCCAACTTAGAAACTTCATTTCTCCCACGCTCCTTTTTGAAACTGCTTTTATCATTAACCCCTTTATTGATAAAAGATTATATGAAATTATACAGATATGAAAATAATTATTTTCAATCTGTAAAACTCTTCACTAAGAAGGCTAATTAAATGGACTCAATTCTAAAAACAATTATTCTTTAGATTGAGTTTGATAAGAAGATTAGTTACCTTTTAATCCATTTAACAATAGATGTCTAACTTTCGGTGCCGTCTCAATTAAATCATACCGGAATTCATTCATGACCCAACTTGTAATGGTTTCATCAATCGTCCCAAATACCATTTGTCGAGCAATTCTAACATCCATTGTCGTATTAAACTCTCCTTTAAGCATTCCCTCGATTAAGATTTCATCAAGTAGCATCAAATACTCCTTTAGAATAGAGTTAATCTTTAATCTGAGTTCTTTATTTGACTGTCTTAACTCCAATTGCGTTACTGTAGCAAGGTGGCGATCTTTTGCTAATACATTAAAATGGTTATCAATCATTTTTGATAGCTTATCCGTAGACGACTCACCATTTTGAATGATTTCTTTTAGAGATTCTACGAAGACACCCATTTTTTCTTGAAAGACAGAAATCAAAATATCCTCTTTATTTTTAAAATATAAATAGATAGTTCCGTCTGCAACGCCTGCTTGCTTTGCAATTTTAGATATTTGTGCTTGATGATAGCCATTTTCTGCAATTGCAATAACAGCAGCATCGATTATTTGTTTATATTTGGGTTTATCTCGTTTCATTTGTTCCACCACCATTTAAAACTTGACTTATTTATAACTTTTGCGATAAGCCTACGCATAAAAAAATGAAAATATGAATGACCATTCATTCATATTTTCATATTATAATTTAATAAAGATTCTGTCAATGAGTCCGTTAAATTATTTTGCTTCTAATTCAGAAAGTTTAACTTTTTCTTCTTCAACTAAGGCACGCCGTAAAATTTTTCCTACTGCAGTCTTTGGTAATTCTTTTCGGAATTCATAGTATCGAGGAACTTTGAAAGCTGCTAAGTGATCACGACAGAATTTATTTAGCTCTTCTTCTGTTACTGTTTTTCCTTCACGTAACACAATATAAGCTTTTACAGTTTCTCCACGGTATGAATCAGGTATACCCGCTACGACACATTCTTGTACTGCTTCATGCTCATATAATACCTCTTCAACTTCTCTTGGATATATATTGAATCCGCCAGCAATAATAAGATCTTTCTTCCGATCTACTACATAAAAATAGCCTTCTTCGTCCATATATCCTATATCACCAGTTAAAAACCAATTATCCACAAACGTCATTGCCGTGTCTTCTGGTCGATTCCAGTACCCTTTCATCACTTGTGGACCTTTTATAGCAATTTCACCTATCTCACTAGGAGATAACAACTCACCATCCGAAGATTTAATAATAGCTGCATCTGTATCTGGCCATGGTACTCCAATTGACCCTTTAACACGTTTATCCCAAATAAAATTAGCATGTGTAACTGGTGACGTTTCTGTTAGTCCATACCCTTCTACAAGTTTTCCACCAGTAAGGGTTTCAAATTTTTGTTGTACTTCTACTGGTAAGGGGGAGGAGCCACTTAAACAAGCCTTAATTGAGGATAGATTATAATTACTTATCTCTGGATGATTGAGTAATCCAATATACATTGTAGGTGCGCCTGGGAATAGTGTTGGTTTTTGTTTTTCGATTGTTTTTAAAACCTGATCCACTTCAAATTTAGGAAGTAAGACCATCTTAAAGCCTCTCATAACCGATAAAAGCAATACCGTAGTCATTCCATATACATGGAAAAATGGTAATACACCAAGTATCACTTCTTCACTTTCATTACATTGATACATCCAAGCATCACACATCTTCGTATTGGCTATCAGGTTTTTATGTGTCAACATAACACCTTTTGGTAATCCGGTTGTGCCCCCTGTATATTGTATTAATGCGATGTCCTCATCAATATTAAATTCTCCAAGTTCAATAGGAGTCGATTCACTAGTACGTAAAATTTCAGTAAATAAATGCGTTAAACCTTTATGCTCAACTTTCACACTAAAACCATATTGTTTTTTTTGAATAAATGGGTAGACAAGATTTTTGGGGAAGGGTAAATAATCCTTTATCCACGTTATGATAACGTTTTCAATTTTCGTATCTTTTAACACCTTAACAATTCGTGGATATAAGATGTCCATCGCTAGTATGACTTTTACTCCTGCATCGGCCATCTGATATTGAAGTTCACGTTCAGTATAAAGAGGATTTGTTTGAACGACGATTCCGCCTGCATACAAAATGCCATAATAAGCAATAACAGATTGAGGACAGTTTGGGAGCATAATTGCTACACGATCCCCTTTTTCAACACCTAAACGTTGCAGATAGTTCGCAAACTTTAATGAAGACTCATACAATTCTTTGTACGTTACATCTTTTCCCATAAAATGAATGGCCACTTTATTAGGATATTTCTCGTATGCATTCGTTAAAAAGCTTTGAACAGGAATATTCTCGTAAGTTATACTGTGAGGTATCTCTTTCGGATATTGGGAAAGCCAAACTTTATCAGTCATTTACAACTCCCCTTCATTCAATGTTTTAAATATTCTTACAATTTATTATAATGGAAAAAGAATGTCCATACAAACTATTTTTACGAAACTTTTAAATTTTCGCTAGAAAATGCATCTATATTCTAATTTATTGCAACAATTTAATAGATTTATATTAGAATTGCACTCTCAAGACACAAAAAAAGCAAGTTGATGAACTTATCTTACTTGCCTTTTATATAAACTATATAGTTGATAAATAATAGATTCCAACAATAATAAACAGAATACACACAACGATTAATACCTTTGATAATTTTTCCATATATATGCTCCTATGAAATACTTGCACCGATAACAAAAGAAAGACCTAATGAAATCGTAAATGAGATAAAGCCAACAGAACGATTGTCATTTGCAATTTCATCATCTATTTTAAACCGGGGTGTTAAAAATTCAAATAACAAATAAGCAAAAATTAGTAATGAAAATCCAAACAAGCCCCACCCAATCATTTCAAGTAAAGTGGAATGACGTTCAATTGAATACCTAAAAATATTACAAATTCCAACGATTTTACCACCTGTAGCAAGGGCAACAGCAACATTCCCATTTTTTACTTCTTCCCAGTTTTTATACTTTGTAACTAGTTCGAATACTACCATTGAAACTATTAAACAAAGAACAACAACGCTAAAATACCCCGCTGTTTCAACTAAAGGATGTTGCCAAAACCTTGAATCTAGCATAAAGTCAACCCCCTCTTTTACTATCCCAAATGTACAACGGCTTAATTTGTCTTCCTAGGAATTAATGTTCTCTTTAAATTGATCCTAGGAAGACAAACAATTTTTATAACATGAACACCTACTAAAGAAAATGGATTATTTCAACTCAACTATAGTTACTCCAAATCCACCTTCTCCAGCCTCACCGTAACGGAATGACTTCACACGCTTATGACCCTTTAAAAAGTTTTGGATCCCTTGTCTTAAAGCACCTGTTCCTTTACCATGAATAATGGATACACGAGGATAATTTGCTAAAAGTGCATCATCAATGTATTTCTCAGTTCTCAAGATTGCCTCTTCATATCGTTCTCCGCGTAAATCTAACTCTAGTTTAACATGACCATTACGATTTTTTACGTTTGTCATCACGACTGTTTGTTTTTCTTTTTCAGGCTTCACATATTGTAAATCTGATTCGTCTAACTTCATTTTAAGAATACCAATTTGAACAACCCACTCGTTATCCGTTACTTTCTCTACTAACGTTCCTTTTTGACCATAGCTCAATACTTTTACTTCGTCACCTACTTTTAAGTTCTGAGCACGTTCACGAATTTGCGCTTGTTTTTTAAGTACTTGGTTTTCTTGTGGAGCTGCAGCATCGAGTTTTTTCCTTGCTTCAATTAACTCATGCTCTTTTACAACTTTGCTTGCATTTGCACGCATTTCACGTAGCTCTGCAATTACCTTTTCAGATTCTGCCTTTGCTTCATCGACAATTTTACGAGCTTTTTCTTTTGCTTTCTTCTCTAGTGCATCCTTTTTCTCGTCATAGGTTTTTAGTCGTTCCTCTAACTGCTCATGCAATTTTTGCGCCTCTTTCAGTAATGCATGAGCCTCGTCTGCTTCACGTTCTGAACGACGTCGACTTTCCTCTAATGAAGCAATCATCGACTCGACTTCATGACGATCAGAGCCAGTATAACTCCGCGCTTGATGAATAATAGACTCTTTTAAGCCTAGACGTTTAGAAATTTCAAATGCATTCGAACGGCCTGGCACACCGATTAACAATCGATAAGTTGGACTAAGCGTCTCAATATCAAATTCAACACTCGCATTAACAACACCTGGACGATTATAACCATATGCTTTTAGCTCTGGATAGTGAGTTGTCGCCATCACCCGAGCACCGCGTCCTACTACTTCATCTAAAATAGAAATAGCTAAGGCTGCCCCTTCTTGTGGGTCTGTCCCAGCTCCTAATTCATCGAATAATACTAGTGAACGTGAATCAAACTTCCCTAAAATATCAACAATATTCACCATATGTGAAGAGAAGGTTGATAAAGATTGCTCTATGGATTGTTCATCTCCGATATCTGCAAATAATTGATCAAAAACTGCTAATTCTGAACCATCTAATGCCGGTACAGGTAAGCCTGCTTGTGCCATTAATGTACAAAGTCCTACTGTTTTTAGAGTGACGGTTTTACCACCTGTATTTGGCCCTGTAATAACAATTGCTGTAATATCTCGTCCGAATTCAATCGTATTAGGAACCGCTTCTTCTATAGATATTAGTGGATGTCGAGCTCGTACCAATCGGACATATCCCTCTTGATTCATTTTAGGTTTTGTACATTTAAATGCTTGACCATATTTCCCCTTTGCTAAAATAACATCAATATCACCTAGAATTTGCACTAGAACAAAAAGATCATGCGCAACTTCTTGCACTTTTACAGATAGTTCTAATAAAATTCGCTCAATTTCCGCTTTTTCCTTTACCCTTAAACGTTGAATCTCATTATTTGCTTGTACAATAGATTCGGGTTCAATGAAAAGTGTTTGACCGGATGATGACTGATCATGCACAATCCCACCATAATGACCACGATATTCTTGTTTTACTGGAATAACAAAACGATCATTTCGAATTGTAACAATTGCATCAGAAAGCATTTTAGTAGCATTCGAACCTCGTGTTAAACTTTCTAATTTTTGACGTACTTTGGCTTCTTCTGAACGAAGAGATTGTCGGATAGAACGTAAAGTAGTACTTGCTGAGTCTAAAACTGCTCCATTGTCATCTATACAATCATTGATTTCATGTTGCAATGCAGTTAAGATTGGCATTTGCTCCTTACGTTCGACAAAATGAGGAATTGTTATATTTCCTTCTTGTTCAATATCTTCTATAAAATTTCGAAGTATTCGACTAGCACGGATGGTACTTGCTATTTCCATTAGCTCCATTGGGCTTAACATACCGCCAATTTGCGCACGTTTGGATTGGGGACGTACATCAAAGATCCCCCCCATTGGTACATTGCCTTTAACTCTTAATATGGATAGTCCTTCATCCATCTCTTCTAATAATTCCACTACAGTTTCAAAATCAGTTTCGGGGATTAGTTGTTCTATTGCGCTTTTCCCTAGTGAAGAGGTACAAAAATTAGCAACCTGTTCACGTACTTTATCGTATTCTAATGTTTTCAATGCGCGTTCAGCAATCACTCCCGAACACCTCCTACCAATTCAATTAGCCCAAGTCTAATCATTTACTTATTTTTGTTTATAAAAGTTTCAAATTGTTGTAACGACCATGTATTCACTACTAAGTCTTTTTTTAGCCATGCTTTTTGAGCATATTTTGTACCGATTTCCATAACACTAAGCTGCTCTATCGCATGTGCATCGGTATTAATCGCGATTGGTACATTGTGCTCCATCGCCATGATTAGATGTTCAATACGTAAATCTAATCGGTATGGGCTGGCATTTAGCTCTAGAATTTTACCATATTCCGCTGCCCATTTTATTAATTGTGGTATATCAGGATTATAACCTTCACGTTGCCCAATAATTCGACCTGTTGGATGGGCAATCATATGCACATACGGATTTTGAATAGCTGTATGCAGTCTTTCCATAATCATTTCTTGTGACTGCGAAAAGCTAGAATGAATGGAAGCAATTACGAAATCTAATTCTTTTAAAACTTCATCCTCAAAATCCAATGAACCATCTGGTAAAATATCCATCTCCGTTCCAGCAAATAAGCGGAAATTAGGATGTGTTTCATTAAAATCGTAAATTTCTAAATGTTGTTTCTTCAATCTTTCAGGTGTAAGACCATTTGCTACTTTTAAATACTGTGAATGGTCTGTAATGACTCCATGGGTGTATCCGCGCTGGATTAACGCTTCTCCCATTTCTTTCACAGTATGTGCTCCATCAGACCATGTCGTATGCATATGCAAATCAGAAACAATCTCCTCTAAGCTGACAAGACCCTCAAGTTCGTCCAAACGCTCTAATTCTTTCCCTGATTCACGGACTGTAGAAGGAATAAATGGTAAATCAAAATGAGCAAAAAATTCTTCTTCCGAATCAAATGTCAGAATAGTACCATCTGGTTGTTCTACCCCGTACTCACTTATTTTCTTTCCTTGCTCTTTCGCTAACTGACGCATGCGCACATTGTGATCCTTTGAACCAGTAAAGTGGTGTAGCGCTGTTGCATATTCCTTTAACGAAACGAGACGGAAATCAATACTTACAGGATCTTCAGCTTCTAATACAACAGATACCTTTGTATCCCCTGCTGCAACAATTTCTTTCACAGAAAGACCTTTTAATATTCGATCTTTTACAACCTCAGGCTGTTCTGTGGCAATAATAAAATCAACATCCTTGCTCATTTCACTCACACGACGAAAACTTCCCGCTACTGAGAACTTTTGAATTTCCTCAATCGATTTTAAACATTCATTGATATCTGTGACCACTTCTTGCAAGTACCAGATTGGTAATTTTTCACTACGTTCTCCGAAATGCTCTAGTTCATTTAATATTTTTTCCTCTGATTTCGGCCCGAAGCCAGCTAGTTTTTGTATTTTATGGGATTCACAAGCTTCCCTTAAACTTTCAGCACTGTCTACCCCAAGCTCACTATAAAGTTTTGCTAACTTTTTCCCACCTAAACCAGGTAGTTTTAATAAAGGAATTAATCCCTTTGGTACCACTTCTTCCAGTTCTTTTAGTTGAGAAGATTGTCCTGTTTCAATCAACTCATGAATAACGGCTGCAGTTCCTTTTCCAATACCTTTTAGTTTCGTTATCTCTTCGATTTCACTTAAACTGCGTTCATCTAGTTCAAGGGCATTCGCAGCTTTTCTAAATGCTGATACTTTGAATGGATTTTCACCTTGAAGTTCTAATAGAAGTGCAATTTTCTCTAGTGTTTTCACGACAATTTTTTTATTCATATTTACCTCCTAAAACGGTTATTAGATTCCAAAAGTAATTTCATATACGTAAAAAATAATTTCCTCGTTCGTGGAAAAAGGAAATGCCCCCAAAAGTCGCCTTGGGACATTTCCTTTTAATTGATTACCGACGACAAACGATAATCTTACCGTATATAACTAGATATCTTTGTAAATGTACCACCAATTTTGAACCATCTTAGTGAAGAATGGAGTATGTTCTAACATCAGTTTAGCAATAATAGAACCGTCCATAATATTTTGAATTGACCCTACCGGAATCAATGCTAACACATACATGATAATAAATACTATTAAATAAAACTCTACAAAACATAGGGCAGCCCCTAATAGTCGATTCACTGAGTTTAATATAGGTAAATACGTTAAAAAGTCAAAAATTGAACCTAGAATTTGCAGAGCAATCTTCACTGCAAAGAAAATAACGGAAAAGGCAATGATTCGATAAAACGTCTGATCCACATTTAGCGTATCCAAAATAAGCATCGTAGATAAATCTTCTGTTACACCTGGATACGGAATCCATAATACAAACTTTTCTGCTAGCGGTTTATAATATATATACGCTACAATAAGTGCAACGAAAAAGCTAACAAGATGAATAATCTGAACAATAAAGCCACGTTTAAGTCCTACTAGTATACTAGCAGCAAAAATAATTAGTAATATAATATCTAGCATTTACTTCAACCCTTTAATTTTTTCAATTCTTCTTCAAGCTTTTCAACTTGTTCTTTTAATTTTAGTAATTCATGTACGGTATTGACAGCTGTTAGTACAGCGAGCTTCGAACTATCTAATGATGGATTATGTACACGTATTTCTCGCATTTTATCATCTACTATAGAAGCAACTAATCGCATATGTCCTGTAGATTCCGTCCCGACCATTTTATAGGAATGGCCGTAAATTTCTACGGATATTCGATTCTTTTCTTGTTCGGCCATGCAATACCTCCTAAAACGTAAGCAAAAAACACTCATCACGAACTTCTAAACCTAATAAATTATTCAAATCAAGCTCATTATTCATAGATTTGACTATTTTTACTTCATTAGAATATATTAAGAAAATTTATAATACATATCATACCATGAAATTGTTTTTGATGTGAACCTTAGAAGGAAGAAAGGACGAACTATATGTCGAATATTGTGTTACAGCTTTCTAGCGATCTACAAAATGAGGTGAAATCCTATTATGCTTCAAGCAAGATTGAACGAAATGCTCCTGGAGTAGTTTTTGCAGCAAGACTATCCGATACTGCCATTACAATCTATAAATCAGGCAAAGTAATGTTCCAAGGGATGGGAGCAACTAGAGAGGCGAGCCGTTGGGGTGAAGTTAAGCAAGCTCCTTCTCAAACGTCTACTACCAATACAACCAAAGGCATTCAAACAAAAGGTGATACTCTACCAGAAAACTTTGACACTATGTCCGTCCTGGGGTCAGATGAAACGGGCACTGGCGATTATTTCGGACCAGTTACTGTCGCAGCAGTCTATGTACCTAAGGATAAAATCAAACTGATCTATGAGCTTGGAGTAAAAGATTCTAAAATGTTAAATGACCAAATTATGCGTAAGATTGCTCCTGATATTATGGCAGTCTGCCCTCACAGTATTTTGACATTACGTAATGACAAATATAATGCTATTCAAGCAAAAGGATATTCACAAGGTAAAATCAAAGCAATTCTTCATAATCAGGCACTTAAACATGTATTAACAAAAATTGAGCCAGAAAAGCCTGAGTATATATTGATTGACCAATTTGCAGAACGAAAAATTTATTATAATCATATAAAAAATGAAAAGGAAATTGTTCGTGAAAATGTGTTATTTTCAACAAAAGCTGAACAACTCCATGTTGCGGTTGCTGCTGCATCTATTTTGGCACGGTATGCATTCTTAAAAGAGATGGACCGATTATCCCAAACTGTAGGTATGGACTTACAAAAAGGAGCAAGTAGCAAAGTGGATGAAATGGCTGCTCGCATTTGGATAAAACACGGGGAGGAAACATTAAAATCAATTTCAAAGTGGCATTTTGCGAACACAGAAAAAGCTAGAAAGTTAGTGAGTAAAAAGAAATAATTTAATGTATGAAATCGTAGGTAAAAAAACAAGCATTTATCCTCTTTAATAATAACTCAATCATTTCCAACTGAATTCAAAATGGAAAGAACCATACACCCGTTACAATTCAGCGGTGTATGGTTCCTTTTTATCTATTCGATTTATTTTACTAGTTTACTAATTGCCTTAAATTGATCCCCTTTGGCAATTTGAAGCATTTCAAATAAGGCCATTTCAACTGTTGTCACTTTAACGCCAAGCTGCATCATTTTTTGTAATCCGATTTCGTTACTTTTTGCTGTGCGAGAAGATACACAATCTGCTAATACTTCCACTTCATATCCGTTTTGTAATAAATGCGCGGCAGTTTGGTACACACAAATATGCGTTTCGATACCAGCTAGTAAAACCTTTTTACGTCCTGTTGCTTTTAATTGCTCCACAAACTCTGGTGTATCGTAAGCACTGAATGTAATTTTTTCAATTGGTTGTTGATTTGTTAAAGTTTGAGCGATTTTTTCAACTGTTGGTCCAAGTCCCTTCGGATATTGCTCCAACCATAAAACAGGCAACCCTATTATTTGTACACCCTCTGATACTTTTGCTATATTGGAAATCACAAATTCACTATCATGTACAATCTCTGCAAGTTTTCCTTGAATATCAATTAATACTAACACTGTCTCTTCTTTTGTAAGCATTTTTATATCCCCTTTTCCCATAATTTCTAATTTATATATTATATATGAATTGATTTATATATATAATTCTCGAACTCGTAGATTCCCTCAAATTGTTACCAACTATCTAATTTGAAACTACATCAACAAAACATGTATAGTACAAATAAGAAAGGATGATGTTTTTGTTAAGGTTAAGCTGGTTGATTAGTCTTGGGATATCGTTACTTGGCTTCTTGATAATTGGCAATTTATTCACAATCCAACCTGATGGAGTATCAGGTAATGGTAATTTAGGCTTTGTTGGGATTACTTTTGTTGTACCATTCTTATTATTAAGTATCTTTACGACATTCCGATATTTTCCTACTATATCTAGAAAAACACAAGATCGCTTAATGAAGTTCTTATCGTTAATTGGGGGATTATTATTACTTGCTGTGCTTATGTATTTATCGTTTAATTTTAAAAATGATATTTTAGAGACATTGGACAAAACGAGTGATAATCCATCTTTTCCAAAGTTAAATTCATATACATATTCAATTTATTTTAACTTTTATACCTTTGCATTACTTCACACGATTGTTGGCGTTATTGCCTTGTTCGTAGGTTTAATGAATCCTAAAACGAAAAAAGAAGAGTTGTCTGAGTAAACCCCAAGCAACTCTTCTTTTCTTTTTTATGTTCTTATCGAAGCTCTGCTCCAGCTTCTGTTAAAGCTTTCAACACTTTGTTATGAGCACTCACTACTTCGTCGTCTGTTAAAGTGCGCTCAGGATCAAAGTACGTTAATGAGAACGCAACGGATTTTTTACCAGCTTCCATTTTGTCTCCCTCATAAACGTCAAATACTTTGACTTCTTTTAATAATTTTGTTCCAGCATTACGGATAATTTCAATGACTTCACCAGCAGGTTTTGAACGGTCAAGTTCTAAAGCAATATCACGCGTCATAGCTGGGAAACGTGGTACAGATGTATAAACTAATTCCTCAACTTGTGCTGTAAGAACAGCTTTTAAATTCATTTCTGCAACAAAAGTATCTTTTAAATCGTATTTTTTACGTTCAGTAGGATGTAACCCACCGATAATCCCTACTTTTTCTCCATCAAGTAGAATTGCTGCTGTTTGACCAGGATGTAATCCATCAACAGTTGTTTTGACGAAAGATACGCGATTAGTTAAACCTAGTTTTGCAAACAAACTTTCCACAATTCCTTTTGCCACAAAGAAGTCTACTGTTAATTTTTCACCTTGCCAAGCATTATCAATCCATTTACCTGATACAACTAGGGCAAGATGTTCTTCTTCATATGGAAGTTCTTCTTCTGTTTTTCCTAGGAAGACAGAGCCAATTTCATATAAAGCTACCGAATCTGCTTTACGAGCTACGTTATAGCTAGCTGCTTCTACTAAATGTGGAATCAAGCTTTGGCGTAAAGTTGAACGCTCTTCACTCATCGGCATTAATAATTTCGTTGTTTCTTCTGCTTTTAATGCAAATTTTTGTGCAAGCTCATCAGAAGTTAATGAATACGTAACAGCTTGATAAAGTCCTGCACCTTCCATAACATTTCTTGTAATACGGCGTTTTGCTTGGTATGGAGTTAATCCTCCGATTTGCTCATTGCCTTCTGGTAATGTCATTGGAATTTCATCATACCCATAAAGTCTTGCAATTTCTTCAACAATATCTTCTTCAATTTTAATATCTTGACGACGTGTAGGCGCATCAATGATTAATAAACCATTCACAGCTTCTACCTCGAATTGTAGACGGTTTAAAATTGATAACATGTCTTCTAAAGAGATCTTCATACCAAGACGATTGTTGATAAAGTCTGGTGATACGATAACTCGTGCAGGTGATTTGTCTAAATCATCTACTAACACAGTTCCATCTAATACTTCACCGCCAGCAAGCTCTGCTAATAGTTGTGCAGCACGTTCTCCTGCTAATAGGACGCGATTTGGATCTACACCTTTTTCAAAACGAGCTGAAGCATCAGAACGTAAGCCTAATTCTTTAGATGTGCGGCGAACTGAGAACCCATCAAAGTATGCAGCTTCAATAACAACCGTTGTTGTTTTATCTGTTACTTCTGAGTTAGCGCCACCCATTACACCGGCGATAGCCACTGGTTCTACACCATTTGTAATGACAAGGTTATGCGCTTTTAAAGTACGTTCTTGATCATCTAATGTAACAATTTTTTCCCCTTGATTTGCAAGGCGAACGACAATTTCATTTGTTTTAAGCGCATCGTAGTCGAATGCATGGAGCGGTTGACCGTATTCCATTAAAATATAGTTCGTAATATCAACTACATTATTATGCGGACGAACTCCTGCAGCCATTAAATAATGCTGTAACCAAAGTGGTGATTCTGCGATTTTGACATTTTTCACTACTTTTGCAGCGTATAATGGATTTTCTTTTGCTTCAACACGCACTTTAATATAATCTTCCGCTTTTTCTGAAACTGTATTGTACTTAATTTCAGGTAATTTCACTTCTTGAGATAAGATGGCTGCTACTTCATAAGCAACACCAAGCATAGATAGTGCATCAGAACGATTTGGAGTTAACCCTAGTTCCAATACTATGTCACGAAGTCCGATTAGTTCTAAGGCATCGCTACCTGCTACAGCATCTTCAGGTAGTACATAGATGCCCTCTGCATAAGCTTTTGGTACAACGCGACCTTCTACACCTAATTCCTGTAATGAGCAAATCATACCGTTTGATTCTTGACCGCGCATTTTCGCTTTTTTAATTTTTACGCCACCTGGTAGACGTGCCCCTGGTAAAGCTACGATCACTTTTTGCCCAGCATCAACATTAGGAGCTCCACAAATAATTTGTCGGATGTCGCCCTCTCCTACTTCTACTTGGCAAATGTTTAATTTATCCGCGTCAGGATGTTTTACTTTTGAAACCACATATCCGACAACTACATTTGTCATTCCTTGTGAACGATCAATTACTGCATCTACTTCAATACCTGAACGAGTAATTTTCTCCGCTAACTCTTCTGGCGCTATACTTTCTATATCAACATATTGTTTTAACCAATTTAATGAAACTAACATAGTTGGACCCCCTTACCCTTCTGTTCTATGGAATTGTGATAGGAAACGACTGTCATTTGTATAGAAATGACGAATATCATCTACTCCGTATTTCAACATTGCGATACGTTCTGCACCTATACCAAATGCAAAACCAGATACTTTCTTCGAATCATAGCCAGCCATTTCTAATACGTTCGGATGTACCATACCAGCACCTAAAATTTCAATCCAGCCAGTGTGTTTACATACGTTACAGCCTTTACCACCACATTTAAAGCAAGAAATATCCATCTCTACTGAAGGCTCCGTGAATGGGAAGAAACTCGGACGTAAGCGAATTTCACGATCCTCACCGAACATTTTCTTCGCTAATGCATCTAATGTTCCTTTTAAATCACTCATACGAATATTTTCGCCAATTACTAACCCTTCAATTTGCATAAATTGATGTGAGTGCGTTGCATCATCATTATCACGTCGGAATACTTTACCTGGGCAAATAATGCGAATTGGTTCACCTTTTTTCTTTTCCATCGTACGTGCTTGCACTGGAGATGTGTGCGTACGTAACAGAGTTTCCTCTGTAATATAGAAAGTATCCTGCATATCACGAGCAGGGTGACCCTTTGGTAAGTTTAACGCTTCAAAGTTGTAGTAATCCTTCTCAACTTCTGGACCTTCTGCAATTTCATAGCCCATTGAAACGAATAGATCTTCAATTTCTTCAATAACACGTGTTAGCGGGTGACGGTTACCTTGACGCACTTTACGTCCTGGTAAAGTGACATCAATTGATTCCTTCTCCAATTGTTCTTGAATTGCTTGTTCTTCTAAAACGGCAACTCTCTCTTCTAATTGTGCTGTTACATTTTCACGAACTGCGTTTACAAGAGCACCCATTTTTGGACGTTCTTCTGGGGACAATTTCCCCATTCCTTTTAACAGATCCGTGATTGGACCCTTTTTCCCTAGATACGCAACACGAACGTCATTCAACTCTTTTAAATTAGAAGCAGCTTGTAATTTCTCTAATGCTTCTTGTTCTAATTGCTTTAATTGTTCTTCCACTAATATACCCTCCTTATTAAATTCGCTTTGTTTTTTGTGGGTGTAGTATTGTTGGTAGTGGGAAACAGCTCCCCATACCACTCATTCCAAGAAAACACAAAAAACCTCGCCCCTAAAAAGGGACGAGGACTAGATTCGCGGTACCACCCTAGTTATTGCAATTTAGAATTTGCAATCACTTCATTGACATAACGACTCATTTGGCCGGCTTTCCTTTCACAATATTTTGATCCCGGAAGCTGCTGACGGGGTGAACTTCAATACTATTGACTATACATAAGCTTTCAGTCTATGGCTTATGCTCCCTTAACAGTCACTTTACTATTTACTCTTCCCGCTACTAACGCATTTATATACTTATTCGTTTTTAGTCTACATCATTTTACGGCAAAACGGAAAACGTTTCAAGTAATGCTAACAATAAGTTATTTATCTTTATCTCTATAATAGGTAAAATGAAACATTTTCAAACTTATTATATAGAATAAATTACTCAGTTAGTATATATTTAAATTGAAATGTAAGTTTTTGTAACATCAACTATAAGGAGGGATTTTATGCTTTTTATGAAAAAAAGAGAAGAAAAAACTAAGACAATTCCATTAGCGGAATTAACACGAAATATGGATGGCCAAATCCAGGTTGCCGTTGATCAATTAAAAGGAATCGTTGAACAAATAAATATTGCTTCCATTGAATTAAATGAAACATCAACTTCCAGTAATGAGAAAACAAAAATTTTGTTGAATCATAGTATGCAAACCGTAGAAAATACGCAACAGGTTGCTTTAAATATGAGCGAGATTGAATCCTCTGCATTACATATTTCTGCTTTTTCTCAAGAAATTTTATCAAATTCTCAAACTTCAAATGCAGAACTAGACTATTCATTTGAATCCTTTAAGTCCTTACAAAAAAAATTTGATACATTAAAAGAAAGTCATCATATCCTCCTTCAACAAATGAATCAACTTGTAAACAACTCTAAAAATATACATAATATCGTTCATACGATTGGCTCCATATCGCAAAAAACTAGAATTCTTGCTTTAAATGCTTCTATCGAAGCAGCTAGGGCAGGCGAACATGGTAGGGGATTTGCAGTCGTTGCAAACGAAGTCGGTAAATTGGCCAATCAAACTTCTGTCGCCGTAGACCAAACACGGGAAAATCTTGATCAAATATTAAAGGAAATTAATAGTTCTACCAGTATGGTAAAAAATGAAACAATACAAATTGAAGAAGGCTCCAGTGAACTTCAAGAAATCTTGGATTCAATATACTCATTCAAATCTCGACTAACATCTATTACAAGTATGGTTTCTGAATCTACACAGTTGGTAGAGTCTCAACGAGAAAGTACACAAGAGATTTCTCAATTACTTCAAGAAATCGCTCAATTAGCAATCGAAAATAAAGAACATGTCTACCAAGTAACAAACGATTTAAATCAACAGCACCAAAACGTCGAAGAAATTCGCTCAATTAGTACTGCTTTAATTACGACTTCAGAGGAATTACAATCTCTCATACACAAAGATGCTACTCAGATGAATATAAACATCAATAATACTTTAATCGTAAAGACGAAGGAGATTCTTTCAGAACCTATTCATACAAGTAAATTAATTTCACTGGAGCCACTTGTTCACCAGAAAATTTTAGATAAAATCTTATCAACTAATACACAACTTGAAGCGATTTGGTCTAATCGCTTAGATGGCACATTTATTTACTCAAATCCAACAGCTGGTCTTGTGAATGCGAAATTACGTCCTTGGTTTATTGAAGCATCTGAAGGAAAACCTTTTGTTTCCCAGGTCTATGTTTCAGCTCTAACTAAAAAGGCTTGTATTACCCTCTCCCTGCCAATTAAAGATGGAAATAAGATTGTCGGTGTACTTGGGGCAGATTTATCAATTTAATCAAACCATCTTTCAAATAATAAAAACACCGTTCAAATGTGAATCGGTGTTTTTAGATTTCCCAACTTTATTTTACGAATTGATATAACAGAATCCCAGTTGCTACCGCTACATTTAACGATTCTGCTTGTCCCAAAATAGGGATAATGACATTTTGATCAGTCTTATCTAAAAGCTGTGGATGAATACCGCTACCTTCATTGCCCACGATCAATGCAAAGCTCTCTGACGATGCTACTTCCGTATATTCTACTGCCTCTTGAAGTGCAGTACCATAGACTTTTACATCACGTTCTTGTAAATCATCAATCCATTCAGATAATTCTCCTCGAACAATGGGGATATGGAAATGTGAACCTTGTGCTGAACGTAATGTCTTTGGGTTATAAGCATCCGCGCAACCTTTACCCAATACAACAGCATCAATTCCAGCTGCATCTGCAGTACGAATCATAGTGCCGATATTGCCTGGATCTTGTACCGCATCGACTAGTAACAACTTTGTCCAGCTTGAATTCACTTCAGTACCAACATTTAGTTGTTTGCAATGGGCAAAAACACCTTGGGAAGTTTCTGTTTCAGCAAGTTCAGTTGCGATAGATTCAGATATTTCAACCATCATGACATTATCGATATCCCAAAGTAATGGCAAATCCACACCTTCGCGAACGATCAATTGCATGATTTGCTCTTTATTTTTTAATGCTTCCTCTACTAGGTGGAAACCCTCAACGATAAATTCTCCTGACTTTTCACGTTCTTTTCTTGTCGTTACAAGCTTTTTCCAATGCTTCACTAAAGCATTTTGTGGTGATTCAATTCGTTTCATAATAATACTTTTACCGCCTTTTCCTTCATTCTATTGCCTAATTTTACATGAAAAGCCGGCCAGTGTAAAAAATGTTCTTCGGAAACAACCGAAATCTATTTTATCGTTGAATATCTTCTGCAATTTTCTTTAAGCTAGATCCTAATTTTTCAATATGCTCATCTGTCGTTCCCTCTCCAAAGGATACACGGAAGAATTGACGTGCTTTCGAAGAACTATGTCCCATTGCAGTCACAGCTTTTGAACCAGAAGCACTATTTATATCACACGCACTTCCAGTAGAAATACAAATTTCTTCCTCATTTAATCGTAACATCACTAATTGTCCCTCTATTCCGTCTATGCATAAGCCACAGATGCTGGGTAGCTGGTAATCCTCCTCAGCTTCTATAAAGATATATCCTGTACCACGTAGATGCTCTTTTAACTGTTTACGATATTTTTCAAAAGTTTTTCTTTGATATATAAAGTGATCCATTGCAGTGACCGTGGCTACGATGGCAGGTGTGTCTACCGTTCCTCCTCTTATCCCCTTTTCATGTGTCACACCAGGAAAAACAGGAGCAATTCTTATGTGCGGATTGATATAAAGCACCCCACACCCTTTAGGTCCACCAATTTTATGGGCAGAGACTGTCAAAGCATCAACTTCATTAGCAAAATGTTCAATTGGTAATTTACAGAAAGACTGTACACAATCCACATGATAACGAATCTGTTTTTGTCGTGCCAATTTTGCTATTTCTTCTACTGGCTGTATTGACCCTATTTCAGAATTAACATGTTGAATTGAAATGAGTACTGTATCCGGTCTTATTGATTTTTCGAGTAAATCCATATCAACAACCCCGTCTTCTTTAAAGGGGAGTTTCGTAATTTCAAAACCTTCTTGCTCGAGAGTGTTCATAGCAGCATGTATACTTGTATGCTCTGCTTCTGATGTAATCACATGATTGCCGCTTCCTGCACGTGCTAAAGATAATATAGCAATAATATTTCCTTCTGTTCCGCTCCCTGTAAATATAATGCCATCACGGTTTACACTTAACTTGTTCGCAATTTTCGTTCTTGCCACTTCTAGTAAAGTACTAGCACTCCCCCCTGCATCATGTAAGCTCGAAGTATTTCCATATACTTTTCTTGCAACCTCTGCGTATGCCTGAATTGCTGCATCTGTCATTGGTGTTGTTGCTGCATAGTCTACATAGATCATATTCATAAACTCCTTATTTTTTATTGTTCATTATGTTATTTTGGACATTTATTTAATTCTCTATCAATCTCATAATATTTCACTACTTGTTTTCCATTTCATTTTATGTAAATATAGGTGTCAAGACAACTGTAAAGAAGGGAAATCTATGAATATTAAAACAGACATCGTCATTATTGGGAGTGGAATTGCTGCACTTCAAGCTGCTCATGTTCTATCTAAGCGTTTTGCAGTTCACATTATTACGAAGTCTGACATAAGAAACGGAAGTTCCTATAAGGCACAAGGTGGTATCGCTGCTGTTACAAGTCCAGAGGATCATACAACTTTGCATATACAAGATACACTAGACGCTGGGGAACACCACCATGTGAAAGAACATGTAAAACAATTAGTTATACAAGGTAAAAAAGTCGTTCGAGAGCTCATTGATCATAACTTCCCTATTGATAAAACTGAGCTAGGAGAAGTTTCGCTTGGTTTAGAAGGTGCACACAGTAAGCCAAGAATACTTCATTCCGGTGGAGATGCTACTGGAAAGGCGTTGGTCGATTATCTCATTCATTCCCTACCTGAAAACGTAAAAATTACTGAACATCAAATGGCTTACGAATTAATTCTAAATACAGCTGGTGAATGTATAGGAGTTAAAACAAAAAGCAATTCCGGCCAATCCGCTTATTATGCTTCCTACGTCATTCTTGCTACTGGTGGAGCAGGTGCACTCTATGCTTGCACTTCGAACTGTCCTGATAGCATCGGGGATGGAATGGCCTTAGCTTATCTGGCCGGTGCTCAAATTACAGATATGGAATTTTTCCAATTCCACCCGAGTCTATTATTTATTAATGGCACATCAAGAGGTCTTGTTTCAGAAGCGGTCCGTGGTGCAGGAGGATATTTTATCGATGAAGATGGACGCAGACTGATGAAAGGTAAGCATCCTTTAGAAGATTTAGCACCTCGACATATAACAGCATATGAGTTGTATAAAGAACGAGCAAAAGGAAAATCAGTTTATCTAGATATTTCAACGATTACTAATTTCAAAGATAAATTTCCTACCATTACACAGATTTGCAAAGAGAATGGAATAGACCTTTCAAAAGGGCGAATTCCAATTTCACCTGGTAGTCACTTTTTAATGGGAGGCGTAATTGCAGATAGCTATGGGCGGACGAGCATCCCAAGATTACTAGCGGTTGGGGAGGTAGCATGTACCGGTGTTCACGGAGCTAATCGATTAGCAAGTAACTCTTTACTGGAATGCATTACCTTTGGAAAACTGATGGCCAACAATCTCTTATCCAATGGAACAAAACAAAAAAATTTCATAGAATCCCCTACTCGAAAAAACAATGAAAACTTAACTTTACTTCCAGCAGAAACTCTACAAAATGAAATGCTGAAAAATGCTGGGATCATTAGACAATCAGAAGGTTTAAGTAAGTTACTAGAACGATTACCAGCTTATCATCAAATTAAAGATTTTGATTTCAGTAAATGTTCGAAGCAGCAAATTGAACTTACCCTTATGCATCTAACATCATCACTTGTTGTGAATGCTGCATTAATAAGAGAGGAATCGCGCGGAGCACATATTCGTAAAGAGTTCCCATTCCAAAGCCAAACTTGGCAAAATAGATGGGTTATTTTTGAAAAAGGAAAAATGAATGTGAGGGATGGTTTGTATGAACAACATCAAGCTTCAAACTATGTTAAAGCAATTTTTTAATGAAGATATTGGAGATGGAGATCTTTCAGGTGAGGTTTTATTTTCTCCCTCTGAAGAAGGTTCTTTCACTTTTTACGCAAAAGAATCTGGCATCTTTTGTGGAGCTCAAATTATTAAAACTGGCTTTCAAGTATTAGACCCATCATTAAAAGTAAAGCTTTTCAAACAAGATGGTGAAAAAATTAATATTGGTGAAGAGTTAGCTAGAGTAGAAGGTTCTTTGCAAAGCCTATTATCAGGTGAACGTGTCATTTTAAATTTAGTCCAACGTATGAGTGGTATCGCAACAAATGCTAATAAAGCAGTTGAATTAACAAAAGGAACAAACACAAAAATTTGCGACACTCGAAAAACCATACCAGGCCTTAGAATGCTAGATAAGTATGCGGTGCGTACGGGTGGTGCGTTTAATCATCGAAGCGGGCTGTATGATTGTATTATGCTGAAAGATAATCATATTGCTTTTGCAGGAAGTATTACGAAGGCGGTACAAACTGCTAGATCAAAAATCGGTCATACTGTGAAAATTGAAGTCGAAATTGAAACGAAAGAACAAATGCTTGAAGCAATTGAAGTTGGAGCAGATATTATTATGTTTGATAACCGAAGCCCGGAAGAAATTCGCGATTGGCTTCCCCATGTTCCATCACATGTGGTTACAGAGGCTTCTGGTGGGATTACATCCAATAACTTAAAAGACTACATAACAACTGGTGTCGACTATATATCGTTAGGTGCCCTGACCCATTCGGTTAAAGCTTTAGATATTAGTGCATTAGTTGAATTGAAAGGAGCCTTCTCTTATGAGCCTTACTAATTTACTTGAAAATAAGATGTTACCTGACAAATATCGTAAGATGGACCGTTCAGAAATGGAGCAACGTATTAGGGAAATAAAAGCAACTCTTGGTGATAAATTATTTATCCCTTGCCATCACTATCAAAAAGATGAAGTCATTCAATTTGCAGATAGTGTAGGAGATTCTTTACAGCTTGCTCAAGTAGCAGCGGCAAATAAACAAGCAGAACATATTGTATTTTGTGGTGTTCACTTTATGGCTGAAACAGCGGATATGCTAACAACGGATCATCAAGTCGTTTACTTACCCGATATGCGTGCAGGATGTTCTATGGCAGATATGGCGAATATTTATCAAACGGAAGAAGCATGGGTAAAATTACAAACACTTTTTGGTGATACAATGATTCCTTTAACTTATGTCAATTCCACTGCTGCCATTAAAGCCTTCACTGGAAGAAATGGTGGAGCGTGTGTCACTTCATCTAATGCAAAGAAAATGGTAAATTGGGCTTTTACACAAAAAGAACGCATCTTCTTCTTACCAGATCAACATCTAGGTCGAAATACAGCTTACGACCTTGGCATTCCTTTAGAGCACATGGCAGTTTGGAACCCGATTAATGGAGAGCTTGAATATGAGGGTACTCTAGAAGACGTAAAGGTCATTCTATGGAAGGGTCATTGTTCGGTCCATCAAGGCTTTACCGTCGCAAATGTTCACCAAGTACGCGAAAAACATCCAGGGATGACGATTATTGTTCATCCAGAGTGTTGCCGCGAAGTGGTAGAAGTGTCTGATCTGAATGGTTCGACAAAATACATTGTTGATACGATTGATGCTGCTCCTGCAGGTTCAAGCTTTGCCATCGGGACAGAGATGAATTTAGTGAAACGAATCATTGCTAGTCACCCAGACAAGCAAATTATCTCTTTAAATGAAAACATGTGCCCATGTTTAACGATGAACCGTATTGATCTCCCCCACCTATTATGGGCTTTAGAGCTCATTGAAGAAGGGAAAGCAGGAAATATTATAAACGTAGACCCTGAAATTACGATGGAGGCAAAATTATCTCTAGATCGTATGCTTGCATTAGCTTGAGTCATTAACTTATATGAAAAAAGGTAACTAACAAAAGTTACCTTTTTTCATTTCTCCCTATTTATCTAAAGAAGTATATGGTTAAGAAAACTCTGTTCGCATTCTCTTTATTTACTATGTATAGTTTTCAAATAGTGATGCAGACTAGTCATTAAGGAGGCGATTGTAATGAACTTTCAAATTAGACAAGCTATTACGTCAAATGTTCAAGGTGATAGTGCAGCCGAATTCCGCGAGACAGTAGAAGATGCGATTGCACGTGGAGACGAGCATTTATTACCTGGTCTTGGTGTATTTTTAGAAAAATGGTGGAATACATCATCACCCGACGAGCAACAACAATTTACTGAAAAACTTTCGAAAGCATTTCAGAACTAAAGTCATGTAGAATTGGCTGGCTAGCATGAAATCATATTTCATGTCTTGGCAGCCTTCTACGCTTATATTCCCCAATCACTTTTCAAAATTGTTTTTAATTGCTCAATTTCAACTTTTTTTGCTATTTTCTTTTCTAATTCATTTTTCAAGACTATGTATCTTTCCACACAGATATTTCCTAGTTCAGTGAGTTGAATACATTTATCACGATTATTACTTCCAGGAACAATTTCGACTAATCCTTTTACTTCCAATTTTTTTATAAATTTATGAGCTGCCTGTCTAGATATTTGGACGGTCTTAGCAACCATTGATATGGTAGGTTGTTGGTTGCTCACTTTAGACATAATGTACCATTCTGAATTTGAAATGGAAATATCGCTCGTTTCATTCCATTTTTCTTCTAATAATCTTCGTATTGTATTATGTCGCTCACTTATAAGGTCAAATAAATCCAATTGTTCCACCTACACCATTCCTTTTACTTCTTGTTTCGAAAATAATATACTGAACCACGGATCATTTGTCAACTAAGTTGACGTTTTTGTTTTTATAGCGTATAATGAAACTAATTAGTCAACCTAGTTGACATACTTACTTGGGGGCGAAATAATGTTTAATATTGGAGATACTATTATTTACTCATCTCATGGGTTATGCCAAATTGATGGAATTAGCGAAAAGACTTTTTCAGGTGTAACAAAAACCTACTATGTTTTACATCCACTAAATAACGAAAAGTTGGAAATCAGTACTCCTGTAGATAATAAAACCATTTCGACTCTGATGGAAAAAAAAGAAGCTAAGGAAATTTTGAATCTATTTACACAACCTGGTGTTGATTGGATTGAAAAAGGTAATCAGCGCACACAAGCGTATTCTTCCATTTCGAAAAAAGGGGATCGTAAAGAGATTGCAAAAGTTATTAATACATTGCTTGTAAAGAAACACGAACTTGAAGGAAATGAAAGAAAGTTTCCAGAGCAAGATCGTAAACTTCTCGTATCCATGCAAAGTATTTTATTCTCAGAACTTGCTCTTGCATTAGATGTAACTACTGAAAAAATTTCAGAAAACGTTCATCAATTATTAGGTATTGATGAAGTAGTTATGCTTACAGTTGAATAATGATATAGTTGTTTTTAGATAGATGCTGGGACAAAAGCCAAAATAGCATTTTTCCACACTAGGAAAAATGCTATTTTTACGTTCTAATGAAAATTGAGGGTACGCTTTCCGCGGGCACGGCCTGACACGAACGTCTCAGGCGGCGTGCTGTTCCCGCAGGAGTCGACCCTCCATTCCAATCAATTTTCAAAGTATCAATTTTTTATTATTACGTTTTGGGTATTTCTTTAAGTTTTTCACTTATGGCCCATCCTCATTTTTTTGGAGAAAATAAAAAGCAACCCAGCGTCTCCCAGGTTGCTTTTCCTATGTAGCGGTGTCTCATTCCATCTTGAATTCCACACCGCTCGAAATCTCTACAGCGAGTCCCCCATAGTCGATTTCTTTTTATTCATCAAGTAAAAAATATACCACCCGTATAGTTTTTACCTTTTACTTCACGTTACGCTAAAATTGATGCAAGTACTGCTTTTTGAGCATGTAGTCTATTCTCTGCCTGCTCAAAGATATACGAATTTGGACCATCGATTACCGATGATGCTACTTCCTCTTCACGATGCGCAGGTAAGCAATGTAAAAACATGTAATCAGGTTTTGCATGAGCAACTAAAGCATCATTAATTTGATAATCTTTAAAATCTACTAAACGTTTTGCAGATTCTTCTTCTTGGCCCATACTAGTCCAGACATCTGCATATACCGCATCTGCATTTTTCACCGCCGCGATAGGATCATGCGTTACTATAACAAGGCTGCCATTTTCTTTTGCAATTTTTTGTGCTTTTGCAATGATTTCTTCATTTGGTTCATAACCAACAGGTGTTGCAACAGCAATGTCCATTCCTACATGTGCAGCTGCTATAACTAAAGAATGTGCTACATTATTTCCATCACCAACGTAAGCAATCTTTAATCCTTTTAACTCACCTTTGTTTTCAGCGATTGTTTCTAAATCTGCCAACGCCTGGCATGGGTGATAAAGATCTGTTAAACCATTAATTACAGGTATTGAAGCATGATCTGCTAATTCCTTTACCATTTCATGGGAGTTTGCACGAATCATTATCGCGTCCAAATAACCTGATAAAACATGCCCTGTATCTGAAATCGGTTCACCACGTCCAATTTGCATATCTCGGGAATGCATAAACATCGCTTTTCCTCCAAGTTGATTCATGCCAACTTCAAAGGAAATACGTGTACGTGTTGAATGTTTTTCAAAGATCATTCCTAATGTTTTACCCTCTAATAATTTCGGGCATCTACCAGCCTTCGTGATCTTTTTAAGCTGTGTTGCTAATGCAACTAAATTTTGTACTTCTTCACTTGTATAGTCTAATAGTGTCAATAGGTCTTTTCCCTTTAAAGATGACACTAGTTTAAGCTGAACCTCTTCTAGTAATTTCATGTGACTTCCGCCCCCAACTTCCAATTGATGTTAAACATATTATACAATATGCATATTTATAAAATCAAGTGTATTTTTATTATTTATAGAACTTTTTAAATTTTCCCTTATATACAGATAAAAGAATAAAAATACACATATATTCATACAAGTCGGCTCTTTAGCCACATTTATATAATAAATATTCAATACAACTCTCCAGACCCTTAATATATATATGCAGTCATTTCCAAATTAGACACCATAATGATAAAAAAGAATGCCGTTTTTCCACCCTTATACGAATGTCAAATATTTCTTCCTTTATACAACACTTGTCACCAACAATCTAAGAAGAAAAGAATATCCGCTCTTGTTACGCATGCTTGTACTTTGTAGACCACAATAAATATTTGCCAAAAAAACCAGGGAAGAAATCGTACTCTTCCCTGGTCTACTATTAATCAAAAATGATTTTATTTACTGTATCACGATCTAATTTCTTAACTAGTTCAACAATTAATTTCACTGTGTTTTCATAGTCATCTCGGTGCAAAATGGCTGCATGAGAGTGGATATAACGTGTCGCAATTCCAATTGCCATTGCTGGTACACCATTTGCTGTTAAGTGAATTGACCCCGCATCTGTTCCTCCACCAGGTGTTGAATCAAATTGATACGGAATGTTGTTTTCCTCCGCTACATCCACTACAAAATCACGAAGTCCTTTATGTCCTACCATAGAAGCATCAAAAATAATGATTTGTGGACCATCACCTAATTTAGAAGTGGATTCTTTTGGTGTAATTCCAGGTGTATCCCCAGCTACCCCTACATCAACTGCAAAACCGATATCTGGTTTTATTTTAAATGTAGCTGTTTTTGCTCCACGTAGACCAACTTCTTCTTGTACATTTCCAACACCATAAACAATATTTGGATGTTTTGTGCCTTTTAATGCTTTTAAAACATCGATAGCAATTGCACAACCAATGCGGTTATCCCATGCTTTTGCAAGAAGCATTTTGTCGTTTTTCATGACATTAAATTCGAAATAAGGTGTAATCATATCGCCTGGGCGAATTCCCCATTCTCGAACTTCTTCTTTTGAAGTAGCACCGATATCGATAAATAATTCTTTCATATCCACTACTTTCTTACGCTGATCTGCAGGTAAAATATGAGGTGGTTTTGACCCGATTACCCCAATGATTTCCTCACCTGTACGAGTAGTGATTGTTACGCGTTGTGAGAGCATAACATGGCTCCACCAACCACCTACTGTTTGAAACTTCACAAAACCTTTGTCATCAATCTGAGATACCATAAAACCTACTTCGTCTAAGTGGCCAGCAATCATAATCTTCGGTCCGTTTTCATCGCCTACTTTTTTAGCGATTAAACTCCCTAAATTATCTTGTTCAATCTCGTCAGCAAATGGCTCAATATATTTGCGCATCACTGCACGAGGAGCTCTTTCATTACCTGCAATACCATTTGCATCTGTTAGTTCTTTTAACATTTTTAATGTATCGTCTAATTGCACCATTAAGTGACCCCCTAAATTAATTCTTCCTAATTATACCTCTACTATTTCGGATATTGAAATATTTTCCTCTAAAATAGAGTAATTTGATTTCACGAAAAGAAATAAGTTTTTTTATGATCTAATAACCATTTCTTTGACGTTCGTAATTTTTTTCATTTTTTGCTAAATACGCTTGAATAATATCCTCTAATGTAAAGTTTAAATTGAAAGCCAATACCCCATAATATTGCCATACACTTTGATAACTATTCATAGTAGGATTTTGAATAAATGTTAAAATAGCCTCTTGTGTACGTAGGAACCAATTTGTTAAATCCTCTTTTTGTTTCACTTCAGGCCAAGCCTTTAAAGATAACCCTTTTTCATTTCCTAAAGAAAGTAAAAAATGAATTGAATCAACAAATTCTTCTAATATTACTTCACGTTCAGAAGGACCTTTTGTACTCCAAAATTTAAAACATCTTGTCTCATTCGCTAACTCTGCTAGTTCAATCATTAAAGCAAGTCCTTTTTCTTTAAAGACATCTCGGTTAATCTGCTGTGTATTTTCAATAAACGTATCTAATTCTCTCTGCATTTCAAATAGCTCATTAAATTCCATAAAAAATTCCCTCAATTTCTAAATAAATTGAAACTTATTGTCCTTCTTAATCGTAAAGGAATTTACAATGTTTTTACAAGGGGGAACTTGTCTTGGCTCTTCTACTTTTACGTTTGCTTATAATTGTATTAGTCGTTTACATATTTTATAAAGGTGTTCGTTACCTTACAGATCCTAAGCGAAAGCTAGATGAAGCTTATGAAAACGGAGAATTTTATTTTTATGATGATGTGAAAAATGTCCGTAAAAATTTTTTCATCTCCTATAAAGGTGCACTTTTTGAGGGTGAAAAGTATTTAGGCACTACGGAAAATTCATTTGAAGTAGTATCTATCTTCGTCTGGGTACATGATACGATGAAGCTTCAAGGTCTTACAAAAGATGACTTTTACTATTTGGAGAACGAAATCTTAATGAGTTATACGAATGCGAAAATTAATTGGAAAAACCCTATTGAGAAGTTAATGAAGGAACATCCAAACGAGAATACAAGTGAATAGAGATGCAGGACATTTGCAAAAACTGTATTCTTTATAATCATTAATCTTTTCGAAAATAAGGATTGTCTAAGAAAGCTCTAACTATGCATGTTCGACAATTCTTTTCTAAATTATATGAACGAGTTTTATTTTATACTTGTTTTATTCTTTTATATCTTATCCTTTTGATTTTTCTAACCTTTCTAATCTTTTCTTTGAATTCTTGTCGTTTATATTTAAATTGCAAGATTCTTTCCCATAAAAAATGCCGATCATGTTAAAATGATCGGCATTTTTTATAGGGTTGTAAGTTTAAGTTTGCACATGAAGTTAAAATACATAAAAAATCCTTACAATGATAAAAATATGAATAGCTGCTAAAAGAGGAAATCCAAATGCGAAAGAATTATGTTTGGTTTTATGGCGGAATAAGTACATCCCTA
>Ga0182742_1000496_pt1 | contig 62055 bp, 54 predicted proteins | sample eDN5th37CBELigMG_FD_128880 | JGI IMG/M metagenome (GOLD analysis project Ga0182742, IMG submission 128880) | Enriched Miracle-Growth compost microbial communities from Emeryville, California, USA - eDNA 5th pass 37_C BE-Lig MG (version 2)... ...
AGCAGTAGAAATGCCTAATTTTTCAAATAATCCTTCAAGAATGCCTTTTATCACAAAGAAATCAGCAGCTTTCTTTTCTCCTTGCCATAGGTTGACACTCCAAAGACCTGTTATAGCGCCTGCTACATGTTCTCTTTCTTCTGGAAGCTCATTTTCTGCTCCTTCTTTCCCTAAGAAAACAACACCCGTTTCATAAACAGCAAGATTTTCATTTTGACGTGCACTGTTGTATTTCACCACTTCTAATAATTGTGGAATAATGCTTTGGCGAAGAACACTGCGTTCCTCACTCATCGGCATGCTTAAACGAACCGGCTGGCGTTTGTCTAAAGCAAATTGCTGTACCTTTTTCTCATTTGTTAATGCATACGTAATCGCTTGATATAAGCCTGCGCCTTCTAAAAACTTGCGTACACTACGACGTTTTTTCTGATACTCAGTTAGTGCTCCAGGAATAGCTTCTCCTACTGGCAGCGTTGTTGGAATATTATCATAGCCATAAAGCCGCGCCACTTCTTCCGTTAAATCTTCTTCAATCGTAATGTCATTTCTTCTTGTTGGAACAGTCACTGTAAATACATTATTTTCAACAGCTGCTTCAAATTGCAGACGTGCAAAAATAGCTGTCACTTCTTCAACAGTAAGCTTTGTTCCAAGCACTTTATTAATTTTTTCTAAGGAGATAGTAACTATTTTCGGTTCTGCTGTTAATGCATCAACAGCTGCCTCGCCTTCTAATACTTCTCCGCCTGCATATAAATGAAGCAATTGTGCCGCTCTTTCCGCTGCCGCACGCACACGGTTTGGATCAATTCCTTTTTCATATCTTGCGCTCGCTTCACTTCTTAAATTAAGTACTTTTGAAGACTTTCTGATGACGCCGCTGTTAAAATAAGCTGCTTCTAAAAGCACAGTTTTGGTATCAGCTTGCACTTCTGAGTTAGCCCCTCCCATAACCCCAGCGACCGCGACACCAGTTTCTCCATTTGTAATCAGCAGATTATCTTCTGATAAAACACGTGTTGCTTCGTCTAATGTAACCATTTCTTCCTTGTCTTTTGCTCTTCTCACATAGATTTCTTTTGAACCTAATCGATCATAATCAAAAGCATGAAGTGGTTGGCCATATTCTAATAAAATATAGTTCGTAATATCTACCACATTATTATGCGGGCGAATGCCTGCTGCCATTAATCTTCCTTGCATCCATAATGGAGATGGAGCAATTTTTACATTTTTAATGATTTTTGCTGTATATAATGGCGCATCTTCTGTATTTTCTACCCTCACTTGAATATAGTCAGAAGCTTTTTCTTCAGATGCAGGATATTCTACTGTCGGGAAAATTACTTCTTTTCCTAAAACCGCCGCCACTTCATAAGCTACTCCTAGCATGCTTAGACAATCTGCGCGGTTTGGCGTTAATCCCAGTTCAAGCACTGCATCATCGCGCTGTAAATATTCCATTGCATTACGGCCTACTTCTACATCACTTGGGAAAACGAAAATTCCTTCTGAGTAGTCTTTAGCCACAAGTTTGCTTTCAATGCCCAACTCCTGCAAAGAACAAATCATGCCATTTGATTCTTCGCCGCGAAGTTTTGCCTTTTTTATTTTAAAGTTTCCTGGAAGGACTGCACCAACTTTGGCAACTGCTACCTTTTGGCCTTTATCCACATTCGGTGCACCACAAATAATTTGAATCGGGTCTCCCTCGCCAACATCCACTAAACATTTATTTAATTTATCTGCATTCGGGTGCTGTTCTCTTTCTACGACATATCCAATGACAACATTTTTAATGCCTTCATTTAGAACTTCCACACCTTCTACTTCAATTCCGCTTTTTGTAATTTTATCAGCCAGTTCAATTGGGCTGATATCGCTTAAATCTACATACTCTTTTAACCAATTATAGGATACAAGCATTATTATTCTCCCTCCACCTTAATATTCTGGTACTGAAAATTGCTTTAAGAAGCGAATATCATTTGTATAAAAATGGCGAATATCATCCACGCCATATTTTAGCATGGCAATACGCTCTGCACCGATTCCAAACGCAAAACCAGAATATTTTTTCGAATCAAAGCCAGCCATCTCAAGAACATTAGGATGGACCATTCCAGCGCCTAATACTTCAATCCAGCCAGTTCCTTTGCATACATTACAGCCTGAGCCTTTACAAATCATACAAGAAATATCTACTTCAACAGACGGCTCTGTGAATGGGAAAAAGCTTGGGCGCAAACGAATTTCCCGATCTTCGCCAAACATTTTTTTCGCAAATACTTCCAAGGTGCCTTTTAAATCACTCATGCTGATATTTTCATCCACAACAAGCCCTTCAATTTGCATAAATTGATGTGAATGTGTAGCATCATCATTATCGCGGCGATATACTTTGCCAGGACAAATGATGCGCACAGGACCTTTGCCTTTATGCTTTTCCATTGTCCGCGCCTGTACAGGAGAAGTATGGGTTCTTAAAAGCAATTCTTCTGTAATATAAAAGGAATCTTGCATATCGCGGGCAGGATGGTTTTTGGGCAAATTTAATGCCTCAAAATTATAATAATCTACTTCTACTTCTGGACCTTCTTCCACTGTATAGCCCATTCCAATAAATAAATCCTCTATTTCTTCCACTACTCGTGTTAAGGAATGATGATTTCCAACTGAAACAGGACGGCCAGGCAATGTAATATCAATTGTTTCTGCGGCAATTTTCTTTTGTACTTCTGCTTCTTCTAATACTGTTTGCTTTTTTTCTATTTGCGCTGTAATTTCATCACGAATCACATTTACTAGTGCCCCCATTTTTGGACGTTCTTCGGCAGAAAGCTTTCCCATTCCTTTTAGCACTTCTGTAATTGGACCCTTTTTTCCTAAATAAGCGATTCGAATATCATTTAATTGTTTGAGATTTTCAGCATCTGCTATTTTTTGTACGGCTTCTGACTGAAGTTCTTTTAATTTGGCTTCCATCTTCATTTCCTCCTTCACCTTTTGCATGACATTTTACAAGTAAGAGCTATTTTTCGGCATAAAAAAACCTCCTCCCAAAGAAGGGACGAGGTTTTGTATTCGCGGTACCACCCTAATTAACTTTAATAAACATCTAAAGTTCGCTTCATTTAGATAACGGTATGTTTACCGGCACATCTTTACATATCAACAGGTTGAAATGGTCCCGATGGCAACTCAGGAGGTGAACTTCATTTATTTTTTGATAAAAATGCTCCCAGTCTAAAGGCACTTTCTCCCTAAAATCAAAACAATAAATTACTTTTCTCCGTCTTTGTTTTTAATCATGCAATTTGCAATTTATTATAGTATATTTTGGAGACATTTTCAAATCGATTTCAAAAATTCTTTGCCTTTTTCTTTACTTTAAATGATACATTAGAATTCCAGCAGCCACTGCCACATTTAACGATTCACTTTTTCCAAATATAGGTATATAAAGATTAGTATCCGTTTCAGCTAATACTTCTTTTCTTACTCCTTTTCCTTCATTGCCGACAATTAAACAAAAGCCTTTATTAGAAGGAGAAATTTCCCGATAGTCTTGTCCATTTTCCAAAGCCGTTCCATATACAGGAATACCTTTTTCTTTTATCTTTTCTATAAAGGAAAGCAACTGAACTTTATGGATTGGCAAATGAAAATGGCTTCCTTGTGCTGAACGAACTACTTTTGGATTATAAATATCCACTGTGCCATCGCCGATGATAACAGCATCTACACCACAAGCATCTGAGGTTCTAATAATCGTTCCTAAATTTCCTGGATCCTGCACTTGATCAATTACCATAAACGTTTTGCCAGCATCAATAGCGACATCATGCTTTATTTGATTACAAAGAGCAGCAATTCCCTGCGGCGTTTCTGTATCTGTCAATTGCTCCATAATTTCCTTTGTTACTGTTGTTATGGGAGTATCTTTGTAATCCCACGCTGGCAGTTCTGCATCTTCCGAAATAATAAGATCAATAATAGCCTCTGCTTTAAAAGCTTCTTCTACTAAATGAAAACCTTCCACAAGAAACGTGCCTGTTTTTTCCCTTTCTTTTTTGGTTAAACGCTTTTTCCATTCTTTCACTTGTGGATTTTTTGCGGAATGTATATATTTCAATATTTTTCTCCTCAACTTTCTTGGTTTTGCTAGGGGTGATTTTTTACGCTAATAATCATTATAACGCAAGACAAATACATAATAAATGTCAATGGAGAAATGCTATAAAGGATGCTTTTTATAAACATCTAATATAAAAGCGAAAGGAAGTATGCTGCATGAATTTAAATTTACGTAATGCGATTATTCATAATGTTTCTGGAAATTCACAAGATGAATTAAAAGATACAATTGTAGATGCCATTCAAAATGGAGAAGAAAAAATGCTTCCAGGGTTAGGCGTTCTTTTTGAAATCATCTGGAAAAATTCTTCTGAGGATGAAAAAGTAGAAATGCTGCAAACACTTGAAAACGGTTTGAAATAACACAGTCAGGCAAATAAGTGTTTTGGCATATAAAAATTCTATCAGGGAAGATTATCCTTCTTCTCTAATAGAATTTTTATTTTGTTCTTTTTTATGAAAAGATTCTATCTTTAATGAAACTATCTTCTCTTCTTATTCGTATTATATTCACCAATCAGTATTTTATATTTCTATTTTTTGGGTATAAAAGAAATAGTTTAATATGCTATACTACTTTTACAATAAACGAAAAAGGTGAAAAAATTTGACTAAAAAGAAGTTTCAGTATTGGCTTTTGCAAATTCTGTTGATTGTTGCCATCATTTACATTTGCACAAAAATCTCATTTCTTTTCCAACCAGTAGGAGTGCTTTTCTCTACACTTTTTGCTCCGATTATTGTTACAGGTTTTTTATACTTTTTGCTCAATCCGATTGTCCTTTTCCTGCAAAAGTCTAAAATCCCCAAAACATTGGCGATTTTAATTATTTATATTGTCATTATCGGGCTTATTATTCTTGGCATGGGGAATGTGATTCCAGCCATTTCTAAACAGATAACGGAATTATTCAGCAATCTCCCGACATATGCGAATCAAGCAATTACATATTTTCAGCATCTTAATGATACAAAACAATATCAATGGATCATTAATCAAGATTATGTAAAATTAGAAGATATGACGGAAAAGTTTAATGAATTCGCTCAAACGATTCCAAGCAATTTGACTAACAGCCTTACTGCCATTATCAGCACGATGACCAATATTACAGTGACAATTGTTACTGTTCCATTCCTGCTGTTTTATTGCTTTAAAGATGGCAATAAATTTCCTGTCGCCTTATCAAAATTCTTCCCTTCCTCTTATCGGAATGAGGGGCTGAAGATTTTAAAAGAAACAGGAGAAACATTGGCAGCTTATATTCAAGGACAAGTAATAGTGGCACTTTTTGTCGGCACCCTTGCTTTTATTGGGTATTGGATCATCGATTTAGATTATGCGCTAATCATGGCCATCATCGTTGCTGTCACCAATATTATTCCATATGTTGGTCCATTAATCGGCGGGGCCCCTGCTGTCATCATTGCCCTGTTTACTTCGCCAACACAGGCGCTGCTCGTTATTCTAGTCATTACCATTGCCCAGCAAATCGAAGGAAATGTCCTGTCTCCCCTTATTTTAGGAAAACGTCTGGACACACATCCAGCCACTATCATCATCCTATTATTGGTTGCCGGGAATCTTGCTGGCATACTTGGCATGATTTTAGCCGTTCCAGCATACGCTGTTGCCAAAACAATTGTGCTGAATGTCGTTCGTTTTCTGAAAGCCAGGAAAGCGGCTATTGCCGTATCAGAGCCGCCCATCAACAATAACTTTGATTCATAAAAAAAAGAGGTTCCATATGGGACCTCTTTTCATATTTTACGCAAATGTTAATGTATTGACTGTTTCGCGGTCTAATCTTTTGATCACTTCTATTATTAATTTTACTGCATTTTCATAATCATCACGATGAAGCATTGCTGCATGGGAGTGAATATAGCGGGTTGCTATGGTAATGGACAGTGCTGGAACCCCATCATGCGTTAAATGAATGGAGCCTGAATCTGTCCCGCCTCCTGGCACGCTGTCAAATTGATAAGGGATATTTAATTCATCTGCTGTATCTGTTACCAAATCTCTTAATCCCTTATGAGACACCATTGATGCATCGTAAAGAATAATTTGAGGACCTTTGCCCATTTTGCTTAACGCTTCTTTCTCCGTTACTCCTGGCGTATCTCCAGCAATTCCAACATCTACTCCAAATGCAATATCTGGATTGATTTTTTGGGCAGCTGTTTTTGCGCCGCGCAATCCTACTTCTTCTTGAACAGTTCCTACGCCATACACGATATTTTCGTGCTTTTCCTTTTCCAAGCCTTTTAAAACATCAATGGCAATTGCACAGCCAATTCGATTATCCCAAGCTTTGGCAAGAAGCATTTTTTCATTATTCATCACCGTAAATTCAAAATATGGAACGACCATATCTCCTGGTCTAATCCCCCACTCTTGCGCCTCTTCCTTGGAGGAAGCTCCAATATCAATAAACATATCTTTAATGTCGACTGGCTTTTTGCGTGCTTCTGGAGATAAAATATGCGGCGGCTTAGAACCAATTACACCAGTTACATCCCCTTCTTTTGTGACAATTGTCACGCGCTGCGCAAGCATTACCTGAGACCACCAGCCTCCAACTGTTTGGAAATATAAAAATCCCTTGTCATCAATGCGTGTAATCATAAAGCCAACTTCATCTAAATGGCCTGCTATCATAATTTTCGGACCTTGTTCATTTCCGACCTTTTTAGCAATCAAACTTCCTAAGTTATCTGTTGTGATTTCATCTGCATATGGAGCTATGTATTTTTTCATGACTTCCCTTGGTTCACGTTCATTTCCGGGAATGCCCTTTGCATCTGTCAATTCTTTTAGCATTTCTAATGTTTCATCCAATTTTCTCATTACTTCGACTCCCTTATATTAAGATATAAAAACAATTACTATTATACTAAGAAATTAATACCGTTCCTAGTATCTTCTCTTAAGACAGCTGTAAACTAATTTTAAATTTTTTTTATAAAAATGAAACTTTTTTCTGCCTGTAACGTATGCTTAAGACTAAATGCTATATTATTTCTATTATATATTGGAGGATTTTTTATGATGTGGCTTTTGCGTTTATTATTACTCATTTTCATCCTTTTTATCCTATACCGCATTGTTGCATTTTTATGTAAACCAGAACGGCGTCTAACGTTTGCACGCTTACGGAAAAAATTTTATTTGCTCGATAATCCAAAAAATATCCGAATGAACTTTCTTTTAACATATAAAGGTTTTTTGCTTGAAGGAGAAAAATATGCTGATGGCTCCAATCAAGTAACTTCCATTTCTTTATGGCCCAAAGATCCCTTTAATACGAAACTTCTAGAGCAAGATATTCAGTTTATCGAAAAATCGTTATTAAACATATATCCCCATGCAAAAGTTGAGTGGAAGCATCCTAAATAATAACGTAAAACTTCAATCTGCGGAGGTTTTCCACGTCTCTGCTGATTATTCGTTGAATGAATCAGGATTATGCAGATGGAGTTTCCCATCTGCATTTTTCATGCTAAAATAAGGAAATAAAAAAGCTAAAACGGACATCTTCTGTTTTAGCTTTTTTGATGCGCTTCTTTAAAAAACTCTTTCCATTTTATAATCGTCATTTTTTCCCTTAAAATATACACTAAAATGCATAGTGCAAATAAAATGACAATCATCATCGTTGGAGAGAATTGGCTAATAAACTGTCCAAAAATCGTATAAAAAAAGGCCAGTGGAATATTCGTAATGGTTGCGTATTTTAAATAATCCTTAAAACCTTGTCTTTTTTCCAATAGACAAAAGTTCAGCAGATGATAGTGAATAAATGGAATAAGACGCAGTACCGTCACCTGGCCGACTGTTAAATTGCGATATTCGCCAAACCAGCGTTTTTTCAATAAAGACAGCTTGCGATGTGTTTTGGGCATTTTTTTTATGATTATATAAAAGCATAAACAATTAATCGTCAGACCAATAATCGAATAAATGGTTCCAAACGTCACCCCAAATAAAATGCCGCCAGCAATACATACTATCATCGGAGGTATAAAAAGCACTTGTCTTAATGTATGAAAAAGAATAAATGCAATTGGAGCAAAAATTCCTCCCAGCTCAATCATCACAAACAACATCGACAATTGTTCATCCACTTTATCACCTTCACTTCTGTAAAAATCATGCTGTTATTAAAGTGTATAAAAGAAAATCCAGTTTTATGCCTTTGTACACATAATATACAGAACAATCCCTATCTCGAATAACGATAAAAGAGGCAGGCCTCGTTTAAAATTAACATGCTTTGTTTTATGGCGAAATAGATTCATCCCTATCCATAATCCAGTTCCCCCAAAAAGAAAACCAATCATCCACAATGTTTTTTCACTAATGCGGTATTGCTGCTTCCTTGCTTTTGATTTATCTATTTTCATAAGAAAAAAGCCAATTATATTAATAAAAAGAAAATAAATTAATAGTATGTACATCATTTTTATTTACTCCTTGCCCAATAATAAAGATTTACTGCAAAACTTTTTTGTATCAGCATAGTCCTCATTCTTTTTCATCACTGCCTTTTCATTTATCCATTTATTCGCCGTCCTCCCCCTTTTATTCGCCGTCCTCCCCTTTTTATTCGCCGTTTCTCCTCTTTTATTCGCCGTCCTCCCCTTTTTATTCGCCGTCCTGCTTATCGCTACCATTTTGCTTAACTTCTATAATATAGATAAAAGAAAAAAGAAGACATCAAGATGCCTTCTTTTTGAAAAATTATTTTAAGTTTTGTTTTGCAACAGATGCTAATTCAGCAAATGCTTTTTCATCGCTTACAGCAAGCTCAGCAAGCATTTTGCGGTTTACTTCGATACCTGCTACTTTTAATCCGTGCATTAAACGGCTGTAAGATAAACCGTTAATACGTGCAGCTGCATTGATACGAGTAATCCATAATTTGCGGAAGTCGCGTTTTTTCTGACGACGATCGCGGTATGCATACATTAATGATTTCATTACTTGTTGGTTAGCAACTTTGTATAATGTATGTTTGGAACCGAAATAACCTTTAGCTAATTTAAGAACTTTTTTACGACGTTTGCGTGTAACTGTACCGCCTTTAACACGTGGCATATTGTTTCCCTCCTATTTTCCGTAAGCTATTATTACTTAATGTTGTCTAATAAATGACGAATGCGTTTGTAGTCTCCTGAAGATACTAAAGCACCTTTACGAAGTTTACGTTTTTGTTTTGTAGATTTGTTTGCGAATAAGTGGCTTGTATAAGCGTGAGAACGTTTTAATTTACCAGACCCAGTTTTCTTGAAACGCTTAGCAGCTCCGCGGTGAGTTTTCATTTTTGGCATTTGGTATTCCTCCTCTTTACTTGTCGTTTTTAGGCGCTAAAGTCATGAACATGCTTCGACCGTCCATTTTTGGATGTGATTCCACTGTGGCAACCTCTGTACAAGCTTCTGCAAATCGAACAAGTACACGTTGGCCAATTTCTTTGTGTGTAATAGCACGCCCTTTAAAACGGATGGATGCTTTTACTTTATCGCCTTTTTCTAAGAATTTTATCGCATTACGAAGCTTTGTATTAAAGTCATGCTCATCTATAGTAGGACTAAGGCGAACCTCTTTAATATTAATAATTTTTTGGTTTTTGCGTGCTTCTTTCTCTTTCTTTTGCTGTTCAAATTTATATTTGCCGTAGTCCATGATGCGAGCTACTGGCGGTTTTGCATTTGGTGCAACAAGAACAACATCAAGATTTACACGTGTTGCGATTTCAAGAGCTTCAAATTTTGTTTTGATACCAAGCTGTTCTCCATTTTGGTCAATTAATCGAAGTTCTCTAGCACGAATACCCTCATTTAAAATCATATCTTTGCTAATAGTTAATACACCTCCAAGGTTAATTAACGAATACAACGTTCGGGTCAAGAAATTCCTGCAGCAACGAGAATTTCCAAGTATCTTTTCTCCCGTTCAATCACAAATTGACACTTGACCTCCAAGTTGAATCGTCAGGAAAATAATTTACAGTTCCCATTTAGAAGCAGTCATCCCATAGTATCTTGTTTAGATCATTAGGATGAAGCTAAACAATAAAAAAGTGTGGATGGAAAACCACCCACACTTACGATAACAAACATAAAAAACTAAAATGTTCACGTAATTACCTGTTAACTACTTGTTGGAATCTTGTGTCAATCAGGTGAGAAGCGGGTGCTTCTTCTTTTCCTCAAACTTGTATTCAATTTACCTTAGTAACTATATCATGTAGATATCTATTAGTCAATGAAAGAAATACCACAACGAGAAAAATTTTATCAAAATTATTTATACATTGCAATACTTTTCATGATTTTTTTCCGTCAACCAACTATTTTCGCCAAATCAGCCTTCTTTTATGCGACTTTTTTCAGCGCTTTAAAAAAGTTTTATCGATTAACTTCTTCTTTTAAATTGGCTAAAAATGCCTCAAAAGGAACAGTTTCTGACTTTTGTTCTCCATATTTGCGGACATTTACAGCATGTTCTTCTACTTCTTTGTCTCCTACCACTAGCATATAAGGAATTTTTTTCATTTGCGCTTCACGAATTTTATAGCCGATCTTTTCATCGCGCTCATCTAATTCTACACGGAAGCCTTGTCTTTGCAGCTCTTCTTTTACTTGCTGCGCATACTCAAAATGAACAGATGGAGAAACAGGGATCACTTGCACCTGAACTGGTGATAGCCATGTTGGGAAAGCCCCTTTATATTCTTCAATTAAAAAGGCGATAAATCGTTCCATTGTGGATACAACACCACGGTGAATAACAACTGGACGATGCTGTTTGCCGTCTTCTCCAACATATGTTAAATCAAAACGCTCTGGAAGCAAGAAGTCTAACTGGACAGTAGAAAGTGTTTCTTCTTTTCCTAATGCTGTTTTTACTTGAACATCTAGTTTAGGACCGTAGAAAGCAGCTTCTCCTTCTGCCTCAAAATAGTCTAATCCTAAATCATCCATTGCATCTTTCAGCATTCCTTGCGCCTTATTCCACATTTCATCATCATCAAAATATTTTTCTGTATCTTCTGGATCACGGTATGATAACCGGAAGCTATAATCTGTAATGTCAAAATCTTTATACACATCCAATACAAGATTGACCACACGTTTAAATTCATCTTTAATTTGATCTGGGCGAACAAAGATATGAGCATCATTTAATGTCATCCCGCGCACACGCTGAAGTCCTGATAATGCTCCTGACATTTCATAACGGTGCATAGTTCCTAGTTCTGCTATGCGAATCGGCAGCTCTCTGTAGCTGTGGATGCTGTTTTTATACACAACCATATGATGTGGACAGTTCATTGGGCGAAGCACTAATTGTTCATTATCCATTTCCATTGGCGGAAACATATCTTCTTGATAGTGATCCCAGTGTCCTGACGTTTTATATAAGTCAACGCTTCCCATAATAGGTGTATACACATGGTTATAGCCTAGTCTTTCTTCCTTGTCCACAATATAGCGTTCTACTATGCGGCGAATTGTTGCGCCTTTTGGCAGCCATAACGGCAAACCTTGTCCTACTTTTTGAGATGTCATAAAAAGATCAAGCTCTTTCCCGATTTTTCTATGGTCTCTTTCCTTCGCCTCTTCTAAAAGGCGTAGATGTTCAGCTAATTCCGCCTTTTTAAAGAATGCTGTTCCATAAATGCGCTGCAGCATTTTATTATCGCTGTTCCCTCTCCAATAAGCGCCTGCAATACTTAATAATTTAAATTCTTTTAATTTTCCAGTAGATGGCACATGGACACCGCGGCAAAGGTCGATAAATTCTCCTTGCTGATATAATGTAACTGTTTCATTTTCTGGAATCGCATCAATTAACTCTAATTTATACTCATCGTCCATTTCTTTAAACAGTTCAACAGCTTCTTCGCGGCTGACTTCCTTGCGAATAATTTCAATATTTTCATTGATAATTTTTGCCATTTCTTTTTCTATTGCTGGCAAATCTTCTGGTGTTAAAGATTCTTCCATATCAATATCATAATAGAACCCACCCTCAATAACTGGTCCTACTCCAAGCTTGACATTTTTATATAATCTTTTAATTGCCTGCGCCATTAAATGTGCAGAACTATGGCGTAAAATTTCAAGGGCTTCCTCGCGTTCTGGCGTAATGATTTCAAAGGCTGCATCTTCTTCTATCGGTCTTTTCAAATCATAAAGTGCACCGTTTATTTTGCCTGCGATTGCTTTTTTTCTTAATCCTGGGCTTATGGAACCAGCAATTTCTTCTGTTGTTACACCAATAGGGAATTCCTTGACAGCTCCATCAGGAAAAGAAATTTTAATTAATTCTGACATACTATTTCCTCCTCTATTTCTTGCTATTTGCTTAACATGCATGATTTTTTACACAAAAAAACCCGTCCCTATAGAAAGGGACGAGTTATCTTTAATTATAAACACGTGGTTCCACCCTAATTCCCGATTATAAACAAAAATGCTGTCTATAACGGCTTAGTTAAACAGATAACGGCTGCATCCGCCAACTCCTAATAAGACAGATCTGTTCAGAGTTGAAGTTTAAAGGTGGTAAGTCATCTCATCGTATTAGAAAGCTCTCAGCTATGCTTTCCTCTCTTTGAATCGTATAAGAAAACTATTGTCCTCATCATAACATGTAACAAAATATAGTTGATTTATGTACGTATTATATTCTTTAAAGAAAAGAAAATCAAGGGCTATTCATGATTTCTATTCAAACGGCTGGGCCGGAATGCTGACCCCTTGAAAAAAATCTTGTTTATCCCTTATATAAACCCGTTCTTCAAAAATATTCGTAATGGTACGCACAAATGCCTGTTCTCTATCTTCTGTGTACAAATAAATTTTTGTTGGGGCTAATGCCAAAAGAGGACCAATCGTAAATGGATCTATATAAATGGACTGATGCTCCACTATCTTTTTATCCCCCAGCATAATTAATTCTTGTCCTGTTATTTCTCGATATTTATCATCAAAAATCTGAATATCTAAATCAGCAAAAACATGAATGACTTGTTTTTTCGGTGCCCGATTTATTAAAAATTCCCGCAAAGTTTGAATAAACACTTGATATTCCTGCTCCATTTTATATTCATCTATCGAAATTTCCACATATTTTCTAATCATTTCTTTAAAAGAACGGAGACGAAATTTAACAAAGGAATCAAATGAAAAGGATTTTTTCTCTGCAAATATATCGGCAATAGCCGCCTGCAAACAAGCCTCTAAATCCATGCCATGAATGAATTTAGCGAGATCTTCCTTTTCTCCTTCTAATATAGAATGCATAATCTCCACAATATGCCGCTGCTCCGCTTCATCTTTGAAAAAATATTGATTTGCCACTATTTCTTTTGCCCAATCATCGCATTTAGTGGATAAAATAAATTGAAATAATACTTGTTGAAGTGCATTAGTATACTGTTTTTGATTCTTTGCTTCATCCCAATTTATTTTGAAAATATGCTCATTTACGTTTGATAGATACGCTATTTGCAAATCCTTCAAACAGCAATATTTAAGCATTAATTGATGCACTTTTTTTGCTTCCTCTACTTTTCGAAAACTAATTTCAAGCAAATATATCCCCCCTTTTATAAAGAATTCCTTGATAGCATGTATATGGGGAAATAACAAAAAATAGAAGTGAATTTGCATAAAAAAGGCTGTTTTCGTATAAATTGTTGCTTTTAAATCTGTATCCTGCACCCACTTCGCTGACCATGGGAGTATACGTATATGCAAAGATGCTAAACATTTCTATGCTAAAAACAACAAACTTTGAGAAAACAGCCTAAAAAAAAGAATAGTGTAGACCACTATCCCATTTTTTAAACTTATTAACTATCCACTCTTTTCTCTAGAAAAAGACAATATCTGGATATACTATAACCTTTTATTTGGCCCCTTTACATGGATAGGTTCTGCCAAATAGCGAATTCTTTCCATCACCCGCATCGCCTTCATTTTTTCTTCTTCGCCTCTTTGTGTATATGTTAAATGGTGCTCCAATCCACTAAAGTCAAAATTAGAGGAAAAAAAAGTCGGTAAATTTTCAAGCATTCTAAATTGAAGGATTGGCCCTAGCACCTCATCTCTTATCCAGCTGGACATCGTTTCTGCGCCAATATCATCTAGCATAAGAATTGGCTCTCTTTTGATGCTTTCGAGCTTCTCATTTAATGTGCTGTCTGCAATAGAGCCTTTCATTTCTCTAAATAATTCTGGAACATATACAATCATCGATGAAATCTGCTTTTGAGATAGCTCGTTTGCAATTGCTCCTAATATATAAGATTTGCCAACACCAAATTGCCCATAAAAATACAATCCTTTTTGTTTTTTTCCTAGCTCGTATTGTTTTACAAAATTAATAGCTGCCCGGACAGCATCTGCTCGATCTTGTCCAATATCCATATTATTAAAGGAGGCTTCTAAAATATCTTTGGGCACATATAAGCTCTGAATTAGCTTCTCTTTTTTCTTCTTATTGTCTTCCATTACTTTTCGTGGACAGCGATCATATTGGATATCAATTCTGCCGCGGATAATCACTAATTTTGGATGGTAGCCTTTCATCATATTAATGCATGATTCTAAATTAGGACATTTATTGCATTCCTTGCTTTGATTAGCATATTCATATAATTTAATCATGCCAACTTCAATCATATCTGAAGTAAGGTATTCCTCCTGCTCTCGCAGAAAGGTTCTAACTTCAGGATTTTTAAGCACTTCCTGCTTCATTTTTTGATACCTTTCTTGAAAATTAGAGTTTGCTCCAAGCTTCTTTAATGTATCATTAATTTTTTCCATAATCGCCACCACCTACTTTCGCAAATTTTTTATTTCTTCTTCTAGCTCTTTCTTTAATTTTAAAAAGTCTTCTGATTCATTTTCCCCTTGAACAGCTGCATCCTTTTTGGAATCATCTTTGTCAAACCATTCCGGAATTTTTTCAGTGCGAATTGCTTTTTTATTCGTTTTGGTTGTTTTATTTTTGTTGCCTTGCGCCCATTCTAAATATTGCTGATGCTCTTTTTTGGCAAGGTTCATGGCATCTTTTACAGTGCGCACATTTTTTCTTACCCATTGCCCAGCAATTTTTTCAATATAGCCTTTTGTTAATTTCATATCTGTTTTCAGCATGACGTATTGTATCAATACATTAATAACACCAGGAAGAAGCTTTTGAGAAAACATTAGCTCCTCAATAATCTGCAAGTCCGCTTTTGATGGCTCTGCCCCGCCGGAAATATCCTTTAATAGTTGTCTAGGAGAAGTGTGATCCAAATAATACAGCAATTCTTCTTCTTTTGTGGTTGGCTCCTTGACTTCGGATTGATGCTTTTGCGGCTGTATTCGATCAACAAGGCTTGGCAGCAAATTATTATGCTGGAATTGATACCAGTCCCTTGCAGCAATTCTAAGCTCTTCTATATCAATTTCATCCGCTTGATTAATAGCAGCAATTACAATATTTTTCATTTGAATTGCATCAATTCCATATAAAAAGGAAAGGTTTTGAATGGCATCCTTCACCTTTTTCGTAAACGCTTTTTTTGATATTAAAGATTCATGCAAACCTGCATATAATAATTCAAAATCAAAAGAATTATCTTGTATTTGAATGCTAGTTTTTCCGTGTCTCCCAATAAATGCAATGTTTTCTTCATTGGAATTTTCCTTTTCCATTTCATAGCTCGTCCGAATTGCGCTTTGATGATCTGACATAAATATTTCTGGAAACTCTTTTGTAATAGAGACATAGTCTGAAGTTTCCGGAATTTTTTTATCAGAGAAAAAGCGTTTTAAACGAGCGTATTGTCCTTTTCCTATTTTCCGAAAAAGGTAAACATTCAGCATGCCATCTAAAAAAAATTGTTCCGGAGATAATGGCGCCTGCAATTCATAAATAAAAAAGCGATTTTCCTCTTCTTTTTTCATATAGGTTTTCAAGAGACCAATTCCCTCGAGCTTTAGCCTCGCTTCATATATTTCCTTTAAATTGCTATTCATAAAATTCATCAAGCTATGATGGGAATTGATTCCAGACCAAAGACGATTCTCTTCCACCTCTGCCCACAATGTCATATACAAGCTGATGCAAGATGCTCCTATTAATGGCTGATATAAAAAAGTAATGATTTTCCGATCATAGTCAGTTAATAAACCATTAGCTGCTGCTTGATATCTATCCACTGGCAGCAAATCCTGCCAATATTGAGACATGTTAGCATTCCCCCTTTTGCTTTCTTTTCCATCCCCATTTTGTCTATAAATAAAGTGGAGGTTTTTCACGTTCTCCACAGACATTGCCATAGGACGTGAGCATATAAATCTGTGTTCTTTTATATCAGACTTTTACTCAACAAGTTTTTTGCCCATCTAGATTCTTCGTTTCTCTTCTTCTCATAAAACAAAGGTCATATGCCCATCAAATAGTGATAAAGTCAAAAAAGAGCCAAAGAAATCTTTAGCTCCTTTTTTTAGGAATGGAGTTATCTTTAGTGTATTGCTATTTGACAGACTATTAGCTCCCTTAAAATTCCCCTTGCTTTTAAAGTGTTTACTCTTTTTTGATCAGTTCTTTTAATTCATTTATAAAGACATTAATATCTTTAAACTGTCGGTACACAGATGCAAACCGCACATATGCCACTTCATCTACTTCCGCAAGGCGATCCATAACCATTTCACCAATGATATCGCTTTTTATCTCGGACGCGGCATTGCTGCGCAGCTCCTTTTCTACATCGGCAGTAATATCTTCTAATTCTTTTAATGCAACAGGTCGTTTTTCACATGCTCTAATTAACCCACGCAATATCTTATCGCGGCTAAATTCTTCTCGTGTTCCCTCTTTTTTCACAACAATTAAAGGTATTTCTTCTACCTTTTCAAAAGTAGTAAAGCGATAGCCGCACACTTCACATTCTCTTCTTCTGCGGATAGAACGAAATTCATCAACAGGTCGTGAATCAAGAACACGGGTACTATTATGTTGACACGTTGGACATCTCATCTATATCAGCTCCGAATTTATTGTTTCGCAAGTTGCATTGATTCTATCTATATCTTATAGAAAAGTAATTCGTTGTACAAGAGATAGTCCTGATTTCTTTGGAAATGGCTATTTTAGTGCTTTTGCATCCAAAAAGAGGAAGCTTTTATATAAGCGTCCCCTTCACTCTAGTACATTCCATTTTTTTAATATTTGTTTTGCCTGCATAGCTGCTGCTTCCATTGTTCCATTATTATCAATCAATTCATCTGCCAATATACGTTTTTCCTCTAAAGGCATTTGTGCATGAATCCTTTTTATCGCTTGCTCCAAAGTTAATTGATTTCGTTCCATCAATCGTTTTCTTTGAATATCCTCTGTCACATATACAAGGATGGTTTTATCCACTTTTTCATTTAATTTATTTTCAAATAATAAAGGAATATCTAAAATGACAACTTTTTCGCCATTTTCTACAGCAATCTTTTGTTTTTCATCCATTCTTCTTCCTACATCTGGATGAACAATACTGTTTAATGCCATCCTCTCTTGCTCATTAGAAAAAATAATTTCTCCAAGCTTCATTCGATTAATTTCTCCATCGCTTTGCAAAATTCCTGTTCCAAAATGAGCAACAATTTTATGATAGGCTGGTTCCCCTGCCTCTACCGCAAGCCGAGCTTCTAGGTCTGCATCAATAACGGGAATATTTAATGATTGATAATAGCTCGAAATGGTGCTTTTTCCACTGGCAATTCCGCCTGTCAGCCCTACAATAAGTGTCATGATTATATTCAACCCTTTAGCAAATATTTAATGGCTATTTCTATAACTTAAAAAGTCCGATAATAATTAAAATAACGCCTGGAATAAAAGAGCATTTCTCCATAAAACTTTTTTGCGAAAAAAATCTTCCTCCAACAATGCCCAATGAAACAAAAGATGTACTCATTAAAATGACGACAATCGTTAAATAAACAGGAGATAGCCCTAGCATAGAAGCGCCAATGCCGGCTCCAAAGGCATCTAATGATAACGCCAACCCTAAAACAACCGCTTCTTTTCCTGTGATTGTTCCAGAATTATCAAAATCAGCTTCCATTGGTTTTTTTAGTATATTAATGACAATTCCAAGCGATTTAATTTCAAAATTGATAATATTTTTTTCTTGTATAACGGCTTCCTTTTCTTTTGAAGGGCGAAAAAATTGATACAATATCCATATCCCTAATAAAATTAAAATCACCCCGCCAATGCTTTCTGCAAAAGAGGGTGAAAAAATTTGCGCAATAATATGGCCAAAAAACATCGCAATTAATAACGTGAAGCCTGAGCAGCAAGCAATAATGAAGATAGATTTAAACGGTATCTTCATCTTTCTTAGACCATAAGTAAAACCTACACTGAAATTATCAATGCTTACAGCCAGTGCTAGCAAGATGAGAGAAATTACTTGTGCCATAAGATTTAAAGCCCCTTCCTAACCGATAGTACTATACTATATGGAAGGAGCCCATCCAATGTTAAAAATAAAACCCGGAATTCCCTTTATTTACTTTTGGCATTTTGGACAAAATACCGTTCCTCTACCGCCAACAATAATCCTTTCCAATGGAACACCACATTTTTTGCAGTCTTCTCCTTTTCGTCCATACACAAATAGTTCCAGCTGAAACATGCCTATTTGACCTTGTGTGTTTACATAAGAACGAATCGTACTGCCCCCTTTTTCAACCGCTTCAGAGAGTGTTGCAATAATTTCCTTATACAGTCTCTCTATTTCCTCTCGATTCAGAGTATTGGCGACTCTTTCTGGATGGATGCCGCTTCTAAACAATGCCTCATCCACATATATATTGCCTAATCCAACTACTATTTTTTGATCCAGCAAAGCTGTTTTGATGCTTCTAGTTGTTTTGCTCAAACCTTCCGTCAGCTTCAGAATTGTAAATGAGGAGCTGTCGAAAGGTTCGGGTCCAAGCTGGGAAAGGGGCAAGGCCATATGCTCTTCTCCCTTTTTAAATAAATGCATCGTGCCAAATTTGCGCACATCTTTATAGCGCAGTTCAGTCCCATCTTCAAAATAAAAAATAACATGTGTATGCTTATCAACGGGATCTTCTTTCTGAAATAATCCATAGCGGCCTTCCATTCTTAAATGGGAAACAATTGTATAGTCTGTTGTGACAATAAGCAAAAACTTTCCTCTTCTTTGCACATCTTCTATTTGCTGTCCCTTTAATGCATCACAAAATTGTTCTGCATTCTCTGGTTTTTTTATCATTTTAGGCCATGTAACTGCGACTTTTTTAATTATTTTGCATAAAGTTAATTCCTTTAATGTTCTTCTGACTGTTTCTACTTCTGGCAACTCTGGCATGGACTCCGCCTCCGACTTTTACTTTGCATCAAACCATGTATCTCCATATGCATAATCCACTTTTAATGGAACACTTAATGTTACAGCATTCTCCATTACATCCGGAACAATTTCTTTTAGCTTTTCAATTTCCTCTTTAGGAGCCTCAAAAATCAATTCATCATGCACTTGCAGCAATAAGCGAGATTTCAGCCCTTCTGCTTCTAAGCGTTTTGCCATATCAATCATCGCTTTTTTAATAATATCTGCGGCACTTCCTTGTATCGGCGTATTCATTGCCGTTCGTTCAGCAAAGCTTCTAAGATTAAAGTTTCTGCTTGTGATTTCCGGCAAATATCTTCTTCTATGCAGCAATGTGGAAACATATCCTTGCTGCTTCGCCTGCACAACAACTTCTTCCATATAATTTTGCACCCCAGGATAGCTGTTTAAATATCGTTCGATAAATTTCGCTGCCTCTTTTCGTGTAATATGCAGACTTTGGGACAAACCGTAATCGCTTATGCCATAAACAATTCCAAAGTTGACCGCTTTTGCATGACGGCGCATATTAGAAGTCACTTCATCTGCATTGACATGAAATACAGCCATTGCTGTTTCTGTATGAATATCATGATCTTCTTTAAAAGCCTCAATTAATTTTTCATCATTGGCAATATGGGCAAGCACTCTTAATTCAATCTGGCTGTAATCAGCGGCAAAAATTACCCAGTCTTTTTCTGAAGGAACAAAAGCTTGTCTAATCTTTCTTCCTTCCTCTAATCTTATTGGGATATTCTGCAAATTAGGATCTGTGGAACTCAACCTGCCTGTTTGTGTTAATGCTTGATTAAAACGTGTATGAATTTTGCTTTCATGCACCACTTTCTGTAAACCTTCAACATAAGTAGACTGCAGCTTTCCTAATTGGCGATAATTTAAAATTTCTGCAATGACATCATGTGAACTGGCCAGCTGCTCTAACACGTCCGCTGACGTAGAATAGCCTGTTTTTGTTTTTTTAATAACCGGCAAGCCTAGCTTTTCGAATAGAATAACGCCTAGCTGTTTAGGTGAATTAATATTAAATGTTTCGCCTGCCAATTCATAAATGCGGCTTTCCATTTCTTGCAGCCGTTCTTTTATTTCTGTTCCCATTGTTTGCAGTCTTTCTAAATCCACCTTTACTCCTGTAAATTCCATATCCGCCAATACAAGGCTAAGAGGCATTTCCAAATCATAAAACAACTCTTCTTGCCCATTTGCTTCTAGCTCTTCTTCCAACTTTTCCAGGATATTCTTTAATGCCATTGTTTTTCGGACAAGATGCTCTGCCATAAGCTTTTCTTCTGGAACTTTTCGTTTCGCTCCTTTGCCGTAAAATGCTTCATCCGACTGGAGATTCGTATAGCCATATTTTTTCGCTACAGATGCTACATCTTCAATCGTAGCTGATGGATCTGACAGATATGCAGCAAGCAATACATCAAAGGTTATCCCTTTTAGATGAATTCCTTTATGGCGCAAAGAAACTTCTGAACGCTTGGCATCATACACCACTTTTTTGCTAGCTTCATTTTCAGCCCACTCTTTAAAAATATTTGATGCTAGCACAAGCTCTATCGGCAAATAATATGCACCTGTTTCATTTACTAAGGAAATTCCGATAATTGGGGCATAATGGTAATTGTCCTCTAGTATCTCTACATATAAGATATTTTTATCTGCAAATATATCTGCCGTAATTTCTTCTACCTGCTTAAATGAAATATCTTCAAGGGAAACTTCTTCTTCCGGCATATCTTCTCCAAGTTTCCCCAGCAAAGAATTAAAGCCTAATTCTTTAAAAAACTCCTTTAATTTATCTCCCGGCATGCCAGGATATGATACTTCACTCAAACCAAGCATAACTGGAGCTTCTCTTGTGATTGTAGCAAGCTCTTTGCTCATAACTGCTTGGTCTTTGAATTCTTCCAGTTTTTCTTTTAGTTTTTTTCCGCTTACTTTGTCAATGGACTGCAGCAGATTCTCTAAACTTTGAAATTCTTTCAACAGTTTAATCGCTGTTTTTTCCCCCACACCTGGCACGCCAGGAATATTATCTGAAGCATCTCCCATTAGCCCTTTCATATCAATGATTTGCCCTGGTGACAGCCCGTATTTTTCTTGAATATGCTCAGGTGTATAAATCTCAATATCCGTAATCCCTTTTTTTGTTATATATACTGTAGTTTTATCCGAGCTTAACTGTGTTAAATCTTTATCTCCTGATATTACAATAACTTCAAACTCGTCTTTTTCCCCTTGCAGCGATAGGGTGCCAATAATATCATCTGCTTCATAGTTTTCTAGCTCATAATATTTAATGCCATATGCTGTTAATAATTCTCTAATATAAGGAAATTGCTCTGATAGTTCTGGCGGTGTTTTTTGTCTGCCTCCCTTATATTCTGCAAATGTGCTATGTCTAAAGGTTGTTTTTCCTGCATCAAATGCTACTAAAATATGACTTGGCTTTTCCTCTTCTATTATTTTCATCAGCATCATAGTAAAGCCATATACAGCGTTTGTATGTACACCTTTATCATTATTTAAAAGGGGCAGAGCAAAAAAAGCACGATATGCGATGCTGTTGCCATCAATTAAAACTAATTTATTTGTCAAAGGGTTGTTCCTCCTTCTGGTACCTTCAGTAAATAAGCATGAACATATGTACTATTATGATCATGTTCACTTTATTTTACCATGCAAAAAAAAAGATTGTAAGGAATAGACTTCTTCAGGAAAAGTCGGGGAGAAGAGGAGAAGTGCAGCAATTCATTTTTATGAACTGGACAAAATCCTTCATAAAACACATAACCGCCTAGTAAGAGAGAAGATTGTATTAGTTTATCTATTTTTTTCTTAGTTTTTTCATATTAATAGTCAACCTGCAAAAATTCTGCTAGTCAATTTAAAAAGGTTTTTCTTCTGATTCAAAAGCAGCCGTTTTTATCGCCTTATAATAAAGCAAAGACCGAAAGCGGGGTACTTTCGGCCTTTTGTTGCTTAGCCTTGGATAAAGGGGTCTTCATCCTGTATTCTAGCAACTATGTGTTAAACTATTATAAATAAAATGTAAATAGATTGTAAATTCTACAAAATGCTGCATGCAAACGTGATAAAAAGCACGAACTAGTAAGGAAACTCTTTTCTTAATTTAATAGAAAAAGTAGTTCCTTTTCCTACCTGGCTTTCCACTTGAATGCTCCCCTTATGAAGCTCCACTAAATGTTTAACAATCGCAAGGCCTAATCCTGTCCCTCCAGAATTTCTGCTTCTTGCTTTATCAATCCGGTAAAACCGTTCAAAAATCCGCTGTATCTCTGAAGATTCTATGCCAATGCCTGTATCTTGGACTTTTATCATGACATCTTTTTTTCCTTCTAGAACAAAAATGTCTATTTTCCCTCCATTTGGCGTATAGGAAATCGCGTTGGAAATAAGATTAAGAAAAACTTGGATTAGCCTGCTCCTATCGCCGATTATCCATATCTTTTCATTTCCCGAATGAAAACTAATGTCTAAATCTTTTAGCTGCGCTTTTTTGCAAACTATTTTTATTACTTCCTCTAGCACATCTATTATATCAAAATGTTCCTGGTTTAAAGTAAATCCATGCTGCTCTAGCTTAGACAACTCTAATAAATCTTGAATGAGCTGCTGAAGTCGATCACTTTCTTTTAAGATAATTTTCAAAAACTCTACTAATGTTTCTTTGTTTTCTAGCGCGCCATCCAATAAGGTTTCGGAAAATCCTTTAATGGAGGTAATTGGTGTTTTTAATTCATGACTCACATTTGCTACAAAATCTTTGCGAATTTGTTCTAATTTTTTTATTTCCGTTATATCATGAAAAACAATCAATATTCCCATCCAAACATCATTGGCGCCAATGATCGGCACACCATATGCCTGAAAAATTTTCCGCTCATCTTTTATTGGCAGAATACATTCTCGCACTACTTTCTGCTCTGTCATAAATATTTCTTCGACTAAATCAGTAATTTCTCGATGTTCTAACACCTTATAGTATAATTTATATAAATAATCGGAGGAATGCACGTTAAAAATATCCTTATATGCTTTATTAATTAAATTAATATATCCTCTGCTGTCAATCAGCAATAATCCGCTGCCAATGCTTTCAATTAGTGTGCCAAGGCGATCTTGCTGAATTTCTTGGGCTTTCACCATATCCTGCATTTTTTTTGCAACTTTATTTAACGAAGCACTCAATTCGCTCATTTCATCAACCTGGCCTTCATAGGTTCTTGCATGAAAATTTCCATTAGCAAGGTCTGATGCCACTTTAGCGGCCGATTCAAAAGGACGTGCGTAACGGTAAATCAGTTTAAAAGCAACTAAAAAAATAACAAATAAAGCAATTCCTAATGAAAGATGAACAATCCAATTTAATTGTTTGTACGTTTCCTTTAAGTCAGACTGCTTCATGCTTAAAAATAAATAGCCCTCTTTTTGATTCTGCTGATAAAGTTTAGTCGAATAATAATGAAAATCAGATTCGCTGCCAACTATTACATTTTTCCCATTTTGAATAATCGTTTTGATTTTTTTTATATGGGCATCATTAAGAGTTTTTCCCAAATTTCCTTCATCAAAAAGAATGGATCCTTTGTTGTCTGTAATGGTTATCTGCAAATCTAGCATATCACTGTATTCCTTTATTACGCTTGAGCTGACAGAGTGCACTCCGCCTGCCTTTTCAATTTCCTTCGAAACTAGCAAACTCTCCCTTTTTAATCGCTCATCATACACTTCCGTATAGGATTTTTTATTAAGCTGCGCAAAAACTAAACTGATGAATAAAAAAACAATAAATAAAATAAGCAATAAACTAGAAAGCAATTTGGATTGCAGCTTTACCATTTATTTTGGTTCCTCCAGTTTATATCCTAACCCGCGAATGGTTTTAATATAAATCGGCTTTTTCGTATTACACTCTACTTTTTCCCTTAAATGACTAATATGTACATCTACTATCCGTGTATCTCCTACAAAATCATAATTCCACACAGCACTTAATAATTGATCTCTTGTTAAAACCCGACCTTTATGTTTGGCCAAATAAAGCAGTAATTCAAATTCTTTCGGCGTCAATTCTAACAATTCCTCTTTAAAATAAGCTTCGTAAAAATTCGGAAATATTTTTAAATCGGCAATCCGAATGTTTTCTTCGGTATCAGCTGTTTCCACTGCAGGAGTTTCCTTGTGATATTGAGACCTTCTTAATACTGCTTTAATTCGAGCAATAACTTCTCTTGGACTAAAAGGCTTTGTCATGTAATCATCTGCCCCAAGTTCTAATCCAAGAATTTTGTCTAATTCATCGTCTTTTGCTGTCAGCATTAAAATAGGCGTAGAATTGCGCTGTTGGCGTAATTGTTTACATACCTCCATGCCATCTAATTTCGGCAGCATAAGGTCTAGCAAAATAACGTCAGGATTGGATTGCAGCGCTAAATTTAATCCTTCTTCTCCATCCATTGCGGTTAGGCACTCAAAACCTGCTTGCTGCAGATTGTATTGCAAAAGTGTTAAAATAGATTGTTCATCATCTACGACCAGAACTTTCTTTTTCATATATTGCCTCCAAGTAATCAAATTCCCCAGTGAATACCCCATTTACCCTTTTATTATAATATAAATATAAAACAAAAAGAAACCACCTAAACAGATTAGCTGGTATTCCCTTATCTAGGCATGCATTCACCTAAAAAATATCCCTTATTACAACTAGCTCCCCTTTTCCCCAGCCTAATTATAACAATCGTCTGGTTATGTATATTATTTCATTAAAAGAGTAAAAAATTAGTACAGGCATTTCCTGAAAAATCATTAAATGAGCAAAAGGAATGCCTGTACTGATTCTTATTTATTCTTCTAGCAAATCATCATATTTTAGGTTAATATAGTTAATACTTGTTTAACAGAATCTGCAGATTTATTCAGCAGCGCTTTTTCTTCTGCGGTTAAATCTAATTGAATGACTTTTTCAATCCCCTTTGCGCCTAAAATCGTTGGCACACCAAGGCAAATATCATGATAGCCATACTCTCCATCAAGATAAGCGACAGTCGGCAAGATTCTTCTTTGATTTTTTATAATTGCTTCACACATTTCTGCTAATGCTGCTGCCGGTGCATAATAAGCGCTTCCATTTCCTAAAAGATCAACAATCTCTGCTCCACCTTTTCGAGTTCTATCAATAATTTCATCTAAACGCTTTTTTGAGATTAATGCTTCTAAAGGTATTCCTCCTGCATAGGAGTATCTTGTAAGGGGCACCATATCATCGCCATGCCCTCCTAATACAAAACCAGTGATATCTTTCACCGATACATTAAGTTCCATTGCAATAAAGCTTCGCAATCTAGCAGTATCCAACACGCCGGATTGTCCAATTACCCGGGATTTGTCAAACCTAGATTCTTTATAAACCGTATAGGTCATGGCATCTACTGGATTTGATAAAACAACCATTATGCACTCTGGTGAATATTTGACGATTTCTTTTGTAACAGACTTCATAATAGCTTGATTTGTCTGCACTAAATCATCTCTGCTCATTCCTGGTTTTCGGGCAATTCCAGCTGTGATGACAATAATATCGGAGTTTTGGGTATCCTTATAATTGGAGGTGCCGACGATATTTGCATCAAACCCTTGAACAGGGCTTGCCTCAAACATGTCGAGCGCTTTTCCTTTTGTAGGGTTTTCCATTTGGGGTATGTCTAATAGAACAATATCGCCAAGTTCCTTTTGTGCAAGCAAAAAGGCCGTTGTTGCTCCTGTAAAACCTCCGCCAATTACAGAAATCTTTTTGCGCATGATCACTTACTCCCCCTTTAGATTCTTAAGAGGCCAGAAAAGAAAAGAAGAGCTATACTCTTCGCATATAACTCTTCTCTAGCCTAACTTTATATGATTATCCCATGTTTTTAATCAATTCATCGCCGAATTCAGAGCATTTCACTTCTGTTGCCCCGTCCATTAGACGAGCAAAGTCATATGTTACAACTTTAGAAGCAATTGTTTTTTCAACAGACTGAATGACTAGTTGAGCAGCTTCACTCCAGCCTAAATGCTCTAATAAAAGTACACCTGAAAGAATAACGGAAGATGGATTTACTTTATCCAACCCTGCATATTTCGGTGCTGTACCATGTGTTGCTTCAAAGATAGCATGGCCTGTCTCATAATTGATATTTGCTCCAGGAGCAATCCCAATTCCGCCCACTTGTGCAGCAAGAGCATCAGAAATGTAGTCACCATTCAAGTTCATTGTTGCCACAACATCAAACTCTTTTGGACGAGTTAGAATTTGCTGTAAAAAGATATCTGCAATAGAATCTTTTACAATAATTTTTCCAGCACTTTCCGCTTCTGCTTGGGCTTTATTTGCAGCATCAGTTCCTTGTTCGTCTTTAATTCGGTCATATTGAGCCCATGTAAATACTTTGTCTCCGAATTCTTTTTCTGCTAATTCGTAGCCCCAGTTTTTGAAAGCTCCTTCTGTATACTTCATAATATTCCCTTTATGTACTAATGTAACCGATTTTCTGCCTTCTTTAATAGCATAGTTAATCGCAGCGCGTACAAGGCGGCTTGTTCCTTCTTCAGAAACTGGTTTGATCCCGATGCCAGAAGTTTCTGGAAATCTGATTTTATTTACTCCCATTTCATCTTGAAGAAAAGAAATTAATTTATCAACAGCTTCTGAACCTTTTTCATATTCAATTCCCGCATAAATATCTTCTGTATTTTCACGGAAGATGACCATATCAGTGTCTTCTGGTCGCTTAACAGGTGAAGGAACTCCTTCAAACCATCTTACAGGACGCAGACATACAAAAAGATCCAATTCTTGTCTCAAGGCAACATTTAATGAACGGATTCCACCGCCAACCGGTGTAGTTAAAGGTCCTTTAATGGCAATTAAATATTCCCTAATAACATCTAATGTTTCAGATGGCAGCCATTCTCCTGTTTCATTAAATGCTTTTTCTCCAGCAAGAACCTCTTTCCAAACAATTTTGCGTTCGCCGTTATAAGCCTTTTCAACAGCAGCATTTAATACTCGTTCTGATGCAGCCCAGATATCTGGACCAATTCCATCTCCCTCGATAAAAGGTACAATCGGATTTGCTGGTACATTTAGAACTCCATTTACTACAGTGATTTTTTCCCCTTGCATGTAAATCCCTCCGTATTGAAAATGTATGACTTTCTAAAAAAGATATTATTTCTTTTCTAAAAAGAACTAAACACATATACATATAAATTTATATATATATGTGATTAATTTAAGTATATATCATAATCGTTTTTTATGGGAACCTATGAATTAACGTTCTTGCACCGGAACATATGCTAATCGTTCAGGACCTACATAATCTGCTCGCGGTCTAATTAAACGGTTGTTTTCATATTGCTCTAAAATATGGGCAATCCATCCTGAAACCCTGCTCACCGCAAAAATAGGCGTAAATAAATCATGATCTATTCCTAAGCTATGGTAAACAGATGCGGAAAAGAAATCTACATTTGGAACTAGATTTTTTTCCTGCTTCAGCATGCTTTCTATTTTAATGCTCATATCAAATAAATGGCTTTCGCCAGTTAATTCTGTCAATTTTTTTGCCATTTGCTTTAGATGCTTTGCCCGTGGATCGCCTTTGCGATAAACCCGGTGTCCAAATCCCATAATTTTTTCCTTTTTGGCCATCTTATCTTTTATATAGGGCTCCACATTGTCTACACCGCCAATTTCAGTCAGCATTTTCATAACTGCTTCATTTGCGCCGCCATGCAGCGGTCCTTTTAGAGCCCCAATTGCAGATGTGACGCCTGAGTATATATCAGATAAGGTTGCTACACAAACGCGTGCTGTAAATGTAGAGGCATTCAGCTCATGATCTGCATGCAAAACGAGCGCTTTATTGAACGCTTCAATCGCGATCGGATCAGGCTCCTTTGCTGTCAGCATATACAAAAAGTTTGCTGCAAAGCTTAAGTCTTTTCTTGGAGATACAGGCTCTAGCCCTTTTCTTAATCGAGAAAATGTCGTTACAATCGTCGGCAATTTAGCTTGCAGGTTTATCGCTTTGAGATAATTGGATTTTTCGTCCATTAACTCTGCATTTTCATCATAAACCCCTAGCAATGAAACAGCTGAACGAAGGGCGGACATTGGATGAACTTGATCTAATGGCATCATTCTCAGCTGATTGATTAAAGATTCAGGAAGTTCTGCATTTTCTGCCAACTCATGCTGGAATTGAGTTAGTTCTTGATCTGTCGGTAGTCTTCTATTCCATAATAAATAAATAATTTCTTCAAAGCTGGCATGCTCTGCTAATGCATCAATATCATACCCAACATATGCTAATGAATCATCAATAATGGAGCTAATTGATGAAGTTGTAGCAATAATTCCCTCTAGACCTCTAGTAACTGCCATACTTATCTCTCCTTTACACTATAATCCTTTTACTTTTATACGGTATTTAAGTTTCATCCCACAACCAAACATAATGTAGTTACCTTAGTTTTGTAAAAAGTATTAAATAGAACCAATTTTATTAGTCTTAAAAATTTTCTACTATTTTGTTAGATTAACTGAATATGTACTAAAAAATCAATACAAATTGTGCAACGGATTTGTTTTTCATCAAAATGGAGGGGGCTTTCAGCAGACAATCTGAAAGCAATTGATTAGCTGTATCATGACATTATCCTTGGTTGAAAATGCTTACATTTTAAATCAAAAAAAATATAGTATTTCCATTTAATGTGGGAAGCTGGTAACTATAAATACATTATAAACAATTTTTTGCAAAAAGTCTTGTTTGAACACTTATTTACGCTTCGAATAGTAAAAAATATTTCTTCAAAAGCAAAAACCTAATATAGTTTATTTCAGCATATAGAAAATTATACCATAACCTTTCTGATAAAAGTAATGTTTTTATAGTAAAACTTTTCTATTCCATTAAAAAGAAAAATAACCTATATTTTGCAACTTTCTCACTTAATATAGGCATTTCCCTCAAAAGCCCATTAACCAAACTCTATATTTCAATAATTTTCTTCCATAATATATAAATGCCATTTGCTAAAAAACAGCAAGTAAACTTACCTTATCCACTCCATCGCCTTTATTGCTATATAAGCGATCCCCGCGCCAATCAAAGGGCCAACTGCCACCCCGTTAAATATCGAAACAGCAAAGATTGTTCCAAGCACAAGCGCTGTTGTGATTTGTGGATCCTCTGCCAACAGAACGATACCGCCTTTTGCCAACAGCGCCACAAGTATCCCTGATATTAAAGCAATCCAGGCAAATGGCGACTTAAAAGCGGCAGACAGATCTTTAAAGCCAATGTCTCCTGTTGCGATCGGTACAAGTACTGCAATTGTAATAATTGTTACTCCCCAATTTATTCCTTTGGATTGTATATAAGAAAATGCCTTTGCATCTAATCCTACTGCTTTTAATAGAACTAAACATGCAACAGCAATAAGCAATGAATTATTCTTAGCTATAAAAGCAATAACAAGCAGTAAATATAAAAATAAATACGATGATGAAAACATAAATGATCCCTTCCTTTTTATTCAAATTCTATCGCCGTTTGGTTCCCTTCTGATAATTCAGTCTTCAAACATATTATTCATATAAGTCTTATGGGTACATAAATAGCTCTTCTTATTTTAGCTAAAATTTAGTATTTTTATCATATCTTTACTATACTATAGATATACTAAACCGCATTCTTGCTCTTAACCTATTCATTCTCTTCTAGTCGCTACAATAAAGGACCTAAAAAAATGCAACGCCTATTATTTCTCAAAACTAATCAGCTAAAGGAACAGGAGGACTTTTCATTGAACCCAATTTATGTAAGTCGGACGTTGCGATTGCTATTTGTGCTTCTATTAGTAGCAATAACAATCATTAGCATCTTTTATTTATCCAAAGTGACCTATCCATTTATTATTGGCTTTTTAATAGCATTTATTATGAATCCATTAGTGAATTTTTTTCAGTATACCTGCAAACTGCCTCGGACTTTCGCTGTGATATTCAGTATTCTGCTTATCCTTTCCATTTTTGCAGGACTCATTACCTTGCTAGTTGCTGAAATCGTGGCAGGAGCTGCCTATTTAGCGGATGTAGTTCCAAAACATATCGATACGTTAATTGAGTATATAGAAAATATTTTTACTGCTCAAATTATTCCATTCTATAATAAAATAGCTAGTCTATTCAATAATTTAGAAACTGGTCAGCAAGATACTATTATTGCCAATATAAAAAATGTTGGAGAACAAGTAGGAACAAAAATGGGAGACTTCATTCAGACTTTTTTCCAAAACATCCCCATTATTTTATCCTGGTTTCCTAATGCTGCAAGTGTCCTGATTTTTTCTTTATTAGCCACTTTTTTTATCAGCAAAGATTGGTCTCGTCTCACACTCCAATTTGGAAAAATCCTTCCTAGTCGTGTACATAGAAGCAGCAAAACTGTTTTTTTTGATTTAAAAAAGGCCTTATTAGGATTTATAAAGGCCCAATTAACTCTTGTCTCTATTACAACAGTTATTATTTTAATTGGATTATTGATCCTAAGAGTTGATTACGCTATTACCATTGCTTTGATCACCGGAATAGTCGATGTTATTCCCTATTTAGGAACTGGACTTGTTTTTGTTCCCTGGGTTATTTATGAACTGATTACAGGGCAAACAGGAATTGCCATTGGTTTATCCGTCTTATATATTATTGTCCTTGTGCAACGCCAAATTATGGAGCCCAAGATCCTTTCTACTAGCATAGGACTTGATCCATTAGCCACTTTAATTGCTTTGTTTGTAGGGTTTAAACTATTGGGATTTCTCGGTCTCATTATTGGCCCTGTTATATTAGTGATTATCAGTACATTAAATAAAGCAAATGTATTTCATGATATATGGACATATATTATCGGCAAAGACAGCCACATTAAACCATAGGATAAAGTGCCCCTTCAATCAGTAGGGGTGGGCAAGTTTCTACCCACCCAGATTTTTCGTTTTCTCCCGTCCTAGGGACAAAAGCCCGTTACTGCATGATAAAAAAGAGCGGACTAGTAAGTAGATTTTGGTGGTTACCCCAAAAAGTTAGAGTTTTATTATGCAGCTGATTGGCTGGATTGAGTCCGGTATTCAACAGGGCTCAGTCCAGCCAATTTTTCTTTTGATCGTTCATTGTTATACCAGTAGATATATTCTTCTATTCTTCTTTTTAATCCTTCATAGCTTACTAGTTTTTCCCCATAATACATTTCTTGCTTTAAAATGCCAAAGAAATTCTCCATCGAGGCATTATCTGCGCATGTTGCTTTCCGTGACATGCTTTGGAAAACCTTATTTTTCTTTCATGTTTTTACCCATTTGTTGTGCTGGTAATGCCATCCTTGATCTGAATGGATGATCGTACGGTATGTTGCGTAATTCTTTATAATTTCCATTGTTTCGCCTAAAGGCTCCATGACCAAATCCAATGTAGGACGTTTCTTCATTCCAAACGAAATAATTTCTCCATTATAAAGGTCAAGAATGGGGCTTAAATACAACTTCTCTTCGCCTAGACATTTGAATTCTGTAATGTCAGTTACTAATTTTTGAAGAGGAATAGGTGTATAAAAACGGCGGGATAGGCGGTTTTTCGCTACCTTTCCAACCTTCCCCTTATAGGAATTGTATTTTCGGGATTTCCGCTTAAACTTTACACATTTCAATCCTAGTTCTCGCATAAGTCGATACACTTTCTTATGATTAACACGATGGCCTAATTTTTTTAATTCCTTCGTGATGCGCTTATAACCGTAGCGTTCATGAAATTTCTTAAATTGGACAGAAATGAGCTCTTTTAGTTCCGTGTCCGGATCTTCTCTCCGAAAGTTTTTAACATGATAGTGGTAGGTTGCTTCAGGAATGCCGACAACAAGGAAAATATCTTTTAATCTGAACCCTTCTTCTTTGAGTTTGAATGCCAATTTTGCTTGTGCTCTTCGAGAAAGGCACTCGGATTCTCCCGAAAAGCTCTCAACTTTTTAAGTATGCGACTTCTAGCCTTAGTAATTCATTCTCACGTTCTAATTCTTCTTCACGCGTCAGCTTTTTATTTTCGTTTTTCTTTTTGTTTGTTTTTTTAGACATAGAAGGTCGCCCCTTTGACTTTAAGTTCAGGCCTTCTATTCCTTGTTCATTAAATGTTTTCATCCAGTGGTGAATTAATGAAGGATTGTTCAATCTAAATTGATCAGCAGTTTCCTGATAAGAAGCACCTGTCTCTAACATAAATTGTATCGTATCTAATTTAAATTGAATAGAATAAGCTTCCTTCACTGTTCTTCGCTTTAATCCTTCCATCCCTTGGGTCTTATAGGCTCTTACCCAATCTTGTAATGGTGTTTGAGAGGGCATATTGTATTTCTTCGCCAATAATTTATAACCAAGATTTCCATGTACATACTCATTAACAAGCTTTATTTTAAATTCCTCACTATATTTGGCCATAAAAACACCCCCAAAAGTTAGTTAGTTTTCTACTCTAACTTTTGGGGGTCGGTACTTTTTCTACCTTTATCCGCTCTTTTTTATTAATGAATGATGGTTATACGGTTTCTTTTTTGCAATTTCCGCTGCATGGACTGCAGAAGAAGCCTTTTGGCTACTTTTTTTGTTGGCGGAAATAACATAAAAACTCCTGCTATATCAGATAAAAATCCTGGCAATATCAATAAGATTCCGCCTGCCAATACACATAGCCCATCTAAAATGGCATCCTGTGGCAGCTGTCCTAGACGAAGCTTTTCTTGGACATTTTTATATGCTTTAAACCCTTGTTTTTTTAATAAATAGCCTCCTATTAATCCTGTTCCTATAATAAAAATTAATGTCTCAGCAATGCCGAAGATTTTACCTGCTATTAAAAAAACGGCTATTTCTATAACTGGTGCACATAATAATGCAATAAAAAAATAGCGCAATGATTCTTCCTCCTAGTTAATGACTTAATTCTATTATACCTATTTTCCCCTCAAGAAAAAAACAGAAAGTTCTCTCCAAAATTTCCAGCACCCATCCTACTACATACATAAAATCGGACCTTTACTCAGCAAGTTTCTACCCGCCTGGATTTCTTATTTTTCTCATCCTCTTGAGGTGGGGGCCAAAAGCCCGTTAATGCCGGATAAAAGAAACAGGAACAGCCTGAATTTTCACTTCATAACCTTCTAGACACTCTGGAAACATCTTTTAAAAGTTTTTGGCCATAAAAAATAGGGGCCCTTAGCCAAAGCTAATGGTCCCTATTTTTTATGGCTTCTGCCGCAATTTTCCTACTGATTTTAAAAAATCAGAGAAGCAAAGCTCCCTTTGACAAGCTCCCAAGCAAAATCCTTACCTTTACTAGCTCTCCGCCGAATATTGCCTCTCTTTTTGTTGCCAACAGCCTTTTAGTTACTGCTTAAAGTACGCTTGCATGTCCGCTGTAAACAGTTCCAATTCGTGTATCTACTGTAATATCCTGTCCATCTTTTAAAATGCTTGTAGCGTTTTCCACTCCTACAATTACAGGAATACCGATGTTTAAGCCTACAACTGCTGCATGGCTTGTTAAACCGCCTTCTTCTGTAATTAAAGCACTGCATTTTTCAAGAGCCGGTACCATATCGCGATCTGTTCCAGTTGTAACTAAAATAGAACCTGGAACTACTTTTTCCAATGCTTCTTTTGCTGTATGTGCAACAACTACTTTTCCAAAAGCAGTTTTGCGGCCGATTCCTTGGCCTTTTGCAAGCACATCGCCAATCACATGGATTTTCATAATATTTGTTGTTCCTGTTTCTCCAACAGGAAGGCCAGCTGTAATAACAACTAAATCGCCATGGGAAACGATTGCACTGTTGACACTTTCTTGTACAGCAACATCTAGCATTTCATCTGTTGATTCAGATTTATGGCTTAAACGAGGATACACACCCCAAACCAGCGCAAGCTGTCTCATAATATGTGCATCATATGTTACCGCAACAATCGGCGCCTCTGGACGGTATTTAGAAATCATTCTAGCTGTATGTCCGCTGCCAGTTGGTGTAATAACTGCTTTCACTTCTAAGTTTAATGCTGTATGTGCAACAGATTGACCAATAGAATCTGTAATATTATGTTCTACATCACGACTTCTTTTAGAAAGAATCTCTTTATAATTTAAAGCTTGCTCTGCTCTTGAAGCAATGTTATTCATTGTTTGAACAGCTTCTACTGGATATAATCCTGCTGCTGTTTCTCCTGAAAGCATAATTGCATCCGTACCATCAAAAATAGCATTTGCCACATCACTTGCTTCTGCGCGAGTTGGGCGAGGATTGCGCTGCATAGAATCTAACATTTGTGTTGCTGTAATAACAGGTTTTCCTAAGATATTGCATTTTTTGATCAGCATTTTTTGCACTAATGGAACTTCTTCTGCTGGAATTTCTACTCCTAAGTCTCCGCGCGCTACCATCAAACCATCTGAAACTTCAAGAATTTCATCAATATTGTCAACGCCTTCTTGGTTTTCAATTTTTGGAATGATATGAATATGCGATGCATTATTATCTTCTAAAAGCTGTTTAATTTCTAATACATCAGAAGCGCGACGAACAAATGATGCAGCAATAAAGTCAATGCCTTGCTCAATTCCAAAGCGGATATCGTTTGCATCTTTTTCTGTAATACCAGGCAAGTTCACCGAAACACCAGGAACATTTACACCTTTTTTATTTTTTAATGTACCGGAATTTAAAATTTTAGTATGTAATTCTTTAGCAGCAGCATCAATTTTTGTTACTTCTAAACCGATAAGGCCATCATCCAGCAAAATTTTGCTTCCTTCTGTTACATCCTCAATAAGCCCTTCATACGTAACAGAGAATTTTTCTGTTGTTCCTTCTACTTCATTCATGGAAACAATGATGTCATTTCCAGCTACTAATTCAATTGCACCGTCTTTCATATTATGTGTACGAATTTCTGGTCCTTTTGTATCTAATAAAATTGCAATGTTTTTTCCTGCAATTTCAGCCGCTTCACGAATATTTTTAATACGTGCACCATGTTCTTCATAGTCGCCATGGGAAAAATTTAATCGCGTTACATTCATGCCAGCTTCCATTAATTTTGTTAATTTTTCAATACTTTCACTAGCAGGACCAATTGTACAAACTATTTTTGTTTTACGCATTTTTATATATCCTCCAATTTATAAAATAACATTGCTAAAAGAAAGAATGTGCTGCTTTTAGGAATAGCAGCCTAAAAACAGCATAATCTTTCTGCAAAATGATTGCCCATAAAACATTTGTTCTTTTAGCTACTATTAAATAGAAAGCTCTTTAGACAACCGATATAAATTATTATCGATTGTATGCTTACGGCCTAATGCTTCAATAATATCATAATCAACCAATTGATTTTTTTCGATTCCGACAGCGCGTCCGCCTTTTCCTTCTAATAGAAGCTCTACAGCATATGCCCCTAAACGGCTTGCAAGCACTCTGTCAGATGCTGTTGGAGAACCGCCGCGCTGCATATGTCCCAATACAGATACACGAGTATCAAAGTCCGTATTTTCTTCAATTTGTCTGCCAATTTCCACGCCGCTATTGACACCTTCAGCCACAACAATGATACTATGCTTTTTGCCTCTTTCGCTACCTTTTTTCAAACGTTCGGTAATTTCCTCTAAATTATATCCTTCTTCAGGAATTAAGATAGTTTCAGCGCCGCCTGCAAGACCAGCCCATAAAGCAATATCTCCTGCATTTCGGCCCATTACTTCAATAATGAATGTTCTTTCATGAGAAGTAGCTGTATCACGAATTTTATCAATCGCGTCAATTACTGTATTTAATGCTGTATCAAAACCAATCGTAAACTCTGTTCCTGGTATATCATTGTCGATTGTTCCTGGTACGCCTACACAAGGATAACCTTGTTCAGTCAAAGCTTTTGCACCCATATAGGATCCATCTCCGCCAATAACCACAAGTCCATCGATATTGTGCTTTTTCAGCTGTTCAATCCCTTTTTGCTGGCCTTCTTTTGTTTTGAATTCTTCGCATCTAGCAGAAAACAGGAAAGTTCCGCCGCGATGAATAATATCTCCAACAGAGCCAACTTCTAATTTTTTGAAGTTCCCGCTGATCAGCCCTGCATAGCCTCCTACTACACCAATTACTTCTATATCATGATAAATTGCTTTCCGAACCACTGCTCTTATTGCAGCGTTCATTCCTGGTGCATCTCCACCACTTGTTAATACGCCAATTCTTTTCATTGAAATTCACCTCATACAAATTAATCCACAGCAATTATGTAGGAACATATTTATAACTTATATAACAAATTATCTTTCTGCAATATTTGTCACAAATATTACATATAAAAAGATATTTTCTTGCCGCTAATTGTCACTAATTGTTAAAATGGTGCTAAACACCGGGCAAAACTCCTATTTATTGCCATACTTTGCTACTAGAGCTTCCATAACAATTCTAACATATCATGAATAGAAATCTATCTCAACTTTATAGAAAATAAAAATAATAAAGTGAAAATTCTTCTCTCAAAGCTCTCCATCCCTCATTGCTGGTTAGTTGAACGAAGCAATGAGGGATGAATATGGATAGAAAAAAACTCTTGCAAATATCACCAATCAAAACCACTACCATATTCATACACTATTTTCTCTAAATATAAACATATATATATTGTGAAACTTCAATCAGAGGAGTATTCTCTTCTCCTTCAGAGAGGGACAAAAGCCTATTAATGCAGGATATAAATTCTTTCAGCCTTGATTAATCTTTACTTTTTCAGTCTTTTTTATGTATTCTAGGCATGGATATATTTCAATCTATTCTGCTTCAGAAAGTAAACCTATATAAAAGCACCTGTTTGGTGTTGAACAGGAAAAAGGCGAGCTGTTCTTTGTTATTTAAAGAGCAGCTCGCCTTTTTTTGCCTAATAATCTTAAAATGGTTCTAACTTAAAACCAATAGGGAAACCCCTTTTTTCAAAACTAAAAAGGAATGTTTTTATACGTTTAAATAGGCCCCCATATTTTTAAACTTTCTATAGCGCTCTTCTATCAACTCTTGCTCCGATTTATTGCGCAATGTTTTTAAAGACTGGAATAGAATCTCCTCAATTGCTTCTGCCTGTTCTTGCACATTATGATGCGCTCCCCCTTTAACCTCCGGGATAATTTCATCAATAATGCCAAGCTCTTTTAAATCTGGTGCTGTTATTTTCATTTTTTCGGCAGCTTGTTTGGCTTGATTGGCATCTTTCCACAGAATAGAGGCTGCTCCTTCTGGAGAAATAACAGAAAAAGTAGAGTTTTCCAGCATATGAATATAGTTGCCTACTCCAAGAGCCAAAGCGCCTCCACTTCCCCCTTCTCCAATCACAATACAGATAACAGGCACTTTTAATGCCGCCATTTCAAATAAATTTTTGGCGATTGCTTCACTTTGACCGCGCTCTTCTGCTGCTTTCCCTGGATAAGCTCCTTTGGTATCAATAAAGCAAATAATTGGCCGCTTAAATTTATCAGCCTGCTTCATTAATCTTAACGCTTTGCGATACCCTTCTGGATGGGGCATGCCAAAGTTTCTGCGAATATTTTCCTTTGTGTCTTTGCCTCGCTGATGACCAATTACCGTTACTGGAAGTCCTTTAAATTTAGCAATTCCACCGACAATTGCCTCATCATCTCCAAATGTGCGATCTCCATGCACTTCAAAAAAATCAGCAAATAAATACGGAATATAATCTAATGTTGTCGGCCTATTAGGATGTCTGGCAATTTGCACCCGATCCCAAGGCTTCATATTGTCATAAATTTCTTTTTCCAATTTAGCAAGACGATTTTCTAATTTTTCTATTTCTGCAGACAAGTCTACATTTGCTTTAATGGAAAACTCATTAAGTTCTTTAATCTTATCTTTTAATTCAATAATTGGCTTGTCAAAATCAAGTCCTACCATTCTAAATCACCGCCTGACTGATGCATTTCTACTATCATGTGCAGCTTTTCTTTCATTTCCAACCTCGGAATTACCGCATCCAATTGACCATGCTTTAATAAAAACTCTGCTGTCTGGAAATCTTCCGGAAGATCCTCGCCTATCGTTTGCTCAATAATGCGTCTCCCAGCAAATCCAATCAGGGCGCCAGGCTCTGCAAAGTTGTAGTCTCCAAGTGAGGCAAAACTAGCAGAAACTCCTCCTGTTGTTGGATGTGTCATCACGGTAATGTATAAGCCGCCATTATCGCTGAATTTTTTTAATGCAATGCTTGTTTTGGCCATCTGCATTAAACTTAAAACACCTTCTTGCATTCTTGCTCCGCCTGAGGCAGTAAAAATGATAAATGGCAAAGATAGTTCATCTGCTTTTTCAATAGCCAGCGTAATTTTTTCTCCAACAACAGACCCCATGCTTCCCATTCGGAAAGTGGAATCCATTACAGCAATAACTACTTTTAGGCCGTTAATATTTCCCGTTCCTGTTACAACTGCCTCGTTCAGCTTCGTCTTTTGCTGGTCTCCAATAATTTTTTCTTCATATCCAGGAAATTGAAGCGGATTCCCTGTTTTCATTTCTTGATTTAATTCTTGAAAGGTATTTTCATCTATAAGACTAGCTAGTCTTTCTTTGCTGTTCATTGGTAAATGATAGCCGCAATTTAAGCATACTTTAAGATTTTTTTGCAATTCTCTTGTATACATAATTTTTTTGCAGTTAGTACACTTGGTCATAACTCCTTCTGGAACTTCGGCTTTTGCCGTTTCCGATGGAATTGTTGCATATTTCTTTTTTTTCGTTTTCGAAAAAATATCCTTAATCAATGTGGAAGCCTCCCCGTTTTTTACAATCAATTTGTTAGGAAAAGTGTTGATAAAGCTGTCCTTTTCTCCACTGCTTCTGTACAAAGCGCCGCTTGATTGAAGTGTGTTTAGAATAATAGACACACATTCACTTTTTGATCAGTATATAGCTTATTAAAAAATACTCTATACTTTCGGGTATGTTTTATTGCCGTTGCTAAACTCTAGTTATACTGCTCTTTTATCATTTTGTATAATCTTATTATTTCAAAATCATTTCCCATTTTCAGTGCATCTATTAGCAGCATATAATCTTCTGTTTTCCAATAAGCTTCTGAAAATCCTAAGGCATGATAATAATCATTTAGGATTGTCCACATACGAAGCATTAAATAATTGTCGGCAATCTTGATCATTTGGTAAAAAAAATCACTTTCTCTTACTCTTCTATATGTTACCAATTCCATTAAATCATTTAATCGATCTGCATTCAGATTATTTTTGGCAAGCAGCAAACAGTTTAGCTGGATATAGTTTTTTGTTTCAAGTACATCTGATTTTGCTTTTTCGTCTTGCAAAACAAATGTGCTAATCAGCTGCACAAGCTGATGCCCTTGGAAATCCCGTAAAAATGTGCCTTCGCCCTTTCTTGTTTCAATTAACCCTAAAAGCTCTAACGCTCTTAGCGCCTCTCGAACAGACGATCTTCCGGCATGCAGGCTTTCGGACAAGGAACGTTCAGAAGGTAGTTTATCTCCTGGTCTTAAACCATCCTTCTCAATCATTTCCCGTAAATAGTTTACAATTTCCACATATTTAGAACCATTCGTTGCAGACGGCTGATTCACTTTATCTCATCACTCACTTTTTGTGAATTTGTTATATACACTTCCCATTCTTTTTAGCCTCAATCTGTAAAAACCTCGTTGCATTCGCTAAATAATAAATCATTATTCACAATACTCATTTAATTAGCCGGAATGCAGCCTTGTCTTTTTTCTTATATTTTAGTATGCAGTATTTTTTATTAGTGGTCAGACCATTAGACTTATTAAACAATAATACAACTTTTAAAAGTTGTAAAGTTAATCTGCCAAGATCACATTTTCCTTTCCTAAAAGCAGCTCTATTTTTTCTAAACAAGCTGAGTCTTTGGCAACATTCCATTCCTGCTGAAGCTGAATGGTTTTATCTAAATTTGCATCATAGATAACTATAGGAGTATTTCCAGGATATTGTTTTATAATTTGCAGCAATTCTTTTTTGATTGCGACATTATCCTTTTCTTTTTTAATCTTTATGTACAATTTATGCATGTTTGCTGAAAGTGATTGGACAGCTTCCTTGATTGGGACAACATGCTGCACATTAAATTGCTTGCCGCCATTGCGTTCTTCTGCTTTTCCCTCCACCAGCAGCATTTCTCCTTTTTTTAAAAGCGATTGAACCCGTTTATAAACGAGAGGAAAAACTACCGCATTCATCTCTCCGCTTTGGTCGCTAATAGCAAGAAAAGCCATCGCTTCTCCCTTTTTTGTTCGGATTGCATGAATATCTGTCAAATAGATCATGCTGCGCTGCTTTCTTCCCGCTTCCATATTTGCTAGTAAAGAGCTGTTTAAAGACGCGGAATATTTCTGATAGGCAGCAACAGGATGATCAGATAAATATAGGCCTAACACTTCTTTTTCATGCACGAGTTTTTCTTCTATGGACATTTTTTCTGCTTCTGCATATTTGGGTTTAAACACAAAATCATCTTCCCCAAATAAATCTTCCTGGTCCAGATCATCTGGATGCACTAATTGCGCATGTTGAATGGCAACATCAATAGTTGCAAGCAATGTCGCACGGTCTTCCCCAAATTCATCAAAGCTCCCTGACAAAATAAGGGCTTCTATGGCTTTTTTATTCACTATTTTTGATGATACGCGCAGACAAAAATCAAATAAATCCTCAAATTTCTTTTGCTTGCGGGCTCTGACAATTTCTTTTAATACCGTATTTCCAATCCCTTTAATGGCAGAAAGACTAAATAAAATCGCTTCTCCCTCTACTAGAAAAGAATAGCTGCTTTTATTAATGGAAGGAGGAACAATGCGGATATTCATTTGTTTTAATTCTTGTATATACTGCAATATTTTTTTCTCATTTCCTATTGCCGTCGTCAGCAAGGATGCCATAAAAAAGAGGGGAAAACGAGCTTTCAGATAAGCAAGCTGATAAGCGATCATGCTATACGCGACAGCATGGCTTCTATTGAATCCATAATCAGCAAAGCGGACAATCAACTCGTATATATTATTGGCTGTTTTTTCTGGATATCCTTTTTCTTTTGCCCCTTTTACAAAATGTTCTTTTTGTTGATCTAATACTGACTTTTGCTTTTTGCTGACGGCACGCCTTAAAATGTCTGCTTCGCCAAGGGTAAAGCCAGCCATTTTGGCAGCAATTTGAATGATTTGCTCTTGATAGACAATTACTCCATAGGTGCTTTCCAATATCCCTTTTAAATCAGGATGATAATAATTCACCTGTTCTTTTCCATGCTTTCTTTTAATATATAAAGGAATATTTTCCATTGGACCTGGCCGATACAGTGCATTTACCGCTACAACATCTTCAAACTCTGTCGGCTTCAGCTGCTTTAATACATTGCGCATGCCATCTGATTCTAATTGAAAGATTCCTGTTGTTTCCCCGCTGCTTAATAGTCGAAAAACAGCCTCATCATTAAGGGGAATCTCCTTAATTTCCAGTTTTTTCTTAGTCGTCCGGTAGATAAGATCTAATACTGATTCTATTAATGTTAAATTCCGCAGTCCCAAAAAATCCATTTTCCATAGTCCAAGTTCTTCTAAATGCTCCATGCTGTATTGTGTCAAATAGATATTCTCATTGCCTGATTGGATAGGAATGACCTGAACAAGAGGCTGTTTGCTTAGAACAACCCCCGCAGCATGTGTAGAGGTATGGCGAGGAAGCCCTTCTAATTTACAAGCAGTATCAAATATTTTTTTATTTTGGTCAGAGGCTGAAACAAAATGCTGCAGCGCCTTGGATTCTTGTAAACTTTGCTTCAGTGTAATTCCTAATTTGGAAGGAATAGACCTGGACAACTCTTCAAGCTCTTTCATCGATAATCCAAACACACGGCCTACATCCCTTAATGAAGCTTTTGCCGCAAGCGTACCAAATGTAATAATTTGGGCAACATGCAGCTGGCCATATTTAGCTTGTACATACTCGATAACCCGCTCTCTTTTCGTATCAGGAAAATCAATATCGATATCTGGCATAGTAATCCTCTCTGGATTCAAAAACCGTTCAAAAAGCAAATTAAATTTAATTGGATCGACATCTGTGATATATAAACAGTAAGCCACAATAGAACCTGCTGCTGAGCCCCTGCCTGGTCCTGTTAAAATATGATGATCGCGAGCAAATTTTATAAAGTCCCATACAATTAAAAAATAATCGCTATAATCCATCTTATTAATAACATCGAGCTCATACTCCAACCGCTTAATTGTTTCCTCATTAGGTGTTCCATACCGTTCCTTCAGACCTTGCTTGCATAATTTTTCTAAAAAAAGCTTAGCGGAACTTCCATCAGGCACAGGATATGCAGGCAAACTCGTGACATCCGGCTCCATTTCAACCAAACAGCTATTTGCTACTTTCCATGTATTTTTCACCGCTTCAGGCTCATCTGCAAAAAGTTCAAGCATCGCTGTTGTGTCTTTTAAATAAAACTCTTCTGATGTCCACTCATTTGGCTCCATTTCAGAAAGCTTTATGCCCGATTTTATCGCATCCAAACAGCTTCTTGCAAAACTATCTTCTTTATTTATATATTGAACATTATTTGTCGCTACTATTTTAAGACTGTGATCATCTGCTAGCATTTTAATTTGTTCATTTAATATTTTTTCTGCCTCTAGTCCGTGTTTTTGCATGGATAAAAAAAAGGCTTCTTTAGTGAAGATGCCAGTAAACAAGCAGGCAATTTCTGCGGCATGGTCATATTCATTTGCTAGGAGCGCTTGTTCTATTTCTCCTTCCATGCCAGGAGTGATGGCAAATAACCCATCCGCATAATGTTTTAGCCATTTAACAGGCATTCCTTTTTTATTTTTTGTTTGTACAGCGCTAGAGATCTTTAAAAGCTGCAAAAAACCAGTTTTATTTTTGGCAAGCAGCACCAACGGATAGCTTTTTTCGCTATTTTGTTCACTTATGATATCCACTGTCAAACCGATAATCGGTTTGATTCCTTGTTTTTGGCATTCTTTATAAAAGGCCGCTGTCCCATACATAACATTGCGATCCGTTAAAGCCAACGATTGATACCCTCTGTTTTTGGCCGCTGTCACCAACTCTTTAATGGAAGCTGGACTAGACAATAAACTAAATGCGCTCGAAGCTTGTAAATGAACAAAAGACATGTCATCACCACCCTATTCAACATTTTATATCTATATTACTAATAGATTCATATGTAATTTTTCACAAGAAAGCGCTAGATTCAAAAGCTGCCATAAGGAACTTTTATGGCCCCAGTTTTTCCTTGCTCTTTCAACAGGAAATCCATCACCTAAAACCTAAAGGATCTTTTGCAAAAAATAAATCAGCCTTGCCCTCTAAAACCGTTCGAATGATGCTGTTCTTTTGCTGATCTAATATGCATGCCTTTATAGACAACAAACAGCAAAATAAGCTACTGTCTTTTATTATAGTAGTTATTTCAGCAAAAGGAAAATATGTTCTGCTCTTCTTGCCCCAATTTCCTTCTATTCTATCAGCTCTTTTTTAAGCAGTCATAAAACATCGCTCTTTTTCTCCCATTTTTTATGCATGACTTCTCCCTTTTTAATTGATGGAAAAATTCATATTTAGAATGGTTTGTCCATATAGATGATAATAAACATTCTATAAAATTGCGAGGTTGACTAAATGAATCAACAGCCCTTTTTTTCTTCCTTTATTGAAAGTTACTTTATTGCACTTGGCGTGATATTGGGGGGAGCGCTGGTAGGCGGAGGATTGGCCGCTTTCCTAACCGGCAAGCCTATGTTAACAGAAGTTATTCGCATTTCGGATATGATTCGCATCTGGGCAATTGTCACAGCAATCGGCGGTACATTTGATGCTATTTATAGTTTTGAAAAGGGATTATTAGACGCTGCGACAAAGGATTTATTTAAACAAACATTGCTAATCATTTCAGCATTCGGAGGAGCTCAAACTGGTGCTACTCTACTAAAATGGATTACACAGGAGTATATATAAATGAGAGTTCCTCCATTTTACAGAAGCGCCGCCGTTCAGCGTTTTTTTGCTGGCATGGCAATTGGAGGCGTCATTGCTTGGTGCATCTTTTTATTTATTTTCGGGGTATGGCAGGAGCGCTACAGCAAAGAAATTAAAACGCAAAAAGAAACAATTACTGAATTAGAAGCAGAAAAGGAAATCTGGCAAAAAGAGTTTTCCAATTTAAATAAGAAAACCGAAAAACGATTAACGATTCAAGATTTGGTAGTCAAAATAAATAGCAAAGACCAAAAAAAATACAATATTAATCCAGTCAGCGTCCATGAAATGCAGGGCACTATAAAAGAAGATCTTAGCACAATCATTGCAAAAGATATGGAACTTGTTTTTAAAAGCAGAGAACTATTAAAGAAATCCATTGAAAATAAAGTGTTCGTATCAGATGGAAAACGCTATAGATTTAATGTAACTGAGTTGTTTATTTATACAACTGTATATATTGAAATAAGTGTTGTCTATGCGGATTAAAGAAAAAATGCGCCTAATTTTTTTGAATAATTAGGCGCTATTAATCGGCCGCAAAATGATCATCTCTTTATGAATCGTATTCCCTTTTTGCGGCATCTCCCTTTATTGTTGGCAAATTCGCACTAAATCATGGACAATATCTTCTGCGGTCTCCCAATTAGTAATGCTCGCACCAGAAGCCAATGGATGGCCTCCTCCATTATACTTTTTCGCCACACCATTAATAACCGGACCTTTTGAACGAAGTCTTACACGGATTTGATCTGCTTCTTCAATAAAAAACACCCATGCTTTAATTCCTTTCACATTGCCTAGCTCTCCAACAAGCATAGACGCTTGTGCCGGTGTTGCCGAAAATTGTTCAAGAATCTCTTTTGTTAATTTCATGTAAGCGACATTCGATTCCGCTGCCATAAAATTTTGCAAAACAAAACCTTTTAATTTGATAACATGGGGTTCTAGCTCATACATTTGATCATAAACAGCCGTGCGGGAGAAATTATAATTGATCAATTCCCCTGCATATTCAAACGCTTTTTCTGTTGTGCTCGGATAAAGAAACCTTCCTGTATCCCCAACTATGCCTGCATAAATAAGCCGGGCTGCTTCATCGCTTAATTTCAGGCCTTGGTCTTTTCCAAATAAATAAAATTCATAAATCATTTCACTAACAGAGCTTGCATTTGTATCTACCCAGACAATATCTCCATATACATCATCATTTGGATGATGGTCAATCTTAATGAGCATATCCCCATTCAGGTATCTTTTATCGCAAATTCTGTCTTGATTTGCTGTATCACAAACAATCACTAATGCATCTTTATAATCATGATCTTCAATAACATCAAGCCTTCTCAAAAAATTCAGCGAAACTTCCTCTTTTCCCACAGTATATACTGTCTTTTCCGGAAAAGAAGCTTTAATAATTTCTGCTAGTCCCCCTTGTGACCCATATGCATCCGGATCTGGACGAATATGTCTGTGTATAATAATTTTTTGATATTTTTTTATGGCATCTAAAATATTTTGCTTCATACTATTCCCCTATCCTCTAATAAATTTTATATTAATGACGGTCAATTAATTGACACATCATCATTGCCTTTCCTACAAGAATGCCTTGATTAAATACTTCTACATCCACTTTTCCAAATTTCCGTCCAACTTCTAGTATTCTTGGGGCGATTTCAATTATGCTGTCCATTTGCACTGGTTTGATAAAGTAGATGGTCATATTTTCAACTACTAGATCCCCTTTTTTAAACCCTCGCAGAATCCTATTTGCTGCTTCTGATACGAGTGTAGTAAAAACACCATAAGAGATTGTTCCAATATGATTAGTCATTTGCGGAGTGACTTCGCATGTAAAAGTAGTTGCCTCTCCTTTTGCTTTGCCTTTTGTTAAAACAAGCTGATTTGTCACAATATCATCGATTGTTTCCCCAGATTGCGGCTGTCTCTGATTCATTTGCAATGCTTTCAATACATCTTGTCTACTGATAATTCCTTCTAAATGATTTGTTTCATCAACAACAGGCAATACCTCAATCCCTTCCCATACCATCATATGGGAGCAGGACGCAACACTTGTTTTCCCGCTTACCGTCATAGGCTGCTTTGTCATAATTTTATCAATAGTAATATCTAAGGGCTTTCCAATGATATCTTTAGATGTAATCATGCCTTGCACTTTCATATTAACATCTACAACAGGAAATCTTCCATGCATTGTTTCTCGATTATATTTATGCCACTCGGCTGCTGTATCTGTTGTTCGCAAAAAAATCGTATTTTCTAATGGTGTCAGTACATCTTCAACTAGAACAATCTCTTTTTTTATCAGTTGGTCAAAAATCGCCCGATTTATCATCGCTGCTACTGTAAAGGTATCATAGCTTGTGGAAATAATCGGAAGCTGAAGATCATCTGCCAAGCGCTTTACATGCTCATCTGTATCAAAGCCTCCAGTAATTAACACAGCCGCCCCTGCCTTTAATACATGTTCATGGGCGCGGACACGATTACCGATAATCATTAAATTTCCAGCTCCTGTATAGCGCATCATTGCATCAAGCTTCATCGCACCAATCACAAATCGATTTAATGTTTTATGCAAACCTGCTTTACCTCCAAGAACTTGTCCATCCACAATATTCACAACTTCTGCATATGTTAATTTTTCAATATTTTCTTTCTTTTTTCTTTCTATTCGAATCGTGCCAACTCTTTCTATTGTACTAACATAACCCTTATTTTCCGCATCTTTGATCGCACGATATGCCGTCCCTTCACTTACACTCAGCGCCTTGGCGATTTGTCTTACAGAAATTTTTTCACCAACTGGCAGTTCATCAATATAATTTAAAATTTGTTCATGTTTAGTAGCCAAAATGTCCACCCTCATTTTTATTTCCGATACAGAAAAATCTCTGTCATCAGGGGAGTTCTGCCCCGCTGACTTGCATGCCATGACAAGCTAGTGTAATAATCATACATGCATTGTTCGAGGAATCTGTACAAGTCTGTGCTTTTTCTATCAGGTTTTGCTTAGGAATCTGCCGCAATTATTAGAAAACCCCTTGCACAAAACACTCTTTATTCTTCCAATTATTATATTTTTTTAACTAAACTGATCATTCCCATTGCTTATCTGTTTCTATTATATCTTATCAAAAATTGAAACACATTCTATTTTTTCATTATAAATTTTATGTAAAATAGATTCAATCTATAATGCGCCTTATTTAGAATCTCTTTGTTTTATTTATTTTCCTTTAAACAATCCAATTATATACGTAAAGAAATTTTCTTTACACAATTTCGCGTATATAAAACAAGTGAGGAATTATTCAAATTCCTCACTTGTGATGATTTTTTATTTTTATCCAGCATTAACGGTCTTTTGACCCACACTTATTGCAGTTTCACTTTATTTTGTGCACCCTATCAATAAATTAATGCGAGTAAAGTCTTTACTGAAAATAGCGTATTTTTTTCTTTTTTTGTACCATACCAATTTTTTTTGTTGTTTGCTTTTTCCTTTTTGGTGCATATAATATTGCTGTTAAATTCCCTGCTATCACCATTAAGGCCAAAGCCATCCAGCTAATCGCAAAAATTCCAGCAAGCCCATCATGATAAGGTGCAAGCCTTGGCACTCCATAATATAAAAGGACCCCGCAAAGCAATAAACATAATAAATATCTATTTTTATTCAATTATTTTCCCCCTTTCTTCTATATTTCATGTATATGCGGACAAGTCTAAAATAATTATTCAGCTGCACGATTCCTTTTTAGAATATTAAAAGATAAAGTGAAACTTTAATGAGCACAAATATTACTGCCCCTTAAATTGTGATAAAAGCTGACCATAGAACAAGCTTTTTCTTCATCAGCAAACCGAATTATTTCGTTCCTCTAATATTTACAAGATCATTATATGTTGATAATCTATAAAGATAACCAAATAAATATTCTAGTAAAACTTTTACTTTGGAACTGGGAAACAAATACTATAGCACCATAAGCTATATATTGGAGGACGTTTTAATGGAAAAACAATTAAAAGAACTATCCAAATGGATGACTGAAGAAAATATTGATTTTACTTTTTTGACTTCTACAGATAACGTTTTTTATTTCAGCAGTTTTTATAGCGATCCACACGAAAGATTATTAGCATTATTGCTTTTTAAAAACGAGGAACCGATTTTGGTGTGTCCAAGCATGGAAAAAAATGATGCAAAAAATGCTGGCTGGAAATTTGATATTATCGGATACAGTGATATTGACAATCCGTGGGAAATGATTCAGCAGAAAGTTTCAGCAAAACTATCTTCTATAAAAAAAATTGCTTTGGAAAAGGAACATTTAAATGTAAATCGCTGGGAAGCAATTCATACTGCCTTCCCATCTATTGAATCTGTTGTATCTGCAGAAGAAAAAGTTAATCAACTTCGTATGGTCAAAACAGAAAAAGAAGTGGCTATTATAAAGGAAGCTTGCAAATGGGCGGATTATGCCATTGAAGTAGGGTGCAGCGAATTAGCAGAAGGAAAAACGGAAATGCAAGTTTTGGCTGCCATTGAATATGAACTAAAGAAAAAAGGAATTGCCCAAATGTCCTTTTCAACAATGGTTCTGACAGGCAAAAACGGCGCTTCTCCCCATGGAACTCCTGGGGACACTAAAATTCAAAAAGGCGATTTAGTTTTGTTTGATTTAGGAGTAGTAGTAGATGGCTACTGTTCGGATATAACAAGAACTGTTGCTTTTGGTGATATCAATGAAGAACAGAAAAAGATTTATGATACAGTGCTAAAAGCACAGCTTGCAGCCATTGATGCTTCAAAGCCTGGCACTGCTTGTTCTGTCATTGATCTTGCTGCAAGAAACATTATTTCAGAAGCAGGATATGGAGACTTTTTCCCGCACCGTTTAGGTCATGGCTTAGGTATTAGTGTACATGAATTCCCATCCTTAACCGAAACAAACCCTCTTGTTCTTCAAGAAGGAATGGTTTATACAATCGAACCTGGCATTTATGTCCCGAATATTGCAGGGGTGCGAATAGAAGATGATGTATATATTACAAAAGACGGCGCAGAAATCTTAACAAAATTCCCAAAAGAATTGCAGATTATTAACTAACTTGGCGAATTCCCTTCCACAGCAAATGATTTTCCTTCCCTTTATAGAAAAGAAATAAAAAACAATCGCTCCCCTCGATAGAGAGCGATTGTTTTTTATTCTGCTTGGTCCTCTGCCTTCACTTGCGTAAACTGCCCAATTGCCCCATCATTATATGCATCCATCACCTGGGCTGTCACAGCTTCGGCACCACTTTCATCATACGTGCACTCAAAACTTTTTTGCTTGTCTTTTTCGTTCAACTCTACCCATTCCCTTCTTGATTAAAAAGTCTTTTATATTGTCTCATTTATGTGTTCAAGTTATGCAATTTGGGTATAAAATAGAAAGAGAGAAAAGCGGAGGTTTTGACAAAATGACAAAACATTACCAGAATATTATTGTTGCTGTAGACGGATCGGAAGAAGCAGATTGCGCATTCAAAAAAGCAGTTTCTTTAGCGAAGGAATATCATAGCACACTTATTATTGCACATGTCATTGATAATCGCTCTTTTGCTACAGTTGCTGCATATGACCAGTCTATTGTCATTAAATCAGATGAATTCGCCAATGAGTTAATGGGTAAATATGCAAATTTAGCGGCGGCAGCTGAAGTATCTCAAGTAAAGACAGTCATTGAATTTGGTTCTCCCAAAGTAGTCATTCCAAAAGAGATTGCAAAAAAACAGCAAGCGGATTTAATTGTCTGCGGAGCAACTGGATTAAATGCAGTGGAAAGATTTTTTATTGGCAGCGTCTCTGAAGGCGTTACGCGAAATGCTCCGTGCGATGTACTCATTGCACGATCCAATGATTAAAAATAAAGTAAAACTTCAATCAGTGTGGGTTTTCCACATCCCCCACTAATTGTTAGCTGAACCAATCGGGCCTTTTACTCAGCAAGTTTCTCCCCACCTAAATTTCTCGTTTCTTCTCATCATCTCGTAGGTAGGGGGCAAAAGCCCGTTAATCCCGGACAAAAAAGGTATTGAGCTCCCAAAGGGAGACCAATACCTTTTTATTTTCACTTCACTGCTTGTCCCTCTTTATTCATACAAGCTTTTGCTTTGGAAATTGCTTTTTTAATCTGTTCAAAACCTGTGCCGCCAGCACTATTTCTGCGCTGCACAGCTGTAACAGGATTCAGTACATGATAAATATCTTCTTCAAACAGACTGCTCGCCTCTTTAAATTCCTCTAAAGATAAGTCGCTTAAGAAACAGCTTTTGTTTACACAATATAATACAAGTTTCCCAACTACTTCATGCGCTTCTCTAAACGGCATGCCTTTATCTGATAAATAGTCCGCCAATTCTGTTGCATTTGAAAAGTCATTTTTGGTTGATTGCTCCATTACATTTGTATTTACTTTCATTGTTTGAATCATGCCTGCAAATATTTTTAAAGATCCTGTTACTGTTTTTACCGTATCAAACATGCCTTCTTTATCTTCTTGCATATCTTTATTGTATGCAAGAGGAAGTCCCTTCAATACCGTTAACAGCCCCATTAAGTTACCATAGACACGGCCAGTTTTCCCGCGAATTAGCTCTGCCATATCAGGATTTTTCTTTTGCGGCATAATGCTGCTTCCTGTAGAAAAGCTGTCATCCAATTCAATAAACTTAAATTCTTGGCTTGACCATAAAATAATTTCTTCACTAAAACGAGACAAATGCATCATTAAAATAGAACTAGCAGAAAGGAATTCTAAAATAAAATCACGATCACTTACTGCATCCATACTATTTTCATAAATAGCATCAAATCCCATTAAGTCTGCACTGTAGTTTCGATCAATCGGAAAAGTTGTTCCAGCCAATGCACCGGCGCCCAGCGGTGAAACATTAATTCTATTTAAGTTTTCTGTCAGTCTTGCTTTATCTCTTTCAAACATCCAAAAATAAGCCATTAAATGATGAGCAAAGGAAATAGGCTGCGCTCTTTGCAGATGGGTATATCCTGGCATAATGGTTTCAATATGCTCTTCGGCTCTTGCAAGTAAAGCATCTTGAAGCTCTTCTATATAAGAGATAATATTCTTTACTTCTTTGCGCAAATAAAGATGCATATCTGTTGCCACTTGATCATTGCGGCTTCTGCCTGTATGAAGTTTTCCGCCGACAGGGCCAATTAAGTCCGTTAATTGGCTTTCTAAATTCAAATGGATATCTTCTAATTTCACAGAGAAAGAAAGCTCTTCCTTTTCTGCTTTTTCTTTTAGAATAAATAAGCCATTCTTGATTTTTTCCGCTTCTTCATTTGTTAAAATGCCTGTTTGGGAAAGCATTGTCACATGTGCAATGCTTCCCTCAATATCTTCTAGCACTAACTCTTGATCAAAAGAAATAGAAGCGCCAAACTCGTCTACCCATTCCTCTGCAGATTTTGTAAATCTGCCTCCCCACAATTTTTTCACACTGTCACCTTCTTGTTGTTTTCCACAATGCTTTGTACTTTTGTTGGCAAGCCCCATAATTTAATAAATCCAACAGCTGCTGTATGATCAAATTCATCATCAGAAGTATATGTTGCTAATTTTTCATCATAAAGTGAATTTGGAGATTTTCTTCCTTCAATAATAGAATGTCCTTTAAATAATTTTACACGCACTGTTCCTGTTACATTTTTTTGCGTTTCTTTCAAGAATGCCAACAGCGCTTTTGTAATAGGAGAGAACCAAAGTCCTTCATAGATTACTTCTGTCAATTTTTTCTCAATCACTGGTTTAAAATGAGCCACTTCTTTTACTAAAGTAATATCTTCTAATTCCTTATGCGCTTTAATTAATGTTAACGCAGCTGGGCATTCATACACTTCACGTGATTTAATGCCGACTAGACGGTTTTCTACATGATCGATTCTTCCAACGCCGTGTTTGCCCGCTAATTTATTCAGCTCTAAAATTAAATCAGATAATTTATAAGAGATGCCATCGATGCTTACTGGTACCCCTTCTTTAAATTCAATTTCAATTACGTCTGCTTTATTTGGAGCGTCTTCCAAACTAGATGTTAAATCATACGCCTCTTCTGGCGGTGCCGCCCAAGGATCTTCTAAAACTCCACATTCATTTGCACGTCCCCAAAGGTTTTGGTCAATAGAAAATGGGCTGTCTAAGTTAATCGGAATTGGAATATTTTTTTCTTTTGCATATTCGATTTCTTCTTCGCGGCTCCAGCCCCACTCACGTACTGGCGCTAACACTTGCAGATTTGGATTTAAGCTTTGAATCGATACTTCGAAGCGCACTTGGTCATTTCCTTTTCCCGTACATCCGTGTGCAACCGCTACTGCATTTTCTTTTTCCGCTACTTCTACTAATTTTTTTGCAATTAAAGGTCTTGATAAAGCAGATACTAATGGGTATTTCCCTTCATACATCGTATGTGCTTGTAAAGATACTAGCGCAAAATCTTGTGCAAACTCTTCTTTTGCATCAATTACATATGATTGCACTGCACCTACAGATAATGCTTTTTGTTGAATAAAGTTCAAATCTTTTCCTTCTCCAACATCAAGGCAGCATGCTACAACATCATATCCTTGATCCTGCAGCCATTTGATTGCTACTGATGTATCTAAACCGCCTGAATATGCTAAAACAACTTTTGGATTTGCCATTTATATGTTCCTCCTATATATATACGAATAATTATTCATTAATTTATATTTTTATTCAAAAACTATATTAAACACTTTAACAACTTTTATAAAGAATTTCAATAGTATTTTATAAAAATACAAAAAAATTTATATATTTACAAGAATTATAGTGTTTTAGACTACTCCAGCTGGTATTGGTTCCATAGTTTTTTCTTTTATTCAGCGTTTATTCCCTGTTTGCTTAAACAAAAAGAGAAAGGACTTTCTCCCCTCTCTTTATGCACTAATTTATACATCATTTATGTAATTCACTTACAATATGAGCAAGCTCAGGCAAAATAAGCCTATTCATTGCCAAGCGAACTGCTCCAGTAGAACCTGGTGTGGCAAAAACAGCAGTTGTCTGAATGGTTCCCGCAATGGCTCTCGAAAGCATCGCACTAGACCCAATATCCTCTGTATAGCTTAGCATGCGAAAAATCTCGCCAAATCCCGGCAATTCTTTTGTTAAAAGGGGACTGATTGCCTCAATGGTGACATCCCTTGGAGAAATGCCTGTCCCCCCATTTATGAGTATTGCATCAATATGCTCATCTGAGACTGCCGCCATCACTTCTTTTGCAATCTCTTTTGCATCATCCTTAATAACAATGTATTCTTGGATTTTATGATATTGTTGTTGCAAAATCTCCTTCATCGCATTTCCACTTTTATCTGTTTCTTTTGTTCTTGTATCGCTTACTGTAATAATTTTGCAGCGAATAGTTGCAAATTGCTTATGTATATGATTCATTTTATTCACCAATATCCCTCCTAGCATTCTTTGGTCTCATCTGGATTGCCTTTTTCTTTGTCGAGATAATTTGCCTCTTTTACATAATCTAACAGCAAGTCCTGCTTTTTATGTGCAAAAAGATAAAGCTTATGCATCGGTCTAGTCATTGCTACATAAAGAAGCTTTATTTCTATTTCCTCTAAATGAAATCTATCACGAAGAGAAAAAATAATAACCGTATCAAATTCTAGCCCTTTCGACAAATAGCTTGGCACAATGATTACATGATCTTTTTTTAATCCTTCATTTTCCCGGAGCAGCTGCACTTCATATGTTTTGCTCATTTTTAGATGCTTGTATAAATGTTTGCACTCTTCTTCGGTTTTTCCGATTACCGCAATTGAATGATACCCGTCTTTTTTGCTCGCTTGTATGTTGATATCCACCTTTTCCAGCAATTCTTTTGTGCTTTGAAAAGAATCAAAAGCCGGCTTATCTCCATGCCGGACAACAGGTGTTACTTTTGGAAGATCTTCATCCAGCAAAACCAACAGATCATTGGCCACATGCATAATTTCAATCGTTGTTCGGTAGCTTTTCTGCAATGTCATATAATTCGCGCGGGGAAACACTTTTTTTCTTAATGTATCCCAGCTTTTTAAGCCCCGATAAGAATGAATGCCTTGCGCTAAATCACCGACAAGTGTAAACATATCCGTTTCTAATCCTGCCTTTAAAGCATACAGCTGAAAATCACTATAATCTTGCACTTCATCTATTACTACATTTTTTGCTTTATATTTTTTGTCAATGCCGAATATTTTATATTGCAAATAAAAAAGCGCTGCAAAATCCTCTATTTCCACTTGTCTTTCTCGAAGAAGCTGTGTTTGGAAATCTACCATAAAGCTGATCTCCTCTTCTGAAAGAAACTCTCCTGCATATTTTTTAAATAACTCTTTTTCTGCAAATAATTGCTGATAATAACCATATAAAGTGTTAACAGGCATTTTGGCTGCATATTTTCGCACTGCTGATGCCGCTTCTTTTTTGACCTCCGCCAGTCTCTCCGCCTTTGTATCCAAAAAATAGACAACTCGTTTTTTTCTTTTTTCATCATCATTAATCTCCAGGGCCCTGTCTAATGCTGTATCATACTTTTCAGTCAGCTTTTTTAAAATAATCTGTTTTTTTCGTTTTAAATCTGCTTGAAGAATGCCTTTAATTTTTTCCTTTCTCTTTAAAAGGGGAAGATAGCTATATTCTGTTTTAAAAAGACGCCGCAGCTTTTTGGCACCATATAGAGGGAATTTTTCAATGCGAAAATCTTCTTTGGGACACATATTATCACATATATCCTGTAAATAGTTATCCAATATTTTTTTATATGTTAATGATCCTTTAAATCGCGCAAGCCATCTGACCATCTCTTCCTTTTCTAAGGAATGGTGAAGCAAAGCAATTAATTTTTCTGCAGGTTTAACTATTTTTATTTTTTTGCCAATACATAAACGAACATAGTCTACATAGGTTGTTTGTCTAATCTTTTCTACCCCAAGATCTGGAAGGGCACCTGCAATATAACCAATAAACATATTATTTGGCGCCAAAATCATCAGCTGCTCTGGCTGAAAATATTTTGCATAATGATAAATAAAATAAGAAATTCGGTGCAGAGCAATCGTTGTTTTTCCGCTGCCTGCTGCACCTTGAACGATAATAGGCCGGTTCAAATCTGCGCGAATGACTTCATTTTGCTCAGCTTGGATGGTGGTAATGATTTCCGTCAAACGTTGATCTGCTTTTCCAGCTAATGATTCCTGCAGCAATTCGTCTGTTGTGGTTAAATCAATATCCTGATAATCAATCAGTTCTCCCTTTTCTATTTTATATTGTCTTTTTAATGACAAATATCCGTCGATGTTTTCTTCATTTGCCTTATACGAAACCTCCCCTAATCTCCCATCATAATAAACATTGGCAATTGGGGATCTCCAATCCACAATAATGGGCTGCTGTGTTTCTTTTTCATAAAGAGATGTTTTTCCAATATAATATATTCCTTTGTTTTTTTTGCCCTTCATCTGATAATCAATCCTTGCAAAATAAGGAGCATTCATAATTCTTTGCAGGATATTTAGTTCGGTTGTGGCTGTCTGCAAAAACTTGCTATTTGTCAATAAATTGATATAACTCAAACTGCTGTCCAATAAATCAGCATTTCCCATTGCCTGCTTTATATTTTCCTGTAGATCGCCCTTATTTTTCCTTGCTTCTGCTATAACCGCATCCATATACTCTTTTGTATAAGCAAGACGCTTTTGCTCTGCTCTAAATTCCGCTTTTTTATTTTCTTTTTCCACATTATCTTCTTTACGCAATTCATCCTCCCCTTTGCCAAATGTCTCTATGTTCTATTTTTCTTTCGTCATTTATTGCTGCTTTTTAGAATCAAATAGCTTTTTTGATAATAATGATGCGCAAAATTTGTTATTTTTTTGGTAAACTGATAGTTGGCTCCGCCGCCGAAAAGCCTGCTGAAAGAAGGAGAGCTTTTGCTGAAATGCAAAATGATCATGATTTTTGCAATTTGCTTTACTAATAAGGAAAAAACATGTTCATCTATAATTTCTTCTGTCCCTTTATAAAAAAACATTTCCTGATTCTGCTCTAATTCCTCCATTAATTGGTTCCACGCTTCTTGCTGCAGCATTTTAGGCAAACATGCGGCATAAAACACTTTTAAAACGGTCATAATCTCATAAGGACTATTAGCAGGTCTTCCATAAATCGATGCAATCACTTGAATAGAACGCAGATTGATTGCTAGCATCGCAAGAAAATCGCTAAGCAAAAAAGAATTTTTTCCACTTCCAGAAGCCGCCCCCTGCCCAAAAGAAAGAAGCCGATAATGAGCAATCTGCTGCCTAGCTATATAGTGCAATTGATCACTTGTTAATGTTGTCATATCTTCTAATTGAACGATTTCTTCATTAAATGCTCTTGCTGAATGGATCAATTTATCTGCAGCATTTTTCTGAAAGGCCGAGTTAAACAAAATGGAGTGAAAATGAAATAACGAGCTGTCCAGCAGTGCCTGTATTTGTTCTTTTATAGTTTCTGGCAAAAGAGCCAGACCAAATTCCATATATTTCTTATATATTTTTTTGCTGGCATTAGAATGCATCTCTAACGATTTTTCCCAATTATTTATTTTCTCCAAATAATAATTATCACTTTTAGTCAAAGTCATTTTATCTCCTCCAGCCGATAGAATAAACCATTTTATCACTATTTAATGGGCTTTTGCCCCCACCTCAGGAATGATGAGAGAAAATGAAAAATCTATTTTTTATAAAAGAACATAGACTATAGCCACACATCTGTATAAACTTTGGCGTGAAAATTCCCCACTGATTGACGTTTCACTTTATATACATGAGGATACCATATTTGCATAACATCTGGAAAAAATGTATAGTAATTTGTGCTATTTTAATCAATAAAAAAACCTGAATTTTGATGAAGCATCAAAATTCAGGTTTTTCTTTTCCATTATTATTTTGCAAGTCTTACTACATCACGTGCAATCATTACTTCTTCATTTGTTGGGATAACCATTACTTTTACTGGAGAGTGAGGATAGTTGATAAATGATTCTTCCCCAGAAATTTTGTTTAAAGTTGGATCCCAATATACGCCCATAAACTCTAGGCCTTTTAATACTCTAGAACGTACGATTTCACTGTTTTCGCCAATTCCAGCTGTAAAAATAATTGCATCAACGCCATTCATTCCAGCAGCGTAAGAACCAATATATTTATGAATGCTGTCAGCAAATACAGTTAAAGCAAGTTCTGCACGATCATTGCCTTCATTTGCTGCTTCTGTAATATCACGCAAATCGCTTGAGAAGCCGGAAATACCTAAAAGTCCGCTCTTTTTATTTAATACTTGCAGCACTTCATCTGCAGTAGTATTTGTTTTATCCATAATAAATGGGATAAGTGCAGGATCAATATTACCAGAACGTGTTCCCATTGTTACACCTGCAAGCGGTGTGAATCCCATAGAAGTATCAATTGATTTGCCGCCATCAATTGCTGCAATACTTGCTCCATTTCCTAAGTGGCAAGAAATTAAACGCAATTGATCAATCGGACGGCCTAGTAATTCTGCCGCACGTTGAGAAACATACTTATGGCTTGTACCGTGGAAGCCATATTTGCGCATGCCATACTTTTCATAGTATTCATAAGGAAGACTATATAAATAGGCGCTTTCCGGCATTGTTTGGTGGAAAGCTGTATCAAACACAGCAACCGCAGGAACATTTGGCAATACTTGTTGGAATGCGCGGATTCCTGTTAAGTTTGCTGGGTTGTGCAATGGCGCCAATTCGGATAATGCATCGATTTTTTCAATTACTTCTGGTGTGATTAGTGCTGAATCTGAAAACTCTTCTCCACCATGTACAACACGATGGCCAATTCCTTCGATCTCATCTAAAGAAGCAATGATTCCAAGCTCTGTTAATTTATTTAAAAGAATTTTAACCGCTACTTCATGATTAGGAATTTCTGTCACTTCTTTAATTTTTTCCCCGTTGGCAGAAATATTAAATACTGCATCATTTAAACCGATACGTTCGATTAATCCTTTTGTGATAACTTCCTCACTCGGCATTTCAAAAAGCTGAAACTTTAAGGAAGAACTACCCGCATTAATTGCAATAATTTTCGACATAAATTTATATACGCTCCTTTTGTATAACAACAGTTTTATACGCATGTCTGACATGGAACAACCTTATTGTGTACAACAGACATCACAAATATCTCTCAATTTATCATTTAATCATTGTACTCCAAACATTTCAAGCACTTAATTAGCAGTTCTGCCATTTTTTACGATTTTCTTGTTATTTTTCATGTTTTTGACAAACTTTACCTTAAAACCATCGAAAACTACTATATAATAGAAGCTTTCTGTTTTATAACATTATTTATTATCTTTTACCCACTTTTCAATATCCGCTAATATTTTTTCCATTTTCCCCATATTAGAAAGACTTGGCACATTAGCCAAAAGCACTTGTTTTGGCGCTTTGATTCCTTCTCCTTTTTTCTGTACAACTAAAATGCTTTTGGCTGCCTGCTTATTTTTGAATAATGTTAATGGCAATTGCATAATTCCTTGAATATGAACATTTTCTTTAAAAAATTGATGGAGCTTATCTGCTTGTTCACTTTCAAATAAATTATTTGGGATCATGCAGAAAAGATATCCGCCATCTTTTAAATGATTAATGCTTTGTTCGATAAATAGATGATGTGCATAAGAGTGTCCATTATCCGCTTTTAATATATATTCACTTGCTCCAATATCATTTGGATAATAGCCGATAGGCAAATCGCTTACAACTACATCAACAGGATCTATAAATAATTTGCTTAGACTGTCTTGATTATAAAATTGAATAGGCTGTTCTTGTAAATTTGCATTAACAAAGCCAAGCTTCAATAATAAATCATCCACTTCTACTCCATACGCTTCTATCCTTTTTTCTGGCTGCTGATTCATGACTGTCGTCAATAAATTTCCTGTTCCTACAGCTGGGTCAAGCAGTCTCATTTCCTTGCGCTTATAAAGCTTTTGCACTAAATAGCCTATAAACATGCCAATGGAATCCGGGGTCATTTGATGGTTTGGCTGAATATTTTCCTGCATGCCTTTTAAGATTGCCAGCTGAAAGCTTTTTCTTATTTCTTCTTTGCTGTATTTATCAAGGGAAATGGATTCATAACTTTTTTTTAGTCTTTTTACGCCATATTCACTTATATCAGTTTGCAAAATAGCCTCCTGAAAGATATTCTCCCCTGTAGCAGCCAATGCTTCTAAATACGAACATTCCATCTCTTCTTGCAGCACTGTTGCTGTTTCGCTAAAAACGGTAAATAGTTCTTCTACTGGAACCATTTTCATTTTTTCTACCACCTATTCTATAATATGTTTCATTATCTATTTCGTTTATAAACTGTGTCTGCTTCTAAATCTGCACTCTCTATTTTATCATTTAACAGCATAAATAAGATTTCCTATTCATGCCAGCCTATTGTTTGCTTCTCTTTTCATATGGCTGTTTTCGCAAACTTTGTTGCATTTTAGCAAGTATTTGAGAAACTGCTGATTGCAGCGACGGGATGATTGCTCCAATCAACCAATCTTGTTTAAGCATATCTCTTCTTTAATAGATACTTCTGAAAAATAATAATCGTTGAGTAAAAAGCCTTTTATAATTAAGCAACAGAAAAAATCCCGAAAATATTTCCGAGACTTTTTCTGGGGCAGTTCTTTGGATTGTCTTCGTCTATGTTATTTAGCTTGCTTAGCAGCTTCAATTGCTTTTTCATAATCTGGATGATTGCTTGCTTCTTGTACATATTCAACATATGTTACAGTATCTGTTGAATCCACAACAAAAATTGCACGAGCAAGCAAACGCATTTCTTCAATTGCTACCCCGTAAGCTTTTCCAAAAGAAAGGTCTTTATGGTCAGAAACCGTCATAACCTTATCAATTCCGGAAGCTGCACACCATCTTCTTTGAGCAAAAGGCAAATCAACACTAACGGTAATAATTTGCACGTTATCCAACTTTGCCGCCTCTTCATTAAAACGGCGTGTTTGTGCATCACAAACGCCTGTATCGATAGATGGGATAACGCTAAACAAACGAACTTTTCCTTTTGAACTTTCCAGCGTCACAGTAGACATATCATTTGCCAATACAGCAAAGTCAGGTGCCTTGTCGCCAACTTTAACTTCATTTCCAACAAGTGTTACAGGGTTATTTTTAAAAGTAATAGATGCCATTTCTTTTCCTCCAATACTTCTTCCTATATATTCTTTGACTATCATATCGTTAAGCATGTGGATTTGCAACGAAAACGTTTTGCTCAAAAAAAATGGTCTGACATCCCTTTACCAGACAAGTATAAAAGAAAAAGCCTCCTCATACCTGCACTCGTTTGCATGTCAGACCATACTATATTAGGTTTTGTTATTAAAATTCGATATCTTCCTTCGGTTTAGGCGGTTCTTGTTTTGCAGCTGCAGAGGATGATTGCTGATTATTTTTAGAAAACATTTGCGAAACTTTGTCGACTGCTTGAGGAGCAAAATCTAATAGTTTTTCATATAAATGAGTGCTTTCATCTAAATGAACCATATTTACACCTTGTCCATTAACAATTAGAAATGCAATAGGAGTAATCGACACTCCGCCGCCGCTACCTCCACCAAAGGGATGTTTTGTGAAGGAACTATCTTGTGCGGAATGATTTTCCAACGTAAATTCACTTCCACCTGCAGCGAATCCAAACCCAACCTTGGATACAGTAAGAATCACACTTCCATCTGGTGTTTCTACAGGATCGCCTATTATCGTATTTACATCAATCATTTCTTTCAGGTTTTCCATTGCTGTTGTCATTAAGCCTTGTATTGGATGATCTGACATATTACTATTCCTCCATATAATCATTATTTATTTTTGGACAGACGTAGTTGTATCAGTGGATTTAATCTGAGGAAATCCGCCCTTCCAAAATTTAATTATCTTAATACCTGCAAACATAGCATGCCCTATTCGAAATTGAAACATACACGTAAATAATGTTTCAGAGGCAACACGCTGAAATTGAGGATA